>Ga0081538_10003250_pt1 | contig 15441 bp, 17 predicted proteins | sample TabmetS5T2R1_FD_71022 | JGI IMG/M metagenome (GOLD analysis project Ga0081538, IMG submission 71022) | Tabebuia heterophylla rhizosphere microbial communities from the University of Puerto Rico - S5T2R1 | ecosystem: Host-associated > Plants > Roots > Rhizosphere ... | reverse complement strand
TCCTCCGAGTTGGCGAAGCCGGTCCAGGTCTTACCCTCGACTAGCAGGCTGCCGTCGGAGAGTCGTGCGTTGAGGAGAGCGCAGGTCGCGTGGCAGATCGCAGCGGTGGGCTTCCCCGCCTCGTAGAAGTCTCGAATCGCGCTGTGCACCGGCTCACTCTCGTAGAAGGTGTACATCGGCCCTTGCCCACCGATCGCGAGGAAGGCGTCGTAGTCCTCGACGCGAACATCTGCGAGCGGCTTCGACTTGTCGACGAGCTTCAGGTGCTCAGGCGAGTTGACGAAGCCGAGCGAGATCAGGTCGTCGGCTGAGTACTTGCTCTTGTCGCGCGGGTCCGACCAGGAATCACCGCGCAGCGGCCCGCCGTCAGGGCGCGCCACCTCGACCTGATAACCGCGGTCTGTGAACTCCCAGTAGGGGTGCGTTAGCTCGGCCCACCAGAATCCGATCGGCCAGCCCGTCTGTTGTGAGACCGCCGGGCTGGAGGCGAGGACGACGACGCGTTTTGGCTTGCTCGGATTCAGGACGTCGATTGCTCCCGACATGACGGGCTCTCCCTTCGTTCTACGCAGACTTTCCAGAGTTCACCCAGCGCGCGAAGACATCGACCCGCTCTTGCGGCCAGGCTCCGTCGCAGGGCATCGTCCCGGCCTGGAGACGATCGAGGATGGCGTCGGCGTTCTCGGCGACGTCGCCGTGCGCCCAGAGGTCGAAGGCGAAGCGCATCGATTGCCGGTCGCGTTCGCGAAAGAGCGGCTTGACGTGCTGCTCGAAGCTGACCGGCTCATCCCGGCCGGGCAGTTCGACCGGCTCCTGGGGCTCCTCGGCGGCCAGCGCCGAGATTCTCCTCCCGGGCGTCGCATCGCAGACCCACCACCAGCGCGGCACGGGCATGTGCGGCGGCGGATGCGCCCCAGGCTGGGAGTTTTCGAGCCCGATCCGCGACCCCCACTCGAGATAGCCGACGAACGCGGCCCGCCACTCCGGGTCGGCGGGGAGTCCGGCGTCGTCGGCGGATTTGCAGAGCAGCTCGACCCAGCGCGCGCGCTGCTCCTCGCGGATCGCCTTACCCAGGTGCTGCGAGACCATCCGCTCGTAACCACCGTAGCGCTCGCTGTACGCCTTCGGCCCTCCGAAGACCTCGCCCAGCCAGGCGGCCACCCGCTCGGGGTGATCCGGAGACATGTTCGCGAACAGCTGAGCCAGGAGCGGCTCCTCGGGCACGTACTTGCCGTAGAAGATCCGGGTCATCCGGGTCAACGCTGGGAAGCCGCCGGCCCACTCGAAGAGCGTCGGCTCGTGCTCCGGGTCAGGTTGGGGATCGCTAAAGCCGATTTGCCAGTGGGTGCCGGTGCAGAACGGCTTGTTCCGCGAATGGCCGCAGCGGCAGAGGCTGTAGTGCTCGAGCGAGGCGCCCTCGTTTCGCTCCACGGGGCTGCCTTCGCTGTCCTCGAGCGCGATGCCGCCGGTGATCCGGTACGGCCCGTCCTTGGAGACTTCGATCGCCGGCTCCCGCTCTTGGTCGACTTGCTCTCGTGCCTCGTGGCCGTCGAGGGCGAAACTGAGTGCACCCGAGGGGCAGGCGCGAACGGCGCTGATGATCTCGTCCATGCGACCGCCGCTCGGGGCGACGAACGGATCTTCGTCGGGACGAAACACGGTCCGAAGCCGGTCGGAGCAAAAGCCGGAATGGGCGCACGTGCCGCGGTTGTCGAAGATCGTCACCTGCTCGCCGACGTAGGTATCGCGCCGGTCGGGAACTCGGTTCTGATCCTTCTTGTCGTCGAACCCGATCTCGGCGTGCGTCCCGTCGCAGAGCGGTTTGAGCGCCGAGGCGCCGCAGCGGCAAAGCGCCGTCTGCGGCAATGACACGAACGGCACCCCCAGCCAGCTCACTAGCCGCTCGGCGTTGGTGGCGAGGTAGGGGCCGTTGTGCGCGGCCCTGATGGCCGAGGGCAGCCCTGCCTGGATCGTCCACAGCTCTTCCAGTCGACTCTGAGCGGCGTCGAGGTCGGCGGCCAACGCGAACCGGTAGGCGAGATCCTGTAGCGCCGCCGTCGCTTCGAGCAGCTCGTTGGACGCGCCGGGCTCCGTTCGCAGCACCGTCGCTTCCCGGGCCAAGTTCCACAGACGCTCCCGAGGGGAATCCACCGGCTCCTCGGCACCTGCCTCGGCGCTCGACCGACGTAGGGACGAGGCCCGCTCGAGCGGCCCCACCACCGACCGACGCAGGCGCGCCGCAGCGTCCGCAAGCCGATCCGAATCGCGTCCCTCCTCGCTCGAGACCCCCTCCGCGAAGTCCTCGGCAAGCGCCCGCGCAGCGAGCAGGAGCTCCTGGAGGCTCCGCGGCGTCGAACGGCCGTCAGTCTCTGCCGGCATTGGCTTCCTTCACCGAGCTACGACTCCGCCACGCGTAATTGCCTCCGTGCTCACGTGCACCTTCGTTTCGAGTCGCACTGATTGATGTGACCGCCGCTGTTCGCGAAAGTGGTCAAGCGGGGTGACGGTGATCGTCATGTCTTGCTCCAAGCCCACCGCCTGCCCACGGGGACAAGCCCGTCACTCGCTTCCGTATTCGTCGTGGCGGCGGATCCAGAGCTGCCAGTCCTCGCCTTCGTCACGGCCTTTTGGGGCGTGGTCGAGGATCGGGTAGTAGGTCATGAGGAATTCCAGGCCGCGCCATGTCGTCGAGTAGGTGTGGAAGACGGTGCCGCCCTCGTCGACGAAGGTGCTGAAGCCGGGGCTCTCCGTCATGTAACCGTCGGCAGCGGTGCCCGTCGCGCGGGCGTTGTGCTCGACGATCGGCGGGAGCGCGCCGCTTCCCATCATCTGCGCCACAACCTGGCGACCTTGTTCCGCGGTGTGCGAGAAGCCGAGGTCGAAGTTGAAGTCGCTGGGGGCGGACGATGCCCAGGGGATGCTCCAGCCCATGCGGCGCTGGTAGGCCTGCAGTTTCTCCAGCGGGGCCTGCGAGACGAGCAGGAACGTCACGTCACGGGCGTGCAGGTGGGGGAGCACGCCCTCGACGGCGTCAGCGATCGACGAGTTGACCGGATCACCGGCCTGATAGCTGGGGCCGAACATGAAGTGGTAGACGAGCAGCTGGGAGCGCCCCTCGAACAGCTCGCCGAGTGCCTTCTCGCCCTCGTCCGTGTCGAAGCGGTAGTCCTTCTCGACCGGCACCCAGGGCAGGTCGCGTCGCTGCCGGCCGAGCTCGTCGCCGAGCCTGGTGTGCTCCTTTTCGCGGACGAGGAGCTGTTCGCGGCCGGCGAGCCATTCCTCACGTGTTCCGATCCTGTGTTCACTCACCTGCGTAGTCATCTGCCTCGCTCCTTCTTGTCGTCAGAAGTCCTTGCCCCGGCCGGGCGGGTGCTCGTCGGCTCTGGTTTCATCTCGACGTGTGAACAGCCCTCGGCGCGGTGCTCCAGCTCGGTCAAACCGTTGATATCCAAAGTCGAGACGACAGCCATGATTCGCTCCCGTTCGGGTGAGCACGTCGATTCGGTCCGGACAATGTTTCGAGGCTAGGCGCCCGAGAGGGCGTTCGGAAAGATCAATCCCGTCTGGAGCGAGACCGATCGCGTATGGTCTGCCCTTCGAGGGCTCAGCCGGCGAAGGCGGCCCCCGAAGGACCGCTCGTCGCCGCTAGCGGCTCGAAGACGCGGCGGGCAACCTCCAAGAACGCGGCCAGCGCCGCTGACGAGTCATCGGCCCGCCAGACGAGGTCGGTTTCGAGCCGGTCTGTCGGCTCGCACAGCGCCACCGAGGTGACGCCGTTGGGGAGGTCGCGGGCCACGGAGGCGGGCACGATCGCGACCACGCGCAACTCGGCGAGGAGGCCTAGCTCCCACCCCGAGTGGAATGATTCGCTGCGGACTCTCGGTTCGAACCCCACGCTCCGGCAGAGGCCGACAAGCGTGTCGTAGAGGCGCGGGGCGAGCTCCCGAGGAAAGAGCACGAAGCCTTCATCGGCCAGCGCTCCCAGCGGGATCGCGCGCTCTCGGGCAAGCGCATGTTGCGCGCTGAGAAGAGCGACGACGGCCTCCCGTCGGAGCGGCTCGTAGGAGAGCTCGCCGGCAATCTCGGGGCAGAGCGCCACCGCGATGTCATGTGAGCCCCCGCGGAGGGCATCTGCCATGCGGGCGTTCCACATCTCCTCGGTGAACAGCACGACGTCGGGTAGGTCCGTCTTGAGTGCCTGGCCTAGAGCCGGCAAGGTCTCGAAACGGGCGCTCCAGCTGAAGGCGAGTCGGAGGCTGCCGAGCTCTCCTGCCGCGGCTCGACGAGCATCGGTCATGGCTCGCTCTGCGTCGGCGAGCGTACGGCGTGCGCCCTCGAGAAGGGTGCGGCCGGCTTCGGTGAGCGTGACTTCGCGGCTCGAGCGCACGAACAGCTCCGCCCCGAGCTCCTGCTCGAGCTGGCGGATGGCGACGCTGAGCGGGGGCTGCGCCATTCGCAGCCGTCGCGCGGCCCGGCTGAAGTTCAGCTCCTCGGCCACCGCTACGAAGTAGCGCAGGTGGCGAAGCTCGGGCACGCGTCAGACCCTAGCCGCCCTCGATACGGGATGCGTCTTGCTCTAGACGCGATCGGTGTTTCGCGGAGCCGGCCGGTGGACCTAGGCTCCAGGAGGTGCTCGGCACGGCGTCCGCGACCGGAGGAAGTTCGAGTGAAGATCGGGATCATCGGTGCCGGTAGCCTCGGCGGCGTCCTCGCCGAGCGGCTCGCGGAGGCCGGGCACGACCTGGTGCTCGGAGGTGCCGCGTCCGCGGAGGAAACAGGATGCCGGCTCGGCATTCCCTTCGGCTCGCCCGCCGACGCCGCCGAGTTCGGCGAGGTCGTCGCGCTCGCGGTCCCGTTCGCGGCAATCGACGACGCGCTCGCGCGCGCGCGTCCGCCGGCGGGTCGCGTGCTCTGGTCGTGCGTGAACGCGCTCCGGCCCGACTACTCGGGCCTAGCGGTCGGATTCGACACCTCGGCCGCCGAGGAGGTGGCAAAGCGGGCGCCCGGTGCCCGAGTGGTCGCGGCGATCCCACCGTTCGCCGAGGCCCTCGCCAACGGGCATCTGGTCTACGACTGCGGGCTTGCCCCGAGCGTCTTTCTCTGCGGCGACGACCTGCGAGCGAAGGAGCTCGTCGAGCCGCTCGTGGCTGATCTAGGAGCGCACCCGGTGGACGCGGGCCCGCTCGCCGCGGCGCGGCTGGTCGAGCCCGCCATGATGCTGCTGATCGCTATCGCCTACACGGGCGTGCCGAGAGACGTCGGCCTACGCCTGCTCGAGCGCCCGCCCATACAGCGGCCGCCAAAGGATGGGCGGCACGCTTAGGAGGGTTTGACGAAATGACGGCTGTGCCGCCGGGCCGCGCTGCTCGCCCCGAGGACTGCGTCCTTAGTCTCGCCCGTAGCTCATTCGCTACGAGCGCTCCCTGCGTCCTTGCCTCGGAACGACCATCGCACCCCGGCGACGAGCGACATTCCGCCAACCCCTCCCAGAAAGGAGCGCCGATGTCGAACGAGCCAACCATCCATCGCTTCCCCGCGGATCACGAGGGAGCGTTCGTCAACGCTTATCTGGTGGAAACCGAGTCCGGCCTCATCGCGGTCGACAGCCTGCTGACGGTCTCCGAGAGCCGAGCTCTGCGGGAAGGTGTCGAGGCGCTGCAGAAACCCTTGCTCGCCGTCCTCCTCACGCACTCGCATCCTGACCACTACGGCGGCCTGACCGAGCTTGTCGCAGGAGACGACGTGCCGATCATCGCGCCCGAGGGTGTCATCGACACGATCGTGCGCGACGACCCGCTCAAGGAGCAGATCCTTCGGCCCATGTTCGGGGACGAGTGGCCTGCCGAGCGGACCTTTCCGAACACGCCGATCTCCGACGGCGAAAGCCTCGACTTCGACAACGCCGTCTTCACCGTCATCGATCTCGGTCCGAGCGAGTCGCCGTACGACAGTCCGTGGACCCTCGGCCCGGATGAGCGGATCGTCTTCCTCGGCGACCAGATCTACGACCACAAGCACTGCTACCTTGCCGACGGCTTCTGGGAGCAGTGGCTCGGCAACATCGAGAAGCTGCGGGCACGCTTCCCCAGCGACGTCGTGTTCCACGTCGGCCACGGCGGCCCGGTCGGGTCCGACGACTTCGACTGGCAGCGCCGGTACATCGAGACGTTTCTCGACGCCGTCGGTAACGCCGACTGGACGAACCAGGAGCAGGCACACGGGGCCGTCGTGGCGCGGATGAAGGACTATCTCCCGACCGACGAGCTCCAGTTTCTGATGGAGCTCAGCATCGTGCCGGTCGCCGTGCAGCTCGAGCTGGTGGCACCCGACCCGCACGGTGGGACATGAGGGACCTGACCGAGCCGGAGCTGTGGTCAGCCGACGACGGAGGTGATGATGATCGCGCAAGGGCTCTTCTGCCCCACGCTCCCCACCAGCGACATGGTGCGCTCCCGCGGCTTCTATGAGGAAGCTCTGGGGCTGAGGGAGCTCTCTGCTGCTCCTGAAGGCGGCGCTTGGTACGAGACGGGCGGAGCCTCGCTCCTCCACGTCTACGAGAGCACGGCCGGGCCCGGCAAGCACACCGCCGTGACCATCCTCATCGAGGACTTCGAGGAGACGATCGCCGACCTGCGGTCGCGTGGCGTCGTGCTCGAGGACTACGACCTTCCGGGTCTCAAGACAGAGCACGGGGTTTTCCGCTCGGATTCGGGCTTCCTGTCCGCCTGGATCAAGGACCCCGACGGGAACCTCTTGGGGCTCGAAAGCCACCCGAGACGATCGAGGGGAGGCTGAGATGCTGCTCGAAGGCAAGACGGCAGTGATCTACGGAGGCGGGGGCGCGATCGGCGGGGCGGTCGCGCGGACCTTCGCGCGCGAGGGAGCGAGCGTCTTTCTCGCAGGCCGGACGCTCGCCACGGTCGACCGGGTCGCCGAGGAGATCGCCGCGGCGGGAGGAGCGGCGAAGACCGCCGAGGTCGACGCCCTCGACGAGAAGGCCGTCGAGGAGCACGCGAACGCCGTTGCCGTAACCAGCGGCGGCATCGACGTGACGCTCAACGCCATCGGCGTGCCGCACGACCAGGGAACCCCGTTCTTGGAGCTTTCCTTCGAGGACTACGCACACCCGATCGCGGCGTACACGCGCAGCAACTTCCTTACCGCCAAGGCGGCCGCACGGCACATGGTGAAAAAGCGCCTCGGGGTCATCCTCACCATCTCGACGCCGGGATCCCGCTTCTCGGGACAGGGCTTCCTCGGCTACGGCGTCACCTGCGCGGCCGTCGAGGCCTTCTCGCGCATTCTCGCCGGCGAGCTCGGCCCCAGCGGCATCCGCGTCGTCTGCCTGCGCCCGGACGCCATCCCGCAAGCGCTGGCGACGTCGCACTCGGGCGACGTCTTCAGAGGTCCCGCCGAGCGAGCCGGCACGACGGTCGAAGCGATGCTGGCCGACCGTGCTCGCACCGGCACGCTGCTCGGACGCTTCCCCACCCTGGCGGAAGTCGCCGAGTGCGCCGCGTTCGTCGCCTCGGATCGTGCCGGCGCGACGACCGGCGCCATCGCCAACCTCACCTGTGGCTCACTCGTCGACGTATAGCCCGCCAATCTCTCAGTCGGGAGCGAAGCTGCGAATCTGAGCTTGCCCGGCGGGATGTGCCACGGCTGCGAGCGCGCGTCGCAGCGCGATGACGGTTGGCCGACGGGCCGAGCTCGCGCGGACGACGGTGTAGATCGTCCGGGTTAGGTCGCCTCCGACGATCGAACGGACCGAGACGCCCTCGTATCGATCTGCGCCGAGCAAGTCTGGTAGCAACGCGACTGCGCGCCCAACCCGTACGAGGTTGAGCAGAAACACCAGATCACTCGCTCGATGGAGTATGCGTGGAGCAAATGCTCCGCGTTCTCGGCATACCCGTTCAACGGCTTCCGAGTAGTTGCCCGCCAGCGGCCCACTGGCCCACGAACGATCGGACAGATCAGCAAGTCTCACCTCTTTCGCCGTCGCCAGTGGATCGTCGCGCGGGAGCACGAGCCGCAGCCGGTCGGTGAGCAGATCTTGGCGATCGAGCAGCGGGTCCACGGCTGCTCCTCGGTCGTACTCATCCTCGCATACGAGATCGAGGTCACCGATGCGCAGTGCGGGCAACGTCTGCTCGGGATCCGCCTCGACGACCTCGACTTCGAGTCCTGGGTGCTCGGTAGCTAGACGTTCGAGTGCGGGGGTTATCAGGGCGAGCGCGGCGCTCTGGAACGTCCCGACACGCAGACGTCCCTGCACGGCCTCGGCCTGAGCTGCAAGATCGGCCTCGGCGGCGTCGACGGCGGCGAGAATCCGCTCCGCGTGCGCCGCGAGTAGGCGCCCGGCGTCGGTGAGCCGGACGCCGCGACCGATGCGCTCGAGCAGTGCGGCGTCGGTCTCCTGCTCCAAGCGAGCGAGCTGCTGTGAGACGGCTGATGGTGTGTAGCCGAGCGCGTCGGCGACCGCGGTGATCGTCCCGCGTGCTTCGAGCTCCCGGAGCAGCCGAAGGCGGCGAAGGTCGATCATGTAGTTCAGGTTACAGGTGCGATGAAGAAGAAATCGTTGCTCTAAAGAGTCGCCGGGGAGCATACTCCTCCACATGACCGTCGCCCCGTTCCCGAGCGCGCTTCAGAGTCTGATGGGCCGGCCGCGGACGGCGCTGGCGTGTCTACCGACGCCGCTGCATCCGCTTCGCCGGCTCTCTGCCGAGCTCGGAGGACCGGAGATTTGGGTCAAGCGCGACGATCTGAGCGGACTTGTCGGCGGAGGCAACAAGACTCGAAAGCTTGAGTTCGTCGTCGCGGACGCGCTCGAAGTGGGTGCGACCGTCCTCGTTACCGTCGGCGCCGTCCAGTCGAATCACACTCGGCAGACGGCCGCTGCAGCGGCGCGAGTAGGGCTTGGTTGCGTGCTCTTGCACAACAATTGGGTCCCGTCGCCCGGCTTGTCGTACCAGCGCGCCGGCAATCTTCTGCTGAGCGACCTGCTGGGCGCGCGTCTCTACTACGACGCCACGGAACGTGCGGTCGGCGACGAGGGGGAGCTCGAGGCTCTGGTCGGACATCTTCGAGCAGAAGGCGACATTCCGTACGTCATTCCCGTCGGCGCCTCCGAACATCGCCTAGGCGGATTCGGGTATGTCGTTTGCGCCGCGGAGATTGCGCTCCAGGCGGACGAGCTCGGCCTCGAGTTCGACTACGTCGTGCACTGCACGGGAAGCAGCAGCACCCAGGCGGGCCTGCTCGCCGGTTTCGCTGCCCTCGGGGCAGAGACCCGTGTCATCGGTGTGTCTGACGACGACGAGACCGCCGACAAGGTGGAGCGCGTCATGCGCTTGGCAAACGCCACGTTGGCAGAGCTTGGATTCGCCGCCAGGGTGTCAGGTCCCGACGTCACGGTCGTCGCAGCCGATCCAAATCCATATGGTGTGGCGGCTTCGGAGACGATCGACGCGATCCGCTTCCTGGCGCGAACCGAGGGAATCGTGGCCGACCCCGTGTACGAGGGAAAGGCGATGCTCGGTCTGATGAACCTGATCAAAGGTGGCGTTCTGCGCAGCGGCAACCGCGTGCTGTTCGTTCACCTAGGAGGGACACCCGCACTCCACGCGTACGCGGAACAAGTACGCGAGGCGTCGCTCAGCATCCTTCCACACCATGCTGACCAGGATGACAATGGTGGCTAGCGGATCGGGTCCGAACGACGACTTGAGGACGAACCTCACAGGAGTGCATGCGGTGATCTTCACCGCGGACGCGGAGCGGGATCGCGCGTTTTTCCGAGACGTGCTCGAGTTCCCTTCCGTGGATGCCGGCGGCGGCTGGCTGATCTTCGCCCTGCCGCCCGCGGAGCTGGCGGCCCATCCTGCCGAAGAGGGCGGCCGGCACGAGCTCTACCTCATGTGCGATGACGTCCACGCCGCTGTCGCCGAATTGAATGCGAAGGAAGTCGACGTTGCCCGGCCGATCAGTGACGAGGGCTTCGGGCTCGTGACCGCGATCCGACTGCCCGGTGGCGGCGAGCTCGGGCTGTACCAACCGAAGCACGCGTCGCCGCTGTCCCCCGAGTCGTCCACGTCCTGACTCTGGAGGCCGCACGGACGGCCGGACTGGCCGCCCGTGGCCTCCCATCACCTACCTCGCTCGCTCGTAGGTGAGGACCAGCACGCCGTCAGGCCCGACCGGCTTCGCCTCGGTGAGCCGCCAGTCCGTCTTCTCGGTCGTCGCGCCGAACAGGCGGCGTCCGGTTCCGAGGATCACCGGGAACACCATCAGGTGGAGCTCGTCGACCAGATCGTGCTCCAGCAGCGCTTGCACGAGCCGGAGGCTCCCCGGCGTCTGGACGATCCCGTCGATCTGCGCCTTCAGCTTCGTGGCCTCGTCGACGACGTCGCCTCTCAGGACCGTGGTGTTGCTCCACTCCGGATCCTCGAGCGTCGACGAGACGACGTACTTGGGCATCGTGTTGAACTTGTCGGCGAATTCGCCTTCGCGTTTCGGCCACGCGCCGGCGAAACCCTCATACGTCACGCGTCCGAGCAGCAGCGCCTCGGTCTCCAGCGTCTCGTCGAGCTTGAACTGATTTCCGTCCTCGCCGCGGTCGAATGCGAAGCTCCAGCCCGGATACTTGAAGTCCTCGCCGCCGGGCGCTTCCATGACGCCGTCGAGCGACACGAACTCTGTCACGACCAGCTTGCCCATGGGGTCTCCTTTGTTGTGGGTTCGACGCTATGACCTTCGGAGGGAGCCGAACTCATCAGTCTCGCGACTCTTTCAGAAGCTGTCCTTGCGGTGCGCGTCAGAGCTGTCGGCTCCGCGTCGCGGAGGCGCTCGCCTAGGCACTCGTCTCGCTGCCCAGCCACAGGTGTGAGCCGACGGGGTCGGCAGAATGCCGAGCTCAATGAGCTCACCGCCGGCTCGAGCGAACGCTAACCTCGCCGGGCGCGTCGTCGACTCGGCGCCGTTCACGACCGTGGTCGTCGGCACGATTGCGGTCAACGCGATCGTACTGGGCCTGCAGACCTACGACGGCGTCGTAGAACGGTGGGGCGACCTGCTCGACGTGCTGAACGCCCTGTGCCTGGGCGTCTTCGTCGTCGAGCTCGCGGTGCGCGTCGCTTCGTACTGGCCGCGGCCCTGGCGGTTCTTCCGCTCGGGCTGGAACGTCTTCGACTTCGTCGTCATCGGCGCGGCATTCGTTCCCGGGATCCGGCAGAACTCGACGCTCCTTCGGCTTGTGCGGCTCCTCCGAGTCGTGCGGATCGTGCGCGTCCTTCCCGACCTCCGCGTCCTCCTGCTCGGCGTCTGGCGGAGTGTCCTGCCGCTCGCGTCGATCGCCGCGGTGACCGCGATGCTCCTCTTCGTCTACGGGATGGTGGGCTGGATCTGGTTCGGCGACGAGCTGCCCGAGCAGTGGGGTGACATCGGCCAGGCCATGCTGACGCTGTTCGTGATGCTCACGCTCGAGAACTTCCCCGTCTACATGGACGAGGCGAGGGAGGTCGAGCCGTGGGCGTGGATCTACTTCGTCAGCTTCATCCTGATCGCGGCTTTCATCGTGCTCAACGTGCTCATCGATCGTTCTGAACGCGATGGAGGAGGCGCGTGAGTTCGAGCGGCGCCGCGCGCTTCGCGAGCGCCACGGCGCGGCCGGCCCTTCGCCGATCGACCCCGAGGCGCACGCACACGTCGCCGAAAGGATCCTGATCCTCCGCCGCGCGCTCGAGGATCTCGAGCTCCAGCTCGCCTTTGGAAGCGACGCGCCCGAGCGGTCAGGCTCGGTCGAGCGCTAGCCGGCCCCGAGCGAGGCGGAGCGCGCCGTGTCACGATCTCGCGATGGCGGCGACCGCGTTGATCGTGGGCGACCGTGCCGGTTTGCACGACGTTCGCGCGCGAGCTCCTCGAGGATGACGGCGAGGGGCCTGAGTCGGGACGAGCCGGTCGTTTCGGCTCGGCGTTCCTGGAGCCTCTCCTTGTTGGCCCCGACCGAGCTTGGCCGGCGCAACCGGCGAACGATCGACGCGGCTTTCCTCCTTCTCGGGGCGATCGTGATCGGGCTGACGGCGGTTGTCGCTTCGTCTGCCGAGGACCACGACGAGGAGGTCGCGCAAGCGTTTCAGAGCGTTCTCGCGTGGGCCGACTCGCTGTGGCGAGTTGCCTTCGTCGGACTGCTCGGGCTCGCGCTAGTGGTCGTCGTCGACGTGCTGCTGCACCGGCGATGGCCTCTTACCCGGGATCTGCTCGTTGCGGCCCTGCTTGTTGTCGGCGCGGCCTTCGTGCTCGGTCGCGTCGTCGAGTCCGACTGGGTCCCGATCGAGAACCACCTGCTGTCGAACTGGGGCTATCCGGAGCTTCGGCTCGCGACCGCCGCCGCGATCCTCGCTGTGGCCGGCCCGGAGCTCGTGCGTTGGGCCCACCGCGTCGCGGCGTGGACCATTCCATTCGCCACGGTCGGGGCGGTCGTTCTCGGCTCCGGGCTTCCGTCCGCCGCCCTCGGCGCGCTGGCGCTCGGGCTCGGAGCCGGGGCTGTCGTGAGGCTTGCCTTCGGGTCGGCGGCCGGCGTACCCCCGACGGAGCGGGTGCGCGCTGCGCTGGCCTCGCTCGGCGTCCAGGTTGAGCACCTCGCGCCGGCGACTCGACAACGGGTGGGCTATGCAGAGTACGTCGGCCGCGACGTCGAGGGCCCGCTCAAGGTGCGGGTCCTGGGCCGCGATGCGCAGGACACGCAGCGGCTATCCCGACGCTGGCGTCTCCTCGCCTACCGCGACCCGCCCCGGAGCGCTCCGGTGGGGCGCCTGGAGCAGGTCGAGCACGAGGGCCTCGCGCTCTTCATGGCCGCGCAGGCGGGCGTTCGGGTGCCAGAGGTGGTCATCGCCGCGCTCGGCCCCGAGGGGGACGCGCTCATCGTCACCCGCCAACCGGACGTCGAGCCTCTCGAGCTTGCAGCTGCCGACCACGTGAGCGACGAGACGCTCGTGGACCTGTGGCGGCAGGTGGAGGACCTGCACCGGGCAGGCATCTCCCATGGCCGGCTCAATCTGAGCAACGTTCTCGTGGGAGAGGAGGGGCCGATGCTCGTCGACCTCTCGGCGGCGACGCTCGGCGCCCCGCAGTCGGCGCTCGATATCGACGTGGCCGAGCTCCTCGTCGCGAGCTGCTGCCTCGTCGGCCCGGAGCGAACGCTGGCCAAGGCGGTCGAGACCGGTTTCGGCGACGCCCTGGCCCGCGTCCAGCCCTACCTGCAACGTGCCGCGCTCACTCCGCACGCCCGCGATCTTGCTCGCGCGCACGAGGTCGGCCTGAAGAAGCTACGCACGGCCGTCGGCGAGGCGACCGGGACGGAGGTTCCCGAGATCGCGGAGCTGCGCCGCATCCGGCCGAAAGACCTCCTGATGATGATGGCGCTCGTCTTCGCCGCCTACCTGCTCATCAGCCAGTTGGCGGACATCGGTTTCGACACGATCGTCGACGAGCTCCGCGAGGCCGAGCTGGCGTGGGTGCTGCTCGCGCTGATCCTCGCGCAGGCGGCGTTCATCGGGTCGGGGATCTCGGTACGCGGGGCAGTGCCCGCGCCGCTCGCGCTCCTGCCCTGCATCGTCCTCCAGTCCGCGATCAAGTTCATCAACCTGACCGTGCCGAGCTCGGCGGGCCGCATCGGGATGAACGTCCGCTTCCTGCAGCGGCAGGGCGTACCGGGCGCCCAGGCGCTGGCCTCGGGCGCTGTCGACGACCTGTCCGAGACGATCGTCCAGGCGACGCTCTTCCTCGTCGCTCTCTCCTTCGTGAACGTCAACCTCGACACCGGCCGGTTCAGCGGCACGGGCCCGGACAGTCGCCTCCTGATCGGGATCGGCGTCGCGCTGCTCGTGAGCGCCGTCGTTGTCCTGGCCGTGCCGAAGGTCCGCAACAAGGTCTTGCCGGAGATCCGGGGCGCCATGGCCGGTCTCTGGAGCGTCGCCCGCGTCCGGCGCAAGCGGGTCGAGCTCTTCGGCGGGAACGTGCTCTCCGAGCTCACCTATGCGCTCGCGCTGGGAGCGACCTGCCTCGCCTACGGCGCCCATTTGAACCTTGCCGAGATCGTGTTCGTCAACACCGCAGCTTCTGTGCTTTCGAGCTTGATCCCAGTGCCGGGCGGCATCGGCGCAGCCGAAGCGAGCCTCTCAGCCGGCCTCATCGCGGTGGGTGTGGACGAGTCGACCGCGTTCGCAATCGCCGTCACCCAACGGCTCTGCACGTTTTACCTGCCGCCGATTTGGGGGTACCTGTCGTTGCAGTGGCTGGGTCGCAGGGGCTTCGTGTGACGGCAGTCCGATCGGCACCATGGAGTCGAAACCAGGGAAGGAGTCTGTGATGGCGGTGGAGCCACGTGAGCGCGCGGAGTTGGTGAACGAGCTGCTGGAGCGGATCGGGCAGACGGTCGGCAAGACCGCGCAGGTGGGGACGATCTTCGGCGAGCCTGTCGAGCGCGAGGGGGTGACCGTGATTCCGGTCGGGAAGGCACGTTTTGGCTTTGGTGGGGGCGGCGGCGGCTCCCGCGAGGGCGGTGCGGGCTCGGGCGGGGGTGGAGGGGGCGGCGTGGTCGTCAGCCCGATCGGCTTCATCGAGGTGCGCGACCGCACCGCGGAGTTCAGGCGAATCTCTACCCCGACCGACCTGCTCGCCCTGGTCGCTGCAGCCTCGTTCGCCGCGCTCGCGTTGAAACGGCTGCTTGGCTGAGGCGACGGGACCGGCGCCGGTGCCGCCAATGCAGTTCGAGACGAAGATCGCGGTGGTTCTCAGGGCCGACCTGGCCGTCTGGCAGAAGACGAACGTCACGGCGTTTCTAGTCAGCGGGATCGCGGGAACCGTTCCCGGCGTCGTCGGCGAGCCGTACCGAGACGGGTCGGGAAACGAGTACTTGCCGATGTTCGTCCAGCCTGTGCTCGTGTACGAAGCCGAGGGCGAGGCGCTGAGGCGCGCTTACGAGCGTGCAATGAGCCGCGGCGTTCGGCCCGCGATCTATACGCGCGAGCTCTTTGCGACGAATCACGACGAGGCCAATCGCGCCGCAGTCGCCACGGTCGCCGCGCGGGATCTGGATCTCGTCGGAATCGCGTTCCGCGCCGAGCGTAAGACGGTGGACAAGATCGTCGATCGCCTGCGGTTCCATCCCTGAGGCGGGATCGCGCGGCCGGCACTAACCTTCGAACGGGCCGGCGTCCCCGGACTGGGACGGTCGAAGCCCTAGCCGCTATGGTCGAGCGCGTGCGCTCCGACGTGTCGCTTCCGCATGGCACCGTCACGCTCCTGTTCACGGACATCGAAGGCTCGACGCGGCTTCTGCAGGAGCTCGGCGACGAGTACGCGGACGCGCTGGCCGATCACCGTCGCACGCTCCGCGAGGTGTTCGCTCGCCACGGCGGCGGCGAGGGGGGCACGGAGGGA
>Ga0081538_10003249_pt1 | contig 15447 bp, 14 predicted proteins | sample TabmetS5T2R1_FD_71022 | JGI IMG/M metagenome (GOLD analysis project Ga0081538, IMG submission 71022) | Tabebuia heterophylla rhizosphere microbial communities from the University of Puerto Rico - S5T2R1 | ecosystem: Host-associated > Plants > Roots > Rhizosphere ... | reverse complement strand
GCGGCGCGGCCGCTCCACTCCCCCGAGGGGGGCGCCGCAGTCAAGGGATTGCCATCAGAGCAAGCAGCTCCTACTCTCCAGGCTACTTCAAGCCGCTGACCTGCAGCTTTGCGCCCCCGGCAGGACTCGAACCTGCAACCTACGGATTAGAAGTAAGCCACGACCCGTCCACCTGATGCTGCCCTGGAGCATCGCCGCAGGTCGAGTCTGGTCCGCCGTCCAGCTGGTTACAACCGGACCGGTGGTGTGACAACGACCGGATTGCCAAAGGGATTGCCAGTCCTACTCCAACCTCGGCGAGCGCTGTGCCAGGTAGTCGCGGACTACACGCGGCTGAGCGCTGTGCTCGCCGCAGGTCGCCCAGGTCGCGAGCGAGCGTCTCCGCTGCAATATCCTGGCCTACGCATCGGCCAGCTCCTGCTTCGCAACCAATCCGGCGGCACGAGCCCGCTCGACCGCGGCCAGGAGGAGCTCGGCGGCAACCGGCTCGATCCGGTAGCGACGCAAGTCCCGGTACCGTTGGATCGGGTAGTCCACGGCCCGCGGGAGCCGCTTGCGGGCCCCAGCCAGCGAGGTCAGCACCCCACCGACCCGGTCACGGCCGATGCCGAGGTCGGCCTGGACCGCAGCCTGGAACTGCTCGTACGTCAGCTCGGGGGCATGACGGCACAGGACCACCAGGACCTCAACGGCGGCTGGGGTGAGCTGGGCCACGAACCGGTCAGCGAGGCCGGCGGTCATGCCGCCCGGTGCCGGCCCGTGCGCCTCGGGTTCGACCGTGGCGGTGTAGGTGACGGTGCTGGTCGCCTGCTCTTGGTCGAGGGCGTCGGCCGGGGTCCGCAGGGCGGCGGCCAGCTCACCGATCGGGCCGTACAGGGTGAGCGTGACCCGCCCGACCGGTGAGGCGCTGGCAGGGGACAGTGGACGGTTCATGGATGCAGTATCCACGCTCCGAGGCGCCCGGAGGTTGTCCCGGTCTCCGTAGAACTTGAGGTGGCGGTCCCCGCCTGAGACCTGCCGTGTGGTAGGTGTCGGGCATCCGCCAAGAAGCTCGACCAGAAGGGGACCGCCGTGCCGAAGGATACCCACCGCACCGCCACCACCGACCACGCCCAGCTCGAGCTGCCCGAGCAGGTGACGCTCGCGGTTACCGAGCTGGCCGGCGCCGCCCGCGAGGGGCTACTCGCCCTGGCGGTGGGCACGGGCCTGCAGGTCCTCCAGACGTTGATGGCCGAGGACGTGGCCCGGGTGGTCGGCCCCAAGGGTCGCCACAACTCCGACCGCAGCGCCGTCCGGCACGGCAGCGAGCCCGGCCAGGTGACCCTCGGCGGCCGCCGCGTCCGCATCCGCCGGCCACGGGTCCGCTCCGCTGACGGCACCCGCGAGCTGCCCGTGCCGACCTACCAGGCGTTCGCGGCGACCGACCTGCTGGGCGAGCTCGCTGGAACGCATGCTCGCCAAGCTGTCCACGCGCCGCTATCCGGCTGGGCTGGAACCTGTCGGCGGTCAGGTCGAACGCACGGCGACAGGGACCTCCCGGTCGGCGGTCTCGCGTCGGTTCGTGGCCCGAACCGAGCACGCCCTGGCCGAGTTGCTCGCCCAGGACCTGACCGGCCTGGACCTGGTGGCGCTCATGGTCGACGGGATCCGCGTCGCCGACCACACCTGTGTGGTCGCGCTCGGCATCGCCATCGACGGCACCAAGATCCCGCTCGCCCTGGCCGAGGGCGCAAGCGAGAACGCCACCATCGTCGGCGATCTGCTGGCCGGCCTGCGCGACCGCGGCCTGGAGGTCACCCGACCGATCCTGGTGGTGATCGACGGCGCCAAGGCCCTGCGCCGTGCGGTGACCGACGTGTTCGACCACCCGGTCATCCAGCGCTGCCAGCTGCATAAGCTCCGCAATGTCACCGACCGGCTCCCGGATGCGGTGGCCTCGGTGGTGGCCAAACGGATGCGGGCCGCCTACCGCAACCCCGATCCGCTGGCGGCCCGGGCGGAGCTGGAGGCGCTGGCCCGGGAGCTGGACCGCTCCCACCCCGGTGCCGCCGCCAGCCTCCGTGAAGGGCTGGCCGAGACCCTCACCATCGGCCGGCTGGGCGTGCCACCCACCCTCGCCCGGACCCTCAGGTCGACGAACTCCATCGAGTCGATGATCGAGATCTGCCGTGATCACGCCGCTAACGTCAAGCGCTGGCAGGACGGGCAGATGGTGCTGCGCTGGATCGCCGCCGGCATGGGTGAGGCGGCCAAGCAGTTCCGCCGCGTCAACGGGCACCTGTACCTGCCGGCACTACGGGCCGCGCTGGACCAGACCATCGCAGCTGTCACACCCAAGGAGGATGCTGCCTGACCACCCTCGGACCGCCGCCAAATTCCACGGCGGCCGGGACAACCTCGGCGCCCGATCCGTAGTCTGGGGGCGGCCGGAAACCTAGCGTCGTCCTGTAGAGGCAGCGCAGGTTAGCAAGGGTCCACCGTTAAGGCAAGACCAGGTGGCGCAAGGCCATAACGTTGACCGCGTCGTTGACCGAGCAGAGCAAGCCGATGCCTGAGCCTGGATCCACCGATGGGGTACAGTGCGGGTAGTAGCGGGAGTAGGAAAAGGGTCCCTGACCAGGGAGAATGACGGCTGCCAGGCAGTCGCGATCCCCGAGTCGGAGGACACCTCTTCGATGCCATCCTCGCGGGTGCTGCTGGACCAGGTCGATATCGCCTTTGATGACGAGCGTGCGGTGGCCAGCGCCGGGTTGCTCCTGTCCGCTTACTAATCGCGTTGGTAAGTGATCTCCAGGGTGCATCGTGTGATCAGCTCGTAGGCCGCCGCTTTGCCGCTGTCTTGGCGCCAGTCGAGGACGCTGGTCTGGATGACCAACCAGCTGACCACCCCGGCGATCGTGAACGTGATCGCCGCCACGACCGCGAACAGTGCGATCAACAGGCCACTGTCGGTCGACGTGGCGGCGGCTGCGGCGGCATAGGCGATCACCCAGCTGAGCAGAGCGATGATGAGGCCGAGCGGCAACTGTCGGCGGCCCATGTTGCGAACGGCCATGGCGTCGCGCCACACGACCGAGGCACGGTGCGCGGCCCGGCTGCGGAGCGCAGCCTGGGCCTCGGCGACGGGCACGTCCGGCGAAGCGCCGTGAGGGAGGATCACACGAACCGTCAACTCATCCGGAAGCGTCTTCGCTGCGGCCAGGGTCGCGGCCAGGTCGTCGACTCCGGGCTGCGCCGGGCCGCGTTGCGGGACGAACGGTTCGGTGTCGGGCTCCACGAGCAGATGGGCAAGATCATCCAGTTCGATCACCAGCAGATGCTCACCGTTGAGCCGGGCAAGCGTCTCGTCGAGCTGGCGGCTCGTGTCGCGGGGGATGATCATGGTGGCTCTGCACACTACATCGGTGAACCGCCCTGGTCTTGTCTTGGTGGAGACCACCTTGGCGGTTGGGTTCAGCCTGAATTCATCGATCGGGTGCTGCGCGATGTCGTGGCGGAAGCATGAAAAGGGTCCCTGACCAGGGAGAATGACGGCTGCCAGGCAGTCACGATCCCCGAGTCGGAGGACACCTTTTCGATGCCATCCTCCCACGTGGTGCTGGACCAGGTCGATACCGCCTTTGATGACGAGCACGCGGTCGCCTCGGCCAGGCTGCTGCTGGCTGCCACCCTGGCCGAGCGGCTGGGGATCGAGCAGGCCGCCGACCAGCTGGTCGACCTCGGCGGCCGGCCGGGCGCGGCCCGCCCGGGACGCAAGCTGCTCACGCTGGTCCATGCCATGGTCGCGGGTGGCGACGGCATCGACGACGTGGAATTGCTGCGCTGCGGGTCCACTCAGGCGGTGCTTGGCCACCGGGTGATGGCGGCCTCCACCGTGGGGACCTGGCTGCGGAGCTTCACCTTCGGCCACGTGCGCCAGCTCGACCGGCTCACTGAGGCGATCCTTGGCCGGGCGTGGGCAGCGGGTGCCGGCCCCGGCGATGGGCCGCTGGTGGTGGACGTGGACTCCACCATCTGTGAGGTCCACGGCTACCACAAGCAGAGCGCCGGCTACGGCTACACCCACACCCTGGGCTCCCACCCGCTGCTGGCGACCAGGGCCGACACCGGTGAGGTGCTGCACGCCCGGCTGCGCAAGGGCGCGGCCAACACCGCCCGCGGCATCGCCCGGTTCGTGGACGAGCTGGTGGCCCGGCTGCGCCGGGCCGGCGCCAGCGGCGAGCTGACCTTGCGGGCCGACTCGGGGTTCTGGTCAGCCAAGCTCATCCGGCGGCTGCGCGGCCACCGGGTGCGCTACTCGATCACGGTCCGCCAGATCAAGGCGGTCCGCGCCGCCATCGCCGCCATTCCCGAAGCGGCCTGGGTCCCGATCGCCTCCCAACCCGACGGGGCCGCCCAGGTCGCCGAGACCGGCTACCAGGGCGACCGGCTGATCGTGCGTCGCGTCCGCAACCAGGGTGAGCAGGCCCAACTTTTCGCCACCCTGGCCCGCAACCTCATCCGCTGGATCGCCGCCCTCGGCCTTGGCGTCGGCGACCAGCAGACCGTCGCCAAGACACTGCGGCGGACCCTGCTGCACTTACCGGGGCGGCTCACCCGCTCCGCGCGGCAGTGGACGCTGCACCTGCCCGCCGGTTGGCCGTGGGCCCACTCGTTCACCATGGCTCTGGCGCGGCTGCGCTGCATCCCCTACCCGACCTGACCGCGCACATCGACACCACGGCTTGGGTTGTCGGCTGGCCGCCCGACTGCTCCATCCTGCCCTCAGGGCGTCGAAAGCCGCACCGGGCCGCGCAACGACCAGCAGCCGACCCTCCCTCGCCACCTCCTGCGGCTCCATCGTCACGCGACGCGAGCGCCCGCACGCCGGGCCCTGGCCGCATCACAAGAACAGCGACCGCAATCGCGGATCGGTGGAGCCAGGTTCAGACAACGGCGACTTGGAACTTCGGCGGGGGTCCTTCAAGCCGGACTGACCGCGGCACCTGCCAGGTCCTCCACCGGCTCCGGCAGGTAAACACCAACCGGGCGGTGCCCTCCGGTGCGTCCTCCTCTCGCCGCAACAGCACCTCTGCGACCTCCGCGCCGTAGCGGGCCGAGGTCGGGGAGTCGGGTCCCGTCAGCTCCCAACACCGCAGGCCACGGGCCTGTAGATTCAGCTCGCCGGCGTCGCGGCCGGGGACGAATGAGCTTGACGCCGGCGTCTGTCAGGCCGGGTCGCAGTTCCACGGCATGGATGTGCTGGCCCGTGACACCGGGCTGTGGGTGATGGGGCCGGCTGGGTCGAGGCCGACCCTGGCCCTCGGACCGTCTTCTTGCGCTACCGCCGGACGCAATTCCGATCATCGGTCCCTCTGGGTGGGGCAGTAGTCGCCGGTGGGTACGTGCTGGTTCTCGTTGTTCAGCGCCATGACCGGCATCTTCACCCCTGCCTATCCGGTGTCCAAGAGATCCGGGAGCGACGGAGTCCCTGTTCAGAGCAACATTCACCACTCTGGGGTGAGGTGTCCTGGCCCGTTCCCGGCTACGCTCGCCACCGTGCCAGTCGTAACCTGGGGCGGTCGACCGACGAACCTACCCAGTTGAGCCGCTGGAACTGGGTGGGATGGCACACCCGTGGCGGGCAGCCGGCCAGCTGGGGCTGAGAGCCGGCGAGGGTGAGGAACTGGTCGGCATGGCGAAGGGGCTGTGATGAGTGGTCTCACCGCGCTGGCGCTGGTCGTGGTGGCCTACACCCTGGTGGCGTCAACGCTCGACCGGTGGTGGATCACCGGGCCCATGGTGTTCGTCGCCGCCGGGGTGATCCTTGGTCCCGGGGGGCTAGATGTCCTGCCCCTGTCGTTGAACGACGAGACGGTCCTCACCATCACCGAGCTGACCCTGGCCCTGCTGCTGTTCTCGGATGCCTCGACGGTCCGGTTGGGAGAGCTCGAGGGTGATGCCGGGCTGCCCGGCCGGCTGCTGGTCGTCGGGCTGCCGCTCACGATCGTTGCCGGCGCGCTGGTGGCCGGGCTCATGTTTCCCGAGGTCGGGTGGGCGGCGGCAGCGTTGATCGCCACCATCCTGGCCCCCACCGACGCGGCGCTCGGCCTGGCGATGGTCACCAACACCGCTGTTCCGGTACGGATTCGACGAGCGCTGAATGTCGAGAGCGGGCTCAACGATGGGATCGCGACGCCCTTCGTCACCTTGTTCATCGCCATCGTCGCCGCCGAGGAAGATCTCGGCGAGACGGCATGGGGGCTGGAGGCGCTCAAGCAGATCGGGCTGGCGATCGTGGCCGCGGTGGTGGTCGGCTACCTCGGCGGGCGCCTGTTGGCCTTGGCCAACGACCGTGGCTGGACCTCCGGGGTATCTGACCAGATCGCCATCTTGGCCTTGGCGTTGCTGGCCTACCAGGGGTCCGTCGACATCGGCGGGAACGGATTCATCGCCGCGTTCGCCGGTGGCATCTTGTTCGGGGCCGCCACCCGACGCCGCCTGGCAGCGCCCGTCCAGTTCACCGAGACCCTCGGGTTGGCGGGCTCGTTCCTGGTGTGGTCGCTGTTCGGCGCACTCTTCGTGGGAGAGTTGCTCACCCAGGACCTCGCCGCTCGACCCATCGTGTACGCAGTGCTGAGTCTCACGGTGGTCAGGATGGTGCCGGTCGCGGTCGCGCTGGTGGGAACGCGGCTGCGTCCGGCCACGGTGGCGTTCATGGGCTGGTTCGGCCCGCGGGGGCTGGCCTCGGTGGTCTTCACCCTGCTTGCCTTGGAGGAGTTCGAGCATGGCGGCGGTGGGGCGATGCTGCTGCAGACCGCCACCTGGACGATCCTGCTGTCGGTGGTGCTGCATGGCATCTCGGCCTCGCCGCTGGCTGCCCGGTACGGGGCGTCGATTGTCAAGGCGGGCAAGATCCCGGAGAACGCGCCGGCAGCTGAGCCGCAGATCCGGCTACATGACCTCGTCGGACGCCATGGCCACACAGGGCAGCAGCAGGCACGAACAACGACCTGAGCATCACTGACTCATGTACGTCTCTCGCCTGACCACCACCCGACCCGGCCCCTGGAGGACAGCATGGGTGCCTCCATTCCCGCCAGGCTCCTGCTCCTCGCCACGGTCTGCCTCGCCGCCGCCTGCGGGGCTCCGGTGACGACTCCAGCGGCGCCGCCCCGGCCACCACCGCCGCGGGCGGGACCAGGGCGGCGGCGTCCCAGGCCTGCGCCGACGCGGCCGCCCTCAAGGCCTCGGTGGCCGAGCTCGACCAGCTCGACCCTCCGGAGGCCGATCAGGTGCCAAATCCAGCCAGACCGCCAGAGTCCTGTCTGGTGATGGCTGGTGGACTGACACGCACCAGCCGGCCAACACCCCTGCCCTTCCTGCCCGGCGCCCACGGACCGATGCTCCCAGCGGCCGGTCTCTGTCCCTGGTCGCGGCCGGGCTCCGCCGCGACAGCATCCAAGACGTCCGCATCCACGACCACCTTCCGGATCGGCCGGGGCAGGCGGGGGAACCACGCCCGGCAGGCGACACCGGCCATTCTTCGATCCGCGGGTCCTCCCGGCATCACCCGAAGTGAGAATCCGGTCCCGCACCAGGCACGTGGGTTCCGCGGCCGCGTAGCCGGTGACGGAGCCCAGAGTCAATGACGAAGATAGTCCAGGCGATCACCGCCGGCAGCACCCCAGAACGGCTAGTAGGGGGAATGAAGGCGGAATCATCCAGAACGGGTGAAGAAGCCTGCCTTGCCTCCTGCCAGGATCAACCCTGGTCAATGTCCCAGGAAGGAGTCGGGCTTCCAGGCGTTCGTGCGCCAGACCGGGACGGCATGCAGATCGTCCTGCTGGCCGCGGCCATCATCAACCTGCTGGTCACCGGGGAGTGGGGACCTCGGTGGTGCTGGCTGGGCTGACGGTGTTCCACGCGATCGTCGGGCTGCGGCAGGAGGCCAAGGCGGAGGAGAGCGTCAAGACCTGGCCCAGATGATGAAGGGCATCGCCCGGGTCCGCCGCGATGGCCAGGCGCTGGAGGTCGACGCCACCGAGCTGGTGCCGGGCGACGTGGTGCTGATGGAGGCGGGCAACCGGGTCCCGGCCGACGGGCGGATCTGTGTCGCCGCGACCCTGGAGATCGAGGAGGCGGCCCTCACCGGCGAGAGCCTGCCGGTGCCAAGGGAACCGGCCCGGTCCCCGGGGACGACGTGCCGCTGGGTCTGGCGCCGACCCGCGGTCGAGGGCCCGTGACCGTCGCGTCCGGGGAATGGAGGGACGATGGGGAGCTTCGGGGTGCATTCCGAGGTTGGTCGGCTGCGCAAGGTGATGGTCCATCGGCCGGAGCTCAGCCTCCAGCGGCTGACCCCGTCCAACCACGACGAGCTGCTGTTCGACGACGTGCTGTGGGTGGAGCGGGCCCAGTACGAGCACGACCAGTTCGTGGCCAGGATGCGCGAGCGCGGGGTCGAAGTCTTCCAGCTCCGCGACCTGCTGGCCGAGGCGCTGGCGGCCAACGACGAGGCCCGCCGTCGGCTGGTCGAGCTGACGGCGTCGGAGTACACCGTCGGGCTGTCGCTGGTGGACGAGGTCCGCGCCGTCCCGGAGGCCATGGGTCGATCCCTTCGTGAGGGCCGCGGTCCCTGGCCGCAGGAGGACGCCGATCGTTGCCACCAACCATAGGTATCGCACACGTTGGATCCCGCCGACATCCCCCAAAGGAGATGAGGTGTCCGCATCGGCCGGGAGGCGGGGGGCATCTGGGCTGTGTGCCGGCGGCGGGGACCCGGTGGCCCCGTACTGCTCGCGGAACGCGGCCACGGCAGCGCCGATGGTGGGGAAGAAATGGGCGGGGTCGATGGTGCGGGTCAGCTCGTACCGCTCGACCTTGGCTCGGACCGGGTCCTTCAGCTCGGCGAAGACCAGGCTGATGCCGGTGGCGTTGAGGGCTTCGTCGAGGTCTCCAGCCTCTCTCGCCGCCAAGCTCCACTGACGCAGCTCGACGTGACGCAATCAGCCTGCACATCCACTCGGCATGACACTAGAGCTCAGCCACCCGCTCTGCTCTCACCCCAACCGCTTTCCGAGGAGAGCAATGCGCCGAGGGCGCCGCTGATCCAAGGCAGTCTGGCGTTCATCACCCGCCTTCCTAGAACTGGAGGAGCCCCGTCGCCTAGGGTGGTGTGCCGGCTGTCAAGCGGCAGCGCGGAAGCGAATTCGGGCCTGGTCGGCCCCGGCGGTGACCTGCTCGGGTCCCAGCACGGCCGGGAACTGGCGCAGCATGCTTGGCAGACGCCTGGCCGCCACAACCGGGACACCGTCTACAACGACCTTGCCCCAGGGGACCTGGGCACCGTGGACGGCCACAATCGGCATCACCACCACGCCAGGGTCGGGCAGGACCTGGGCGGCCTGGTCGGCCTCGAACGACACCACCCGCAATATAGGGGCCAGTGGGTAGCGGCCACGCCAGAGCCGCCCGGACGGGTCGAGCTGGAGCCGGCCCCGATACTGCTTGGAGTCGATCACAAACACCCCACCAGGGCCGATCACCAAATGGTCGAGCTTGGCCTGGCTACGCGGGAGGGCCAGGTCGTGCAGGACCGCCCACCCCTGCCGCTCCAGCGGAGCGAGGAGCCGGGCGGTACGCCGCTCTCCGGCCGCCCCGCGTCGCCAGGCGACGGCGTCGGGGCTGGGCTTGAACCGTAGCCCCCAGCCGGCCACCACCGCGGCCAGCCCGGCAACGACCAGGCTCAACTGGGGTGCCAGCAGGCGGCCAAGGACTCCCCCACCGACACCGATGCCGAGGAGGACGGCGATCCGCCAGGGTAGGGTTCGGGTCCAGGCGGCCCACTCAACCGCCCGTTGCTGCCGCCACCTGGCTTGGGCGGAGCCGCCCGCCCGGCCCACGCTGGCCCGCACTCGCACCGCCACCACCGGGCGATCCGCATCGGTGCCCGCCAGCAGCTGGTCGGAGTCGCTGTTGAGGTGGGCGAGGATGGCCTGGAGGTCGGCGTGGCTGAGGGGTCGCACCGATCCGCTTGGCCGCTCCTCGTCATCGAAAGGCCACGGTGGAGAACTGGCCATGGGGATGCTCCCTTCTGGGGTGCTAGCCAGCGGCCCGCTCCGGGCCGTTCTGACCACGCTGCTGGTGAGGTCGCGGCTGGGTGGGGCGCTCGCTGGTCAGCTGGATGTCACGGGTGTGGTCGGCAGCCCGTTGCTTGGCCTGGACCCGCTCGATGGCCGTGCGGGCTCGTTGCCGGTCGGCCCGCCGGACCCGGTCGTGGGGCTCGGGTCCGAGGGCCCGGTCCGGGTCGGTGATGTCGTAGCTGCGCCGGTAGTGCTCGATCTCGGCGGCGGCCTGGCGCCAGGCCCGCCGACCCCGGGTCGACTCGGGCACCGGGCCGAGCGCTTCCAGGACATAGGCAGGTCGCTCCTGCTCGACGGCTAGCCCACTGGCGCGTCGCTGCCAGGCCAGGGTCCGCACGACCTGCCGATACTGGGGGCCGAGATGTGCGTTGGCCTCCAGCCAGCCGTCGCGGCGGTGCTGGTGCTGGCGCAGCCCCCGCTCCCGGTCCAAGGCGCGGTTGGCCTGCTGGGTGGCCACCGCCACCCCACCCGGCACCTGAGCAGGCTGATCCCCACGGCGCAGCCAGCCGAGCATGCCCGGCGGCTGGCGGACGGAGGGTTCCTGGTGGGCGGCCAGGACTTGCTCGGCCTGCTGACGGTGGGCGGTGGCCCGTTCGAGCTCGCGGGTGCGGTCGCGGGGCGCCTGGTCGAGCTGGCGGTGCAACCGGTCCCGCTCAGCCCGCAACTCCGCCGTCGACAGCCGCTGGAGATCCGGGCTGCTGGGAGTGTCGATGGCCAGGGTCTGGCCGCCCGCCCGGGACAGGGCCTGGGCCAGCTGCAGGTAGCCGTCAGGCTGCTCACGGTCCGGCAGATCCAGCTCACCGGCCCCTTGTGGTTCGGGCCCGACCACGGCGTACAGCCAGGTGTCCTGGCGGGCCCGCGACAGCTGCACATACAGCCAGTTGACGTCCTCGCTGCCGGTCAGCCGGACCAGGGCCCGCCCCCGGGTCAGCCCCTGAGCGCGGTGGCCGGTGGTCGCGTAGGCCAGGTCCACCCGCCGGTTCCGCTCGCCGCGGCCGCGGCCATCCAGATACGACCGGGGCAGCGTGACCGTCCCGCCGTCGGCGCCGTCCAGCCGAATGGTCAGGGTGTGGGCCTGGGGGTCGAGGGCGGTGATGGTGCCGCGGCTGCCGTTGGCCACCCCCAGCTCGCCGATGGCGTTGTGGCCGCACACGACCCGATCTCCCATGGCCAGCTGGCGGTCCTCGACCTGCAGGCGCTCGGGGCCGAGGTGACCGTGGGCGGCCAGCAGCTCCTGACAGAGGCTGTTGAGCCGGTCCACCTCGGCCCGGCGGGCGGCCAACACCACCACCTCTTGGGCCGGGTCTTTCTCGGCTTGCTGCCAGGTCGTCCACCAGTCCTGCAACAGGGCCAGGGTGGCGGCCGGCTTGGAGTCGGCCGCCACCACCCGATCGTGCGCCCAGTAGGCGGCCACGGCCTCCTCCACCAGCCCGGAGCGGATGAGGTCGAGGGCTTCGCGTTCCCAGGCCTGCTGCTGGCGGCGGTTCTCGGTCAGCTCGGAGGCGCCGAGGCGGAGCCGCAGGGCCCGGAACCCGCCGCCGGCGTCGATCGCCGCCAGCTGCCGGTCATCGCCGACCAGCACCACTTTCGCGTGTGCCTGCTGGGCGTGCTCGAGCAGGCGGGCCAGCTTGCGGCTGCCCAGCATGCCGGCCTCATCCACCACCAGCACCGTGCGGCCGTTCTGCTGCTCCCGTCCTCGGTCGAGGTCGCCGAGGAGCCGGTCGCAGGTGGCCACGTCCTCGAACCCCTCCCCCTGCAGGCTCAGGGTGGCGATCCCGGTCGGGGCCGAGGCCAGGAGCCGGTAGCCGTCCAGCTGCCAGGCATGGCGGGCGATGCCGAGGGCGAAGGTCTTGCCCGTCCCCGCCCGCCCCACCACCACCGCGACCCCGTGGCCGCCCTGGCACATGTCCCGGACCATGGCCTGCTGGTCGCTGGCGGCGGTCGGGTAGGCGTCCAGCGCCTCGCGCACCGCCTGGTGGGAGGCCACGGCCGTCTGCTCCCCGGTCCGGCCGGTGGCGGCCGCGACCAGCCGCTGCTCGACGGCCAGCAGCTCGGGGGTGGACCAGCGGCGCTCCTCCAAGGCCCGATCGGCGACCACGCTGACCGCCCGCTCGGCCAAGAACCGATCCGCCAGCGCCTCCAGCTCGGCCCGTCCGGCACCGGCCAGGCCGGCACCGAGGGCGACCAGGACCTCGGGGCGGGCGAAGGTGGACGCGGTCGCGGTCAACCCGTCCGGACCCGCCAGCCGATCGAACAGCTGACCGGCCACCTCTTTGGACACCGTCTGGCCCTGGACGCGGCTGGCTGTCCGGCCGGTCACCTGTCGGACGAGGGTGTCCGGGTCGTGTCCGCGCTCGGTCGCCTCGGTCCGCCATCGGTGGTACAGGGTGTCCGGCGCCTCGTGCTGTTTGGCCTTGCGGGTGGCCTGGACCGTCCACTTGACCAGCCGCGGCGTCCGCTCCCGACCGTCGGCGGTCAGCCGCTCGAGTTCGGCATCGATTTGGCCGGTGCGCTTGGAAAAGCCACGGACCAGGCCCTCGGGCATCCCCTGAAGCTCGCGGTTGCCGTGGCAGTCGGCCCGCGTCCACTCCACTCTGAGCGTTCTAGACAGTTCTCGTTGGTAGGTGGCCCGGTAGATGGCGTCCGCGGCCAGCCGATGCCGGTACAGGTCCCGGCCGTCCAACGCTGTCCAACGTCCATCTGGTCCTTGGACGCGGTTGGCGATGACCAAGTGCGTATGGAGCAGGGGGTCGCCTTCTCTGGACGTCCGGTGGTCGAACCCAACCGCCAGCAGCCCCCCTCCGGACACATGCTGGACACCACCGTGGCCACGGCGGGCACCCAGGTGCTCGTCCAGATAGGCGACCGCCTCGGCCAGCCCGGCATGATGGGCTCGAAGGACCGTCCGACCGGTCGCCGCATCCCCGAGGCCGTAGAGGATCGAGACGCTCTTGGTCGGCCGCAGGACCACGTCGAAGGCCGGAACGGCATTGCGGCCATGCGGGCGACCGAGCAGCTCGCCCGTCGACGGGTCGCGGCCCTCGAACATGGCCTGGAACCCGGCCGGCGATGCTTCGCCCTGCAGCCCGAGGCTGGTGGCCCCGGCGCCGTACCACCGGCCTGGACTCTCACCGTGGCCGGACAGGTACGCCTGGTGGTCGGCGGCCAGCTCGCGGGTGTAGTAGACCTCCCGACCGACCGAGAGCTTGGCGATGTCGGCCACCACCCCGCTCCTGCCTCCCCGCCTCCGTTGGCGCCAGCAACGCACCCGTGGTGCATTGCTCTCCTCGGACGATGTCGGGTCGAGCGTAGAGCGAGCGGCGAAGCTTCATCCGTTATGGCGGGGACATATGTGGACGTTTCTGCGGGTGCTGGGTGCGCTTGGGTGTAGGTGGAGGTGGTGCGGCGCGAGCTGGAGTCAGAGAGGGCCCTGCGGCTTCGCCATAGGCGATGGCGAGGCCGAGCCACTGCGGCGAAGCGCCCTTCTCATGGTCACGCATGGGCTCGCGGTCTGGGAGTCGGTGAACCGGCAGCGGGTGAGCCTACGGCCGGTGAGCGGGTTGGCGGAGCTGGCCTTGGCGAGCGGATCCGAAGCGATGCTCGACGTCAGCACGCCGCGGCCAGCTGCAGCGACGCCGACTTGATCCTGCGGAGGCTCGCGACCGTAGCAGCTAGGTCTATTCGTCAGATTTCTACTTCTTGTCCGCTAGTTTGGCAAAGACCACAAGAGAAGATGTCTTCGGGCGGCACAAGGACACCGGCGCGCCGCTTGACGGCAGCCGCGAGGACCAGATGCCGAACTTCGCCGTCGACCCGGATGGGCGGATCACGCCGCTGGACGCCCACATCCGCCGTGCCAACCCTCGCACCCTAGGCACCGAGGCCAATCGCATCCTGCGCCGCAGCTACTCTTACCGCCGCGGCCGCGACGCCGCCGGCCAGCCCGACGAGGGGCTGATCTTCGTGTGCTTCCAGCAGGATCTGGAGCGGGGCTTTGCCACCGTGCAGCGGCGGCTGCGGGGGGAGGCGCTGGAGAAGTACGTGCTGCCGTTCGGCGGCGGCTACTTCTTCGTACTGCCCGCTGCTCCTTCCGGTGGCTACCTTGGGCAGCAGCTCCTCGAAGCGGCCAACTAGCCTAAACAGTGGAATGCGTTGAGTTGAAGCCAGGCATATAGCCGTGGCGACCACGGACAAACGTTTCTTCAAGAGTGCGCAGGCGCTTGCTCTCGTGCAGGGTATACGCAGGCAGGGGTGTGGTCGGGGATGCAGGGGGCGGTGGCAGCCCGGCGGATGGGTGCCGGGGCGGGTTGGGCAGCAGGGCTGAGACCTGGACCCACAGGGATTCCAGGACCGACGGTGCCAGGGCAGGCACGAGACCTCCCGATGACCGCAGGGTGTGAAAGCCCGCTGATCATCACGGCTCGTGCCTGCCTTGTTCTACTCCGTCCCACTGGCGCAGGCCCCTAGCGGGTTACCAGGGCGGTTCAGGCCCGTTTCGTAGGCGAGGATCACCGCCTGGACCCGGTCGCGAAGCCCCAGCTTCATCAGGATCCGCTTGACGTGGGTCCTGACGGTCGATTCCTCGACGGCGAGGTCGGCGGCGATCTCGCGGTTTGCCAAGCCCCGGGCGATCAGCTCCAGCACCTCCCGCTCGCGCGGGGTCAGCGCATCCAGCTTGGCCTGGTCGGCGAGCTCGGGCGTGGGCTGCTGGGCCATGCGGTCGATCACCCGCCGGGTCACCGATGGGGAGAGCAGCGCCTCGCCGCCGGCGACGGTGTGCACGGCCGCCAGCAGCTCTTCGGGTCGGGCGCGCTTGAGCAGGAAGCCCGAGGCGCCGGCGCGCAGCGCGCCGAAGACGTAGTCGTCCTGCTCGAAGGTGGTCAGGATCAGGACCCTGGCGGCCGGAGCGGCCCGCGCCAGCGCTCGGGTGGCGCCGATGCCGTCCAGGTCGGGCATGCGCACGTCCATCAGCACGACGTCGGGCGCGAGCCGCCGGGTCTGCTCGATGGCCTGGCGTCCGGTCGCCGCCTGGCCGACGACCTGGATTCCGGGGTCGGCACCGAGCAGCTCGACCAGCCCGGCGCGCATCAGGTCGTCGTCGTCGGCGATCAGCACCCGCGTCACGCCCGCTGCCCTCCCAGGGGGATCCGGGCGCGGACGCGAAACCCCCCGTTGCCGCGGCCGGCGTCCAGGCTGCCGCCGAGCAGGGTGGCGCGCTCCCGCATGCCGGCCAGCCCGTGCCCGCCGCCGGACCGCGACGAGCCGCCCGGGGGCACGGGATTGGTGACGGTGAGCTCGACCGCCGTATCGCCGAACGCCAGCTCGA
>Ga0081538_10003248_pt1 | contig 15449 bp, 18 predicted proteins | sample TabmetS5T2R1_FD_71022 | JGI IMG/M metagenome (GOLD analysis project Ga0081538, IMG submission 71022) | Tabebuia heterophylla rhizosphere microbial communities from the University of Puerto Rico - S5T2R1 | ecosystem: Host-associated > Plants > Roots > Rhizosphere ... | reverse complement strand
CTCGGGTCGGAAGACGGCGAAGCCTCCGCCACGACGAGGCGTTGGACTCGCTCTGCGTGCGCTCCCGCCGTAAGGAAGGCGACCAGCCCGCCGAAAGACTGCCCCACGAGGCAAGCCCGCTCCAGCCCGAGCTCGTCGAGCCACGCCACGACGTCCCCGACGAAGTCGTCGGGTGCAACCGTCGCCGGAACGCGCGTGCTGCCTCCGTGGCCCCGCTGGTCGAGCGCGACGACGCGGTGGCGCTCGCGAAGCCACGAGGCGGTCTCCGTCCATTCGCCGCCGTAGCCGGCCAATCCGTGCAGGAGGACGACAGGCGGCCCGCGGCCGCGGAAGTCGAGCGCGCGCAATGCCACGCCCTTGCGTTCGAGCCGGAGCGGCCGCGGGGCCCTCTTCAAGCGGCCGCTGCCGCTGGGTGCTCCTCGCGCAGCGCGGCGAGGAAGGCCTGTGACTCCACGAGTGGCCGCCAGCCGGCGGGGTCCTCGTCGAGCCCGAGCTCCGTGAAGACCTCGCGCGCCCACGACGTCCAGCGTTCGGGCCCTGCCTTCCACTCGGCGAGCAGGAGCCGGCGGAGCTCCTCGAAGCGGGGCGACGTCTCGAAGATCTCCTTGACGACGAGCTGTGGAGTGACCGTCCCGTTCCAGTGGTTGGCTTCCAGCCGGAACGCGACGTCGTATCGGCCAGCCCGCCGGTAGCGGTCGAGGGCGGCGCCGCGGCCGAAGGCAATCGCCCCGGAGCGCGCGCCGGCCGCGGTGACGGCGAGGCGGAGGTGCTTGCCTTCCCCGACGGCGGCGAGCTCGGACAGCTCGGCGCCGACCGCGAGCAGCGTCACGTTCGGGTTGCCGAGCCCGAACGGCGCCAGCCGTTCCAGCTCCTCGCAGAGACCGAGGGTGAGCTCGCTGCCCCGCACGATCGCGTCCACCTGCGTGACCGGGTCGAGGTCCGCCGGGGTAAGGACGCCGGCGGCGTGCTCGGCGAATGCCTCCGCGAACGCCTCGACGTTCGCGGGCGCGATCGAGAGGCCGGCGGCCGCGCGGTGGCCGCCCCAGCGCCCGAGCAGATGCGAGCAGGCGCCGAGCGCGCCGTGCAGGTCGAAGGAGGAGACGGAGCGACCGGAGCCGACCCAGTCCTCGCCCGGCTCCCCGCCCGCGATCAGGACGACCGGGCGGCGGAAGCGCTCGACTAGCCGCGAAGCGACGATGCCGATGACCCCACGATGCCAGTCTTCGCCGGCAATGACATAGCCCAGGCGCCAGCGCCTCGGCTCGGGCCATGCCTCGACCTGCCGGAGCGCGTCGCGGAGGATCCGGTCCTCCACCGCCTGGCGGTCGCGGTTCAGCGCCTCCAGCTCTTGGGCGAGCCGGCCGGCGTCGGCTTCGTCGTCCGTGAGCAAGAGCTCGAGCGCCGCGCCGGGATGGCCCAGCCGGCCGGCGGCGTTGATGCGGGGCGCCAGCCTGAAGGCGATCGCGCCCGTGTCCACCGTCGCGGGGTCGACGCCTCCGACGCGCATGAGTGCCCGGAGGCCGGGCTTGTCCGTCCGCGCAAGCCGGCGCATCCCGGCGGCCACGAGCGCGCGGTTCTCGTCGAGGAGGGGGACGACGTCGGCGACCGTGGCCAGCGCGACGAGGTCGAGGTGATGCTCGAGCAGCTCCACGCCGAGCGCTTCGAGGAGCTTGAAGACAACTCCCGTGCCGCAGAGCTCCGGGAAGGGATAGTCGGAAGGCCTCGTCGCGACGATCGGGCAGTCCGGCACCGCATCGCCGGGCCTGTGATGGTCGGTGACGATCACCTCTAGCCCCACGGCGCGAGCTGCGGCGATCTCCTCGACGGCGGTGATCCCGCAGTCGACCGTGAGGACGAGGCTGCAGTTCTCTCGCGTGAGACGCGTCAGCGTCTCACGCGAAATACCGTAGCCCTCCTCGAAGCGGCTCGGGAGATGCCACTGGACGTCGGCGCCGAGGCCTCGGAGGGCCGTGACCGCGAGCGCGGTCGCACAGATGCCGTCCACGTCGTAGTCGCCGTGGACGCAGATCCGCCCACCGCCGGCGATGGTGCGCCGGATCTGCTCGCAGGCGGCCTCGACGTCGCCGAGCAGGAAGGGATCATGGCCGGGCGACTCGGCGGCCAGGAACCTCCGCGCTTTCTCGGGGTCGCCGTAGCCCCGCCGGACGAGCACGGTTGCCGTCGCTTCGCCGACGCCGAGCGCCCTGGCCAGCTCCCGTACCGCCCTGCGGGGGCACGGACGCATCGTCCAGGTGCCCTCGTGCATTGCGTTTCACCGTAGGGCCCGAGTCGGACGGACCGGCTCCCGTGCTCAGCGGGAGCGAAGCAGCTGAAGGACGGCGAGTCCGTCGCTCTCCCACCCTGAGTAAGGGCCGAACAGCCGCCGCGACTCCGTGCCCGAGCTCGTGCAGGAGCGTCAACGGCGGGCCGGCGACGAAGGTGCCGACCACCAGCGCGAGGAAGAAGTACGCGACCCAGGCCATGGCGCTGACAAGGCCCCAGGGACCGCCGACCTCTCGGCCGGGCGGGCTCGAGGGGCCGCGGCTATCCTCAGACCGGGGTGAGCGAGTCGAACTACACGTCGGGAGACGACTACGTCGTCGAGTTCCTGGGGTACCGGTTCAGCTTCAACGCGATCGACTTCGAGCAGCGCGTCAACGCCGCGGCGGTGAGGCTTCGGCTGATCGAGCCCGGGGAGCTCGAGGAGGCCGAGACGGCCGACCTCGTCGAGCTCACCGCGCACGGGCGCATCGACGATCCGCAGAGCGGCCTCGGCGAGTACCTCGTCCGCCACTGGGAGCGGGTCGCCCTCGTCAACGACGAGTCGCTCGTCTACTGGCTCCGCAAGCTCATCTTCCGCGGCGCGTGGCTCGACCAGCGCGTGAAGGAGAACCGCCTCGAGGTCGACTGGGACGGGGAGACGGCGGAATTCGGCTACCGCGAGCCCGACGGCGGCCGAGCGCTGCTCGAGCTCGCGCCCGTTCCCTCCTGGCAAGAGCTCCAGTTCAGGCGGTAGCGAGGATCAGAAGAGCGCGTCGCCGTCCGCGGCCCCGCCGACGTAGGCTCGGCCGAGCTTCGTGACCACGCGTCCTCTGGGCGTGCGCTGGATCAGGCCGAGCTGGAGCAGGTACGGCTCGTAGACGTCCTCGATCGTGTCCGGCTCCTCGCCCAGTGCCACCGCGAGAGTCGAGAGGCCGACGGGCCCGCCGTCGAACTTCCTGACCACGGTGCCGAGGAGCTCACGGTCGACGCGCTCGAGGCCCTGGCCGTCCACCTCGAGCAGGTCGAGCGCCTCGCGCGCGACCTCGTGTGTCACGGCGCCGTCGTGGCGAACCTCGGCCACGTCTCGGACGCGCCGTAGGATCCGGTTGGCGACGCGGGGCGTGCCGCGGGCTCGGCGGGCGATCTCCTCCGCCGCCTCGTCGGCGACTTCCAGATCGAGGATGCGAGCTGAGCGCCTGACGATGCTCGTCAGCTCCGGCGGCTCGTAGTGCTCCAGGCGGTAGGTCATCCCGAACCGGTCGCGGAGCGGTGTCGTCAGGAGCCCCGTCCGCGTGGTCGCTCCGACGAGCGTGAAGGGCGGCAGGTCGAGCGTGAGGGTCCGCGCGGCGGGGCCCTGGCCGACGATGATGTCGAGCCGGAAGTCCTCGAGCGCCGGGTAGAGGATCTCCTCGACCGCGCGGTTCAACCGGTGGATCTCGTCGACGAAGAGCACGTCGCGCTCTTCGAGCGAGGTGAGGATCGCGGCCATGTCTCCCTTGCGCTCGAGCGCAGGCCCTGCGACGCTCCGAAGCCCTACCTCGAGCTCCTCGCGCACGATGTAGGCGAGGCTCGTCTTCCCCAGTCCGGGCGGGCCGGCGAGGAGCACGTGGTCCAGCGCCTCCCCCCTCCGCTTCGCCGCCTCGAGCGCGATCGCAAGCTGCTCCTTGACCCGCTCCTGGCCGACGAACTCCGCGAGGGTTCGCGGGCGGAGCGAGCCGTCGAGCTCCTCCTCGTCCGCTGCGAGGACCGCGGTGGTGACCCGCTCGTTCATGCGGCGCGCAGCGCCTGGCGGACGCGCTCGGCCGGCGGCAGGTCGGGATCGGTCTCTGCGAGCCGCTGCTCCGCCTCGGCGGCCGAGTAGCCCAGCTCGACTAGGGCGTCGCGGGCGACGACATGACCGTCACCGGCCCCGAGGTGCGGGGCGTCGGCGACGGCGGCGAGCGGCGCGATCCGCTCCTTCAGCTCGAGCACGACCCGCTGAGCCGTCTTCTTGCCGATGCCCGGGATCGTCTGGAAGAGCGCGGCGTCCTCGCGGACGATGGCCCGCCGGATCTCTGCCGGCGAGTAGCCGGAGACGATCGCGAGCGCGACCTTCGGACCGACGCCGGAGACGCCGAGCAGATGCTCGAAGAGCTCCCGCTCGGCCGGCTCGGCGAAGCCGTACAGCTGCAGCGCGTCTTCCCGGACGTGCAGGTGCGTCTCGACGACGACCTCCTCTCCCCCCTCCGACTTGCGGACGGCGGACGGGGTCGCGTGCACCCGGTAGCCGACGCCGCCGACGTCGAGGACGAGGCCGTCTGCGTCCCGTGCGACGGGCTTTCCGCGCAGGCGGGCGATCATCGGCGACCGCCCGCGAGGAGAAGGAGCGGCGGAGCGAGCGCATGGCAGATCGCGACCGCGAGCGCGTCGGCCGCGTGGTGCGGACGCGGGACCTCCTCCAGGCGGAGGACGGTCATGACCATGCGTTGGACCTGGTCTTTCTCGGCGCGTCCATAGCCGCAGACGGCGTGCTTCACGGTCGCGGGCGGATACTCGGCGCAGGGCACCTCGGCGGCCGCACAGGCGACGAGGGCAGCGCCGCGTGCCTGCCCGACGGAGAGCGCGGTGCGGGCGTCGGCGCCGACGTAGGACTCCTCCAGCACGACCGCCTCCGGCTCGTGGGCGGCGATGAGCTCCGCGACCTCGTCGTGGATCCGCTTGAGCCGGCGGGCGAGAGTGTCTTGCGGGGACGTCTCCCACCAGCCGTACTGGACCGCGCGGAGGCGTCCGCTCCCACTTGCCTGCACGATGCCGAACCCGCACGCTGCAGTGCCCGGGTCGATGCCGAGAACCTTCACGAGTCGAGGTTATGCGTCAGCCCGGACGTTCCTGCCGCTCCGGGCGGCAGCGCAGTGCCGGAAGTGTGTCGAGAACCACCAGGCCGCGGATGCTGTCAGAGCAGCGAACTAGCTTGAAGGCGTGCCCGCCTCGCTCGCCGCATTCGGCGTCTTCCTCCTGGCCGTGCTCCCAGGCGGCCTCTACGTTTGGTCGTTCGAGCGGGTAGTCGGTCGGTGGGGAATCGGACTGGCCGACCGTCTGCTCCGACTCGTAGCCGCCTCTCGGCACTCTCGCAGGCAGAGCGGTCCGATCTCGAAGCCCGCGGTGGAAGACAGTCGGACGCCTGATCGGTGGAAGGACCCCTGCACCACGGGCCTGGGATTTCCTCTTCTCGTCGTCTCCTGGAGCGACATTCAGACTCAGGCTGAAGGAGGGCGGAACCTGGATCGGCGGCCAGTTCGGGGACGCCTCGTATGCCGCCGGCTATCCGGAGGAGCCGCAGGATCTCTACGTAGAGGGGACATACGCCATGAATCAAGACGACGGCTCTTTCCTGCAGGACGAAGACGGCGACTTCGTGTGGCTCGGTAGGCCGGTGGGACGAAGTCCACGTTCTCGAAGTGTTTCCGCTCGAGGAGCAGGCGTGAGCGAAATGAAGCCGAACGAGAAGCGGGGTGGCTATACAGGCACGAAGCCTGCTGTAAAGCCAAAGCCTCCCACCAGCTCGGGCGCGAACGTGACGCCTAAGAAGACCAACGCCTGAACCTTCGTCCATTCCTGCCTGAATCTTTCGCAGGCCGCGGACGGCCCGAGGCGCCCTCAAGCGGCTACGGCTTCCAGAATGCCCTCGGGAATGTCGAAGTTCCCGTAGACCGCCTGCACGTCGTCGTTCTCCTCGAGGGCGTCCATCAGGCGCAGAAGCTTCTTCGCGGTGGGCTCGGCCTCGACGGGCACGGTGGTCTTCGGGAGCATCGTCAGCTCCGCCGACTCGAAGGGGATGCCGGCCGCGTCGAGCGCCGCCCGCACGCCGGCGAGGTCGTCGGGCGGCGAGATCACCTGGTAGCTGGAGCCGTCGAGCTCGACGTCCTCGGCACCGCCGTCGGCCGCCGCGAGCATCAGCTCGTCCTCGTCCACCTCGCCGGGCACGATGACGACGCCTTTACGCTCGAACAGCCACGCGACCGCGCCGCTCGTCCCCAGGTTGCCGTCGTTTCGGGCGAAGATGTGGCGGATCTCGGCCGCGGTTCGGTTTCGGTTGTCGGTCAAAGCCTCGACAAAGACGGCGACCCCACCGTCGCCGTAGCCCTCGTAGGTCACCGGCTCGTAGGACTCGCCCTCTGTCGTCGCCCCGGAGCCGCGCGCGATCGCCCGCTCGATGTTCTCCTTCGGCATCGAGTTGTCGCGCGCCTTCTGGATGGCCGCCGCAAGCGTCGCGTTCCCGTCGGGATCCGGCCCGCCGTCGCGCGCGGCGACGATGATCGCCCGCGTGAGCTTGGAGAAGAGCTTGCCCCGCTTCGCGTCGGCGGCGCCCTTCTTGTGCTTGATGCTCGACCACTTGCTATGCCCGGACATGTCCCGCCTCCCTCACCAGCTCGAGGAAGCGTTCGTGGACGCGTGTGTCGTCGGTCAGCTCGGGATGGAACGAAGCCGCGAGGACGCGCCCCTCGCGGACAAGCACGGGCTCGCCGTCGAGCCGGCCGAGCACCTCGACGCCCGAGCCGGTCTTCCCAATTCGCGGCGCACGGATGAAGACACCCCTGAGCGGCTCGGGCTCGCCCTCGAGCTCGACGTCCGCCTCGAAGCTCGCCACCTGGCGGCCGTAGGCGTTGCGCTCGACCTCCAGGTCGATCAGCCCCAGGTGCGCGCGGTCGAAGAGGATCATGCCCGCGCAGGTCCCGAAGAGCGCGCCCGGGAACTCGGCCACCGGCTCCTCGAGGCCGCCGACGCGCATGAGCCGCCGGATCGCGGTGGACTCACCACCTGGGACGATGAGCCCATCGAGGCCCTCGAGCTGCTCCGGCAGGCGCACCTCGACCGGGTCGACGCCAAGCCGACGGAGCAAGGCCACATGCTCGCGAAAGTTCCCCTGGACGGCCAGGACGCCGATGCGCAGCGAAGCGCTCACCCCGTGAAACTGTACCCCCGGGGCCTTCGGCCCCTCGTCCCCCGCTTGCGAGGCTAGTCGTGAAATCGTCACGCGTGTGTGCCGGGAGTGCGCCGATTCCGTGCCGGCCGGCACCGGCCCCGCCGGCCCCGCCGGTCCGCCTACCAGCCGCGGGTCTCGAGCAGCTCTTCCGGGGCCAGCGCCGCGGCGTCGAGGCCGCGCATCGGCTCGCCCAAGCCCGTGGAGACACGCGCGAGCGTCTCAGGGTCGGAGTAGTGCGTCGTCGCCTCGACGATCGCCTTCGCGCGCGCGAGCGGGTCGGCGGACTTGAAGATGCCCGAGCCGACGAAGACGCCGTCGGCGCCGAGCTGCATGCACAGCGCCGCATCCGCCGGCGTCGCGATCCCCCCCGCCGTGAAGGTGACGACGGGGAGACGCCCGTTCTCGGCCACCCAGCGGACGAGCTCAATGGGCGCCTGTAGCTCCTTCGCCTCGGTGTAGAGCTCGTCCTCGGCCAGCGCCCGCAGCCGCCGGATCTCGCCGAAGACCGCGCGCATGTGCCGGACGGCGTTGACGATGTCGCCCGTGCCGGCCTCCCCCTTCGTGCGGATCATGGCCGCGCCCTCGCTCAGGCGCCTGAGCGCCTCGCCCAGGTTGCGACAGCCGCAAACGAATGGAACGCGGAAGGCCCACTTGTCGATGTGGTGGCTCTCGTCAGCAGGGGTGAGAACCTCGCTCTCGTCGATGTAGTCGACCTCGAGCGCCTCCAGGATCTGCGCCTCGACGAAGTGCCCGATGCGGGCTTTGGCCATCACCGGGATCGAGACCGCCTCCTGGATCTCCACGATCTTGGTCGGGTCGGCCATGCGCGCGACGCCGCCCTCGGCGCGGATGTCGGCGGGAACGCGCTCGAGCGCCATCACCGCGACCGCCCCGGATTCCTCGGCGATCCGGGCCTGCTCGGCGGTCGTCACGTCCATGATCACGCCGCCCTTCAGCATCTCGGCGAGACCGCTCTTGACGCGCATCGTTCCGAGCTCGGCCATCGAGGAGAGTGTATCTACGCCGAGAGAAGCTCAAGCGCCGCGACGGGCTCCTTGAACGGCGGGATGATGTAGATCCCGGCCGCGCGCGAGCGGACGTCGGCGGCGAGCTGCTGGGCGAGCCCGAAGCCGAGCGCGCGGGCCTCGGCGCCCGCGCTCGCCAGGCGCTCCTGGACCGCGCCGGGGATCGTGATCCCTGGGACCTCGTTGTGGAGACGGAACGCGAGCTGGTAGCTCGTCAGCGGCCAGATGCCGACGAGGAGCGGGATCGGCGACTCGCCGCCGAGCCGGTCGAGGAACGTGTCCAGGTAGCCGACATCGAAGAGCGCTTGGGTCATGGCGAAGCGCGCGCCGGCCGCGACCTTCTCGCGGAAGCGCTCGAGCTCGCGGTCGAGGTCGCCTGCGGAGGGGTTCACGGCCACGCCCGTGTAGAAGGACGTCGGCGCGTCGATCGCCTTCCCGGAGAAGTCCTCGCCCTGGTTCAGGTGCCCGAGGAGCGACACGAGCCCGATCGCGTCGACGTCGTACACCCCGCTCGACCCCGGATAATCGCCGACGTGCGGCGGGTCGCCGGTGACCGCGAGCACGTTCCGCACCCCCTCGGCATGGGCGCCGAGCAGCTGCGACTGGAGCCCCATCACCGAGGCGTCACGAGGAGTCACGTGCGGGATCGTCTCGATCTGCACCGAGCGCTCGAGCACGGTGGCGGCCATGAGGGCGGAGAGACGGGCCCGCGCCATCGGGTTGTCGTTGATGTCCACGACGTGCACCGCGCCCGAGGCCCGCAGGCGTTCGGCGACGTCGAGCATCGCCTCCATGTTCGTCCCCTTGGGCGGGTCGAGCTCGACCGAGACGACCCATTCCCCGGCCTCCAGACGCTCCTGCAGGAGGGTTCGGCCCGGCGCCGGCACGGCACGGGCGGCGACCTCCCGCTCGACCACGAAGAGAGGGACCCGCGGCTCGCGGCTCTCCTCGAGGGCGGCGTAGATCGCGCCGATCTGCGCCGGCGTCGTCCCGCAGCAGCCGCCGATCAGCCTGGCGCCCAGCCTGCGCGCCTGGGCGGCGAACTCGGCGAAGTAGTCGGGGGTGGCGTGCGGGTAGACGATCCGCCCTCCCGAGCGGCTCGGGAGGCCGACGTTCGGCTGGGCGGTGAGCGGCAGGCCGTTCGCGTGCTCGGCCATCTCCGCGAGGGCGGCGAGCGTGGCCTGGGGGCCGAGGCCGCAGTTCGCCCCGACGGCCGCGAGGTCGCCTTCCCGCAGCCGCTCGATCGCCTCGCGGGCGTTGACGCCTGCGAGCGTCTGGGCGTCCTCGTCGAAGGTGAGCTGCGCGACGATCGGCAGCGAGGAGACGGCACGGACCGCCCGGATCGCCGTCACCAGCTCCTCGAGGTCGTAGAACGTCTCGACGAGGAAGAGGTCGACGCCCCGACCCTCGAGCAGGCCTGCCTGCTCCTGGAAGACTTCGAAGGCATCCTCGGCGCCGGTCGAGTGCTCGAGGTCTCCGAGCGGCCCGATCGACCCGCCGACGAGCACGGGAGCTCCGGCGATCTCGCGCGCCTCGCGGGCGAGCTTCACGCCGCGCTCGACGATCTCCTCGAGGCGCTCGTCCAGGAACTGGGCCGAGAGCTTCCTGCGGTTCGCGCCGAAGGTGTTCGTCTCGATCAGCTCGGCGCCGGCCCGGATGAAGCCCACGTGGACGCTGATCACGGACTCGGGCGCCTTCAGGTTCGCCTCCTCGGGACAGCGCAGGCGCGGAACCGCGGCCGAGAGCAGAGCGCCCGTGCCGCCGTCGCCGACGACCGCTCCCTGCGCAAGGCGCTCGAGGAACCTGCTCACGGGCTGAGCGTAGCCAGCGGCCGGTCGCCCCGCCTCTCAGGACACGTCCGAAATGGCCGGTACGGTCTGCGGCCGTGCGCCTGATCGTCGCCCGCTGCGAAGTCCTCTACACCGGCCGGCTGACTGCCGTTCTGCCCGAGTCGAACCGACTGCTCATGCTCAAGTCGGACGGCTCCGTGCTCGTTCACGCGGACGCGGGAGGCTACAAGCCGCTGAACTGGATGACGCCGCCGACGGTAATCGAGGCGGAGGGTGACCCGCTCCAGCGCCTCGTCGTCCGCAAGCGCTCCGGCGCCGCCGAGGACCGGCTCGAGATCCGCGTGCACGAAGTCCTGAGTGACGTCGAGCACGAGATGGGCGAGGCGGCGCCTCTCGAGAAGGACGGGGTCGAGCGCGACCTGCAGAAGGCGCTTGCCGCGCGCCCATCCGCGCTCGGCAGCGGGCTTCGCCTCGTCCGCCGCGAGTGGGCGACCGACATCGGCCCGGTCGATCTCATGTGTCGTGACCGTGATGACGGCTGGGTCGCGGTGGAGGTCAAGCGCGTGGGCACGATCGACGCCGTCGAGCAGCTCGCCCGCTACCTCGAGCGAATTCGTGAGGACGCGACGACCGCCGCGTGCCGGGGCATCCTCGCCGCGCAGCGGGTGCAACCGCAGGCCGCCACGCTCGCCGCGGCGCGCGGTATCGCGTGCGTCGAGGTCGATCTCGAGGTCCTGCGCGGGGAGCGCGAGCCCGACCTCACCCTGTTTGCCGTCTGAGTCGTAAGAACCCTCCCGTCGGCGACACCAACACCTCGAAGGTCTCCATGCACACACGGAGGAGGTGCTGACAAGGATGGCAACTTCGACCGAGCACGCGGGGCTTCGCAACCCCGTCTACCAGGCGTACATGCTCCTGCGCGTCGGCTTCACGGCGGCGCCCATCCTCTTCGGCCTCGACAAGTTCTTCAACTGGACGGTCGACTGGACCGACTACCTGGCGCCCTGGGTGAACGACATCGTCCCCGGAAGCGCCCAGGACTTCATGTACTTCGTCGGCGCAGTCGAGATCGCGGCCGGCATCCTCGTCGCCCTTGCGCCCCGCATCGGCGCGTACGTGGTCGCAGCCTGGTTGGCGGGCATCATCGTCAACCTGCTCACGGTCGATCCGCCCACGTACTACGACATCGCGCTCCGCGACTTCGGGCTGATGCTCGGCGCGCTCACGCTCGGTCGGCTGGCGAGCGCAGTGCACACTGCGCCGGCCGTCTCCCAGGTCGAAGAGCCGCTGCGCCGCGCCGCTTGACGGGGCGCTGACGATCATCTGGCCGAGCCCGCGCAAAGCGGGCTCGCGCCGCTTCGGGGTAAGAACTTCGCCTGCGCGGTCACAAAGAAGGTATGCGGACGCAAACGACACGGAGCCCGGGGACCGATCAGGTCGAGGTCTGGCGGCGCGAGCAGCTCGTGCAGTCGGGCCTGCCGCCCTCCCTGGCGGCGTCGCTCGCGAAGGACACGCGCTACGACCTGCATGCGCTGATCGGGCTGGTCGAGCACGGGTGCCCGCCCCGGCTCGCGATCCGGATTCTCGCTCCGCTCGACGGCGGCGATGCGGCGTGAGCGCCCTCCAGCCGACCACCGTTCGTGCCGAGCCCGTGCAGGCGGTGACCCCTCTGCCGGCGGCGCCCACGCTGCCGTCGCAGCTCGACCCGGAGTCGCGGGAATGGCTGCGCTCTCTGCGGGCCGAGGGAGCCGACCACGACGACGCCGTCTTGCGGCTCCACGCTCTTCTCCTGCGCGCGGCGCGCTTCGAGGTCGCCCGGCGCCGGCACTCGCTCCCGCACGTGCGCGGCGACGACTTCGACGACATCGCCCTCCAGGCCGCCGACGACGCCCTGGTCAGCGTGCTCGCGCGACTCGACAGCTTCCGCGGTGCGAGCCGCTTTACGACCTGGGCGTACAAGTTCGCCCTCCTCGAGGCCGCGGTCAAGCTCCGCAAGCGTGCCTGGCAGGGCCGCGAGATCCCGCTCGAGGCCGAGGGCTGGAACCTCTTCTCGAGCGCGACGCTCGAGCCGGACGACGAGGTCGAGCAGAGCGAGCTGCTGGAGACGGTGCGAAGCGCGATCGACGAGGTCCTGACGCCGCACCAGCGGCGTGTGCTCGTCGCCGTCGCGCTGAACGGAGTGCCCATCGACGTTCTCGCCGAGCGACTCTCCACCACACGCGGCGCGCTCTACAAGACTCTGCACGACGCCCGCCGTAAGCTCCGCAAGCACCTGGACAACTGCGGGCTTTCCCTCGAATCTTCCACGGAGACGCGCTGATGGAGCGAGGGGATCTCAGCCAGACGCTCGGTCTCCTGCTCGGCCCGCCGGAGCGGGAAGTCGGCTGCGACGCCTGCTTCGAAGCGCTCGACCGCTACGTCGAGCTCGAGGTCAGCGGCCAGGATCCCGACTTCGTCGTTCCCGGCCTACGCGCGCACCTCGAGGGCTGCCCCGCCTGCCGCGAGGAGCACGAGAGCCTGCACGCGCTCGTGAGCGGGGAGGAGATCCTGTAGTGCGAGCACGCATCAAGGAAAAGCGGCAGGTTGCGAAGGGGACACTTCTCGTGACGTTCGACCTGCTCGGCGAGGAGGTCGCTTTCACGCCGGGGCAGTACTTCTTCGTCACGCTGCCCGACGTCGGCTACCAGGACGACAAGGGACTACGTCGGCACATCACCGTCGTGACGTCCCCGAGCGACCGGCGCGTGCTCGGCTTCGCCACGAGGATGAGAGACAGCGCCTTCAAGCGGTCCCTGAGCGAGCTCCCCGTCGGGACGGAGGTGGAGGTCGAGCCGCCCAAGGGTAGCTTCGGGCTCCCCGAGGACACCTCGCGACCGCTCGTCTTCGTCGCCGGGGGGATCGGGATCACGGTCTTTCGGAGCATGCTCCGCTTCATCCGGGAAGAGGAGCTCCCCTATCGGGTGACGCTGATCTACTCGAATCGCGACCCCGAATCGACGGCGTTCCTCGACGAGTTACAAGAGCTCGAGCAGGAGAATCCAGACCTTCGGCTCGTCCTCACCATGACCCAGGACCCGGGCTGGGAGGGCGAGACCCGCAGGATCGACTCCCAGCTCGTCCGGGACTATCTCGAGGGTGACCTGAACGAGAACACGTTCCTGGTCGCGGGACCGCCTGCCATGGTGGAGGGCGTTCAGGAGGCACTCGCCGAGGCCGGAGTCGACGAAGAGAACGTCATCGCCGAGCGGTACAGCGGTTACTGATCTCTCGTCGCCCGCGGGCGAGACCTTGTGGCTCGGGCAAAACGACTCTTGCGCCGCTCCGTTCCAGAACTGCCCCTACGGCGTCTCGGGCGGCGACCGACTCAGGATGGCCTCGCACTTGAGCCCCTGCGCGGATGCCCACTCCGGAGAATCGAGGCAAACTTCTCGGAATCTGGGCCAGGTTGCGGGATACGTCTCGGTCTCGACGATTGCACCCTTGTCCGTCAGCGCCGTGATCTTGATCGGTTCCGCGACTCCACGCCCGAAGCTCCCAAGGGGTACCGTCGCGAGGCCGGGCAGGCTCGCAAGGAAGAGCCCGCTCGGATGCTCGACCGCGAGCCTCGCAGCAAACTGTGGGGTGATCATGCCGATAACCGCCTCGACCTCTCGCTGGTCGCCCGCCTCATCGATGTAGCGGACCACCACCGACTCGACCCGGGGGGCGATCTGCCCCTCGATGAACGGGACGGACGTCGCCTTGGGGGTCGTGGAGACCTGCGAGCAGCACAGGCCGCCGTAGTTGAGGGCGCCGTCGTAGTAGCAGCCGCTCCCTCCATCGGACTTGGCGGTCGGAAACTCGTTGTTGACGCAGACCGTGCCCTCGTATGGGGCCTCGCTCACGTCGCTTCGATAGGCGACGATCTCGAAGGGCACGCCGTCTGCGGTCTCACCTGTTGCCAGCACGATCTTCGGACCATCCGGTGCGAACTTGCCGATCTGCACGCCCTTCGTCGGCGGCCCGCCCACCTCGGCAGTTCCGACCCGCTTCTGCCGGCTCGACTGGCCGGGATCCTCGACCTTGCCGCGCTCGCCAAGGAGTAACTGCGAGCCCTGCTCCGCCGCTGCACCTACCGCCTCGCGCCCTTGCGGCGTCAGCGCGAGCAATGCCACGACCACGCCAACGACGACCGCCAGCACCCGGGAACGCCGCCGCAGCCTTCGCCTCGGCGCGGGTCCCGGCCTGTCAACGCGCTCGCGGGCGATCTCGATTGTCCGCTCCATCGCGGCGGCAGACCCCTCCGGAGCCTCGCTCGACCACAGCGCCTCACGGAGCGACTGCATTTGAATCCACCTCTCTCTCGATCGCGTGCCTCAGCTCGCTCAATGCGCGCCTCAGACGCGTCCGCACCGTCGCAGCCGGGACGTCGAGCTCCTGCCCGATCTCTGCAGGGGTGTAGTCCAGGACGTAGCGGAGGACGATCGCGACCCGATACTCCGGTCGGAGCCGCCGAATCCCGTCGAGGAGATCTCCTCCGAGCGCGTCCGGAAGCTCCGGCTCGGCCTCAAGCGACCGGAATCCGTCGGGGTCGGCGACCAGCCCGGGAGCGCGCGCCTGCCTCCGCAGCCAATCCCTAGCCTCATTGACGACGATTCGGTGCAGCCAAGGCTCGACCGGACGGCCTTCCTCGAACCCGTCAAGCGCGTGAATCGCGCTCAGAATCGCCTCCTGCGTCACGTCCTCAGCCGCTGCGACGTCGCCAACGATCAGGTAGGCGAGCCGATGGCATCGTCCCCAGTGCCTGCGGATCAACGTGGCGACCGCGTCGACAGAACCGGCGCGCACGGCCACGATCAACTCGGCGTCCGATTCCGCCATCATCACTATTACGCCCGAAAGCGCTGCCGGCGTTTCAGAGGTTACGCGCACCCAGTCTGAACCGGCGCACCCTAGAAGGCGCTACCGGAGCGAGCCCCTTTCCAGCCTGGGGGCACCAGGCGTGCCCGCCGGACCTGCCCCCGTGCGCCCGCGCCCTTGCGGCGCAGTCCGCGCGGCGGGATACTCTGGCGGGCGCCAGTTCAGAACAGGGTGCCATGACTTTGTGACTGTCGCGAACGTCCCTGTGAGAGTGCGTGTCCGGCGCCGGAGCCGAGAGGACTGGGTATTCGCCGGAGTCTGCGGCGGACTCGGCCGCTACGCGGAGCGCGATCCCCTCTGGTTTCGGGTGCTGTTCATCGTGCTCGCGTGCTACGGAGGCCTCGGCATCCTCATCTACTTCGGCCTGTGGTTGGCGATCCCGCTCGAACAGCCCGGTGACGAACTCGGCCCGCCAACGTTCGGGATGCGTGCTCGTGCCCGACGTGAGGAGTCACGGCGCAAGCACGGCGGCGGTTACAGCTATCGGCTCCGGGGCTTCCTTTCCGGGCT
>Ga0081538_10003247_pt1 | contig 15452 bp, 9 predicted proteins | sample TabmetS5T2R1_FD_71022 | JGI IMG/M metagenome (GOLD analysis project Ga0081538, IMG submission 71022) | Tabebuia heterophylla rhizosphere microbial communities from the University of Puerto Rico - S5T2R1 | ecosystem: Host-associated > Plants > Roots > Rhizosphere ... | reverse complement strand
GACCCGCAGGGTGGCGCCCTGCTCCGGGGCCAGGCCGTCGGCGATCCGGCCGGCGTCGGCCGGGACCGGCCAGGTGACCGGGTTGTCGGGGCTGGCCAGCTGGAGGCCGCCGGCCCCGGGGGCGGCCCCGGTGGCGTCGCGCTTGCCGCACGCCGACAGCAGGACCCCGCCGGAGACGGCCAGGGCCGTGGCGGCGGAGCGGGAGAGGAAGGCTCGGCGGCTCATCCTGGCCATGGCTGCCTCCTGAGCTTGCAGGTGGGCCGAAAATAACAATAAACTGAACGTTCAGTCAACGTTCCGCCTTACGTTCCGGGGAGTCCCTTTCGTGCGCCAAGGCTCGGTTGGTCAAAGCTATCCGATGTCGGAGGCGGACCGGGAGATCCAGGCGACCGCCAGGACCCTGGCCGACGAGCTCCAGCCCCACGAGGTCCACGCCGAGCTGCACGGCGGCGAGCTGCCCGAGGGCGTGTTCGAGGACCACCGGCGCCGGGTGGCCGAGCTCGGCTTCGAGGCCATCAACATGCCCAAGGAGCTCGGCGGGGGCGGCTTCACCACCTTCCAGCAGGTGCTGGTCCAGGAGCAGATCGGCCGGGTCACCAACGCCCTCGGCTGGGTCGTCCACACCCCCGCCTCCTGGCTGCCCAAGGTCGCCACCACCGAGCAGCTGGACCGTTGGGTGGTGCCGACCATCCGCGGCGAGCGCCGCGAGTGCTACGCCATCACCGAGGAGGGCGCCGGCTCCGACGTCGACGCCATCCAGGCCACGGCCACCCCGGACGGCGACGGGTACGTGCTCAACGGGGTCAAGTGGCACGTGACCTCCTTCAACCACGCCGACCACGTGTTCTTCCAGGGCAAGCTGGCCGGCGGGGCCAACGCCGGGGCCCACGCCATGTTCGTGCTCGACCTGGACACCCCCGGCATCCGGGTGGTGCGCACCCCCGCCTACGCCCACACCTACCCCTACCACCACCCGGTGGTGGCCTTCGAGGACGTCCGCGTCCCCGCCGGCCAGCTGATCGGGGCCGAGGGCGACGGCATGAGCTTCGCCTACGAGTGGTTCCGGTACGAGCGGCTGATGATCGCGGCCAGGGCGCTGGGCGCGGCCGACCGGCTCATCGAGGAGTCCACCGCCTTTGCCAGGCAGCGCCACGCCTACGGCCAGCCCATCTTCGACTACCAGGCCGTCCAGTTCATGCTGGCCGACTCGCTGACCGAGCTGTGGGCGGCCCGGCTGATGACCTACCAGACCGCCCACGGGATCGACGCCGACATCGACGTCAAGGTCCAGCACGCCCAGTGCTCGATGGCCAAGCTGTACGCCTCCGAGATGGCCGGTAGGGTGGCCGACCGGGCCGTGCAGGTCTTCGGCGGCCGGGGCTACATGCGGGAGAACGTGGCCGAGCGGTTCTACCGGGAGCTGCGGGTGGACCGGATCTGGGAGGGCACCTCCGAGATCCAGCGGGCGATCATCGCCGACCAGCTCGCCAAGCGCGGCGTCGGCCGGCTGACCGGATAGGAGACAGCCCAATGACCGTGTCGGTGTCGGTCGGGACCCGCCTCGACGAGCTGATCGCCGCCCAGGAGCAGCGGTTCCTGGAGCGCCAGCCCCGCTCCCGGGAGCTGCTCGAGCGGGCCGGGCGGAGCCTGGCCGGCGGGGTCACCTCGAGCTGGCAGATCTCCCGGCCCCAGGCCGTCTGGATCAGCCACGGCCGCGGCTCCCGTGTCTGGGACGTGGACGGCAACGAGTACGTCGACCTGCACGGCGGCTACGGCGTCATGGCCGTCGGCCACGCCCACCCGGCGGTGGTGGCCGCCGTCTCGGACCGGGTGGCCAAGGGCACCCACTTCGCCCAGCCGACGGCCGAGGCCATCGTGGTCGCCGAGGAGCTGCGGCGGCGCTTCGGGCTGCCGCTGTGGCGCTTCGCCAACTCCGGCACCGAGGCCACCATGGACGCCGTCCACCTGATGCGGGCCATCACCGGGCGGTCCCGGATCGTCAAGGTCGAGGGCTGCTACCACGGCCACCACGACTCGGTGCAGGTGTCGGTGTACCAGCCCCTCGAGGAGCTCGGCCCGGCCCACGGGCCGGCCAGCCCGGTCGCCTCCAGCGGCATCCCGGCCGAGATCGCCCAGCTGACCTCGGTGGTGCCCTACAACGACCTCGAGGTGGCCGAGCGGGTCTTCGCCGGCCACGCCGGCCAGATCGCCGGGATGCTGCTGGAGCCGGTGATGATGAACGCCGGCATCATCCCGCCCGAGCCCGGCTACCTGGACGGGCTGCGCGAGCTGACCCGCCGCCACGGCGCCCTGCTCGCCTTCGACGAGGTCAAGACGGGCGTGACCGCCGCCCCCGGCGGGGCCGTGGAGCGCTACGGCGTCACCCCCGACATCATCTGCCTGGCCAAGGCCATCGGCGGCGGGCTGTCCACGGCCGCCATCGGCGGCAGCCAGGCGGTCATGGACCACATCACCAGCGGGCACTACGACCAGGTCGGGACCTTCAACGGCAACCCGCTGGCCATGGCCGCGGCCGGGGCCGCCCTCACCCAGGTCCTGACCCCCGACACCTACCGGCGGATCGGCCGGCTCCAGGAGCGGATGGTCGAGGGGGTGGAGGGGATCCTGGCCGGCACCGGCCTGCCCGCCCACGTGGTCACCGTCGGGGCCAAGGGCTGCGTCACCTTCTCCCCCACCCCGGTCCGCAACTACCGTGACTTCCTGGCCATCGACGACCGCTGGAGCCACTGCCACTGGCTCTACCAGCACAACGGCGGCGTGTTCCTGCCCCCCTGGGGCAAGGCCGAGCAGTGGCTGCTGTCGGCCCAGCACGGCGACGAGGACGTCGACCGGTTCCTGGCCAACTTCGCCGCCTTCGCCGACGCCGTCGGCGGCTAACCCCGCCACTACGTAGATCTACGTAGACGGCCCTCAGCACGTCTCTCGATCGGGCGGTTCTGCGCGTCCGTCGATGCATCGAGACGAGGAACCAAACCGCAGCCGCCGCGGATCGACACCGAGGGGGACGCAGGTGCTGGAGGACCACAAGCGGTGTGGCTGGGCGAGCGTGCTGGCCGCGGTGACCCTGTTCGCGACCCTGCTGCTGACCGTGCCGGCCACGCCGGCCGCGGCCGCGCCGGGCGGGCGGGTGTCGGTGATCGTCCGCCACGGCGCCGGGACCGGGGCCGAGACCGAGGCGCTGGTGCGGCGCCTCGGCGGGCGGGTCGAGCGACGGCTCGGGATCATCCACGGGTTTGCGGCCCAGGTCCCGGCCGCGGTGCTGCCGCGCCTGCGGGCCAGCCGGGCCGTCCACTCAGTCACCGGGAACCAGCCGGTCCAGCTCAACACCATCGGCGGGTTCGACTCCAAGGCCTACTCGCCCACCTCCATGTACTGGGTGGCCCAGGAGGTCACCGGGGCCGGCGAGTACTGGAACAACGGGATCACCGGCAAGGGTGTGGACGTGGCCCTGCTCGACACCGGCGTGGTCGAGGTCGAGGGCCTGCGGGGCAAGGTCGTCTACGGGCCCGACCTGTCGTACGAGGCCGACAGCCCCGACCTGCGCCACAAGGACACCTACGGGCACGGCACCCACATGGCCGGGATCATCGCCGGCCGCGACTCGGGCAGCTACAAGGTCGCCAAGGGCGACGAGGACCACTTCCTCGGCATGGCCCCCGACGCCCGGGTGGTCAGCGTCAAGCTGGCCGACGCCTCCGGCGCCACCGACGTCTCCCAGGTGATCGCCGGGATCGACTGGGTGGTCCAGAACCGTAACCGCAACGGCCTCAACATCCGGGTCCTGAACCTGTCGTTCGGCACCGACGGGGTCCAGAGCTACCTGCTCGACCCGCTCACCTACGCCGTCGAGGTGGCCTGGCGCAAGGGCATCGTGGTGGTCGTCTCGGCCGGCAACGAGGGCTTCGGCTCGACCAAGCTCAACAACCCGGCCTACGACCCGCACATCCTGGCCGTGGGCGGGGCCGACGGGGCCGGCACCTACGACTACAAGGACGACACCATCCAGAGCTGGTCCAGCCGCGGCGACGGCACCCGCAACCCCGACCTGGTCGCCCCCGGAGCGTCGATCGTGAGCCTCCGCGACCCGGGCTCGACCATCGACACCGAGAACCCGGCGGCCCGGGTGGCCAGCCGCTTCTTCAAGGGCACGGGCACCTCCCAGGCCGCCGCGGTGGTGTCGGGGGCGGCCGCCCTGGTCGTTCAGCAGCGCCCCACCATCACCCCCGACCAGGTCAAGCGGCTGCTCATCCTCGGCGCCCAGCGGCTGTGGAGGGCCGACCTGGTCGCCCAGGGCCACGGGATGATGGACCTCAAGTTCGTCCGCGGCCTGCCCACCCCGGGGGCGACGGCGTCCGTCCAGCGGTTCGCCTACGCCACCGGCACCGGATCGCTGGAGGCGAGCCGGGGCAGCCTCCACACCCAGAACGAGGCCGGGGCCGTCCTGGCCGGCGAGACCGACGCCTTCGGGGCCGCCTGGGACGGGCGCAGGTGGTCCGGGCTGACCTGGACCGGGACCACCTGGGCCGGCGGCACCTGGTCGGGGACCGCGTTCAGCGGTGGCACCTGGAACGGCCAGGTGTGGTCGGGGCGGCGCTGGTCGAGCGGCTCCTGGACGGGCCGCCGGTGGTCGGGCAGCACCTGGACCGCCGGGACCTGGGCGGGCCGGCGCTGGTCGGGCGGCAGCTGGGCCGGCCGCCGCTGGTCCGGAGGGGGGTGGAGCTGACCAGCGACAACATCGGGCGCAGGCGGCCGCCCCGGGGATCCCCGGGGCGGCCGCCGCGTGATGGCCCACCCGACCGCTGGCCCGGGCGGCCACCGGGCTTCAGGTAGGCCCTTGACCTGGCGATTCAATCGGTATGCGAAACGGTCGGGTCGCGACGCTTGCCCTGACCGCCCTCATGGCGGCGGCGGTTGCCGCGCTGGTGGCCGGGCCGATCAGGGCGCTGCCGCCGCCGGACGGCATGCGCATGCCCTGGCCGGTGCTGGCCGCCCTGATCGCCGCGGCCGTGCTGCTCGAGGTCCACATCCAGTTCCGCCGCGAGGTCCACTCGATCAACCTGGTCGAGCTGCCGCTGGTGCTCGGCCTGCACCTGGTCGGGCCGGTCGGGCTGGTCGCGGCCCAGCTCGGCGGGTCGGTCCTGGCCCTGGTCGTCGGCTCCCGCCAGACCGGGCGCAAGCTGGCCTTCAACCTCTCCCTGGCCCTGCTGGAGGCGTGCCTGGCCAGCGTCGTGTTCGCGGCCGTGCTGGGCGGCCGCCCTCCCGGCGGCGCCATCGGCCTGGCCGCCACCTTCGCCGCCGTGCTGGCCACCGATCTGGTCAGCGCCGCCCTGGTGCTGGCCGCGATCCGCCTCAACGACGGCGTCGTCGCCCGCCGCGACGTGCTCCAGACCCTGGTCACCGGTGTGGTCGCGGCCGTCACGACCAGCAGCCTGGCCCTGGTCGCGGTGGTCGTGCTGCGCCACGACCGGCAGGTGGCCTGGCTGCTGCCGGTGGTCGCCGGCATCCTGTTCCTGGCCTACCGGGCCTATACGTCCCTGCGTGAGCAGCACGAGCGCCTCCGCCGCCTGCACCGGTTCGCCCGGCTGGTCGGGCGCTCGGAAGGGTCCGGGTCGGCCACCGCGACCGTCCTGGCCCAGGCCCGCGACCTGCTCCGGGCCGAGCTGGCCGAACTTACCGTGTTCACCGCGGACCGGCCCCGGGTCAGGACCGTCCTGGGGCCCGGCGACCACCAGGAAAGCGTCCCGGTGGCCGATCCGGCCGCCGCCGCCGGGCTGCTGGAGCGGGCCCTCGCCGAGGACGGCCCGCTGCTGTACGCCGACGCCGTGGAGGACCCGGTGCTGCGCCGGGCCCTCGCCGGGCGCGGCGTCGGCGACGCCATCGTGGCCCCGCTGCGCGGCGCCACCGGGGCGTTCGGCACGCTGCTGGTGGCCAACCGCCTCGGCGACGTCGGCGCCTTCGGCGCCCACGACGTCACCCTGCTGCAGACCCTGGCCGGCCACGCCGGGGTCGCCCTGGAGCGCAGCCGGCTGATCGACGACCTGCGCCGGGAGGCGGCCGAGCGCGAGCACCAGGCCCTCCACGACGGCCTCACCGGGCTGGCCAACCGGACCCTGTTCCTCGACCGGGTCCGCCAGGCCATCGGCGGGCTCGGCCCCGACACCCGGCTGGCCGTTCTGCTGGTCGACCTGGACCGGTTCAAGGAGGTCAACGACACCCTCGGCCACTCCACCGGCGACCTGGTCCTGCGGGAGGTCGGGGCGCGCCTGGAGCGCACCCTGCCCGAGAGCCACACCATCGCCCGCCTCGGCGGCGACGAGTTCGCGGTGCTGGTGCCGGCCGTGCCCGACCGGGAGGCGGCCCTCGGGGTCGCCCGGGCGGTCCGGGCCCAGCTCGAGCGGCCGCTGGCCACCGAGGAGCTGGAGCTGCGGGTGTCGGGCAGTGTCGGCGTCGCCATCTGCCCCGACCACGGCGCCGACCCGGGCCTGCTGCTGCAGCGGGCGGACGTGGCCATGTACGCCGCCAAGGACGCCCACAGCGGCATCGAGGTCTACGCGGCCGAGCGCGACCAGTACAGCCCGCGCCGCCTGGCCCTGGTGGCGGCCCTGCGGGCGGCCGTCGAGGCCCGGGCCCTGACCGTCGTCTACCAGCCCAAGGCCAAGCTTCCGGGCGGCCAGGTGGCCGGCCTGGAGGCGCTGGTGCGCTGGCAGGACCCCACCCACGGAGCGGTCTCCCCCGACGAGTTCATCCCCATCGCCGAGTCGACCGGGCTGATCGCCCCACTGTGCCGCTTCGTCCTGGAGGTCGCCGTGGCCCAGGCCAGGGACTGGCACGACCGGGGCCTGGCCGCCGGCGTGGCCGTCAACCTGTCGGTCCGCAACCTGCTCGAGCCCGGCCTGGCCAACCGGGTGCGGCGGCTGCTGGCGGCCAGCGGCCTGCCCCCCGCCCACCTCACGCTGGAGATCACCGAGGGCGCGGTCATGACCGACCCGGCGACCGCGATCGCGGTGCTGCACCAGCTGTCCGAGGCCGGGGTGCGGCTGTCGATCGACGACTTCGGCACCGGCTACTCCTCGCTCGCGTATCTCAAGCGGCTGCCGGTGGACGAGGTCAAGCTGGACAAGTCGTTCGTGCTCGGCATGACCTCCGACCCCGACGACGCGGCCATCGTGCGCTCGACCGTGGAGCTGGCCCGCAACCTCGGCCTGCGCATGGTCGCCGAGGGGGTCGAGGACCAGGAGACCTGGGACGCCCTGGCCGCCCTGGGCTGCGAGCTGGCCCAGGGCTACCACCTGGCCAGGCCCATGCCCCCAGAGGAGGCCACCGCCTGGCTGGCCGCCAACCGGGCCGGCCGGTTTACGATGCCGGCAGCGGAGCGTGGCTGAAGGGGGTCGTCGCATGGGCGGGGGCGAGGTCCGGCTGGTCGGGCTGGTCAAGCGGTTCGACGACGTCACCGCCGTCGACGGCATCGACCTGGACGTGCCCGGCGGTGAGTTCTTCGCCCTGCTCGGCCCGTCCGGCTGCGGCAAGACCACCACCCTGCGGCTGGTGGCCGGCTTCGAGCAGCCCACCGCCGGGAGCATCCTGCTCGACGGGGTCGACATGGCCCGCACCCCGCCCCACAAGCGCAAGGTCAACACCGTCTTCCAGAGCTACGCCCTGTTCCCGTTCCTCAGCGTGGCCGACAACGTCGCCTTCGGGCTCCGCTTCCAGGACGTCGCCAAGGCCGAGGCCAGGCGCCGGGTCGCCGAGGCCCTGGCCCTGGTCCAGCTCCAGGGGCTGGAGCGGCGCCGGCCGGCCCAGCTGTCGGGCGGCCAGCAGCAGCGGGTCGCCCTGGCCCGGGCGCTGGTCCTGAACCCGTCGGTGCTGCTGCTGGACGAGCCGCTGGGGGCGCTGGACGCCAAGCTGCGCAAGGCCCTCCAGGTCGAGCTGAAGGCCCTCCAGGAGGCGGTCGGGATCACCTTCGTCTACGTGACCCACGACCAGGAGGAGGCCCTGACCATGTCGGACCGCCTGGCCGTGATGGCCGGCGGCCGCATCGAGCAGGTCGGGCCCCCGGCCGAGCTGTACGAGGCGCCGGCGACCACCTACGTGGCCGGGTTCCTGGGGGTGGCCAACCTCATGGGGGCGACGGCCGGCGGCGGCGACGGCGGCGGCCGCTGCCGGGTCCGGCTGGGCGAGTTCGAGCTGGCGGCGGCCGGCGGCGACACCGGCGCCAGCGGCGACGTCAAGGTGGTCATCCGGCCCGAGCGGGTGGTCCTGGAGCCCTACGGCACGACCGGCCCCAACCGGGTCCCGGGGATGGTCGAGCGGCTGGTCTACCTGGGGCCGTCCACCCAGCTGGTGGTCCGCCTGGCCAACGGCGAGCCCCTCCAGGCGCTGGTCCAGAACCAGGGCCAGCCGATCGCCTGGCAGCAGGGCACGGCCATCGCCGTCCATCTCCCCGCCGACGCCCTGCGGGTCCTGCCCTCCTCAGCCTGAGGCGGCCTTCTCCGGGGAGGGCACCAGGCTGGCCCGGTCGGCGGCCGTCCAGGCGAAGCCGAGCTCCCGGGCGCAGGTGTCCATGCACAGGTCGAACATGCGCTCGCGGGACACCTCCGGGTCCTGGAGCACGACCTGGACGGCCAGGCCGTCGATCAGGGCGGCCAGCCGCAGGGCGAACGTCTCCACGTCGACCGGGGCGAACTCGCCCGCCGCCTGGCCCTGGCGGACGATCTCGCCGATGGTCGTCCGCCAGCGCCGGTCCATGGTCAGGCGGTCCCTGGCCACGTCCGGCTTGTGGGCCGCCCTGGCCCACAGGTCGAGCCACAGCACCCACTCGTCGAAGTCGTCCTCGGCCTCCCCGACCGAGCACGAGCAGCGCACCAGCTCGACCAGCCGGTCGCGGGCGCTCGACATCCCGGCCACGGCCTCGGCCGTCTCGGCGTAGAAGCGCTCGTCGGCGAAGGCCAGCGCCTCGGCCAGCAGGGTGTCCTTGGTGCCGAAGTAGTAGATGACCAGGGCCGGGCTGGTGCCGGCCTGGTCGGCCACGTCCTTGATCCCGGTGTCGCAGAGGCCCTTCTCGGCGATCACCCGCACGGCCGCCTTGAGGATCTGGTGCCGCCGTGCGTCGGACAGCTTGCGTCGTGGGCTCATGCCTGCTCCAAGGATGTCGGCGTCGCCGTGCAGTGTATGGCTGTTCAGGCTTGTCGCGCGCTCCCCGGCCATCTTAGACTGAACGTTCAGTCAAGAATAGCCTTCTGGAGGGGACATGGCCGGGACCTGGGACGCGATCGTCATCGGGGGCGGCCACAACGGGCTGGTGGCCGGCGCCTACCTGGCCCGGGCGGGAGCGCGCACGGTGGTCCTGGAGGCCAGGTCCAAGGTCGGGGGCGCGGCCGCCACCGACGCCCCCTGGCCCGAGGCCCCCGAGATCAGCGTGACCCGGCTGTCGTACGTGATGAGCCTGATGCCGCCGCGGATCATCCGCGACCTCGACCTGGAGCGGCACGGCTACAAGCTGTTCCCCATGGGCCCGGCCTACCAGGCCTGGCCGGACGGCCGCTCGCTGACCCTGTACGACGACGACGCCCGCCGCAACCACGAGCAGATCTCCAAGTTCTCCAAGCGGGACGCCGACGCCATGGTCCGCTGGGACGCCTGGCTGGAGGGGCTGGCGGCGGTGCTGGGGCCGCTGCTCACCCAGACCCCGCCCAAGATCGGCTCGCGGCGGCCGTCCGACCTGCGCGACCTGCTCCGGCTGGCCTGGCGCTACCGCGGCCTGGACGTGCGCACCGTCGGCGACGTGACCCGGCTCATGACCATGAGCGTCCGCGACCTGCTCGACGACTGGTTCGAGTCCGAGGAGGTCAAGGCGAGCCTGGCCATCAACGGGGTCATCGGCACCTGGGCCGGGCCCGACTCGCCCGGCACCGCGTACGTGATGGCCCACCACTCGATCGGCGACGTCGGCGACGGCCACCTCGGCAGCTGGGGCTTCCCCGAGGGCGGCATGGGGGCGGTCTCGGACGCCATCCACCGCTCGGCCCTGGCCAACGGGGCCAGCGTGCGCACCGGCGCCCGGGTCGAGCGGGTGCTGACCTCGGGCGGCCGGGCCACCGGGGTGGTCCTGGCCGGCGGGGAGGTGCTGCACGCCCCGGTGGTGGTCACCGCCATCCACCCCCGGATCACGTTCCTGGAGCAGGTCGACCGGGCCGAGCTGCCGGCCGACTTCGTCACCGACATGGAGCGCTGGCGCTCCCGCAGCGGCGTGGTCAAGGTCAACCTGGCCCTTGGCGAGCTGCCCGACTTCACCGCCGACCCCGGCACCGAGGTGGCCGAGCACCACACCGGCGCCATCGCCATGGCCCTGTCGGTCGACTACATCGAGCAGGCGTTCCAGGACGCCAAGCAGGGCCGGGGCGCGGCCCGGCCGTTCTCGGACGGCTGCATCCCGACGGTGTTCGACAAGACCCTCGCCCCCGAGGGCGTCCACGTCATGTCGCTGTTCACCCAGTGGTGCCCGCACGAGTGGTCGGAGACCCCCCACACCGAGGAGCTGGAGGCCTACGCCGACCGGATGATCGACTGCTACGCCGAGCTGGCCCCCAACCTCAAGGGGGCAATCCTGCACCGCGACGTCATCGGGCCCTGGCAGATGGAGCAGGAGTGGGGCCTGGTCGGGGGCAACATCTTCCACGGCGAGCTCTCGGTCGAGCAGCTGTTCCACATGCGGCCCGCCCCCGGCTACGCCGACTACCGCAGCCCCATCGCCGGCCTCTACCAGGCCAGCTCGGCCACCCACGGCGGCGGCGGGGTCTGCGGCATCCCCGGCTGGCAGGCCTACCGGGCCGTGATGTCCGACCGCAAGCGAGCCACCCGCCGCCGCTGGTGACCGATCGGGGCCCGCTCGCGCCGCTGCTCGAGCCGCGGTCGGTGGCGGTGGTGGGGGCCAGCGCGCGGCCCGGGTCGTTCGGGGACACGCTGGTCGCCCAGCTGCTCGCCGGCGGCTACCGGGGCCCGGTCCACCTGGTCAACCCGCGCTACCGGGAGGTCGCCGGGCGCCCCTGCCACCCGTCCCTGGCCGACCTCCCGGGTCCGGTCGACCTGGCCGTCCTGGCCGTGCCCAACGCCGCCCTCGAGGCCCAGCTCCAGGCGGCGGCCGACGCGGGCATCCCGGCGGCGGTCATCTTCGCCAGCTGCCTCGACCCGGAGAATGATCCCTCGGGGGGGCAGCAAGCGCCCCCCCGAACCCCCCCGAACCGTGCCGGTTCACCCCTCCGGACTCCCCCGAACCGTGCCGGTCCACCCCTCCGGACCCCGCCGGACCCCACTGCGCCCTCGTGCTCTCCCGGCCACCGGGCCCACCCATCCTTGGCCGAGCGGCTGGCGGCGATCGCCCGGTCGGCCGGGATGGCGGTGTGCGGCGGCAACGGCATGGGCTTCTTCAACCTCGGCCAGAACTTGAGAGTCTGCGGCTATCCGGAGCCGGCCGACCTGCCCCCCGGGCCGGTGGCCGTGGTCAGCCACTCCGGGTCGGTGTTCTCGGCCCTGCTCCACAACCGCCGGGGCCTCCGGTTCAACCTGGTCGTCTCGGCCGGCAACGAGCTCGTCACCACCGCCGCCGCCTACCTCGACCACGCCCTCGAGCTGCCCGGGACCCGGGTGGTGGCCCTCTTCCTGGAGACGGTCAGGGAGCCGACGGCGTTCCGGGCCGCCCTGGCCAAGGCGGCCGCCCGGGCCATCCCGGTGGTCGCCCTCAAGGTCGGCCGCGGCCCGGCGGCCCGGGCCATGGTGGCCGCCCACTCCGGCGCCCTGGCCGGGGAGGACGGCGCCTACCAGGCCCTGTTCGACGCCTACGGGGTCGCCCAGGTGGCCACCCTGGACGAGCTGGCCGACACCTGCGAGCTGCTGGCCGGCCGGCGCGCCGCTCCCGGCGGCCTGGCCGCCATCCACGACTCGGGAGGCGAGCGGGCCCACCTGCTCGACGTGGCCGAACGCCTCCGGGTCCCCCTGGCCGCGATCTCCGAGGCGACCCGCCAGCGGTTGGCGGCCGTGCTCGAGCCCGGCCTCCCCCCCACCAACCCGCTCGACGCCTGGGGCACCGGCAACGACGCCAACGACATCTTCGCCGCCTGCATCCAGGCCCTGCTCGACGACCCGGCCACCGCCGCCCTCGCCCTCGACCTCGACCTGACCACCGAGCCCACCCCCGAGACGAGCTACACCGGCCTGGCCGTCGACGCCGCCGCCTCCACCACCAAGCCGGTCGCCGTCATCGCCAACCTGACCGCCGCCGCCGACCCGGCCGACGCCGCCACCCTCCGCGCCGCCGGCGTCCCCGTGCTCGAAGGCACCGCCACCGGCCTGGCCGCGTTCGGCCACCTGCTGGCCTACCGCGAGTTCCTCGCCCACCTGCCGGCCTACCGCGAGTTCCTCGCCCACCCGCCGGGGGCTGTGGACAGCTCCGGGCACCCCTCCGGGCCGTCGGCTACCCTCCCGTTCGGGGGCCCCACCACCAGGGGGGTCGCGGTGGGTCGCACCCGCGCCCGGTGGCGGGCCCGGCTGGGTGAGCCCGGGCGCCCACTGGACGAGGCGGAGGGGCTGGCCCTGGTCGGCGACTGGGGGGTGCCGGTGGTTGCAGCCGAGGTCGCGACCAGCCTGGAGGAGGCGGTGGCGGCGGCCGGGCGGGTCGGGTGGCCGGTGGCGCTGAAGACGGCGGCGCCCGGGGTGGTCCACAAGTCGGACGTGGATGGGGTGCGGCTGGGGCTGGACGGACCGGACCGGCTGGCCGCCGCCTACGCCGACCTGGCGGCCCGGCTGGGGCCGCGGATGCTGGTCGCCGCCATGGCCGGGCCCGGGGTGGAGCTCGCCCTCGGGGTGGTCGCCGACCGGCAGTTCGGGCCCCTGGTGATGGTGGCCGCCGGCGGGGTCCTGGTCGAGGTCCTGCGCGACCGCCGCTTCGCCCTCCCCCCGGTCGACCGCCGCCAGGCCCTGGCCATGCTCGACCGCCTCGCCGTCCGCCCCCTGCTCGACGGGGTCCGCGGCGCCCCACCGGCCGACCTGGACGCCGTCGCCGACGCCGTCGTCAGCCTCTCCACCCTGGCCGTCGACCTCGGCGACCGCCTGGCCGCCCTGGACGTGAACCCCCTGCTCGCCGGCCCCGACGGCTGCGTCGTCGTCGACGCCCTGGTGGTCGCCAGGGCCGGGTGAGGGGTTGCCGCCGTGACCTGACATACTGGCGCGCGTCATGGAAGCGAGCGCCGACCGCCGGCTGGTCGCGGGCCGCTATGTCCTCGGGGGGCCGCTGGGCCGGGGCGGGATGGGCACGGTGTGGCGGGCCGACGACGTCCTGCTCGGCCGGGCGGTGGCGGTCAAGGAGGTCGAGCTGCCCGGCGGACCCGGCGGGGGGCCGCCGGCGCTGCGGGAGCGGGCGCTGCGCGAGGCCAGGGCCGCGGCCCGGCTCAACCACCCGGGGGTCGTCACCCTCCACGACGTGATCGAGGCCGACGGCCGGCTGTTCCTGGTCATGGAGCTGGTCGAGGCCCCGACCCTGCGTGACCTGGTCGACCGGTCGGGGCCGGTGGCGCCCGCGGCGGCGGCCCGGGTCGGGCTGGCCCTGCTGGACGCGCTGGACGCGGCCCACCGGGCGGGGATCGTCCACCACGACGTCAAGCCGGCCAACGTGATGGTGGCCGCCGACGGCCGGGTCAAGCTGGCCGACTTCGGCATCGCCTCCCTCCAGGAGGACACCCAGCGCACCCTCACCGCCGGTCCCGGTCCGGCCCGGGGAGGACCAGCTCGGGGCGGAACCGGTCCGGGGGCCGGCGGGCCGGTGGGGCAGGCGGGCGCTGCTGGGGGTTCGGGGGCCCAGGGGCCTGACCGGGCGATGACGGCGGTGTTCGGGTCGCTGCCGTACGTGGCCCCGGAGCAGGCCAGGGGCGAACGGGCCGGGCCGGCGGCCGACCTGTGGGCGCTGGGGGCGACGCTGTGGTTCGCGGTCGAGGGGGTGGCCCCGTTCGAGCGGTCCGGTCCGGCCGCCACCCTCGCCGCCGTCCTCCACGACCCGCCCGGCCGCCCGGCCCGGGCCGGTCCGCTGGAACCGGTCCTGCTCGCCCTGCTGACCAAGGACCCTGGCGCCCGCCCCGGACTGGCCGCCGTCCGCGACCTGCTGGCGCCGACGGCAGACGGGTCCCCGGGCCGGACCGGACAGACGGCGGCCGGTCCCTCAGGTCCGACCCTGCCGACGACAGCCGGTCACCCAGCCCCGACCGTGCCGATGGTCGGCACGACCCCACGCCCCACGGCCGGAACGACCCGCCTGCCCGGGGACCCGACAGCCGCGACCGAGGTGCTGGGCGGGTCCGCTCCCCCGCCCGGCTGGGGCGATCCCGGCCCGGCCGGGTCCGCTTCTCCGCCCGGCTGGGGTGAGCCGCGGCCGGCGCCCGGGCGGCGGCGGGCGCGCGGCCGGGTGCAGCTGCCGGGCTGGACCGCCCCGCCGCGGCGGAAGCGGCGCTGGGGGCGGCGGCTGCTGGTCGCCGCCGGGGTCCTGGCCCTGCTCGCGGTGGCCAGCAACCTGGGGGACGCCGAGCGGCGGGCCGCCAGCGGCCCGGCCGGGCTGGGCGACCCGGTGCGGGACGGCCAGTTCGAGTTCGTGGTCCGCTCGGTGGACTGCGGCGCCGCGTCGGTGGGCCGGGGCCTCGCGCCCAAGTCCGCGCAGGACCAGTTCTGCCTGGTCGCGTTCGAGGTCGAGAACACCGGCAATGAGGGCCGCACCTTCGGCGGCGGCCAGCAGTTCCTGTTCGACTCCGACGGGAACCGCCACGACCCGGACCTGGACGCGACCGCCCGCCACGAAGGCGACGCCCGGCTGTGGTCCAGCCACCTCAACCCGGGCCAGCGCCTGGAGGGCACGCTCGTCTACGACGTGCCCGAGTCCGTCACCCCGTCACGGATCGAGCTCCATGACGGCCTCTTCAGCGGCGGCGCCAGCGTCGAGGTGGCCTGAGCGGGCCGGTCACCAGTAGCCGCGGCGGCGGGCGTCGGCCACGGCCGCGGCCACCCCGTCGGGCCAGGGCTCGCCGTGCCCCGGGAGCAGCAGCTGCGCGTTCAGCTCGGCCAGGGCGTCCAGGGAGGTCCGGGCCTGCTCGTTGTCCTCGTTGACGCCCTTGACGAGCAGCCGCGGCCCGCGACGCCGCCGGTACGGGTCGAACGTGACCAGCGCGTCGCCGCTGAAGACGACGCTGGCGTCCGGCAGGTGCAGGGCGCAGTTGCCGCGGGTGTGGCCGGGGAGGTGGCGGACCCGGGGCTGCCCGGGGACGTCGAGGACCTCGCCGTCGGTGAAGGTGCGGACCTCGGCGGCGTCGGGGGTGGCGAGCAGCCCGTTGCGGAGGCCGTGAGCGAGCAGCGGCCAGGCGGTCGGCCGCAGTACAGCCGGAAGGGCGGGAACCGGCGTA
>Ga0081538_10003246_pt1 | contig 15459 bp, 14 predicted proteins | sample TabmetS5T2R1_FD_71022 | JGI IMG/M metagenome (GOLD analysis project Ga0081538, IMG submission 71022) | Tabebuia heterophylla rhizosphere microbial communities from the University of Puerto Rico - S5T2R1 | ecosystem: Host-associated > Plants > Roots > Rhizosphere ... | reverse complement strand
GCTCCTGCGGGGCTGGTCGGTGTGGGATGGCTTCATCTACGCAGCGTTCTCGATCAACCTGATGACGCTCGGCCTTTTGGCCTTCTCCTACGCTCCGTTCGTCCCTGACGGATCCCTCGTCCTGGCGATCATCCTGGCCGGCCTCTACCTCGTCTTCCAGACCGTCACGTATGCGGCCCTGATCGCGGTGATGCCCCGTGCAGGAGGCGACTACGTGTGGACGAGCCGCGTCCTCGGCGGGGGCATCGGCTTCGTGCTTGCGGTAACCGGCTGGTGGTTCATCCTGTGGCACTGGGTGCCCATCTACGCGGACCTCCTGAACAAGGAGGTCTTCGTGCCGCTCGCCGCCCTCCTGAACCTGGACGGGGTTGTCACGTTCTTTTCCGGGGCGTCGGGACTCTTCACCGCGTCTATGGTCGTCGCGATCGTGGCCTCCCTATACGTCTCGCTCGGGATGAGGGCCTACGCCCGCATCCAGAAGTTCTGCTTCTACGGCGGGCTCGTGGGGCTCGCGGTCATGATACTGATCCTGCTCTTCAGCTCGCAGGCCGACTTCGTTGCGGCGTACAACCAGGAAGCCCAGGATCTCTTCGGTGCGGGAAACAACGCCTACGAGGCAACGATACGGGCCGGTGAGGAGGCCGGCGGTCTCCCGGCCGGCAACGCTATCTACCCGACTCTGCTCCTGATACCGTTCCTGGCCTTCTTCAACCTGTACTCCAACTGGGGCGCGACGCTCTACGGCGAGGTCAGGGGCGCCTCGGACTTTCGCAAGAACATCTACGCGATGGCCGGAGCCCTCATCTTCACCTCCCTCTTCGCCGTGATACTGCTCCTGCTGTTCGCCAAGACCTTCGGGTGGGACTTCTACTACGCGGCCAACAGCGCCTTCTGGGCCGGGAGCGGGCCGGTCTCGGCCTGGCCATATCCAGGGTTGCTCGCCGCGATGCTTTTGGGCAACCCCGTGTTGCAGATCATCCTGGTGGCCGTGTTGTCTTTGTGGTTCTTCGGGTGGACCGGGTCGGTGTTCCTGTCGTCTACCCGCGTCGTGTTCGCGACGGCTTTCGACCGGGTGCTCCCGGAATGGGTCTCGAGGACCTCGAACAACGGTGTTCCCTATGCGGCGCTGCTGCTCATGCTGATCCCGTCCATCCCAGTGAGCTACGCCTATGCTTTCGGGGAGAACTTCGCCACCTACGTGCTCGACGCTGTGCTCGTCATCGCGATCACCTTCCTCGGCTCGACGGTCTCGGCGGCGCTGATGCCGTGGCTCAAGCCCGACATCTACAACGCTTCCCCGATAGCTCGCTACCGCATCCTCGGTCTTCCTCTAATCACGGTCGTGTCGGCCGCCTTCGGCGGGTTCCTCCTGTTCTGCCTCTACCAGTGGTTCTTCAACGACCTCTACGGCGTCAACAACGGCCAGTCCTTGATCTACATGCTCATCCTGTACGCCATAGCACTCGGGATCTACGTGGGATTCCGCCTGCTCCGCCGCGCCCAGGGGATGGACCTGAACATGGTCTACGACGAGATTCCGGAGGAGTAGCCACCCTGGAGACCTGAAGGCTGAAGGTCCTACCCCGAGATGAGGGCCTTCAGCCTGTCTCTAACCGCGGCAAGGGGTACGCGCACCTGCTCCAGGGTGTCGCGGTCGCGGATGGTCACTTTCTTGTCTTCGATGGTGTCGAAATCGATCGTGACGCAGAAGGGGGTGCCTGCCTCATCCTGACGCCTGTAACGGCGGCCGATGGAGCCTGAGTCGTCGTAGAAGATGCGGTAGTCGCCTTTGAGGTCGTCGTAGAGCTCCCTGGCTATAGTCGAGACGGGCTCCTTCTTGGAGAGCGGGAACACGGCTGCCTTGGTCGGAGCTATGCGCGGGTGTAGCTTGAGGACGGTGCGTTCTTCTCCCCTCACCTCTTCTTCCGTGTACGCGTCGACGAGGAAGGCGAGCATGATCCTGTCGGGACCGACCGCTGGTTCTATGACGTAGGGGACGTAGCGCTCGCCCGTGGCCTGGTCGAAGTACTCCAGGGTCTCGCCGGAGTATGCGGCGTGCTGCTTCAAGTCGAAGTCCGTGCGGTTGGCTATCCCTTCGAGCTCGGACCACCCGACGGAGGCGTAATCGTACTCCAGGTCCACGGTGCGCTTGGAGTAGTGGGAGAGCTTCTCCTTGGGGTGCTCGTAGCGGCGGAGGTTCTCCTCTTTCAGGCCCAAGTTCGTATACCAGTTCCAGCGCTCCTCGATCCAGTACTCGTGCCAGGCCTCATCCGTGCCCGGTTCGACGAAGAACTCCATCTCCATCTGCTCGAACTCGCGGGTGCGGAAGATGAAGTTGCCCGGTGTGATCTCGTTCCGGAAAGACTTCCCGATCTGGGCGATCCCGAACGGCACCTTTACCCTGCTGGTCTGGAGCACGTTCTTGAAGTTCACGAAGATCCCCTGCGCCGTCTCGGGCCGCAGATAGGCCAGATTCTCAGGGGTCTTGACGGGCCCCATGTAGGTCTCGAACATCAGGTTGAAGGGCCTTACGGGGGCGAAGTCCCGCCCGCCGTCCACGGGGTCCTTTACCCGGTCGTCCTCCTGGATGATCTTCGTGAGTTGCTCCGGGCTCAGGCCCTCGGCGTCTATGCCTGTTGCGTCCTCGATGAGGTGGTCGGCGCGGTAGCGGCGTTTGCTCGTGCGGCTCTCGACGAGCATGTCGTTGAAGGTGAGCGTGTGCCCCGAGGCCTCCCACACCCTCGGGTGCATGATTATGGCCGAGTCGAGGCCGACCATGTCCTCGCGCATGTGGACCATGCGGCGCCACCACTCCTCCTTGATGTTCCGCTTCATCTCGACGCCGAGCGGCCCGTAATCGTAGGAGGAACGGATGCCACCGTAGATCTCCGAGCTCTGGTACACGAAGCCCCTACGTTTGCAAAAGGCCACTATCATATCCATCGTCACGGTCTGGGGCACTGGTCCTCCGAACTCTTAGGGTCAGGCAAGTATAGCCCAGAGAGACCAGCGGATCGGGCCTGGCACAGGGTAGGAGAGGACCACGGTCTTCCTTCGCCGATGACGAGCGGCCCGGCGACCCGCCCGGGCGGACCCACCCCCTGCGGCGCTATAATGCTGGCCGTGGAGAGTCTAATCTTGGCAGGTTTGGGCGTTGGTCTCGCTTCCGTCGCGGGGGTGAGGGCCTTCGTGCCGCTCGCGCTGCTATCTCTGTTCGTCCGGCTCGGGTTCGTCGCGGAGCCCGACATCTTCGGCCTGCAGATCGGATGGACCGTCGTACTCGCGCTCTCGGCGCTGGCTGCCGTGGAGATAATGCTCGATAAGGTTCGGGCCCTGGACCCCGCGTTCGGCTACGTCATGATACCCATCAGGATGGTGGCGGGCGCCCTCCTGTTCGCCGCCGTGTACGAGCCAGGAGCGCTCTTTGACGCTGGCGCAGTACCAGGGCTCGTGGCCGGTGGGGTGATCGCCGGCGTGGTCGCAGGGCTCGAGGTTATCCTGCGCCCTCCGGCGAGGAGTTCTTCGGCCGGCGTCTCCACGGCTTTCTTGAGTGCTATGGAGGACCTGGTTGCGGTTTTTGGCGGAGTAGTAGGGGTTTTTCTGCCCTTGGTGCCGCTTTTGTTTGTCGGGTTTCTGCTATTCTTCTTCAACCGCATCAGGAAGCGGCGCGGGAGGAAGTACGGGGGCCTCCGCATCCTTGGCGACTAGTATTCGTCGGCGCTCTAGGAGGCTGCAATGGACGAGCGGGAGATCACGATTGTCAAGGGGGGCAGGGAGACGCCGTTCTCCCGGGGGATTCTGGCGCAGACGCTGGCCCAGGCCGGGGCGCGCGCCGAGCTGGCGCACCAGATAGCGAGCGAGGTTCGCGCCGAGCTCCTTGCCGAGCAGCGCTACACGGTCGAGGAAGAGGAGGTCCTCGCCCGCGTCAGGGACAAACTGGTCAAGAAAGACGCCTTCGTCGTCGGCAGGCTCGACAAGTGGCGCGTCCTTAGGGAGTCGACCGAGCCCATAGTGGTCTTGATCGGGGGGGCCACGGGGGTGGGGACCAGCACGCTCGCCGCCGACGTGGCCAGGCGTCTGAACATCCAGAGCGTGGTCGGAACCGACTCGATCAGGGAGGTCCTGCGGCGGGCCATAAGCCCCGACCTGCTCCCCCTGCTACACAAGAGTTCCTACGAGATCAAGCGCGAGGACTTGAGGGTGCCCGTCGAGGAAGACGAGATGGTCCTCTACGGGTTCAGGCAGCAGGCCTCCCAGGTCGCTGTTGGAGTCGAGGCCATCGTCGACAGGGGCTTGAAGGAGGGGACGAACCTCGTTGTCGAGGGGGTTCACCTCGTGCCCGAGATCATCCTCAACCGCTACCGCGACCACCCGAACGTGTGCACGCTCGTGGTCTACCTGTCGGACGAGCACGTGCACCGCTCGCGTTTCTACATCAGGGCGCTTGGCACGGCGATGCGCCGTCCTGCAGAGGAGTACATCTCCTACTTCCAGGAGATCCGCCAGATCCACGACTACATCGTCGAGAGTTCCGCCAGGGCCGGTGTGCAGGCCGTCGAGAACCTCTCCATAGAGAACACGTCGGACGCGGCCGTCGAGATCGTGGCCAACAGGGTCTCGGGGATCGCCGACAGGGCCGGCCGGCACGCCTCGGCGATGCTCCTCGATGGGGCTACACCCAGGCAGGGTATCCCCGTCACCCGCGCAAAAAGCGGTTAGAATAACCCTCAAGGCCCAGAAGGAGATGAGAGTGCTGGACAGGCAGCGACTGAGAACCTTCGTACTCGGCGGCGCGGTAGGGGCCATTTTGGGCGTACTCCTGGCCCCCCGCAGCGGCAAAGAGCTCAGGGGTTCGCTCGCCAACAGGGCGGGTGAGGCCCGCGAGAGGGGCCGCGAGACCTATTTCGACGCGCAGGAGCAGATGAGGGAGCGTCTGGCCGAGGTCCGCGAAGGGCCGCGAGGGCGCCCCGAGGCGGTCGACCTCGGCGACTCCTCCCCCGCCTCCGGGGAAGCAGGGGCGAAGAGGCCCTACCTCAGGGACGTGTCGCGTGATGTCGGGTCCGAGGCTCTCGATGAGGGTGCCGAGAGGTCCGAGGAGCTACGCCGGAAGGTGAGGGAGACCAGGGAACGGCTGCGGGGACCGAAGGAGGGCGGGCCGGAGCGATGAAACCCACGTCTTTCGTGCCGATGGTCGGCGAGATCTCGGCCGAGGATGCCGGCGAGGTGCCCGGTCTTGGGGCCGTGATCTCGTACTGGACCGGCGATAGGTACTCCGCCGAAGGGTGGTTCCGCGAGCTGAATGACGTCTGGGGAACGGCGGGTTTCGCCGTGCGGCGCGGTGGGGAGGTCCAGGGATTCGTGGTCTACGGGCCGCCCGAACGTCTGGCGCGCGCGGCGCGTTTTCCCCTGGGGCCGATCGATGACGAGGCCGTGCTGCTGGCCTACGCCGGGGGAGACGCTCGTACGCGACGCCGGCTGTTGGTAAGGATGCTCAGGGATCTCAGGCAGCGGGGCGTCGGGAGGGTCGAGGCGATAGCCAGCGACCGTGGGGTGTCCAACCACGTGCCGACTTCTTTCCTGCTGGAGAGCGGCTGGCGGCCCGTGCGACGCGCCGCTTACCGGATGAGCTACTACACGCTCGCGCACATCGACCTGAAGAGCGCCGTCGAGGTGGGGGAGCTGGCACGCGCGCTGGTCGGGCGGGTGAAACTGCCCGGGCTCAAGTCGCCCGTGCCCGGCGCGCTGGCCCGCACTACGGGCGAGCAAAGAAGCCGGTAGGGCCTCAGGGAGGCAGGATCACCGTCCTGACCGTCGAGTCGCCCTCTGGCGTCGTGGCCCTTATCTCCAGGATCTCACGCGATGGTTCGGGGTTCGCCGTTGGTGGCCTCGCCACAGGATCTTCGCGGGCCGGAAGGTCGAACTCGAAACGCACCCTGGCGGCCTCGCCGGCCGGTATCTTCTCGACCGTCTGCCTGTAGTAGCGACGGTTCGAGAGTGCCGTGTTCTCGGAGGCGACGCTCAGGGTCATGTTCACATCCGAGAGCTGCTTTGTCCCCTCGTTCTTTACTTCGAGCTCCAGGCTCTGATCCGGGAGGGGCTCGAGAGATGCGAGGCGCTCTCTGTCCAGTATCAGGTCCACGGCTTGTCCGGACTCTCCCCTTGCCTGGTCCGGATTCAGGCGCTTCTCGGAAGGGGCGGTGGCGAGGTTCGCCAGGAACAGGAATGCTCCCGCCGTGAGCAGGAAGGCCAGGGTCGCGCCGGAGAGCCAGAATACTATGTCCCTCATCGCGGGGCATCCTCGGGGCCGCCGACCGGTATCTCGTAGAGATTGTAGAAATCTTCGAGGAGCCTGACAGCGGGGGCCGCATGCACCTCGGGCTCCGTAGATGGTGTGCCCCGAGCGACTACGACTACGCTCTCGCCGCCGGGCGACCACGCGAGGTCGTCCGGCCCGGTCTTTATCTCCATGTCCTCGTTCGTCGTTACGGCCGTCAGGTCCTCCGCGAGGGGGTCCAGCACGTACAGGTTGGTCGGCGCCTGCGGGTTGAGGCGTCCGATGACGGCCAATCGTTCGCCGTCCGGAGAGACGCGGATGCTCGCTGCTACGAAGTCCTCTCCCACACCGGGCGCGGGTTCCGGCGCCCCGCCCTCCTCGGGCACGCGAAAGATCTCGTAGAGTGGCTCTGAGCCATCCCTATCTAGGGGCGTATTTCTCACCCCTGCCACAAAGTAGAGGTACTGCCCCGTCCACTGGGGCGTGCCGAGTATCTCCTGGTTGCCGTCCAGCCGCGTTATCTCTCGTACGCGCCCCTTCCGAAGATCGAATATGTACAGCCTCGAAATCTCGAAGTCTCCGGGAGGACGCACGGTCAGGACGGCCTCGTCGCCGTCCGGCGAGACGGAGAGGGCCGCGACGCTGCCCTTGATGGACTCGGAGTAGAGTCTGCGGACGTCCCCATTGCCTCGCGTCAGCGCGAGTCCGCTCTCGAAAGCCCCGCGACCGCGGGCCAGGATCAACCCCCCCCTGCCGGTGCCGATCGCCGAAATTTCCTTCTCGACCCTCTCTAGCTCCAGCGAATCTCCCTCTGCTCGCGTCCTGTAGAGGGAGCTAGGGGTCTCCTCTGTCCCCGTGGGCGACGCCGCGCCGAGTATCATCAGGGTATCTTCCGAGATCCACTCCGTATCTTCTGCGGTGAAATCCCTGGTCGTCCAGCGTCTCGGCTCTTCCGAGTCCGTCGGCCTGTCCACCACGTAGCCGTCTACCGTAAATACGATCCTGTCGCCCCCAGGACTCCAGCTCGGCGAGCCTTTGTAGCCGGGCCCCGAACTGAGGGCCCGTGTATCCGGACCGAGTCCGGGGTCCACCCTGCCCGCTGCCGGGACGAGGGGCGCGATGGAGACTTCCTCCTCGGCGTGGGTGCACCCCACCACAAAGACGGCCGCTACCGAGAGGACTGCGACCCGTTTTGCCGACCCTATTCTAGAGAGCATGACTTACGGAGCGGGAGAGGAATGCCTTGGGGAGCCTGACCTCGAAGACGGAGCCCACGTCGACCTCGCTCTCGACGGAGATGCTGCCGCCGTGCATCTCCACTATCTGCCTGCTTATGGCGAGCCCGAGCCCGCTTCCCCCGCTCGCGCGGGAACGGTCCTTGTCCACCCTGTAGAAACGTTCGAAGAGCTGGTTCAGATCCTCTTCGGGGATGCCAACTCCAGTATCACGGATGCGCACGGTCAGCGTCACGTCGTCTTCCTCTATCTCTACATCCACCCTGGCGCCCGAGTCGGAGTACTTTATCGCGTTGTCCAGCAGGTTGAGGAAGACCTGGTAGAGCTTCTGGACGTCGCAGATGCACCTGTGCTCGCCCGCGTTATCGAAGTATATCTTGATGCCGAATCTCTGGGCCTTGTCCTCTACCGACTCAATTGCCGTCTGGACGACCGTACTCATGTTTGCCGGCCCTACCTCGAGCTGGTACTTCCAGGAGTCCATCTGGGCGAGGGTCATCAGCTCCTCGACCATCCCCCTTATGCGCTTCAATTCCTGATCGGCCAGCTCGAGCGCCCGGTGCTCCAGCGGGTCGAGCCGGTCGCGTGCCCGCTCCAGCAGGCCGACCGCGCTCTGGATGGTGGTCAGTGGGGTCCTGAGCTCGTGGGAAAGATCCGAGACGAAGGCGGTCTTGGCCTTCTCCAGCGAGCGGTGCTCGGTTATGTCCCTTACGGCCAGGATGATGCCGGCGTCGCCGTTGGGCGCGTTGGGGGGCTGCCCCCTATCCATCAGGGCGGCGTAAGCCCAGAAAGCCTTCTCCCCAAGCTCGACCTCCCTTACCGCAACCCCGTTGGCGGCCGCTTCGCGCAGGCACTTGAGGACTGCGCTTGGGACCCCGGTCTCCCCCAGCGTACGCCCCCTGTCCGAGGCCCTGATGCCCAGCATCCTGGCCGCCGCCGCGTTGACCATCGTAACCCGCTCGCCGGAGTCCGTGGCCACGACGGCCTCGGGAGAGGCCTCTAGGACGGCCTCCAGACGGCTCTTTTGCTCCTGGATCTCCCCGACGTAGTGCTCTATCTCCTCGGCCATGTAGTTGAAAGTTCTTGCCACCTCGCCGAGCTCGTCCCTGCTCTTGACGGGCACGGTCGCCGCGTAATCCCCGGAGGCGACTCTTATGGCCGCGTCCCTGGTCTCGGTAAGGGGACGCGTGACCCGACGCGTGAGAAGCAGGCTCGCCGCCCCGGCTAGGAGGATGCTCGTCAGTATGGCCCCCAGGATGCCGTAGCGCAGGTAGGCCAGCGTATCTCCGAGCTCGTCGCGGGGAACGTGGTAGACCAGGACTCCCTTCTCGGTACCGTCGTAGGCCGTGAGCGGCCACACCGCTACGTACCTCGAGCGCCCCTCGCTCCACACGAGCCTGCCCTCTCCCCCTGGCGATGAGGCGATCTCCTCGAGCTCGGCTTTGTCGAGTCCCCCGTATGCTTTGCTGGGGTCGAGGGGATCCCCGAGGCCGTCGCGGGCGGCCAGAGGTTCCATGTCCGGTCCTAGGTAGAGCACTTCGAGGCCCGTCGGATCGGCGACCGCCCGGACGAGCTCATCGGCGTAATCCGGCGGGGGCGGGAGGGTCTTATCTTCGGGGTCGCGCAGGCCTTCCAGGAAGTCCTGCGCGCCGGAGTTCGCGGTCTGGGAGCGTTGCCTGAGCAGCGTGTTCTCCGCGTGTACCAGCCTGTCCTGCGCGAAGTAGTACAGGACCAGTCCGAATATAAGGCTGGTAACGGATGAGATCCCGACGAGGGCCACGAAGATCCTGGCCTTGAAGTTCAACCCCGGTGGGAGTCCCCTATCTTCCCTCTTTTCTATGCCCATCCTCCGTCTTTTAGACGGGCCTCGCCGCCCTGTAGCCGACGCTGGGGACGGTCTGCACGATCTCCGGACTCGAAGGGTCCCGCTCGACCTTGGCCCTTAGCCTGCTAATGTGGACGTCTATGTAGCGGCTCGCCAGGTAATGCGACCCCGTGGAGACGGCCTCGGAGATCTGGGCCCGCGTAAAGGCCTGCCCGGGACGGCGCATGAGGAGCGCGAGGATCTTGAACTCGGTGGGCGTGAGATCCAACGTCTCTCCCGAGCGGCTGACGGTGTAGCCGCTGGGGTCCAACTCCAGAGGACCGAGCCTCAATAACCCCTCCCTGCCCCTGCCATCCCGGCCCAAACGCCTGAGTATCGCCTTGATCCTGGCCAGCAACTCTTTGGTGTCGAAGGGCTTGGTGATGTAGTCGTCGGCCCCGAGCTCCAGCCCGACCACTTTGTCCACGGACTGGCTCTTCGCCGTGAGTAAGACCACAGGGACGTCGCTGTGCTCGCGCATCTTCTTCAAGACCTCGAACCCGCTCATCCTCGGCAACATGATGTCGAGCACCACGAGATCCAAACCCTCCCGCCCGAGGATCCGGAGCGCCTCAGCCCCGTCCTCAGCCGTCACTACCCGGTAACCCTCAGATGCTAGTACGATGGACGTGACCTCCAAAAGCGCCGCGTCATCATCGACCAACAAGATCGTCTCGTCCAATCTGACTCCCCGCAAACTTACCGCCAGCGTCCACCGTATCCTACCCTATACCCGCCCTCCTCCGTAACACCAAAGTGCCGTGAGAAACTTGCAAGCGTGACACTCAGATTTTATACTGACGCCACTTTAGATAACGTTATCTCGTGGGAGGTATGCGCATGGCCAAGAGCATAGGCATAGATTTGGGCACGACCAACAGTTGTGTTGCGGTCCTCGAGGGTGGGGATCCGACGGTGATCACGAACTCCGAGGGTGAGCGGACGACGCCTTCGGTCGTGGCCTTCGACAGGAGGAGTGGCGAGCGGCTGGTGGGGCAGTTGGCCCGGAGGCAGGCTGTCACGAACCCGGAGCGCACGGTCTATTCGATCAAGCGCTTTATGGGACGGCGCTACAGCGACGTGAAGACCGAGGCCGAGCGCGTGGGCTACCAGGTCAAGTCGGCCCCTGGCGGGGACATTCGGATAGAGGTCGACGACAAGGAGTACTCTCCGCCCGAGATCTCCGCGATGACCCTTCAGAAGCTCAAGAGGGACGCCGAGGAGTACCTGGGCGAGGAGGTCACCGAGGCCGTTATCACGGTGCCCGCGTACTTCGAGGACGCCCAGCGCCAGGCGACCAAGGATGCAGGCAGGATCGCCGGGTTGAACGTCAAGCGGATTATCAATGAGCCGACGGCGGCGTCGCTGGCCTATGGTATGGACAAGGAGGAGGACCAGACCATCCTCGTCTTCGACCTTGGTGGCGGTACGTTCGACGTCTCCATCCTGGAGCTCGGCGAGGGTGTCTTCGAGGTCAAGGCCACGAGCGGCAACAACCACCTCGGCGGCGACGACTTCGACGCCAAGGTCGTCGAGTGGATGGTCTCGGAGTTCAAGAAGGTAGAGGGCATAGACCTCTCCAAGGACAAGATGGCCGCCCAGCGCCTGGTCGAAGCCGCGGAGAAGGCCAAGAGGGAGCTCTCTTCGACCACCAGCACCTCGATAAACCTGCCTTTCATCACGGCGGATCAGAACGGCCCGAAGCATATGGACCTGACGCTCAGTAGGGCGCAGTTCAACAACCTGACCGCCGACCTCGTCGAGGCCACGGCCGGTCCCGTTCGCCAGGCGATGGATGACGCCGGTCTGCAACCCGGCCAGGTCGACCAGGTGATACTCGTCGGCGGCTCGACCCGCATCCCCGCGGTCCAGGAGCAGGTAAAGGAGATCACGGGCAAAGAGCCTCACAAGGGGATCAACCCCGATGAGGTCGTCGCCGTGGGGGCGGCCATCCAGGCCGGCGTGCTCGCGGGAGAGGTCAAGGACGTGCTGCTCCTGGACGTTACGCCGCTCTCCCTCGGTATCGAGACCAAGGGCGGGGTGTTCACCAAGCTCATCGAGCGGAACACCACTATACCTACTCGCAAGAGTGAGGTGTTCACCACCGCGGACGACAATCAAGGATCGGTCGAGATCAAGGTCTACCAGGGCGAGCGCGAGATCGCGGCGTACAACAAGATCATCGGCAACTTCCAGCTCGTCGGCATCCCACCTGCGCCAAGGGGTGTACCCCAGATCGAGGTCGCTTTCGACATAGACGCGAACGGCATAGTCAACGTCGGGGCCAAGGACCTGGGGACGGGCAAGGAGCAGAGGATCACGATCACGGCCTCCAGCGGCCTCTCGGACGCGGAGATCCAGCAGATGATGCAGGATGCGGAGTCGCACGCCGAAGAGGACAGGCAGCGCCGCGAGGAAGCTGATATTCGCAACAACGCCGACAACCTGGTGTACTCCATCGAGCGTTCGCTGAAGGACGTGGACGGCAAGGTGGACCCGAACACCAAGCTGGAGATAGAGCAGGCCATAAAGGAGGCCAAGGAGGCGCTCGCCGGCGGCGATGTAGAGGAGATCAAGCGCAAGCAGGAGAACCTGATGACCGCCTCCCACAAGCTCTCGGAGGTCCTCTACAGCCAGGCGGCCCAGCAGCAAGAGGCCAGCTCCGCCGGGGCCACGGACACGGATGATGACCTGGTGGAGGACGCCGAGGTCGTCGACGAGGACGAGGACGGCGGGGAGCGCAAGTAAACTGGACCGGGCGGCCGGGGTGGAGACATTCCGGCCGCCCGCGCGGCATGCTACAGGAGGACTAGGCAGCTTTGAGCAACGAGGAGAACAAGCGAGACCCGGAACCAGAGGATGATACTCGGCAGGAAGAGGGGACGGTAGAGGAGGCCGGAGGCTCCCCCGTCGACCCCGCCTCCCTCGAAAACGGGGAGCGCCCCGGCGTGCCGGAAGACCCCGAAGTCGAACCGGTCACCGACGAGGACCCGGAATGGGACGAGGCCACGGTACTCTCGGTAGAGCTGGAGGCCACGCGCAGGGACCGGGACCAGTACCTCGACGCGCTGCGTCGCCTGAAGGCCGAGTTCGAGAACTCGCGCAAGCGCCAGGAGCGGGAACGTATCCGCGTGCTATCCATGGCATCGGAGAGGCTGGTACAGGAGCTTCTCCCTGTCCTCGACAACCTGGACCGTGCGCTCGAGGCCGGGGGAGATATCCGGGAGGGCGTGCAGGCTACCAGGGACCAACTCGCCGAAGTACTCGGCGACGAAGGCCTATTGCCCGTCGCCTCAGACGGCCAGGCGTTCGACCCGAACGTCCACGAAGCCGTCATGGGCCAGGTCTCAGAAGAGCACGAGGAAGGCACGATCATCCAGACCTTCCAGAGAGGCTATCTACTCAACGGTAAGCCGATTCGGACGGCGAAAGTTGTAGTTGCGAAGCAGGCTTAGGGTATGGAGAAGTTGGATCTCTACAAGGCTCTCGAGGTATCCAAGGAGGCTTCGCAGGATGAGATCCGCCGCTCCTACCGTAGGCTTGCTCGCAAATACCATCCCGACGCCAACCCGGGCGACAGGCAAGCGGAAGAGCGTTTCAAGGAGATACAGCAAGCCTACGAAGTCCTCTCGAAACCCGAGAAAAGACGGGAATACGACGAGGGTCCTCGTACCTTCTTCGGCTCCCGAGGCGCCGGTCAGCCGGGCGGCGCGGCGTTCGAAGACTTCTCGGATCTGCTCGGCGGTTTCGGGAACCTCGGGGATATCTTCGGACGTTCGAGCGGGACCGCCAGAACTGCCAACGTAAAGGGCGAGAACATAACCGTAAACGTCAGGTTAAAGTTCAAAGATGCCTTGAATGGTGTAACGACGCGGGTCGGGGTACCGGTCGAGGAGGCATGTGGCGAGTGCCGGGGCTCGGGGGCGGCACCCGGGACGGCGCCGCTGACGTGCCCCGAGTGTGGGGGCAGGGGTGTACAGAGCCGAGACCAGGGTTTTTTCGCGCTCTCGACGCCGTGCTCGAGGTGTGGGGGGGAGGGCAGGATCATCGAGAAGCCGTGCACGGTCTGCGGCGGCAACGGCAGGGTGCGTAAGAACAGGCAGGTCAAGGTCAGGATTCCGGCTGGGGCGAAGGATGGAATGAAGGTAAGGATCCCTGGCAGGGGAAGCGCAGGCAGGAGAGGTGGGCCTGCGGGAGACCTTTACGTCGTGACGCGGGTCGAGGAGCATCCCGTGTTCAGGCGGCGCGGCGACGACTTTGTGGTCGAGGTTCCTGTCAGCTTTGTGGAGGCGGCGCTAGGGGCGCAGATCGAGGTGCCCAGGCCCGGCGGCGGCACGGTGAAGGTGAAGTTGCCCGCCGGTACGCAGGACGGCAAGCAGTTCAAGGTAAGGGGCGCGGGAGCGCCGAGGGTGAGGAACGATGGCGCGGAGAAGGGGAACCTCATCGTGCGGGTAGGAGTGGTAGTGCCGAAGAAGCTCAAGCGGCGGGAACGCGAGATCCTGGAGGCCCTCGCCGAAGAGCGGGATGAGGATGTCAGGGAGGATCTATTCAAGAAGGTGGGATCGTGAGCCTCAGAAAGCGTCCGGTGTACATGATCGGGATAGCTTCCGAGCTTATCGGGGTGCATCCGCAGACGCTCAGGATGTACGAGCAGAAGGGTCTTCTCCGCCCACGCAAGAGTATAAAGAACACCAGGCTCTATTCGCAGGAGGACGTGGACCTCGGCCGCTACATACAGAGGCTGACCCAGGAGATGGGGATGAACCTCGCCGGTGTTAGCAAGGTGATCGACCTCGAGCGCCAGGTAGCGAAGTTGAAAGCCGAAGTGAATGCTCTGCGCGAAGAGCTGGACCGCAAAGAACGGGAGCACAGCCGCCTGATCTCCGAAGTCCACCAGAGCTACAAGAGAGAGCTGGTCCTGATGCCCCGTGGCGAGCTTGCGCGGAGCGGGAGGAAGGATCGCTGATGGCCGAGCCCATGCACTGCTACCGGCATCCGAAAAGGGAGACACGAGTCTCATGCGCCACGTGCGGGCGGCCCATTTGCACCGAGTGCATGGTAGCCACCGACGTCGGGATAAAGTGTCCCGACGATGCAAGGCTGCCGAGAGGAGCGCGGGCCGGCGTCATGAAGACGGATCAGGTCGTAAGGAGTATCCTCGCCGGCGCCGGGGTCGCTCTCGCTGGTATCCCCGTTGCGTACGTGCTCTTCCTCCTCCCCTTCACCTGGTTGATCTCGGCCGCGGCCGGATACGGGGCCGGCGTTCTGATCAACCGCGCCGGGGGCCGTAACGGCGGGCCCCTGGCGATCGTCATCTCCGTCCTGGCTACGGCCGTACCGTTCCTGGTCTTGCTGGCGCCGGAGCTCCTCGCGGGCGCACTCAACCCGCGGCCACTGATCGCGATGGTATTCGCCGTTATCGCCGCCGGCATAGCCAACCGTCGGATCTAGCAGGGCCAGCCTTATGACACCTCCTTTCTAACGTGGTCGAACCCTGCTCCCCGGCCAAATCCCCCTGTGGATAACTCCCAGAACCCCACTAATAAAGCGAAAAACCGGGCTCCTCAGGCTGCGGTAGGGATCTTTACTTTCGTGAAACAAAGTTACACTTAACCCTAAGATAAAATTAAACCTGACAATGAGGTAAAGCATCGAAAAATACTTTCAGAAAGCCTAGCGTAGGCTGTGAGAGCGTGCTAGGGTTGGAGCCATGAGAGAAGACATGCAGTACATAAGCGGAGTTTTGGACGAGCTGGAGGCGATCTTTCAGGATGCATCCGGTGTACCGATGAGCAAAGGCCGGGCTGTTGTAGATCGGTCTGATCTGCTTGTGATGCTGGACGAGCTGAGGGGATCTCTACCCCCTGAGCTGGCTGAAGCCGAGGCGCTTCGCCGGGAATGCGGGGCCACGGTCGCTGCGGCGGAGGAGGAGGCCCAGCGCATAATCGGGGAAGCCCACCAGCGCGCTGATGCGATGGTCCCCGAGACGGAGCTTCTCCGGCGGGCCGAGCGTCGGGCCGGAGAGGTCATAGACGGGGCGGAGCGCTACGCCGAGGAGGTGTCCGGCGGTTCGGAGGTTTACCTGG
>Ga0081538_10003245_pt1 | contig 15460 bp, 11 predicted proteins | sample TabmetS5T2R1_FD_71022 | JGI IMG/M metagenome (GOLD analysis project Ga0081538, IMG submission 71022) | Tabebuia heterophylla rhizosphere microbial communities from the University of Puerto Rico - S5T2R1 | ecosystem: Host-associated > Plants > Roots > Rhizosphere ... | reverse complement strand
CGCCGGGCAACTCCGCGAGCTCGCGCTCGAAGTCCTGGAACGAGAGATCGACGTCGAGCGCGGCCGCATACTCCTCGAGCAGCAGGCGGACGGCGGGCACATGCTCCTCGCCGTGCCCCGCGACGATGTCCACGTTTACGCCTTGACGGTCGAGAGCCCGAGGCCGACGAAGACGGTCCCGGTGACCCACCGTTTCACGCCCAGATACCAGCGGCTGCGCTTGAGCCACGAGCCGAGCGTCCCTGCGGCGAGCGCCCACAGGGAGTCCGAGCAGAGGGCGATGGCGACGAAGATCAGGCCCAGCGCGAGGATCTGAAGCGACGCGACGCCGCTGTCCGGATCCACGAACTGCGGCAAGAACGCGAGGAAGAAAAGCGCCGTCTTCGGATTGAGCACGTTCACGACCACGCCGTCGACGAACAGCCTCCGCCGCGGGCGCGGCGCGCGCGCGATGTCGTCCTCGAGCCGCTCACGAGTCATCAGCCGTCTGACCCCCAGCAGGATCAGGTAGCACGCGCCCGCGTACTTGACGATCGTGAACGCCGTCGCGGAAGAGGCGAGCAGCGAGGACAGGCCGATCGTCGCGGCCACGACGTGGACGAGCCCGCCCGCACTGATCCCGAGCGCAGAGACGAGCCCGGCGAAGCGGCCCTGGTCGACGCTCTGGGCAACGATGTAGAGGACCGCCGGCCCGGGCACGAAGGCGAGGGCGAGTGAGGCCAGCATGAAGAGCGCGAGGGTCGACGGGTCGCTCACGGCCTAACGCTAGCCGCCCACACGCACGGAAAGGGCGGGCCGCGGCCGGCCCGCCCCTTCCGGTTCGCTCTCCTCTAGGCCGGCGAGAGCCTGCGGCTTCGCCAGACCGCCATTCCGGCTGCGCCGGCCAACACGCCGAGCACGATGGCGAAGGTGAGGATTGCGGCGTTCCCCGAATCGACGCTCCAGCCGTCGCCGGCCTTGACGACGGTCGGCGAAGACTCGATGGGTACTCGCGAGTAAGGACGATCGTCCGGGGTCACCGAGGTCGGGGCGGCGCCGTCGGTCGCCTGCTGGTTTCCGTAGTGCGCGCGGTCGTTCGCAGCCGAGCTGAGCGGCTTCGCCTGCGCGAACGTCGGCACGACTGCGCCCAGGGCGAGGATGAGGGTGAGGACGGTGACGCGCTTCATAGCTCCTGCTCCTTCGTGTCGAGACCTGCCATGACTCGACCGTACGAACGCCGCCCGGTCTCGTCGTTCGCGAGCGCGACGTTGGAAGTGTCAAATCTCGGCACTTCACGGACGTTTCATATCCCCTTCATTTGCAGGTGCTTAGCTCCTGGGCAGACAGAACGTCTGTCCGGGGGGAGAAGGAGGTTTCGATGGTCTGCGGCCCGCCTACGCGACTCCGCGTTCGGCGTGTGGCGGTGGTCCTGACCCTTTTGGCGATCGCGGCTGCCGCCGCGCTGACGACCGGTCTCGCGTCGGCGGCCTCAACCGTTCCTGTTTTCCCGCCGGAAGGGTGGACGGGTAACTGCACCCACCTCGAGGAGTTCGAGGTCGACGATTTTCCGCGCCGCCCCGAGATTGACAACAAATACCTACCGATCGTCCCCGGCATCCGGACCGTCTTCGAGGGCGAAGTCGAAGGCGTTCCGCACCGAGTCGAGTTCACGGTCACCGATCTCACGAAGGTGATCAACGGTGTGCGCGTGCTCATCGTCCACGACGTGGACGTTGCGAACGCGGGTACGCCCGACGAAGAGGTGGCCGAGCGCGAGCTCTCGTTCTGGGCGCAAGACGACGACGACAACGTCTGGAACCTCGGGGAGTATCCGGAGGAGTTCGGAGGCGTCGACGCAGCCGGTAACGAGATCTGGGCGGCACCGAGGACCTGGATCGCCGGCACCGGACCTCCCGGGCTGGAGGCCGAAGCCGGGATCCACATGAGGAGCCGTCCGCGGGTCAGCACCCGCGAGTACATCCAGGGGTTTGCCCCGGGGACTCAGCCCGACCAGTTCTTCGACTGCGCGAAAGTCATGGAGAAGGGCGGCACGGTTGACGTGGCGGCCGGCACCTTCAGCAACACCGTGGTCACCCATGAGACGAACCTCGCGGTCGAAGGTGACGGGGTTCAGAGCAAGACCCACGCCCCCTGGGTCGGCATCGTCCAGATCGGCGCAATCGATCCGGGAACGCTCGCGACGGGAGAGGTGCTCGACCTCGTCAGCAGGGAGCGCCTCACCCCCGAGGACATGGACATCGTCCGCGAGGCAGCCATGGAGCTCGACACACGGGCGTACTCAGAACCGAACGCGATGAATGCCGGGTACAACCTGACGACACCCGCACAGCAGGGTGGATACGAGGAGGACGACGACGGGGACGGCATCCCCGACTGGGACGACCGCGACGAGCGCGACGGCCGTCACCACAGAGGGCAGCGCCACGAGCGTGAGCGCTGGAGCATCGCGATCGGCAGGTAACCAACCGAATCGGCAAGTACTCGCCCCCGCCGCCCGTCCAGGGCGGTGGGGGCGTTTTCGCTTCGGGGCCCGGCGGCGATGCGTTCAGATCTTTCGATTTGGGCGAAAGCCTGGACCTTCGACTGCCTAATCCTCGACTTTCGCCGCTGGCAAAGGGAGCAGACTCAGCCCTTCACCCACGGGGGAGAGGGAGGTGTTTCTTCAAATGGTCTGCGGCCAACCCACGCCACTTCGCCTCTGGCGTCTGGCGGCCGTACTCTTGCTGCTCGCACTGGCCGCGACGGCAGGCCTGACCACCGGTCAGGCGAACGCTTCACCGGCGGCGACCGAAGCCGGTTTCAGACCGAAGTGCAGCCAACTCGAGCGCTTCAAAGCGCGTGACTTTCCGCGCTGGCCCGAGATCCACAACACGTACCTGCCGATGATTCCGGGAATCCGGACAACGCTCGCGGGTACGGTCGACGGTGTTCCGCACGAAGTGCAGTTCACCGTCACCGACCTCTACAAGAAGATGAACGGCGTCCGCGTCCTCGTGATCTGGGACACGGACACGAGCGAGGGGGAGCTCATCGAGTCTGAGCTCGCGTTCTTCGCCGAGGACGAGGACGGCAATGTGTGGAACCTCGGCGAGTACCCCGAGGAGTACGAGTACGACGAGAACGGGGAGCTCATCGGTGTCAGCGCACCGAGCACCTGGATCGCCGGCGAGAACGGAGCGAAGGCCGGCATCCACATGTCAGAGGAGCCGAAAGTCGGCTCGCGGCAGTACATCCAAGGGTTCGCTCCGGAGATCGACTTCTTCGACTGCGCCAAGGTCGTCGAGAAGACGAAGAACCGGAAGGTCTGTGTCGAGTTCGGCTGCTTCGGCAGCGTCGTCGTCACGCACGAGACGAACCTGGCCGTGCCGGATGACGGCATCCAGAGCAAGTACCACGCACCCGGTAAGGGCATCGTGCAGATCGGCGTCGTGGAGCCTGCGACAGGAGAGGTGCTCGAGCTCGTCGACCGCGAACGCCTGCGGGGGGACGAGCTGAGGGAAGCGAGAGAAGCTGCCCTCGAGCTCGACGCACGCGGCTATGAGCTTGGCCTGGACGGCGGGTACGACGCAACGACGCCGGCCAAGCGGCTCCCGCCGCGGCGCGACGATTGAAAGGCCGGATCCTGCTCTCGCCGCCAGGGGGCAGCGGCGAGAGCGGGATCCTGTACGAACACTGGACTTGCCGCCCTCCGACGCCATCAGCAAACTGCGGGCGAATGGGGGTCGGAGCGGCAACCGGTTCCGCATACATGCGCTGGGCGTTGAGCGTCGCGGTTCTCTTCGCGGCGCTCCTTGCCGCGTCATGCGGCGGTGGGGACAACGGGAGCGCTGAAGGCACGACCACTGCCACGAACGGAACGGCGGCCGCGGCGCCGGATCCGGGCGATTGCAGCGCCGAGATCGACAATCGGCTCGCACCGATCTCAGCCGTCAGCTCGAAGGTCTTCCAGGGCAGCGAGCGCAATCCCGAGACCGATCAGATCATCCTGACCCGGTCGGAGCAGCGCCGGCTCGAGGACTCACAGACGATCGCGGACTATCCCGTGACGGCGGTGCAGTCCGAGGGCTATGAGGACGGCGAGCTGGTCGAGCGGACAACGGCCTACTACACGCAGTGCGGCGACGGCACGGTCTGGTTCGTCGGCGAGAAGGCCGAGGAGATCGAGGACGGCGAGGTCGCGGCCACGGACGAGTGGGAAGCCGGCCAGGAGGGCGCTCAGGCGGGGCTCTTCATGCCGGCCGACCCGAAGGTCGGCGACACGTTCGAGCCCGAGCGAGTGCCCGGCACCTCAGAGGCGCGCTCGAAGGTGGTCGAAGTGGGCGCCTCGGTGACGACGAAGGCCGGGAAGTTCACCGACTGCGTCAAGACCGAGGACTTCAGCCCGCTCGACGACGTCACCGAGATCAAGTTCCACTGCCCGCGCGCCGGCACGGTTCGTGAGCAGTCCGAGGGCTTGAACTTCGACCTGATTCGCTTCAGCTGACTGCGGCGCAGTAGCCGGCGTTCACCAGTCCGACACAAGAAGTGTCGAGAACGGACCCAACCCTGGACTTGTGGCCGAGGGAATCCTGAACTCCACCCTCGACGGGAAGTCGCAGACTCGCAGATGAATTGAAAATGAAATCCATTCAGGGGAGAGGAGTCGGTTCAATGTTTCGTCCGCGCCTAGCGCCGCGCTTCGTGCGCCCCGCGGTGGCGCTAATGCTCTTGGCAATCGCCGCAGCGGTGGCCCTGACGACAGGCCGGGCGTCGGCCGCAGCGCACGCAACTGCAACCGTGCCGGGCTTCGGGCCACGGTGCACGCAGCTCGAGAAGTTCAAGCCCAAGGACTTTCCCGAGCGCCCGAAGATCCAGAACACCTATCTACCGCTGATTCCGGGCATGCGAAGCTCCTTCGAGGGCACAGTCGACGGTGTTCCGCACCGCGTGGAGTTCACGGTCACCGACCTCTACAAGAGGATGGACGGCGTCAACGTGCTCGTGGTCTGGGATACCGACACGAGCGAGGAGCAGCTCGTCGAATCGGAGCTCGCGTTCTTCGCGGAGGACGAGCACGGCAACGTCTGGAACCTTGGCGAGTACCCGGAGGAATACGAGTACGACGAGAACGGCGACCTGATCGACGTCAGCGCTTCGAACACGTGGATCTCCGGCAAGAAAGGTGCGAAGGCCGGCATCCACATGGCCGATCGCCCGATCGTCAGCTCGCGCCAGTACATCCAGGGGGACGCACCTGCAATCGACTTCTTGGACTGCGCCAAGGTGGTCCAGAAGACGCGGAACCACAAGATCTGCGTCGAGTTCGGTTGCTTCGGCAGTGTCGTCGTCACGCACGAGACGAACCTCGCGGTGGCCGACGACGGCATCCAGAGCAAGTACCACGCGCCGGGCAAGGGCATCATCCAGATCGGCGCGGTTGATCCGCCAACCGGTGAGGTCCTCGAGCTGGTCGAGCGCAAGCGCCTCCGAGGAGAAGAGTGGCAAGAGGCTCGCGAGGCCGCGCTCGAGCTGGACGCGCGTGGCTACGAGCTCGGCCTTGACGGCGGCTACGGCCACACAACGCCGGCCAAGAAGCTGCCGCCGAAGCGCTGAGAGTCTCCTTCCTCCCCGCCCTCGCCGCCGAAAACGGCGGCGGGGGCGGGTGCACTAGCCGGGAACGCCGCCGTCGCCGCGAAGCCGGTAGCCCGCGCGCCGCACGGTCTCGATCGAGCGGACGCCGAACGGCTTGTCGATCTTCCTTCTCAGCGACCTGATGTAGACGTCGATGATGTTCGAGCGGTTCTCGTAGCTGCGGTCCCAGGCGTGTTCGAGCAGGTCGAAGCGGGAGACGACCTCACCGGGCCGCCGCATCAGGATTTCCAGCAGCGCGAACGCCTTCTGAGAGAGGTCGATCGGGACGTCGCCGCGCCAGACTTGGTGTGAGCGAGGATCCATCCGCAGGTCGCCCACTTCGAGGATGACCGGCTGCGCCATCGGGCCACGCCGCTGGAGCGCACGGAGGCGTGCATTCAGCTCGTCGAATGAGAACGGCTTCGGCAAGTAGTCGTCCGCGCCGGCGTCCAAGCCGGCCGCGCGGTCCTCGACCGCGTCGCGCGCCGTGAGCATGAGTGCCGGCGCACGCACCCCTGAGCCACGCAGCCGTCGGCAGACCTCGAAGCCGTCCGCACCGGGAAGCATGACGTCCAGGAGGATGACGTCGTACTCGGCGTCCCTCGCCATCTCGAGGGCAAGCTCCCCGTCCGGCGCGACATCCGTCATGTAGCCCTCCTCGCTCAGGCCCCGGCTGAGCAGGCTCGCCATCTTGAGCTCGTCCTCCACGATCAGCGCACGCACGGTTCCCACCCTTTTCGGCTAGTTCACCACCGGGAGATGAGAACGGCATGAGACTCGTGTTTCGGCCGCGTTTCAGCGGTCAGGAAGACCTAGCCGAGGGTCTAGAAATGAGATGAGGATGAAACGAAACGCCTTGTAGGCATGAGATTTCCGAAGTACCTTCGATCGAAGTCGCCCTAGATGCGGCAAGTCAAGGGGAGAGGGGAAGCGCGAGAGGAGAGTCGATACGAAGCAGGATCGGGCGGGGGATGACGACCTCGGTCATGAGCTCGATCCGCACGCGGCACGCACGACGTCTCTCGAGCGCTTCCTCATCTCGCTGAAAGTCGAAAGTAAAAGGGGCCGGGCTGCCACCCGACCCCAAAAGCCAAACACACCCCGGAGGTTCACCAGGTCATGTGTGGCAATCGCAAGGGTAGCCTGACCGGGCCCGGCGTGCTCGACGCCGGAGCCCCGGCCTCGACCCAGCTCTCGATCGTTTCCGAGAGGGGCGAGCTCCGATGATGCGCGCCATCATCGATTCGAGCATCAAGTTCCGGCTGCTCGTCCTTGCGCTCGCCGCAGGGGCGATTGCCATTGGACTGACCCAGCTGCCGAAGACGTCGGTGGAAGTCCTTCCCGACTTCACACCGACCACCGTCGAAGTCCAGACGGAGGCACTCGGGCTTTCCGCCGAAGAGGTCGAGGAGCTGATCACAGTTCCTCTCGAGCAGGACCTCTTGAACGGTGTTGCGTTCCTGGAGGACATCCGGTCCGAGTCCGTTCCGGGGTTGTCTCGGATCCTGATGATCTTCGAGGAGGGCACTGACCTTTACACGGCTCGGCAGGTCGTGGCGGAGCGCATGACGCAGGCGCACGCCCTTCCGAACGTGTCGAAGCCGCCGCAAATGATGCAGCCGCTTTCGTCCACGAACCGGGCGATGATCGTCAGCGTCAAGTCCGACAAGCTGACGCCGCTCCAGCTGGGCGTCCTCGCGCGGTGGACGATCGGGCCACGCCTCGTGGGCGTCCCGGGTGTCGCCAACGTCGCGATCTGGGGCCAGCAGGACCGCCAGCTCCAGGTGCAGGTCAATCCTGAGCGCCTGCGCAAGAGCGACGTCTCACTGTTGCAGGTCATCGAGACTACCGGCAACGCACTCTGGGTCTCGCCGCTCACGTTCATCGAGGCATCGACGCCCGGAACCGGCGGGTTCATCGACACCCCGAACCAGCGGCTCGGCGTCATGCACCGGTCGCCGGTCAAGAACGCCGACGATCTGGCGAAGATCCGCCTCGAGGACGTCGGCAATCGCAACCTCACGCTTGGTGACGTCGCGAACGTCGTCGAGGATCACCAGCCGCTCATCGGCGACGCCGTCGTCAAGGACGGCCGCGGGCTGATGCTCGTCGTCGAGAAGTTCCCGAACGCGAGCACCCTCGACGTCACGCGCGGGATCGAGGAAGCGGTCGCGGCGATGGCGCCCGGAATGGCGGGCGTCGAGTTTGACACGACGGTCTACCGGCCGGCCTCGTACCTCGAGACCTCGATCGACAACATGAGCGCAGCGATCATCGCCGGTTTCCTGCTGATCGCACTCGTCTTCGGCCTGTTCTTCCGCTGGCGGACGGCGCTCGTCGGCCTGATCGTCATCCCGCTGTCTCTGATGGTGGGAGCGCTCGCACTGAAGTTCCTCGGTGCGACGATGAACGTGATCGTCCTGGCAGGGCTCGCAGCGGCGCTGATCCTGCTCGTCGACGACGCAGTCGCGGATGTCGACAACCTCACGCGCAAGCTGCGTGACCATCGCCGCGCGGGCGGGTCCGACTCGACCGCCTCGGTGATCATGCAATCGCTGCTCGGGAGCCGGAGAACTGCCCTGTACGGGCTACTCATCCTCGGCGCTGCGATTACGCCTGTGTTCTTCTTCGAGCGGCTGGCCGGGGCGTTCTTCCCGGACATGGCCGCCGCCTACCTCGTCGCGCTCGCCGCGTCGATGGTGTTGGCGCTCACGCTGACGCCGGCGCTCGCGGTCCTGCTCTTCTCGAAGGGCCGGCTCGACCGCGAGGACCTGCCGCTCGCACGCTGGGCGGGAGGCGTGTACGAGTCGGGGTTGAAGCGGATCGTCGGGACGCCGCGCATCGCGTATGCAGCTGTTGGGCTCGTGCTCGTCGGCGCGGCGATCGCGGTGCCGGCCTCGATGAGCAACTCGCTGCTCCCGACCTTCAAGGAGAGCGAGCTCATGATCCGTTGGGACGCTTCGCCGGGCACGTCGCTTCCGGAGATGAACCGGATCACGGGCCTCGTGAGCCGTGAGCTGCGCGAGATCGAGGGCGTGCGGGAGGTTGGCGCCCACGTCGGCCGCGCAGTCACGGGCGACAAGTCGCTCAGCGTCCATTCCGCGGACCTGTGGGTCGCGATCGACGAAGACGCCGATTACGGCGCCACAGTCGGCGCGATCAACCGGACGGTCGCTGCGTATCCCGGCCTTGCCGGCGAGGTAAAGACCTACTCCAACGAGAAGGTCAGCCAGGCGCTGTCCGGACGCGGAGAAAGCGACGATCTCGTCGTCCGCGTCTTCGGAGAAGACCTGTCCGTCCTCGAGGCGCAGGCGAACAAGGTTCGCAACGCGATCTCGGGCATCGACGGGGTCTCGAATCCTCGCTTCACGCTGCCGGTCAACGAGCCCTCGCTCGAGATCGAGACCAACCTGGCCAAGGCACGTGAGCATGGAATCAAGCCCGGCGACATCCGTCGGTCTGCTTCCTCGCTCCTGTCCGGCATCAACGTCGGCAGCCTCTTCGAGGAGCAGAAGGTCTTCGACATCATCGTCTGGGGCACGCCGGACGTACGGCAGAGCCTGTCCAGCGTGCGGAATCTGCTGATCGACAAGCCCGAGGGCGGGCACGTCCGGCTCGGCGAGGTCGCAGACGTCCGCATCAAGCCGAACCTGACGGTGATCAACCGCGAGTCGGTCTCTCGGTACATCGACGTGGCCGCCAACATCTCGGGCCGGTCGCGTGACGCCGTGGTCGGTGACGTCGACCGCAGGATCAAGAGCATGGCCTTCCCGCTCGAGTACCACGCGGAAGTGCTGTCGGCCGACACGCAGCCGATCGCCAAGCTGGTCGCGATTGGCTTCACGGCGGCGCTCGTTGCCTTCCTGCTCATGCAGGCGTTCTTCGGGAGCTGGCGGCTCGCCACACTCGCGTTCCTGACGTTCCCGATCCCAGTTGCGGGCGCCCTGCTCGCGATGGTTCCGGGCGGCGGGGACCTGTCGTTCGGCTCCTACATCGCCCTGTTCTCGGTGCTCGGACTGTCGGTGCGAAGCGGCCTCATGCTCTTCGACCGGCTCGGCGAGCTCGAGCGCGTCGAGGCGATGCCGTTCGGCGCGGAACTGGTCGTGCGCGGTGCGCGCGAGCGATTCCTGCCGGTGCTCGTCACGATGTTGGCGGGAGGGCTGATGTTCGTCCCGATCCTGCTGATGGGAAGCAGGGCCGGCTACGAGCTCGTGCACCCGATGGCCGCGCCGATCATCGGCGGAGTCGTCACGACCGCCTTGGTCAGCCTCTTCGTACTGCCGGCTCTCTATCTGCGCTTCGCCTCGGCGCCCGCAGCAGAGGCTGCGGAAGAGGAGGAAGCCCCCGAGGCCGCAGCGGTTCCGGAGCTCGGGTGATCACTGTGAGAGGAAGTCACAACCAACTGTTGGGAGGAAGCACGATGAGAAAGCACAGCCACTTGTGGGCTCTCGTGGCACTGCTTGTCGTCCCGCTGCTCCTGACGGCATGCGGTGGTGGAGGGGCCGAGCACGAGGCCGCGACGCCGGCGGTCGTCGAGGAGATCAAGGGGACCGACCTGCACAGCGTCACGCTGACCCCCGAAGCCGCAAAGCGGCTCGACCTCAAGACGGCGTCCGTGATCGGGAACGGTGCCAACCGGGTCATCCCGTACGCCGCGATCCTGTACTCGCCGAACGGCGACACCTGGGCCTACACGAACCCGGAAGGCCTGAAGTTCGTCCGTGAGCCGGTGATCGTCGAGCGCATCCAGGGCGGCCGGGCATGGCTCTCCAAGGGTCCGAAAGTCGGCACGAAGGTCGCCACGGTGGCCGTAGCCGAGCTCTATGGAGCCGAGTCCGGAATCGACGAGAGCGGCCACTGAGCCCAACCTAGGAGGAGCACGCGACCATGATGCGCTGGATCGTCGGATCGAGTCTGAAGTTCCGCTACCTGATCGTCGTCGGCGGTTTGGCGATGATGGTCTTCGGTCTCGGAATGCTGCGCGACACGCCGGTGGACGTCTTCCCCGAGTTCGCACAGCCGAAAGTGGAGATCCAGACCATGACCTTCGGGCTCTCGGCGGAAGAGACCGAGGAGCTGGTCACCGTGCCGATGGAGCAGTCGCTCCAGGGCATCCCGAACCTGGAGACGATCCGGTCGAAGTCCGTGCCGGGCCTCTCGCAGATCGTGTTGCTCTTCGATCGAGGAACCGACCTCCTGCACGCCCGGCAGGTCGTCGACGAACGCGTCGGGACGATCACTCCGCAGCTTCCGACGTGGGCGGCTCCTCCGATCATGATCCAGCCGCTTTCCTCGACCAGCCGGGTGATGAAGATCGGCCTCACGTCCAAGAGCCTCAACCTCATGGACATGTCGATCATCGCTTACTGGAAGATCCGCGCACGGCTGCTGCGGGTGCCCGGCGTGGCGAACACGCCGATCTGGGGCGAGCGTCTGAAGATCCAGATGCTGCACATCGACCCGAAGAAGCTGAAGCAGCACGGCGTGGAGCTCGAGCAGGTCATGGACGACGCCTCGAGCTCGCTCGACTCCGGCCTGCTCCAGTTCTCCGAGGGCTCGGTCATCGGAACGGGCGGTTTCATCGACACGCCCAACCAGCGTCTCAACATCCGGCACGTTGCTCCGGTCGTCGAGGCGAAGGATCTTGCGAACGTTCCGATCGAGCGCGTGAACGGCAAGCGCCTCACGCTCGCTGACGTAGGCAACCTCGTGATCGACCACCAGCCGCTCGTCGGCGAGGGCGTCATCAACGACGGGCCGGGCCTGATGATGATCGTGGAGAAGCTGCCGTGGGCGAACACCCTCGAGGTCACCCGCGGCGTCGAGGCGGCGATGAAGGAGATGGAGCCCGGCCTCCCCGGGATGGAGATCGATACGACGATCTTCCGGCCGGCGACGTTCATCGAGGAGTCGATGACGAACCTGACGGAAGCGTTGCTCATCGGCGGGTTGCTCGTCGTCCTGATCCTCGGCTTCTTCCTCTTCGAATGGCGCAGCGCGGTCATCTGCCTGACTGCGATCCCGCTGTCGCTGATCGCGGCGGGTCTCGTGCTCCACCTCCGGGGCACGACGATCAACGTGATGGTGCTCGCCGGGTTGGTGATCGCCCTCGGGGTGGTCGTCGACGACGCCATCGTCGGAATCGAGAACACCGTGCGCCGCCTGCGTCAGCATCGGCGCGAGCCCGACGGCCGGTCGACGTCGCGTGTGATCCTCGAGGCGTCGCTCGAGGTCCGAGGCCCCATCGTCTACGCGACGCTGATCATCGTCGCCGCGATGATCCCGATCTTCTTCCTGACGGGGCTGACTGGCGCCTTCTTCTCGCCGCTCGCCGCGTCGTACGTCCTAGCGGTCGCCGTCTCCCTGGTCGTGGCGCTGACCGTCACGCCCGCGATGAGCCTGATCCTGTTGGCCAACGCGCCGCTCGAGAAGCGAGAGTCGCCGTTCACCCGGTGGCTCCAGCGCGGCTACGAGCGGTCGCTCCAGCCGATCATCGCCAAGCCGTGGCGCGCCTACGCCGTCGTCGGCGCGACTGTGGTCGCCGGCGTCGCGGTGGTGCCGTTCCTCGGGCAGGACCTCCTGCCGAGCTTCAAGGAGCGCGACTTCCTCATGCACTGGCTCACGGCTCCGGACACATCCGGGCCTGAGGAGACTCGCGTCTCGGTCCGCGCCTGCAAGGAGCTGCGGACGATCCCCGGAGTGCGCAACTGCGGCTCGCACATCGGACAGGCGTTCATGTCCGACGAGCCGTACGGCATCTACTTCGGCGAGAACTGGATCAGCGTCGACCCCAAGGTCGACTACGACAAGACGCTGGCGCGCGTCCAAGAGGTCGTCGAGGGCTATCCAGGCATCCGGCGAGACGTGCAGACCTATCTCAAGGAGCGCATCCGAGAGGTTCTGACGGGCTCCAGTGACGCACTCGTCGTCCGGGTATTCGGCGACGACCTTCACACCCTTCACGCCCAAGCCGAGAAAGTCATGACGGCGATGGAGGGGATCGACGGTCTCATCGAGCCCAAGATCGAGCTCCACTCCGACATCCCGCAGGTTGAGGTGCAGGTCGACCTCGCCAAGGCGCAGCAAGTAGGCGTCAAGCCGGGCGATGTCCGAAGGCAGTCAGGTGTGTGGCTGGCGGGCGAAGAGGTAGGCGACCTGTTCCACGGCGGCCGTGCCTACGACGTGAACATCTGGGCGATCCCCGCCGCGCGTCACAGCCTGCATGACATCAAGGCGATTCCGATCGACACTGCCGAGGCCGGAAAGGTTCGCCTCGACTCGATCGCAAGCGTGGAGATCAAGCCGACCCCCAACACGATCGAGCGGGAGAACCTCTCGCGCCGCCTCGAGGTCAGCGCGAACGTGAGCGGTCGCGACCTCGGATCGGTGGCGGGCGACCTGCAGGATCGAATCGAGGACATCAACTTCCCGCTCGGGTACCGCGCGGAGCTCCTCGGCGAGTTCAAGGAGCGCCAAGACGCCCAGAGCCGGATGCTGCTCTTCGGCATCGGAGCCGCGGCGATGATCTTCCTGCTGCTGCAGGCTTCGTTCCGGAGCTTCCGGCTCGCGACCCTGTCGTTCCTGACTCTGCCGATGGCGCTCGTCGGCGGCGCGCTCGCCGCCTACATCGGCGGCGGTGTCCTGTCGCTCGGCTCGCTCGTCGGCTTCTTCACCGTCTTCGGGATCGCGGCGCGGAACGGCATCCTCATGATCAACCACTTCCAGCACCTCGAGGAAGAGGAGGGTGAGCCGTTCGGGCCGAAGCTCGTGCTCCGAGGAGCCCGGGAGCGGCTGGCGCCGATCCTGATGACCACGCTGGCATGCGGCCTCGCGCTCGTCCCGCTGGTCGTCGCCGGCAGCGTCCCCGGCAATGAGATCGAGCACCCGCTCGCAGTCGTTGTCGTCGGCGGCCTCTTCACGTCGACCCTGCTGAACCTCTTCGTCGTCCCGGCTCTCTACCTGCGGTTCGCACGTGGAAAGAAGGCAGGTGCTCCACAGGCGTCATTCGGCCTGGCCGGCGCGGCGAAGTAGGCGCGGAAGTTCAACGAACCTGACCGTCGAGGCCCCCCTTCCCCGGTTCAAATCGGGAAGGGGGGCTTCGACGCTCTCGAACGTCGCCAGACCGCTTGAAATCGCGAAAAAACCGGGCAAAGACAGGCCTAATGGGGGGTGCCTTGCTAGCCCGGTTATTTCACCATTGCTTCATCTGCCCATCTCAGCATGAGAGGGGAGATCAATTTCAGAGGAGAGGAGCTTGAGAGGTGTTCGCTGAGGCGATTGTGAGAGGGCGACGGGCGCTGCGCCTGACGCGCCGGCGTCAGACGCTCGTCCTGTGCATGATCCCGATCGCTTTCGGCTTCGCGGTCTGGAGCAGCCAGGGAACGACGGCCGCCGAAGAGAACATTGCGACCGCACGCGTGGAGCGCGGCGACATGGTCATCGCCGTCGGCGGCGTCGGCCGGATCGTCCAGGCGAAAGCGCCGGGCGCGATCTCACGGCCCTCGTCGGGCGGTAGCGGCGGTGGCTCCGGGGGCGGGAGCTCGGCCGCCGACACTCCGGCCGATGCCGTCTTCCCGCAGGGCACAGGGCGGATCAAGCGGTACCTCGTTCGGCGCGGCCAGCGCGTCGTCGCCGGTCAGCCGCTTGCGCTCCTCGACGACGGCGGCGCCGCGGCGGCTGCTGTGAAGCAGGCGGCCAACGAGGTCGCGACCGCAAGAGTCGAGCTGCGGCAGAAGCGAACGAGCGATCCACTCAAGGGCATTCCGGCTACGGGCTCGGAGCTTGCGGCCGGACAGGTCGCGGTTACGGCTGCGGAGGAGAAGCTCAAGCAGCTCCTCGGCAAGGCGCGACGTTCCGACGTCACCGCTGCGTGGCTGGAGGTCCGGCGCGCCGAGGCCGATCTCGAGACTTTGCGCGGCGGCACGCCGGCGGCTCGCGGCGACTCGATCCGCATCGCGCGGCGCAACCTCGAGGCGGCGCAGGATCGTCTCCAGCGCGCGCTGACCCCGGATCCCGCAGATGTGGCTGCTGCCACCGCCGAGCTCAGGAAGGCCGAGGCCGACCTAGCCGAGCTCATTCGCGCTCCGGAAGGTCCGACACAGGAAGAGATCGACGCGGCTCGCATGGCCGTGGCAAACGCAGAGGCGACGCTCGCCGAGCGCAAGGCCGCGGTCCCGCCGAACCAGTCGCAGATTCGCGCTGCCGAGCTCGAGCTCGTTCGGGCGAAGGCCGATCTCGCCGTGCTGCTGCGAGCACCTCGCGGCCCGACGGCGGAGTCCATCGCCTCGGCGCGGCAGGCCGTGGAGACGGCCCGCGCACGGCTCGCACGGATTCTTCGTCCGGGCGGCTCGACTGACGTGAAGGCCGCGCGGCTCGAGGTCGAGCAGGCGCGCGCCCAGCTCCGAAGCCTTCAGGCCGGCCCGAGCAGGGCTGCGCTCGCCAACGCCAAGGCCGCCGTCGAGGCTGCTGAGGCGAAGCTCAACCAGCTCCTCGGCCCGCCGCTTCGTGCGGATGTGGCCGCGGCGCGCCTCGAGGTTCGCCGCGCAAAGGCCGACGTCAGCGTGCTCCGCACCCGCGGCGCACCCGGAACGCCGGACGACATCGGGCTCGCCGAGCTTCGGCTCGAGGCCGCGCAGATCCGGCTCGAGACGGCGGAGCTGGCGAAACGCCTGCTGAGGGTCAAGTCGCCCTCGGCCGGCACGGTCACGCAGCTCCTGAGCGTGCCGGGCGCACCAGTCGACACGACGACGCCGATCGCCGCAGTCTCCGATCTCGACCAGCTCGCGGTCAGCATCAACCTGAGCGAGTACGACGTCGCCCGGGTACGCAAAGGCCAGAAGGCTGAAGTCAG
>Ga0081538_10003244_pt1 | contig 15462 bp, 12 predicted proteins | sample TabmetS5T2R1_FD_71022 | JGI IMG/M metagenome (GOLD analysis project Ga0081538, IMG submission 71022) | Tabebuia heterophylla rhizosphere microbial communities from the University of Puerto Rico - S5T2R1 | ecosystem: Host-associated > Plants > Roots > Rhizosphere ... | reverse complement strand
TCGACGACAAACAGAGCGGCCGTACCGAGGATGAGGGCGAGAACGTCACGTCGGGTACGTCTGCGCCCGACGCCTGCATCTTCTACTTTGTGGTCCCTGGCTTTGGAGCAGCAGCTCACCGAAATGGCGGGCTCACTATGGGGTGCCAGGGTGCGGTCTGCGGGACCAGTCATCGCGCGGCGGTGCCCTTCCAGCGGGGATACTGAGACGCTGACTGCGTGCCAGCCGGTGCGAAGCCCGCAGGAATTCAGGCGCCGCGGCCGCAGGTTCCCGCTCCGATGGCCGAAGCCGGCCTGCCGGAGCTGGCCGAAGTGGAGATGCGGCCCGATCCGCTGCTGTCCTGCCTCGTCATCCTGACGCGCCTGTTCGGCAATCCGAAGTCGCTGGCGGCGCTGGCCTCCGGCCTGCCGATCGGCGAAGCCGGCATGACGCCGGACCTGTTCGTGCGCGCGGCGGAGAATGCCGGCCTGTCGGCCAGCAAGGTGCGCCGCGGCCTCGCCGAGACCAAGTCGATCAACCTGCCCGCCGTCCTGCTGCTGAAGGATCGCCACGCGGTGGTGATGCTGTCGCCGATCAAGAACGGCAAGGTCGACGTCGCCACCACCGACAATCTCGACGGCATCGTGACCGTCCCGGCAGCGGAGCTGGAGACGCAATATTCCGGCACCATGCTGGTGGTGCGGCCGAAGATCCGCCTCGACAGCCGCTCCTCGGAGATGACCGAGGCGAAGGAGCGCAACTGGTTCTGGGGCGAGGTGGTGCGTCACACCCCGGTCTATATCGAAGTGGTGCTGGCGGCGCTGCTGATGAACCTCTTCACCATCGCGTCCTCGATCTTCGCGATGCAGGTCTATGACCGCGTGGTGCCGAACAAGGCGGAAGAGACCCTGTGGGTGCTGGTGATCGGCATTCTGCTGATCTACTTCTTCGATTTCGCGCTGCGCTCGATGCGCGCGGTGTTCCTGGACAAGGCCGGCAAGGCGCTGGACCGCAAGGTGTCCTCGGCGATCTTCGAGCACATCCTGTCGATCAAGATGGCGGCCGGCCCGCAGTCCTCCGGCGCCTTCGCCAGCAACGTGCAGCAATACGAGACGCTGCGCGACTTCTTCACCTCGGCCACCTTGTCGGCGCTGATCGACCTGCCGTTCGTGCTGATCTTCCTGGTGATCATCTTCTTCATCGCCGGGCCGGTGGTGACAGTGCCGGCGGTCCTGATCCCGCTGGTGATCCTGGTCAGCGTGCTGGTGCAGTTCCCGATGAAGCGCGCAGTCGAGCGCTCCTATCGCGAGACCTCGCAGAAGCACGCCACACTGGTCGAGGCGATCAACGGCCTCGACATGATCAAGGCGACCTCGGCGGAAGGCCAGCTGCAGCGCAACTGGGACGGCTATGTCGCGGCGTCTTCGGCCTCGTCCGAGACCTCCAAGCGCTGGTCGACCCTCGGCATCAACTTCGTGATGCTGGCCTCGAACCTCGCCACCACCGGCGTGATCCTGTGGGGCTGCTACCGGATCTTCCAGTCGGGCCCGACCAGCGACATCCACATGACCACCGGCGCGTTGATCGCCGCCTCGATGCTGACCAGCCGCGCCATGGCGCCGCTCGGCCAGATCGCCGGCCTCATCATCCGCTTCCACCAGTCCTGGACCTCGCTCAAGGGCCTCAACAAGCTGATGGAGCTGCCGGTCGAGCGGCCGCGCGGCAAGGTCTTCATCCGCCGCCCGCGCATCGAGGGCGCGATCGAGTTCCGCAACGTCACCTTCAAGTATCCGGGCGCGCAGACCGCGGCGCTGGACGGCGTCTCGTTCAAGATCCAGCCGGGCGAGCGGGTCGGCATCCTCGGCCGCATCGGCTCGGGCAAGACCACGATCGAGCGCCTGATCCTCGGTCTCTACGAGCCGTCGGACGGCGCGGTGCTGGTGGACGGCACCGACATCCGCCAGCTCGACCCGACCGACCTTCGGCAGAATATCGGCTGCGTGCTGCAGGACCCGCACCTGTTCTACGGCTCGGTCAAGGACAACATCACCCTCGGCGCGCCCTATGTCGACGAGGCGTCGGTCATCCGCGCCGCGACCCTCGCCGGCGTCGACCAGTTCGTGCGCCAGCATCCGCTCGGCTACGACATGCCGGTGGGCGAGAACGGCCGCATGCTGTCGGGCGGCCAGCGCCAGTCGGTGGCGGTCGCCCGCGCGCTGCTGTTGAACCCGCAGATCATGGTGTTCGACGAACCGACGAGCTCGATGGACAACAGCACCGAGGCCGCCTTCAAGCAGCGCCTGGGCGCGATCGCGCGCGGCAAGACCATCATCCTGGTCACCCATCGCCATTCCATGCTGGCGCTGGTCGACCGGCTGATCGTGCTGGATCGCGGTAAGGTGGTGGCGGACGGTCCGAAGTCCGGCGTGCTCGAAGCCCTGATGGGCGGGCGCGTGCAGGCCAGGGAGTAACCATGTCGCTGACCAATCGAGATCTCTGGATCGACCCGTCCGAGACGGAGCGGGAAGGCACCAAGCTGTTCGGCCACCTGCTGCTGTTCACGCTGATCGTCATCGTGGTGGTCGGCCTGGTGTGGGCGAACTACGCCGTGCTGGACGAGATCACACGCGGCGAGGGCAAGGTCATCCCGTCCAGCCAGACCCAGGTGATCCAGAGCGTGAAGGGCGGCAAGATCAAGGCGCTCAACGTGCGCGAGGGCGACATCGTCGAGCCTGGCCAGGTGGTCGCCGTCCTCGACAACACCGAGCTCTCCACCAACGAGGCGGAGCTGCGGCAGCGCAAATGGACCTCGTCGGCGGCGCTCGCGCGCCTGCAGGCCGAGATCGGTGGCAAGGAAGACCCGGCCCAGATCGCGTTTCCCGAAGACCTGTTGAAGGAAGCGCCGCAGGTTGCCGAGACCGAGCGGTCCGTCTTCGTGATCCGTCAGCAGCAGCTGCAGTCGCAGCGCGCGACCATCAATCAGCAGGTCGAGACCAAGCAGCAGGAGCTGCGCCAGATCGACACCAAGGTATCGACGGCACGCAAGAGCCTCGACATTGCGCAACAGCAGGTCAACATCCTCCAGCCGATGGTCGCGAACAACATCGCCTCCAAGGTCGACTTGCTGCGGGCCCAGCAGGAAGTGCAGCAATACCAGTCGGAAATCTCCAATGCGGAGGCCTCACGGCCGCCGGCCCGTGCGGCCCTGGCCGAAGCGCAAGCGAAGCTGAAGGAGATCGACGCGACGTTCCGCGCCGAGGCCGCGCAGCAGATGAACCAGCACCGCGCCGAGTTGGCCTCGGTCAACGAGCTGTTGTTCGGCGCGGTCGCCCAGGGCGGCGAGCAGAGCCTGCGCTCCCCGGTCTACGGCACGGTCAAGCAGATCAAGTTCCATACCCTGGGCGGCGTGTTGCAGCCGGCCGAGCAGCTGATGGAAATCGTACCGATCGAGGACACCTTGCTGATCGAGGCGCAGATCCGGCCGCAGGACCGCGGCTTCATCGCGCCCAACCAGGACGCCAAGATCAAGATCACCGCGTACGATTACAGCATCTACGGCGGCCTCGACGCCAAGGTCGAGCAGATCAGCGCCGATGCCATTGAAAATGAAAAGAAAGAACTGTTTTTCCGGGTTCGACTGCGGACCGACCGGAATTATCTGATCGGCAAGGACGGGGGCGAGTTGCAGATCATTCCCGGCATGACTGCAACCGTGGATATCTTGACCGGAAAGAAAACAGTCCTAGAGTATCTGCTGAAGCCCATACTAAAGGCACGCGATACCGCTTTGTCTGAGCGTTAAAAAACTGATGCGAGAGACTGACAAATCTGGTACTAAGCCAAAGGGACACAATCTTAGTATAGGGTTCCGAAAGAGTATGGTTAAGTTGCTGCGCGTCCGGAGGGGGCCGTAGCCTAGTAAGTCTGCTTTTGGGGGAAATCCATGAAGTTGGGAGCTTTGTCGCTTCGTCGTTCCGCGTTGCTGCTTGGCACTGCGTTGCTGACCGGCGTTGCAGGTTTTGCGGGGGCCGCGTCGGCCATGACGCTGCAAGAGGCGATCGGATTGGTGATCTCCACCAACCCGGAAGTCGGCGTCACCGTCAAGGACCGCCGCGCCATCGATTATGAGCTGCGGCAAGCGCGCGCGCTCTACTACCCGCAGATCGACATCCGGCTCGACGCTGGAATCGATTTCTCCGAGAACGAGACCACCGACACCGGCAACGCCCGCACGAACCAGGGCGTGCACGATCACGGCCGCTGGCTGTATGGCCGCCGCGACGCGCAGGTGACCCTGCAGCAGCGCATCTTCGACGGCTTCGAGACTGACTCGGAAGTCGAGCGCCAGAAGCAGCGCATCGCCTCCGCCGGCCAGCGGGTCCAGGACCAGGGCCAAGTGTCGGCGCTCGACGGCACGCAGGTCTATCTCGACGTGCTGCGCCACACCGAGCGCGTGGCCAATGCCGAAGAGAACGTCAAGGCGCACGAAGAGACGCTGCGTCTGGTGCAGCGCCGCGCCGAGCTCGGCGGCGGCAACGTCGCCGACGTCCGTCAGGCCGAAGCGCGCTTGGCGACCGCCCGCACCAACCTCAACGAGATCCAGGGCGATCTGCGCGACGCGCGCGCCAGCTTCCAGCGCGTGATCGGCGTCGAGCCGCAGGACCTCGAGGCGGTGACGCTCGACAATTCGATGGTCGCGCCGACCGAGGAAGAGTCGGTTGCTCGCGGCCTGACCACCAACCCGAAGGTGCTGCTGGCCCAGGCGGACGTTAAGGTCTCCGAGGCCGAGATCGAGAAGGAAGCGGCGCCGCTCTATCCGCGCCTCGACCTCGAAGTGATCGGCAACAACAACCGCCACAACAACGGCCGCGAGGATACCACCTACAGCGCGACCTTCCTGCTGGTGGCCCGCTACAACCTCTATCGCGGCGGCGCCGACCTGGCGCGCGTGCGCGAATTCAAGTGGCGCAAGGCCGAGGCGCAGGAGCAGCTGCGCGTGCAGGAGCGTGCGGTGGCGGAAGACGTCCGCCTGTCGTGGAGCGCGCGCGACACGCAGCGCAACGCCATCCAGACCCTGACCGACCAGGTCGAAGCCAACCAGAACACCCGCGATGTGTACGCGCAGCAGTTCGACATCGGCCAGCGCAGCCTGCTCGACCTGCTCGATGCGACCAACGAGCTGTTCCTCTCGAAGAACGACCTGATCACCGCGAACTACGAAGAGATCTTCGCCAACTACCGCATCCTGGCCTCGCAGGGCCAGCTGGTGCAGTCGCTGGGCGTCGCCTTCCCGACCGAAGCGACCCCGGGCGAAGCGGAGTTCGAGACCAAGGTGCCGGGCGAGGGCAGCGGCGGCTGAGCCGTCCCGTTCAGCGCCTAACAGAGTTGTGCAAACCGCGCGTGACCTTCACGCGCGGTTTTTGCATGGTGGGGGCAGGCGGCACGATCGCGCCATCGCCTGTTTAGTCTGCTGAGTTCCGAGCATGAGTGGGAAGAAGTGGGGACCGGACCTTGCGGCGCTCCGGCACCGGGATTTCGCGTTCTATGTCAGCGCCAACTTCCTGACGACCATTGCGCTGCAGATCCAGGCGACGGCCCTGGCGTGGCAGATCTATGCCATCACGGGCGATCCACTTCAGCTTGGGCTGGTCGGACTGGCGGAATTCCTGCCGGCCGCCCTGCTCGCGTTGCCGGCCGGCCACCTGGCCGATCGTGTCGACCGCCGCCTGTTGATCCTGATCGGCGTCACCGCCGAGTTGTTCGCCGCGGTGACCCTGGTGGCTCTTGCCTTCACGGATCACATCACCGAGGCGGCGATCCTGATGCTTGCCCTGTGCTTCGGCATTGCGCGCGCTATCTCGACACCTGCCGCACGCGCCTTGATGCCCAGTCTGATGCCGAAGGAGCATCTCGCCAGCGCGGTCGCCTGGTCCTCGACCAGCTGGCAGGTGGCGACGATCGCCGGCCCTGGCGTCGGCGGCCTGCTTTATTCCGGTATCGCCGGCCTGCTCGGGCCGGAAACGCCGGCGTTGGCCTATAGCGGCGCAACTCTATGCTTCGCTAGCGCGGTCGTGCTGTTCTTCCTGATGAGGGGGCGCCCGGTGGCCTCCGTCGCGCTGCACGAAGGCGACCTGGCGGCGATCCTCGCCGGTCTGGTCCTGATATTCCGCAAACGGATCCTTCTCGGCACCATCTCCCTCGACCTGTTCGCCGTGCTGTTCTCGGGCGCGACGGCGCTCATTCCGGTATTCGCGCAGGACATCCTCCACGTCGGCGCGGATGCGGGCGGGTTGCTGCGGAGCGCCCAGGGTTTCGGCGCGACGGCGACCGCGCTGTTGCTCACCCAGTTCCCCATTCAGCGCCACGTCGGCAGGCGGTTGTTCATGGCGGTGGGCTTGTTCGGCGTGGCGGCGATCGTGTTCGGCCTGTCGCGCGACTATTGGCTGTCGTTTGCCGCCCTGCTGGTGCTGGGGGCGGCGGACATGGTCAGCGTCTATATCCGCGGCACGCTCGTGCCGTTGGCGACGCCGGACGAACTGCGCGGCCGCGTTACGGCCGTCGAATCCGTGTTCATCGGCGCGTCGAACGAGCTCGGCATGTTCGTGGCCGGCAGCGGAGCGGCGGTGCTGGGCCCGGTCGCCGCGGTCCTGGTGGGCGGCAGCATGACGCTGGTGGTCACCTTGTCGTGGGCCGGCCTGTTTCCGGCCATTCGGCGGCTGGACCGGTTTGTGGAGCCGGATTTACCGAAGGTTTTTGACTAGCGCGCGCGTTCCAAGGGGAATGGAGGCCCGGGCCGGAATCGAACCGACGTACGAGGATTTGCAGTCCTCTGCATGGCCACTCTGCCACCGGGCCGGAAGCGGCCGGATCAGGAGGGTCCCGACGGGGCGGCCGTGTTTGGCGAGCGCACGTATAGGGCCGAGACGGCGAGGCGGTCAAGCATGGCCGGGTCCCCTGCGACACCGTCGTTAACCAGGGGTGGGCGCGTTGAGTTTGGATGTCGCGGCGGCTATAACCGTCCCGGAAAGATCATTGGACAGGCTACGGAATCTGGCGGCAAAACCAGTCACTTCCGGGTCATTCGAAGGGGCCGAGAGGGCAAGCTTTGAAAATGGATTACGCAATCGCGCGCCAGCACATGGTGGACAGCCAGGTCCGCACCAACAAGGTCACGGATGAGCGCCTGATCGAGGCGATCCGCGCCCTGCCGCGCGAGCGCTTCGTGCCGGACCGCGCCCGCGCGCGCGCCTATCTCGACGACGACGTGGAGATCGCGCAGGGCCGCTACCTGATGGAGCCGATGGTGACCGCGCGCCTGATCCAGGCGGCCGAGGTGAAGCCTGAGGACATCGCGCTGGTGGTCGGCGCGGGCACCGGCTATGCGGCGGCGCTGCTGTCCCGGCTCGCCAATACCGTCGTTGCCCTGGAGGCCGATGCGCAGCTGGCGCAGCGCGCGGGCGGGGTGTTCTCCGAACTCTCCATCGACAACGCGATCGTGTTCGAAGGTCCGCTCAACGCCGGTTGCTCCAAGCACGCGCCTTACAACGTCATCTACCTCGATGGTGCGGTCGAGCAGGCGCCGAACGCGCTGACCGGCCAGCTGGCCGATGGCGGCCGCCTGGTCGGTGTCCAGCTGGACCAGGGCGTCGGGCGAGCCAGCCTGTGGATCAAGAGCGGCAATGCCGTCTCCCGGCGCGTGCTGTTCGACGCGAATGTCGCGCTGCTGCCCGGCTTCGCCACGCCGCCACGTTTCGTGTTCTAGCGATCGTGCCGGCCATGACCCTCGTGCGAGGCGCCGCGTGGAGCGCTGCGATGCTGGCGGTTGCCGGATGGAGCGGCGCCGCGCAGGCGGCTAGCCTCTATGAGGCGCTGGCAACGGCCTATGCCAGCAACCCGACCCTGGAAGCGGCGCGCGCGCAGTTGCGGGCGACCGACGAAGGCGTGCCGCAGGTGCTGTCCGAGTGGCGCCCGACGGTGCTCGGCACCGCGCAAGGCGGGCACGAGTGGGACCAGCAGAACAAGCCGATCGAGCTCGACCTGGAGAAGAACCCGCGCAGCTATGGCGTCACGGTGCGCCAGCCGGTCTTCGACGGCTTCGGCACGGTTGCCGGAACGTCGCAGGCCGAGAACCTGGTCCAGTCCGGCCGCGCGCAGCTGACCGACACCGAGCAGACAGTGCTGCTGAACGCGGTGACTGCCTATATGAACGTCGTGCGCGACACCGCCGTGCTCGAGCTAAACCGCAATAACGAGAAGGTGCTGCAGCGCCAGCTCGAGGCGACGCAGGCGCGCTTCGATGTCGGCGAGCTCACCCGCACCGACGTCGCGCAATCGGAGGCGAGCCTGCAAGGCGCGATCGCCGCGCGCATCCAGGCCGAAGGTCAGCTGACGGCATCGCAGGCGATCTACCGCCAGGTGATCGGCGAAGATCCGGTGGACGTGAAGATGCCGGATGGCACGCCGCTGACGCTGCCGTCCAACCGCGAGGAATCCGTCGCTCTGTCGCGCGGCGCTCCCGATGTCCGCGCGGCCGAATTCCAGGAGCGCGCGGCCAAGGACGATATCGACGTCCAGTTCAGCGACATGCTGCCGACGGTCTCGATCGAAGGCAGCTGGCAGCGGGCACAGGACCTGGGCGAGATCGAGAGCGAGGAAGACGTGGGTTCGATCATCGGCCAGGTGACGATTCCGCTCTACCAGGCCGGCGCCCCTGACTCCCGCGTCCGGCAGTCCAAGCAGCGCTACATGCAGTCCCGCCGCCTGACCGACGAGGCGCTGCGCGCGGCCGAGCAGGAGGCGGTGAACTCCTGGACCTCGCTGCAGACCACGATCGCGCAGGCGCGCTCGTTCGAGGAACAGGTGCGCGCCAACGAGATCGCGCTGGAAGGCGTGCGGCAGGAGCAGGAAGTGGGCGCCCGGACCATCCTGGACGTGCTGGACGCCCAGCAGGCGCTGCTGGTTTCCCAGGTGAACCTGGTTTCGACCCAGACCGACCAGGTCGTCGCGGAATACCGCCTGCTGGCATCCGGAGGGGCCCTGACGGCCCAGAATCTGGCCTTGAACGTCGAGTATTACGACCCGACGCAGCACTACGACAAGGTGCGGAACAAATTCATCGGGACCGGCCCCAGCGTCGAATAACGCCTTGAACGGGCAGGGCGGATTTCAGCTCGGTAACGACTAACCCATTCCTTGAGAAACCCCACCGAAGTGGCTAGGATTACAGGGGTTGCGCCCGATCTAGCCGGGGACAGGCCGGTCGATGGCGCCAATTCAGTTTGTACGCTGGGAGCAGCGCCTCCGGGGACGAGTGGATGAACGACGCTAAAGCGACCCAAGAACCGTCGATGGAGGAGATCCTCGCTTCGATCCGGCGCATTATCTCGGAAGAAGGTAACGCGGACGAGGCAACGGCGAAGCAGCCTGAGCCGCCGGCTCCACCGCCGGCGCCGCCTGCGCCGCCGCCGGCCGTTTCCGCTCCGCCACCGCCAGCGCCACAGCCTCCCGAGGAGGAGGATGAGCTGGTCCTGACGGACGAGATCCACGAAGAACCACAGCCGCCGGAACCCGAGCCGGAACCGGAGCCGGAGCCAGAACCCGAGCCCGAACCGGAGCCGGCGGTGGAAGAGGAGATTGAGTTGGCCCAACCCGAACCGCCGCCACCACCTCCGCCGCCGAGGCCGACCCCGGCCCCGCAAGTGGCCGAGCCGACGGAGCATGTTGCCGGGCCGGGTGTTGGCGAGGCACCTTTGGTATCACCCGACGTCGCCGAAGCATCGGCATCCGTCATGGCGCAATTGATCGCGCGGAGGGCGCAGACCGTGGTCGAAGTCCAATCACCGGGCCAGGGATTGCTGGTCGAGACGCTCGTCCGGCAGGCAGTGGAACCGATGCTGCGCGACTGGCTGGACGCCAATCTGCAGACCATCGTCGAGCGCCTGGTCCGCCGCGAGGTCGAACGCATCGCCCGGCGCGCCGAGCTCAGCTGATCGACAACGGCGGGGATGTGCGGCCCGGCCCCTGGTTGACGGGGCAAGGTCGGCCGCTATAACAGCCCGAATTTTGAGTTTGTCTTGAGGAAGGCCAGCGATGCTGGAGAAGACTTTCCGGCCCGACGAGGTCGAGAAGAAACATTATCGCGCGTGGGAACAATCCGGCGCTTTTGCGGCGCACGAGGATTCCAACCGCAAGCCCTTCACCGTCATGATGCCGCCGCCGAACGTGACCGGCAGCCTGCACATGGGCCATGCGCTCAACATGACGCTGCAGGACATCCTGACGCGCTACGAGCGCATGCACGGGCGCGACGCGCTGTGGCAGCCCGGCACCGACCATGCCGGCATCGCAACCCAGATGGTGGTCGAGCGCGAGTTGGCCAAGCAGGGCAAGAAGCGCACCGACCTCGGCCGCGAGAAGTTCCTGGAGAAGGTCTGGGAGTGGAAGGCGGAGTCCGGCGGCGCGATCACCAACCAGTTGCGGCGCCTCGGCGCGTCACCCGACTGGCCGCGCGAGCGCTTCACAATGGACGAGGGTCTCAACAAGGCCGTCCGCAAGGTGTTCGTCGATCTCTATCGCCAGAAGCTGATCTATCGCGACAAGCGGCTGGTGAACTGGGACCCCAAGTTCCACACCGCGATCTCCGATCTCGAAGTGGTGCAGAAGGAGAAGCAGGGACATCTCTGGCACCTGCGCTATCCGCTAGAGGGCCAGTCCGATCGTTTCCTGGTCGTCGCGACGACACGGCCGGAAACCATGCTGGGCGACACCGCCGTTGCCGTGCATCCGGATGACGCGCGCTACAAGGACCTGGTCGGCAAGCACGTGGTCCTGCCGCTGGTCGGGCGCCGCATTCCGGTGGTGGCGGACGAGTACGCCGATCCCGAGACCGGCAGCGGCGCGGTGAAGATCACGCCCGCGCACGACTTCAACGACTTCGAGGTCGGCCGCCGGCACCAGCTCGAGATGATCAACATCTTCGATGCCGACGCGCGCATCAACGAGAATGCGCCCGCGGCCTATCGCGGCCTCGACCGCTACAAGGCGCGCGAGAAGGTGGTGGAAGACCTGACCGCGCTCGGCCTGGTCGAGAAGATCGACGACCACAAGCTGACTCTGCCGTACGGCGACCGCTCCGACGTGGTGATCGAGCCGTGGCTGACCGACCAGTGGTATTGCGACGCCGCGACCCTCGCGAAGCCCGCCATCAAGGCGGTGGAAGAGGGCCGCACGGTGTTCGTGCCCAAGCAGTGGGAGAACACCTATTACGAATGGATGCGCAACATCCAGCCGTGGTGCATCTCGCGCCAGCTGTGGTGGGGACACCAGATCCCGGCCTGGTACGGGCCGGACGGCAAGGTGTTCGTCGCCTATGACGAGGCCGAGGCGCACGGACTGGCGCAGAAGGAATACGGCAAGGACGTCACGCTGACGCGCGATCCCGACGTGCTCGACACCTGGTTCTCGTCCGGCCTGTGGCCGTTCTCGACCCTGGGCTGGCCGGAGCAGACGCCGGCGCTGAAGCGCTACTATCCCGGCGACGTGCTGGTCACCGGCCTCGACATCATCTTCTTCTGGGTCGCCCGCATGATGATGCTGGGCATCCACTTCATGGGCGATGTGCCGTTCCGCACGGTCTACATCCACGCCCTGGTGCGCGACGAGCGCGGGCAGAAGATGTCGAAGTCCAAGGGCAATGTCATCGATCCCCTGGAGCTGATCGACAAGTTTGGCGCCGATGCGCTGCGCTTCACCATGGCGGCCCTGGCCGCTCCGGGCAGCGGCATCAAGATGTCGGAGCAGCGGGTCGAGGGCTATCGCAACTTCGCGACCAAGCTGTGGAACGCGACGCGCTATGCGCTGATGAACGAGTGCAAGCCGGTGGCGGACTTCGATCCGTCGTCGCTCAAGGACCCGGTCAATCGTTGGATCGTGGGGCGCCTGGTTGGCACTGCGCGCGCGGTCGAGCAGGCGATGGCGCTGTATCGCTACAACGATTGCGCCAGCGCGCTCTATCGCTTCGTGTGGGGCGAGTTCTGCGACTGGTACCTGGAATTCACCAAGCCGATCCTGCAAGGCTCGGAAGAGAGTGCGAAGGGCGAGACCCGCGCCACCACTGCCTGGGTGCTGGGGCAGATGCTGCATCTGCTGCATCCCTTCATGCCCTTCCTGACCGAGGAGCTGTGGGAGCAGGTACGCGGCGACCAGCGCGACATGCTGATCTCCACGCGCTGGCCGGAATATCGCGACTCCCTCATCGATTCCAAGATCGACGCCGATCTCGGCTGGACCGTTCGCCTGATCGAGGCGGTGCGCGCCTTGCGCGCGGAGATGAACATCGCGCCGGGGCCGATGCTGACCCTGCTGATCCGGGATGCCGGCGCCGCGACGCGCGCCCGGCTGGAGCAGTTCGGCGACCTGGTGAAACGCCTGGCACGGGCCGACAGGATCGAGATCACCGATGCCGAGCCGCCGAAGGGGGCAGCGCAGATCGTTCTCGACGAGGCGACCATCTTCGTGCCGCTGACCGGTGTCATCGACATCGCGCAGGAGCGGGCGCGCCTGTCGAAGGAGCAGGGCAAGGCCAAGGCGGAGGCCGAGAAGATCGAGAAGAAACTTGGCAACGAGCAGTTCCTCGCCAAGGCCAACCCCGACGTGGTGGCCGAGCAGCGCCAGAGGCTGGAAGAGGCCAATCTCGCGGTCACCAAGTTGACCCAGGCTTTGGACCGCCTGACCGGCTTGTAAGTGTCAGACTCGCCTGACAAGTCTGTGATCGTCGCCTCACCGCCTGTGGCTTTACGGCAACGCCGGGCGATGGCCATAATGGCGGTATGCGTATCGCCCGCCTTGCTGCGCTCCTCTGTCTCGGCCTCGCTTGGGCCGGACCGGCACTCGCCACGGAAATCACGCACGAGGGGCTGACCTTCAGCGACGAGGGCGGCGGCTTTACGCTGAAGTCGGTGACGGGCCGCGGCTCGCTCGACGATCCCTATGTCGTCATCGAAGAAGTCGTCGGGCCCAGAGAGGCGGTCCTGGTCATCCGCGGCCTGAAGCGGGTCGGCAACCGGATCGGCACCCACCACATCGCCGGCGTCGCCATCAACAAGATCGTCATCAACCGCAGCGAGGACGTCTGGCAGAACTACCAGATGGAGCTGCGCGAGGTGACGACGCGTCACAGTCCGTACGAGGATGGGCTGAGCTTCGCGCAGAATACCGTGCTCGCCGGAGCCTTCACTGCCAGCTCGTTCCCCGATCTGCAGCGCTACGACGAGCCGCAGGACACGCTCGGTTTTTCCGGCAGCACCGTACCGCCCGGCGAATCGGCGCAGTTCTCCTTCCTGATCACCGACATGTCGCCGGTCGAGAAATTCTACCTGTTCCAGGAGCCGCTGCAGCCGGTGTCGGAACTTCCGTCGCCTGGTGCGGTTCAGCAGGGAGCCGTTCCGGATGAACCCAAAAGGCGCACCGCGCGACCAAATGCTGCCGCACGCTGACGAGAGGGAAATCGATGACGTTGCGTAGAGTTGCCGCCCTGCTGCTGGTTGCGATGGCAGCGGTGTTGTCGGGTTGCGGCGTCAACGCGATCCCGAGCTACGAGGAACAGGCGAAGGCGGCCTGGTCCCAGGTGCTGAACCAGTATCAGCGCCGCGCCGAGTTGATTCCGAACCTGGTCGAGACGGTGAAGGCAGCGGCCAGTCACGAGCGCTCAACGCTGGAGGCTGTCGTCAATGCCCGCGCCAAGGCGACGCAGCCGGTCCCCGCCGACATCCTCACCAATCCGGAGGCGATGAAGCAATTCCAGCAGAATCAGGGCGAGCTGACCTCAGCGCTCTCGAGGCTGATGGTGGTTGTCGAGCAATATCCCAATTTGAAGGCAAACGAGAATTTCCTCAGGCTGCAGGACCAGCTGGAGGGGAGCGAGAACCGCATCTCGGTGGCGCGGCGCGATTACATCGACGCGGTGCGGCAGTACAACACCGAGCTGAAGACCATTCCGGGGCGCTGGTGGGCGGCGCTGCTCTATCCCGATGCCAAGGAGATGGCGCAGTTCGAGGTTGACGCAACCGCGGCCGAAGTGCCGAAGGTCGACTTCGGCACTACCAACCAGTGATGCATCACCTCCTGTCGCTGCCACGTCTGTTGTTCATTGCGCTGCTGCTGATCGCCGCGCCTGCGCGGGCGGACATATCGGTGCCGCCCTTGAGCGGCCGCGTGGTCGATCAGGCCGGCGTCCTGAACAACGCCGAAGAGAGCCGGCTGACCACCAAGCTGAGAAATTTCGAGGACAACACCTCGATCCAGCTGGTGGTCGTCACGCTCTCGAGCCTGCGCGGCAGTCCGATCGAGGATTGGGGGCTGACCCTGGGGCGCACCTGGGGCATCGGCCAGAAGGGCAAGGACAATGGCGCGCTGCTGATCGTGGCACCGAACGACCGCGAGCTGCGGATCGAGGTCGGCTATGGCCTGGAAGGCACGCTGCCTGACGCCACCGCCAGCGCCATCATCCGCAACGTGATCGTGCCGCGCTTCAAGAGCGGCGACATGGCCGACGGCATCTCGGATGGTGTCGACGCGATCATCGCGGTGTTGACCGGATCGGGCGAGGAATTCACGCCGTCGCGGCGCGAAGCCGTCGGGCAATGGTTGCAGCAATGGACCTTCCCGATCTTCTTCGGGGCCATCATCCTGATGATCTTCATCAGCAATTTCTGGAGCAGGCGCCGATCCCGGCGCGGCAGCCGCTACTATCGAAACAGCAGCGGCGGTTGGGTCTATGTCGACGATGACGACCGCTATTCCGGGAGCAGCTCTGGCGGGTTCAGCAGCGGTGGCGGCGGCTTCAGAGGTGGTGGTGGGAGCTTCGGAGGCGGTGGCTCTTCGGGGCGGTGGTGAACCGTCGCCGGTCCTGCCGCGACCAAAAGGACTTGGGTGTGTTATTCGGGGGGAAGGGGAATGAACATACGATCGTGGGGTGCTGTTGTTCTGCTGCTGGCGAGCTTGCCCTATCAGCCGGCAAGGCTCTTGCCGATCCGCAACTGCCGCCGCGAACCGGCGCGGTGGTGGACGCAGCGAACATCATCCAGCCCTACCAGGAACAGACGCTGACCGCCAACGCGTCCAATCTGAAGGCAATGTCGAATCTCGAGTTGGTGGTGGTGACGCTGCCCAGCCTGCAAGGCCATTCCATCGAACGGTGGGGCAGGGAGCTCGGCAACGGCTGGAACATCGGCGGCAGCGCGGGGCGTGGCGTCTTGCTAATCGTGGCGCCGAACGATCGCGAGGTGCGCATCGAAGTCGGCGACGGCTTGCCGCTCTCCAATAGTGCGGCCGCATCGATCGTCAGCAATGTGATTATTCCGCGATTCCGCGCGGGCGAGATGGCGGGCGGCATCCTTGCTGGCGTCGATGCCATTGTCCGGTCGGTGACCGGACCGGAAGCTCCGGGTGGTTCGGTTGCGTCATCCAGTCAGTCAGGGGTGAACT
>Ga0081538_10003243_pt1 | contig 15466 bp, 15 predicted proteins | sample TabmetS5T2R1_FD_71022 | JGI IMG/M metagenome (GOLD analysis project Ga0081538, IMG submission 71022) | Tabebuia heterophylla rhizosphere microbial communities from the University of Puerto Rico - S5T2R1 | ecosystem: Host-associated > Plants > Roots > Rhizosphere ... | reverse complement strand
GCGGGGGGGGGGGGGGGGGGGGGGGGGGGGGGGGGGGGGGGGGGGGGCCCCCCCCCCCGGGGGGCCCCGCCCCGCCGCGGGCGGCGGCGACCCCCCGCCGGTGCCGAGCCGGGGCCCGCGCCGGGAAGGCGGCACCGCGGTGCTCGGCGGGCCGGTGGCCGGTCGCCGCCGCCGGCGGCGGGTGCCACCCGTCCCGCCGGTCCCGGCGCCCGGGGAGCCCGTCCTCCCGCGGCGGTCCCGCCACTGGGGCCGCCTCGCGCTGGCGCTGGCCGTGGTGGCGGCCGCGGCAGCCGCCACCGTCCAGCTGGCCAACCGCGACGGCGGCGGCACCGAGGGACGCCGGTCCGCGGTCGAGCGCCCACGGCCGGCCGTGCCCGCCAGCTGGCAGGCGTACGCCGACCCCCGAGGGGCCTACCGGCTGGCGCACCCCGCGGGATGGGCGCCGGTGGACCGGGGCGCCTTCACCGACTTCGTCGAGCCGGGCGAGGGCCGCTTCTTCCGCGTCCAGCCGACCGGCGACGGGCTGCAGCCGCTGGCGGCCCAGCAGAGCCTGGAGCGCTCGTTCATGGCCAGGCACGCGGGCGACGACTACCACCGCGTCCGGCTGGGCCCGACCGCCTTCAAGGGCCTGCCGGCGGCCGAGTGGGAGTTCACCTTCACCGACGGCGGCCGGCCGCGCCGCGGCTACGACGTCACCTTCGCCGCCGGCGGGCTCCGCCACGCGATCCTGTTCCAGGCCGCCGCCGACCAGTGGCCGGCCTCCCAGGACGAGCTGCGCGCGTTCCTGGCCGGCTACCGCCCGCGGACCTGAACCGCGCGGCGCGGCGCCGTCAGCCGCCAGGGCCGCTGCGGTCACCACCGCCGCCCATCGCCTCCAGGGCGTCGACCAGCAGCTGCCGCTCGGCGTCGCTCAGGGCGGCGTCGGGGTGCACCAGCAGGTAGCGGCGCGGCGGCATGCTGCCGTCGGCGGTCGCCTCGGCCGCGTCGCGGGCGTCGCCGCCGTCCCCCTCCCAGGTGGAGAAGTTCAGCTTCTCCCGTCCCTGCTCGACGTCGCGCGTGACCAGCCAGGAGATCGGCGCCACGCGGCTGTGCAGCGGCCAGCGGGTCTGGTTGCTGTGGCAGTCGTAGCAGGCGGCCACCGCCAGCTCGCGGGCCCGCCCGAACGGCCACGGCGCGTCCCGCGTCACCGGCGGGTTCGCGCCCGGCCGCCCGAACGGCAGCAGCTGCAGCAGCACGGCCACGACCAGCAGGCCGAGCCCGGCCCGCAGCAGCACCCTCCGTCCCGGGATTCGCATCGCACCCCTTCAGATCGTCGCGGCGTCCACTTCGTTACCGTCGGGTACCCGCGCGGTAGGCTGAGGTCGTCTGGGAAGGAGCGGTGATGGGCGACGACCAGCGACGGACCGAGTCGGGGATCCCGATCGAGGTCCTCTACGGGCCGCAGGACCTGGCCGGCTTCGACCCGGCGGCCGCCCTGGGCGAGCCGGGCCGCGACCCCTTCACGCGCGGCATCCACCCGACGATGTACCGCGGCCGGCCCTGGACCGTGCGGCAGTACGCCGGCTTCGGCTCGGCCGCCGAGACCAACGCGCGCTTCCGCTACCTGCTCGAGCACGGCCAGACGGGCCTCTCGGTCGCCTTCGACCTGCCGACCCAGATGGGCTACGACTCCGACCACCCGATGGCCGCGGCGGAGGTCGGCAAGGTGGGCGTGGCGATCGACTCGCTGGCCGACATGCGGCGCCTGTTCGAGGGCATCCCGCTCGACCAGGTGTCGACCTCGATGACGATCAACGCGCCAGCGGCGATCCTGCTGCTGCTGTACCAGCTCGTCGGCGAGGAGCAGGGGGTCGACCCGGCGGCCCTCACAGGCACGGTCCAGAACGACGTCCTCAAGGAGTACATCGCCCGCGGCACCTACATCTACCCGCCGGCGGAGTCGCTGCGGATCACCACCGACCTGTTCGCCTACTGCGCCGAGCACCTGCCCCGCTTCAACACCATCTCGATCTCCGGCTACCACATGGCCGAGGCAGGCGCGACCGCCGTCCAGGAGGTCGCCTTCACCCTGGCCAACGCCGTCGCCTACGTGCAGGCGGCGATCGACGCCGGGCTGTCGGTGGACGCGTTCGCGCCCCGGCTGGCGTTCTTCTTCGTCGCCCGCACCACCCTGTTCGAGGAGGTGGCCAAGTTCCGCGCCGCGCGCCGCATCTGGGCCGACACCATGGCCACCCGCTTCGCCGCGCAGAACCCCCGCTCGCGGATGCTGCGCTTCCACACCCAGACCGCCGGGGTGCAGCTGACCGCGCAGCAGCCGCTGAACAACGTGGTCCGGGTGGCCGTGCAGGGACTGTCGGCGGTCCTGGGCGGGACGCAGTCGCTGCACACCAACGCCTTCGACGAGGCGCTCGCCCTGCCGAGCGAGGCGGCGGCCCGGCTGGCGCTGCGCACCCAACAGGTGCTCGCCCACGAGACCGGGGTCACCGACACCGTCGACCCGCTCGCCGGCTCGTACTTCGTGGAGCGCCTGACCGACGAGGTGGACGCGCGGGTGCGCGAGCTGATGGCCCGGGTGGACGAGCTGGGCGGCGCGGTCGCCGCGATCGAGCGCGGCTTCCAGAAGCAGGAGATCGAGCGCTCCGCCTACGACCAGCTGCGCGCGGTGGAGACCGGCACCAGGGTGGTGGTCGGCGTCAACCGCTTCGCCGGCGGCGAGGAAGAGCCGGTCAGCCTGCTGCAGCTGGACCCGGCGATCGCCGAGGCGCAGGCCAAGTCGCTCGCCGACATCCGCGCCGGCCGCGACCAGGAGGCGGTGCGGGCCGCCCTGGCCGACCTGGGCGACGCCGCGCGGGGCGGCGACAACCTGCTGGTGCCCATGCGGGAGGCGCTGCGGCGGATGGCGACCGTCGGCGAGGTCAGCGACGCCCTGCGGGAGGTGTTCGGCACCTACCACCCGCCCGACGCCATCTGAGCCGAAGCATCCCGAAGTAGGGCAAACTACGGCCGCCCGTTTCCCAGCGGAAAGGAGCGGTCCCGTGTCGGACACGCTCGAGTTCATCTTCTACCTCGCGGCCTTCCTCTGCTTCCTGCTGGCCGCCTTCAGCGTGGCGGCCGCGTGGGCGGGCCGGGTCAACCTGATCGCCCTCGGCCTGGCCCTGTGGATCTTCGTGCCGCTGGTGAACGCCCTCCAGAGAATCAGCTGACGCCCGGGCGTACCATCGCGGCATGCGCGTCGTGATCGTCGGCGGCGGACCGGGCGGCTACGAGGCTGCCCTGGTCGCCGCCGACCTCGGTGCCGAGGTGACGATCGTCAACGACGAGGGACTCGGCGGTCACTGCGTGCTCTGGGACTGCGTGCCGTCCAAGACCCTGATCACCTCGGCCCTGGCGGTCTCCACCGTGGACACCGCTCCCGACCTCGGGGTCCGGTTCGACGACCAGGCCGTCGGGCAGGCGCCCCGCCACGGGATCGACCTGCCGACGGTGATGGCGCGGGTCCGCGGGCTCGCCGAGGCCCAATCCGACGACATCGGCGAGCGGGTGCTGGCCGCCGGCGTGCGGCTGCTGCTCGGCCGCGGGCGCGTGGTCGACCCCCACACGGTGGAGGTGCGCCCGCTCGACGGCGCCGCCGTCGAGCGGCTGGAGGGCGACGCCATCCTCCTCGCCACCGGCTCCGACCCGCGCCGCCTGCCGACCGCACCCACCGACGGCGAGGTGATCCTCTCCAGCCAGGACGTCTACCGGCTGCGGGAGGTCCCGGAGCACCTCGTGGTCGTCGGGGCCGGCGCCACCGGCGCCGAGTACGCCACCGCCTTCCTCGGCTTCGGCGCGCACGTCACCTTCGTCGCCAGCCGCGACCGCGTCCTGCCGACCGAGGACGAGGACGCCGCCATGGTCATCGAGGAGGTGTTCCACCGCCGCGGCCTGGAGATGGTGAAGCACGCCAGGGCGGCCAAGGTGGAGCGGGTCGGCGACCGCGGGATCGTGCACCTGGAGGACGGCCGCACGCTCGAGGGCAGCCACGTGCTGCTCACCGTCGGCCAGGTGCCGCAGACCAACGGGCTGGGCCTGGAGGCGGTCGGCGTCCGCACCGACGAGCGCGGCGGCGTCATCGTGGACGGCGTGAGCCGCACCACCGTGCCGACCATCTACGCGGCCGGCGACGTCACCGGCAAGCTGATGCTCGCGTCGGTGGCGGCGATGCAGGGCCGCATCGCCATGTGGCACCTGCTCGGCCAGGCGGTGTCGCCGCTGCGCTGGGACGCGGTGGCGTCGACGGTGTTCACCGACCCGCAGATCGCCACGGTGGGCCTGTCGGAGCAGCGCGCCGCCCACGCCAACATCGAGGTGGTGGTCGACACGCTGCCGCTGGAAGGCAACTCGCGGGCCAAGATGGCCAACCTGAGCGACGGCTTCGTCAAGCTGCTGGCCCGGCCCGGCTCCGGGACGATCGTCGGCGGCGCGGTGATCGCCGGCTACGCCTCCGACCTGATCGCGCCGATCTCCGAGGCCTGCTTCAACCGGCTCACCGCCAACCAGCTGTCGCAGGCCTTCCAGATCTACCCGTCGCTCGCCGGCTCCATCCAGGAGTGCGCCCGCCGCCTGGCCGTCCGGGTCCAGGGCGGTTACCGCTACTGAAGTAGCCGCCGCCGGGGTGGACGGCCGCTGCCGCACCGAGGCGGTGCCGGTCCTGCGGGGCCTCGGCGAGCACCACGCCGCTTGCTTCCTGACTGACGAATCAGTTAGAAAGGCAGGGGATCGCGTCAGGAGGTGAGCGCCGGGTGGAGCAGTACGACGCGATCGTCGTCGGGGGTGGGCACAACGGGCTGGTGGCGGCCGCCTACCTGGCACGGGACGGCCTGCGGACGCTGCTCTGCGAGGCCCGCGAGGTGGTCGGCGGCGCTGCGGTCACCGAGCGTCCCTTCGGCCCCGACTACCGGGTCACCTCGCTGTCGTACGTGGTCAGCCTGCTGCCGCCGGCGGTCGTCCGCGACCTCGACCTGGCCCGCCACGGCTACGAGGTCTACCCCCAGGGCCCCTACTTCGCCCCGCACGCCCGCGGCACCTACCTCGAGCTCGCCGACGACCCGGCCAGGCGCCGCGCCGAGGTCGCCAAGTTCTCGGCCCGCGACGCCGACGCCCTGGAGCGCTGGGACGCCTGGATGGGCAGGCTCGCCGGGGTGCTCGGGCCGCTGCTGTCGACGGTGCCGCCGAGGCTCGGCTCGAAGCGCCCTGCGGACCTGGCCGACCAGCTCCGGCTGGCGTGGCGGCTGCGCGGCCTCGACACCCGCGGGGCGGCCGACGTCACCCGGCTGTTCACCCTGAGCATCGCCGACCTGCTCGACGAGTTCTTCGAGTCCCCGGAGCTGCAGGCCGTGCTGGCGGTCAGCGGCGTGATCGGCACCTGGGCCGGGCCGCGCGCCCCCGGCACCGCCTACGTGATGGCCCACCACCACATCGGCGACGTCGGCGACGGCCACCTGGGGAGCTGGGGCTTTCCCAGGGGCGGCATGGGCGGGGTCACCCAGGCGATGGCCGCGGCCGCGCGCGCCCTCGGCGCCGAGGTCCGCACCTCCGCGCCGGTCCGCCGCATCACCACCAGCGGCGGCCGGGTGACCGGGGTGGTGCTGGACGGCGGCGAGGAGCTGGCCGCCGAGGTGGTGGTGGCCGCCACCCACCCGAGGATCACCTTCCTGGAGCAGCTGGACCGGGCCGAGCTGCCGGAGGAGTTCGTCGCCGACATCGACCGCTGGAAGACCCGCAGCGGCACCGTCAAGGTGAACCTGGCCGTCGACCGGCTGCCGGAGTTCGCCGCGCGGCCCGGCTTCGACCCGCAGGTCCACGGCGGCACCATCGTGCTCGCCGAGTCGCTGGACGACACGGAGGCCGCCTTCCAGGACGCCGCCACGGGCAGGCCGTCGGCGCTGCCGTTCGCCGACGTCTGCATCCCCTCGGTGTTCGACCGCACCCTGGCCCCGGAGGGCCACCACATCGTCTCGATGTTCACCCAGTGGGTGCCGCACACCTGGGCCGGCAAGCCGATGGACCAGGAGCTGGAGGCCCACGCCGACCGGGTGGTGGCCCGCTTCGAGGCGGTCGCCCCCGGCTTCACCGACTCGGTCCTGTTCCGCCAGGTGATCGGGCCCTACCAGATGGAGCACGAGTACGGCCTGGTCGGCGGCAACATCTTCCACGGCGAGCTGTCGGCCAGCCAGCTGTTCCACACCCGCCCGGCGGCCGGTTACGCCGACTACCGCACCCCGGTCCGGGGGCTCTACCAGGCCGGCTCGGCCACCCACGGCGGCGGCGGGGTGACCGGCATCCCCGGCCGCAACGCCGCCGGGCAGGTCCGCCGCGACCGTCGCCGCACCGAGCGCCGCCGGCGGCTGCGGCCACGGCCCCGCTGAACGCCGCCACCGGGAGGAGGTGACCGGCCGTGGCCGGCCTCGAGCGTGCCCTGCCCGCGTCCTACTACCTCAGCGCCGACGCCTACCAGCGCGAGCGCGAGCGGGTGCTGTACCTGGAGTGGTTCTGCGCCGGCCGCGCCGACCAGGTCGCGCGGCCGGGCTCGCTGGTCGTCCTGGACGTCGCCGGCGAGAGCGTGCTGCTGGTGCGCACCAGGGCGGGGTAGCCGCGCGCCCACTACAACGTCTGCCGCCACCGCGGCTCCCAGGTCGTGCCGGAGCCGGCGTGCCCGCCCGGCCCCGAGCCGCCCGCCGCCCGCCGGGCCGGGTTGCTGCGCGCGCCCTGGACCGAGGACGTCGACGGCTTCGACCCGGCCGCCTTCGGGCTGCACCCGGTCGCGGTGGCGACCTGGGCGGCTTCGTCTTCCTGCACCTGACCCTCACAAGGGCGAGCTGCTCTACCCCAACCTGATGCTCAGCCTGTCGGCGACCACGTGGCCGCGTTCACCCTCTGGCCGCACGGGCCCGGCGCCACCACGGTGGTCTGCGAGCTGCTGTTCCACCCCGACGAGGTGGCCCGGGGCGGCTTCGACCGACGAAGCCGCCGCGCCGGTGAATGCGACGTCGATGCCCGACCGGCGTTCCAGGGCACGAGGCGTGACCCTCGACGCGATCGTGGTCGGGTTGGGGGCGCTGGGCAGCGCCGCCGCCCGCGCGCTGGCCACCGCCGGCGCCCGGGTGCTCGGCGTGGAGCAGTTCCGGCTGGGCCACGACCGCGGCGCCTCCCACGACCACGCCCGCATCATCCGCCGCTCCTACCACACCTCGCCTACGTGCGCCTGGCGGGCCTCGCCTACCAGGCCTGGGCGGAGCTGGAGCGGGAGGCGGGGGAGCGGCTGGTGGTCCGCACCGGCGGCCTGGATCTGTTCCCACCGGGCGCCGCCATCCCGCCCGGCTCGTACCTGGGCGCCCTCGCCGCCTGCGGGGTGCCGTACCAGTGGCTGACGGCTGCCGAGGTCCGCCACCGCTGGCCGGTGTTCGAGCTCGACCCCGGCACCGGCGGGCTGTGGCAGGCCGACGGCGGCATCGTCCCCGCCGCCCGAGGCACCGCGCTGCTGCAGCGCCTGGCCGCCCACCACGGCGGCACCGAGGAGGACCTGAGCCCCTTCGACCCGGCCCGGCCGGCCCTGACCGCCGTCGCGCCGGAACCCCGCGACCCGCGACCTGGTCTGAGCCCGGGACGGTCTCGCACCGGACCCTCCGGTGACCCACCAGCGGACCGAGGCGCGGAGGCACTTGATTATGCAGGTAGATACCTGCATAATCTTCCCCGTGGACGAGCGGATGGACAAGGTGTTCAAGGCGCTGGGCGACCCGACCCGGCGGCACCTGCTCGACCGGCTGCGCGAGCGCCAGGGCCAGACCCTGGGCGAGCTGTGCGGCGACCTCGACATGGCGCGCCAGTCGGCCACCCAGCACCTAGCCGTCCTGGAGGCCGCCAACCTGATCAGCTCGGTTCGACGAGGGCGGGAGCGGTTGCACTACCTCAACCCCGTTCCCCTCCACGAGATCCAGGAGCGGTGGATCGACAAGTTCGAGCGACCCCGTCTTCGAACGCTGACCGAGGTCAAACGACGGGCAGAGGAGGACGAGATGACCGACAAGCCGACTTACGTCTACGTCACCTACATCCACAGCACGGCCGAGCGCGTCTGGCACGCCTTGACCGACGCCGACCTGTCGGCGCGGTACTGGGGGCACAGCAACGTCTCGGACTGGGAGCCCGGCTCGGCCTGGGAGCACCGGCGCACCGACGGCTCCGGCATCGCGGACGTCGTCGGCACGGTCCTGGAGGCCGTCCCACCCAGGCGCCTGGTGATGACCTTCGCCGGCCCGAACGAGGAGGACTCCGGAGCGCCGTCCCAGGTGACGTTCACCATCGAGCCGCACGAGGAGATCGTCCGGCTCACCGTCACGCACGAGAACCTCGCCGACCAGGCCGACTACGAGGCCGCCGCCTCCGGGTGGCCCGCCGTCCTCTCGAACCTGAAGTCGTTGATCGAGACCGGGCAGGTGCTCCCGCAAGCCCCTTGGGAGATGCACGCCGAGCTGCGGGCCGCGCAGATGGCCCTGAACGATCCGCGATGAGGAGCTGACCGCGGCGGGTCGGACGCCTAAGGACGCGTGCCGCCTGCCAGCGCCGCCGGGTCGAGGCCGAGCTCGGCGGCGGCGGCGGCCCGCACCCAGTCGAGCAGGCGGCCGTTCGGCGCGACCTTGTGGACGGTGACCTGCACGCCGAGGCCGTCCAGCAGGGCGGTGAGCCGCCAGGCGGTCGCCTCCGGGTCGGGGCAGGCGAACTCGCCGGCCGCCACGCCCTCGCCGATCACCGCCGCCATGGTCCGCTTCCAGCGCAGGTCGAGCTGGCGGGACAGCTCGGCCAGCTCGGGGTCGCGCAGGGCCTGGCTCCAGGCGTCGATCCACAGCACCCACGCCGCCGACGCATCGGCGGGGAAGTACAGGCGCAGGATGCGGTCCAGCCGCTCCAGCGCGCTGCCGCCGCCGGCGGCGGTGGCCGCGAGCCCGTCCAGGTGCTCCTCGGCGGCGTAGCGGAACGCCTCTCCGAGCAGGTTCTCCTTGGAGGCGAAGTGGTAGAAGACCAGCCCGGAGGAGACCCCGAGAGCGGCGGCGACGTCGCCGACGCGGGTGCTGGCAAAGCCGCGGGCGATGACCTCACGGCAGGTCGCCCTGAGGATCTCCTCCCGGCGGACGTCCGCCTTGGTGCGCGCCACGTGCCGCAGTGTATCGGCCGCCTGGTCGCGGGGCAGCCCGGCCGCTTATACTGACTGAAGAGTCAGTTAGGTAGGTCGGAGGTCCGACCATGCTGGACGCACCCGCCCCACCGTTCGACCCCGCCGAGCTCGAGCCCGCGCTACGGCCCTTCGGCCAGAGCCGCATGCTGCCGCGGGCCGCCTACACCTCCGAGCGCGTGCTCGCCTTCGAGCTGGAGCGCTTCTTCGCCGGCTCCTGGACCTGCGTCGGCCGCGAGGGCGACCTGGAGGGAACCGGCGCGCAGCGGGCGCTGCGGGTCGGCGACGCGGGCGTGCTGCTGGTCAGGGGCGCCGACGGCCGGGCACGCGCGTTCGCCAACACCTGCCGCCACCGCGGCCACGAGCTGCTGGGCGCCGGGGGGTCGACCGTGCGGCGGACGGTCCTCTGCCCCTACCACGCCTGGACCTACGACCTGGACGGTGCGCTGCGGGTGGCACCCGGCTTCCGCGACCTGGCCGGCTTCGACCCGACGGGCCACGGCCTGGTCGAGCTGCCGCTGGAGAGCTGGCACGGTTTCCTGTTCGTCAACGGCTCCGCCGACGCGGCGCCGTTCGCCGAGCACGTCGGCGCGCTCGAGGAGCTGGTCGCGCCCTACCAGCCGGCGCGGCTGCTCCCGCTGGCCAGCCACGAGTACGACCTCGCCTGCAACTGGAAGGTCGTGCTGGAGAACTACCACGAGTGCTACCACTGCCCGCTGATCCACCCGGAGCTGTGCCAGGTCAGCCCGCCCAACAGCGGGGAGAACTTCCAGCTTGACGGCGCCTGGGTCGGCGGCACCATGGACCTCAAGGACCACGCCGCCACCATGTCGCTGGACGGGCGCAGCGACGGCGTCCCCATCGAGGGGCTGGACGGGCCGCGCCTGCGGACGGTGTCGTACCTCGGGCTGTTCCCCAACCTGCTGCTCAGCCTCCACCCCGACTACCTGATGACCCATCTGGTCGAGCCGCTGGGCCCCACCAGCTGCCAGGTCACCTGCACCTGGTACTTCCCGCCGGAGGCGGCCGCGCAGTCCGGCTTCGACCCCGCCTACGCGGTGGAGTTCTGGGACCGCACCAACCGGCAGGACTGGGCGGCGTGCGAGTCGGTGCAGCGGGGGATGGCGTCGCCCCACTTCCGGCCGGGCCCGCTGGCGCCCGTCGAGGACGCCGTGTACCACCTGGTGACGATGATCGCCCGGGCCTACCTGGGCCAGCGGCCCGGGGCGCCCGCCGAGGACGGCGCCGCGACCGTCGGCGGGAACGGGGAGGACCGGTGACCCGGAACGTCGGCACCGGCCCCGGCGAGATCACGCCGGACGGCTGCGCGGTCGAGTTCTACGCGCTGCTGCCGGCGATGGGCGAGCCGGAGGTCGTGGCCGCCGCCGTGCCCGAGGACGCCTCGATCCTCGAGCTGGGTTGCGGCACCGGCCGCATCCTGCGGCCCCTGGCCGGCCTCGGGCACCCGGTGCTGGGTGTGGACGAGTCCCCGGCGATGCTCGCCCACCTCGGCGAGCTGCCCGCAATCTGCTCGCGGATCGAGACCCTGCGCCTGGACCGCACCTTCGACGCGGTGCTGCTGGCCAGCACCATGCTCAACACCGAGCCGACCCAGCGGCGGGCGTTCCTGGAGACCTGCCGCCACCACGTCGACCCGGACGGCATGGTGGTGGTCCAGCAGACCGCCCCGCGCTGGTTCGACACGGTGGTGCCGTCCGAACGCGAGCACGACGGGCTCCGGCTGGTGGTCCGCTCGGTGCGCCGGGAGGAGCCGCGGCTGGACGTCGTGGTCGAGTACCACGTCGGCGGCCGGACCTGGACCCATGCCTTCGACTGCTACCGCATCGGCGGGGAGGAGCTCACGGCGGACCTCGCCGCGGCCGGGCTGCGGTTCGACCGGTGGCTCACCGACGACCACGCCTGGTTCACCGCCGGCCCGGCCCCTAGAGCGATTTCGCCATATTGACGGTGAATGCCGGTCCTGCCTTACTTGGAAGGTCTGTCCACCGCGGGGAGGGCGTCATGACCGAGAGTTCGGCGGCAGCGGCAGTGAAGACCACCCAGGTCACCGTCACCTTGCCGGTCCTGGAGGAGAGCCAGACGCCGCGCGAGGTGGTGATGCACCTCCAGCACATGCTCAACGACTTCGCCCTCGCGGCCGGCCGTGACCCTCAGTTCAACGAGACCGGGGAGTACGGCCCCAAGACCGTCAAGGCCATCAGGGAGTTCCAGCAGGCCCACGGCCTCAGCCCTGCCACCGGGAAGACTGTTGGGCCCCGTACGTGGAAGGCGCTGCTGGAAGACTGGCTGCCGCGCCACTGACGCCCGGGAGCGTACGGGGCGGGGAGGGTCGCGGCCAGGCGGTCGCCGCCGGCGCGGCCGGTCACCCTCGCCAGCGGGTGGCGTCCCTTGTCGTTCCAGGACATCCGCAGGGTCGCGACCGCCCCCTTGGGCCGGCCCGCCGAAGGCCTGCGGGTAGTCGTTGCAGGCGACCGCGACGTACAGCCCGGCGGAGTACTCCGCCACCGGGCCGAGTCGTCGGTGTGGATCGACTGGGCAGCCAGGCGCAGCAGCGGGGCGCTGTCGTCGCGTTCCAGCACGGCCCTGGCGGCCGCGTCCAGGTCGCGGTAGACGCCGGAGCCGGAGCCGGCGTTGTCGACCATCGAGACCAGCGCCCCGACGTCCACCGTCCAGGTGGCCGGCGGGCCGCCCGGCTCGCGGGTCCGCCCGACCACCGGGCCCGCCGGAGCCGCTCGGCCGCGGCCTGCAGCGCTGCCGCGGTCGCCAGCCAGGGACGGCGCCGCATGCGCCGATCATGCGCAGAGTTGAACGGGCGGTCGATCCGCCGTTCAGCCGAGCCGACGGCGGATGCGGCGCTGCCAGGAGCCCGCCACCTCGGCGGGGTCGGGCGCCGGCCGGGTCGCGCGGCGCACGAACACGGTCACCGGCGCCTGCTGGTCGACGCCGTTGCGGCACCCACGAAGCCACGGGTCCCACCAGCGGACCATCTCCGGCACGAGGTCAACGCGCGGCCCCGGCAGCGAGCGGTCGGTGGCCATATGGCTCCAGGGCCGAGCAGCAGCCGCGCGGGCGCCCGCAAGCGTTCCAGCACCCGGAAGGTCGCGTTGCGGTCGTTCGCGAACGGGTCCGGCGGCGATCGGTGGACGCGGCCGGGTCAGTCGGGGAGCCACCAGACGCGGCCGCGGAGGGCGAGGTAGCCGAGGCCGGCGGCCGAGTCGATCAGGAAGTGGGCGATCACCAGGGGGGTGGTGCGGCCCCTGGTCTGGTAGAGCCGGCCGAACAGCAGCCCGAGCGCCAGGTTGCCGAAGAAGCCGCCGAAGCCCTGGTACAGGTGGTAGGCGCCGCGCAGCAGGGCGCTGGCCGCCAGGGCCCGCGCCGGGGACCAGCCGAGCTGGTCGAGGCGGCGCAGCAGGTAGCCGCAGACGATGACCTCCTCCAGCAGGCCGCTGCGGGCGGCGGCGAGCAGCAGCACCGGGATGGTCCACCAGTGGCCGGTCGGGGGGACCGGCACCACCGTGCGGTTGACGCCGAGCCACACCGCCAGCACGTAGACGCCGATGCCGACCGCCCCGACCAGCGCGGCCAGCGCCACGGCGAGGCGCAGGTCCGCCCAGGGCCGGCCGGCGTCCAGGCCGATGCTGGCCGCCGACTCCCCCGACCGCCCCAGGAAGTGCAGCGCCAGCAGCACCGGCACCAGCGAGGTGGCGATGTTGAGGAGCTGGTAGACCAGGCCGACGTCGGCGAACAGCGGGGCCTCCACCCCCCGCAGCGGCGCCGACAGCAGGTCGACCAGGGCGTACAGCGCGGAGGCGGCCAGCGACAGCGCCAGGACCAGCAGCACCTCGTCGCGCAGCACCCGCCGGGGCGGCCCGGCCGGGCTGGCGGCCGGGCGGTCCTTGGAGAGGTCGTGGGCGCTCACGTCACCACCGTAACGGCATCGGCTAGGCTTGAGTTCATGAACCGCGATTTCATGGCAGCGCTGCGCGAGCGCGTCCTGGTCTTCGACGGCGCCATGGGGACCATGCTCCAGGCCGCCAACCTGTCCCTGGACGACTACCAGGGCAAGGAAGGCTGCAGCGAGATCCTCTGCGTCACCCGCCCCGACGTGGTCAGGGGCGTCCACGCCGCCTACTTCGAGGCCGGCGCCGACGCCGTGGAGACCAACTCGTTCGGGTCCTCGGCCGTGGTCCTGGCCGAGTACGACATCGCCGACCAGGTCGTCCCCCTGAACCGGCTGGCCGCCCAGCTGGCCCGCGAGGTCGCCGACGACTTCCAGGCCGACGGGCGGCCCCGCTGGGTGGTCGGCTCGATCGGGCCGGGCACCAAGCTCCCCACCCTGGGCCACACCACCTACGACGCCCTCAAGGCGACCTACAGCGACCAGGCGTTCGGCCTGCTCGACGGCGGCGCCGACGTGCTGCTGATCGAGACCTGCCAGGACCTGCTCCAGGTCAAGGCGGCGGTCGCCGGCGCCTTCGCCGGCATGCGCCGGGCGGCCGCGCGGGTGCCGCTGATGACCCAGGTGACGGTGGAGACCACCGGCCAGATGCTGCTCGGCTCCGACATCGCCGCCGCGCTCACCGCCATCGAGCCGCTCGGGGTCGACGTGATCGGCATGAACTGCGCCACCGGCCCGGCCGAGATGGGCGAGCACCTGCGCTACCTGTCCCAGCACGCGCGCACGCCGCTGTCGTGCCTGCCCAACGCCGGGCTGCCGGAGCTGCGGGAGGGCCGCCCCTGGTACCCGCTGACGCCCGAGGAGCTCGCCGAGGCCCACGCCCGGTTCGTGGCCGAGTTCGGCCTCGGCGTCGTCGGCGGCTGCTGCGGCACCACCCCCGAGCACATCCGCCAGGTGGTGGCGGCCCTGGGCGGCCGCGCGCCGGCGCCGCGCGAGCCGCTCCACGAGCCGAGCCTCGCCAGCCTCTACCAGTCGGTGCCGCTGGACCAGGACCTCACCTACCTGACGGTGGGGGAGCGCTGCAACGCCAACGGCTCGCGCAGGTTCCGCGACCTGATGCTGGAGGGCGACCTGGACGGCATGGTCGGCGTTGCCAAGGACCAGATCCGCGAGGGCGCCCACGTGCTCGACGTCTGCGTCGACTACGTCGGCCGCGACGGCGTGCCCGACATGGACGTGCTGGCCGCCCGCCTGGCGCAGCAGTCCACCGTGCCGATCATGCTCGACTCCACCCAGGCCGACGTGATCGAGGCGGGGCTCAAGCGGCTCGGCGGCAGGGCGATCGTCAACTCCATCAACCTGGAGGACGGCGAGAACCGCATGGACGCCGTCTGCCCCATGGCCAGGCAGTACGGCGCCGCCCTCGTCGCCCTGCTGATCGACGAGGACGGGCAGGCCCGCGACGTCGAGTGGAAGCTGCGCATCGCCCACCGCATCCACGACCTGGCGGTCGACAAGCACGGCCTGGCGCCGGAGGACCTGGTGTTCGACGCGCTCACCTTCCCGCTCGGCTCCGGCCAGGAGGACCTGCGGCGCGACGCCATCGCCACCATCGAGGCGATCCGGCGGATCAAGGCCGAGCTGCCGGGGGTCCGCACCATCCTCGGCGTCTCCAACGTCTCCTTCGGCCTGGCCCCCGCCGCCCGCCAGGTGCTCAACTCGGTGTTCCTCCACGAGGCGCGCGAGGCCGGCCTGGACGCGGCGATCGTCTCGCCCGCCAGGATCCTGCCGATGCACCGCATCGAGGAGGAGCAGCGCGAGGTCGCCCTCGACCTGATCTACGACCGCCGCAGGGACGGCTACGACCCGCTGCAGCGGTTCATGGCGCTGTTCGAGGGCAAGGAGGCCACCAAGTCGGCCACCGCCGAGGACCTGGCCGCCCTGCCGATCGACGAGCGGCTGCAGCGCCGCATCGTGGACGGCGTCCGCGACGGCCTGGAGGCCGACCTCGAGGAGGCCATGCGGACCCGCGACCCGCTGGCGATCGTCAACGAGGTGCTGCTGGCCGGCATGAAGACCGTCGGCGACCTGTTCGGCGCCGGCGAGATGCAGCTCCCCTTCGTGCTGCAGTCGGCCGAGGTCATGAAGGCCGCGGTGGCGGTCCTGGAGCCGCACATGGAAAAGGCCGACCAGGGCGGCAAGGGCCGGGTGGTGCTGGCGACCGTCAAGGGCGACGTCCACGACATCGGCAAGAACCTGGTCGACATCATCCTCACCAACAACGGCTACACGGTCCACAACCTCGGCATCAAGCAGCCGATCGCCACCATCATCGA
>Ga0081538_10003242_pt1 | contig 15467 bp, 15 predicted proteins | sample TabmetS5T2R1_FD_71022 | JGI IMG/M metagenome (GOLD analysis project Ga0081538, IMG submission 71022) | Tabebuia heterophylla rhizosphere microbial communities from the University of Puerto Rico - S5T2R1 | ecosystem: Host-associated > Plants > Roots > Rhizosphere ... | reverse complement strand
GCTCCGGGCTCCGGGCCGGGCGGGCGGGCTCACGGTCGTTCCGGGCCGGAGCCGCGTGTCGGGCTCGGGGCCGGTGAGGCGGTTTCTCGTGGAGGTCGAAGGCGGCCTGCGCATCGCCCCCCGCGCCTTCGCGCGCCGGGTGCAAGCGACGCTCTTCGACCGGCGGAGCTGGGCTAGGTCGGGCGGGTTCGCGCTCCAGCGTGTCGACTCAGGCCCAATCGACTTCCGCGTCGCCCTCGCGAGCCCCCGGCTGACCGACCGCCTCTGCCTCCCGCTCCAGACGAACGGGATCTTCTCGTGCGCCGCGGGCAGCCGCGCGGTTCTGAACTCCTTGCGCTGGACTCGAGGGGCCGATGCGTACGCGCGCCTCGGCCCGTACCGGACGTACATGGTCAACCACGAGGTCGGCCACACGTTCGGGCACGGGCACGTCGGCTGCCCCGCGGGGGGCGAGCCCGCGCCCGTGATGATGCAGCAGACCAAGGGCGTCGCTCCCTGCGGGCCGAACCCCTGGCCGTTGCCGAGCGAGCGCGGCTAGGCCGGCACGCGGGCCGTCTCTCCTGCGGCGGCACGTTGATCGCCCGCCCACGCCCCGAGCAGCCCGCGGCAGTGGGCGACGAACCGCTCGTGCTCGTGGCGCGGGAAGGTCGACGTCACGGTGCGCCGCGCCGTCGCGGAGAGCGCGCACTTCACACAACGCTTCGCCCCGGGCGACACCTCGTCGCCCGCACACGCGCTGACTCACACGACGTCTCGGCCAACGAGGCCCGCCTCACGCGTTTGTCGTGCTCTTGGCCTCGGTTCAACCACGCCTCGGTCGGCGAGTGCCCCCTATGTCGCCTTCTCAACAAATGGGGACAAGGACGCCAGCGCGTCGCTAAGGGCGGGAACCAGCGAGGTCGGCGGAGGAACCGGCGGGACCGGGAACCTCTCCTCTGCCCCGGCTCGGTGCTACCGCCGGGAGTCCCGTCAGTCCTGATCGAAGGGATGCCCGCGGCCGTCGTCGGCAACAACCGATCTGCAATCTCCCTCCGCCGGGGGGTCCCCACGGCACCGTCCCGATCGTCCCGCCCGGCTCGAAGACGGTGAAGATCGGCGGTCGTGCTGCGGCGCGAGTCGGCGACAAGGCCGCCTGCGGTCAGACGATCGTCTCCGGCGCGAAGAAGGTTTTGATCGGCTAGAGGCGCTAGGCGAGCATCCATGAAAACGCCCTCTTCTGTGGTTCATCGCGAGAACGACGTCCGGCCATCCGGCCGGGCCGTCCACCCGAACGCGCCCCGCGGTCGGCGATAAAGCCGTCCACCGAGACGCTCATCGAGTAGATCAGCATGGCTTCAAGCCCATCGCACCGCAGCGACGATGATCGCGGTGAAGTTCACCATTGAGCTCGAGATCGGGCTCCCATTCCTCTGCGTGGCCCACCGTTCTCTGACGAGCCAACAGCAGCGACGTCTACCAGAGGTCTACGCGGTGGTCATCTCCAGGCATCGTGAGTCACTGTGAGTCCGCAGGAGCCGGGGGAAGGGAGTGACTTGGGCTGACTCCTGATGACGCCTGGTGACAGCGGCTCGAAACTAGGCATTTGCAGGGAGTTTAGCTCCCGTTCGCCAGCGGGTTCGCCAGCGCGAGAGACGAGTCGATGCGAGGATGCTGATGAGCTAGTGAAGACACGCTGGAGCACCGCGAGCTTGGGAGCCTTCGCATGGGAGATCATCCCGGGGGCGGCTGGGCCATATGGATAGCTCGACGTCACTGCCGAGCGATGCGTGACGACGCCCGCACCCGCCGTGCTGGTGACCGTTACCTGGGACGCGCGACGGGTAGCGACGGTTCCGGCAAATGCGGCCACAGCACCGACTCGAGGTCCCGGCAGGGAAGGACTAGAGGAAGACGGCGAGAGTGGCCGTGAACCCGTGCAGGAAGGCCTGTCCGCCCACAGGACCGATCTCGCCGCCGCAGAAGAAGCCGGCGAGGGCGTCGGTCCCGAGCATCTCGGTGACGACGCCGGCGTCGTGGTGGGGCTCGGAGAACATGTTCGTCCCGCGACCGTTACAGGTGAAGAGCAGCGCGCCGGCGGGCCTCGCGCCCCTCGGCGCGCTGCCGAGCGCACGTCGGAGATCGGCGTCTGCCGAGGCTGCGTCTCGGACGAAGAAGCGCAAGGTCTGGCCGAGACGCACCGTGTCGGCGAGCGCGAGGGCGCCCGACGCCTCGTCGGCCCCGAGGAGGCCGCGCATGAGGAAGTCGCCGATGTCGTACTCGGGGCGGTTCTCGTCGATTACGAGCCCGGCGAGGAGCCCGCGCGCGGCAAGCGTCTGCTCCTCGGGGGTAAGGGCGGCGATCTCTCCGCGCAGGCGCTCGAGCGCCGGTCTCCCGGCGAGCTCGTAGACGAGGTTGCCTTCGCAGCGCGTGATGACGGCCTCGCGGCCGATCGGCCGGCAGCCCTGCGAGACGACGGTGAGAACGGGCGCGCCCCGAACGAGAGCACCGACGGCGCCCCCGGCATGCACGTCGTCGTCCACGATGAGCGCCTGCGCGCCGGGCCGCCGCCCGCCGGCGGCGATCCCGCCCACGAGCGGGATCCGCTCGTGGGTCTCGTTCAGCCTGGCTAGGAACGGCCCCGTCGGGAAGGTGAAGGGATCGACGAGCATTGCGACAAGCGTCGGGTCGTCGAGCCGGGGAAAGCCCGTCACGGCGATCCCGTTCTCGGTCTGCACGGCCGCGGCGTGGAAGCATTCGATCTCCGCCCCCGGGAGGACGCCCGCCCACACTGCGACCGCGGGCCCCTCCTCCAGCTCGCGCATCCGCCCGACTACTCCCTCGGCGACGCAGCCAAGCAGGTGTCGGGGCGCAAGCTCCGCGCGGACGGCCTCGGCGGCAGCCTCGGCCTCGTCCAGATGCGCCGGGGAGAGGAAGATGTAGGCGAGGTCGACCTCGGCCCCGCCCGGCGGGCCGCTCCGGACCTCGCGCACCGCCTTGGCGGCGGCGTCCCGGGCCGACTCCAATGTCGACAAGCCAGCTCCGATCCTGCGGGCAACCGTCTGCGTCGCCATCGGATCCAGTCTACGTCCGCAAAGATGGCCCAGATCGGGACGGCCCCGATGCCGCTGCTCCTCTACCTCGACCAGAACTACCTGAGCGGCATGGTCAAGCGGAAGCCCGGCTTCCGCGCTGAGCGTGCCCTCAGAGCGGCCGTCGCCCGCGGAGCAGTGGCTGTGCCGGAGGCCGAAGCACATCGGCTCGGGTCAGCCGCGAGGCCCGACTTGCCGCTGCTCGAGCTCCTGCACGAGCTCTCACGGGGGCGCCGGCTGCCCGACAAGCCCGGCGCTCGCGAGCGTCGGCTGGAGCGTCGCCTCTCGGCGCTCGTGGAGGGCGACTTTCCCGAGCGGCGCCACCGGGTGAGCGACCGGATGGACCTGAGGGCGCTTGCGCTCGCTCTTCCCCACTCCCGGCTCCTCACCTGCGATGCCTTCATGGCCGACGTCGTCCGGCGAAGCGGCCTGCACGTTCTCTTCCGCTGCGACCTGTACACCGGCCGCCGTGCCGACGTGGAGCGGCTGCGAGAGCGGCTCGAGCAGCTGTAGTCGTGACTCGGCAACGGAAGCGTGTCCGCCCGGCGGCGCCTGCGCCTTCGCCCGTCTGGTACACCCTGGCCGACGACGAACTGGGATTCCGCAGCGGCCTCCGAGTACCACGAGCGCACGAAGCACTCCTTCGAGAGCGTGCGCCGGTCGGCGCATCTGCTCGACTGGGAGAACAGGCCGCACCCGTTCAAGGACTATTCCGCCCTCGAGGCTCGGCCGTTGCCGCGCGAGCTCGCTCGTCTCCTGCGCTGGGGAGCAGGGGTCATCCGGACGCGGAGGTTCCCGGGCGGCGACGTATACCGCTTTCGCAGCTACTCGAGCGCTGGGGCCCTCTATCCCGTCGAGGTCTACCTCGCGTGCGCCGAGCTCGAGGGGCTCTCGGCCGGCGTATACCACTTCCACCCCGGCGAGCTCGCACTCCGGCAGCTTCGCAGCGGCGACGCGCGGGGAGTGCTCGCCGAGGCCGCAGCGGCCCCCGAGCTGAAGGAAGCCGGCGCGGTGCTCGTCCTCACCGGGATCCTCTGGCGCAGCGCGTGGAAGTACCAGGCCCGCGGGTACCGGCACCTCTTTTGGGACGCGGGCACGATGCTCGCGAACCTGATCGCTCTCGCGTCCTCCGAGGGCGTCGAGGCGCGCCTCCTCACGGGCTTCGTGGACGCGCAGGTCGATCGGCTCGTCGGCATCGACGGCGAGCGGGAGTGGTCGCTGGCGCTGTTCGCTGTCGGTCGAGCCGCTCCGGCCCCGCCCCCTGCTCAGCTCGAGCCGCTGCAGCTCGAGGTCGCTCCTCTCTCGCGCGGCGAGGTCGCCTACCCGCTCGCCTCCTCCCTCCAGGCCGCCTCCCCTCTGACGGACGCAAACGACGTGGGGCGGTATCGGGCGTCGGCGAAGCCTAGGGAGGTCGCTCGAAGCGCCCCGGACTGGGGCAAGCCCCTCGAGACAATCCTGCACAGGCGTGGCTCGATCCGCGACTTCTCGCCGCGGTCTGTCCCCGCCTCGACGCTTGGGGTGATCCTCGAGCGAGCCGCCGCGTCGATTCCGAGTGACGTCCCGCCGTGCAACGAGATCTGCGTGATCGCCAACGCGGTCGAGGGGATCGCTCCCGGCGTCTACCGGTTCACGCCTCCGGACGGCTACGAGCTCATTCGCCCCGGAAGCTTCCGCCGAGAGGCCGGCCGTCTCTGCCTCGACCAGCGGCTCGGCGCGCTCGCGGCGGTGACGATCTTCCTTCTCGCCGACCTCCGTCCCGTCCTCGACACGCTCGGTAACCGCGGCTACCGCGCCGCGCAGCTGGAGGCCGGCATCCGCACCGGCAGGATCTACCTCGGCGCATACGCGAGCGACCTCGCAGCCACCGCGTCGACCTTCTACGACGACGACGTCACACGCTTCGTTGCGCCCGGCACCGGCAGGAGCCCGCTCCTCGCTGCCGCAGTCGGATATCCCGCACGGTGAGGAACACCGCTGCCGGCCCGGCCCCTCTTACGCCGCGGCCGAAGTGTCGTTCGGTCGCTGAGCGGCGGAGCTGGACTCGAGCACGGCGGCAACGTCCTCACGAGTCCAGCACTCGAGAAGTTCGACCGGTACGCCGTAAGCCATAAGCTCACGCACGATCGCGCTCGCGTCGCAGCGGTTGCGGGGCTCTTCAGGCAGCGACGGCACGTACAGCCGCTCGGGATAGGCGTGGGATGCGCGCCAACCGTCTTCGCATTCGACGATCGACCCCCAGAGCGAAACGCGTCCGACCACGCGGTGGAGGACCGGCCAGCGAAGGGGCTCCGCGTGCATGAGGCTGTCTTCGAGGTAGCCGGCCGCCTTCTCCGGATCGGCCGTCGCGTGGATCCCGCAGCGACAGCTCTCATCTGGGGCGCCATGGTCAGGAGGCCTTCGTCGCCAGGGTCGAAGGAGAAGGAACGGTCGATGGCGACATGTGGCGAGAAGCTCACGACGCGGCGGCCAGAGGGTGGGGTAGATGAGGCTCGAAAGCCGCGTCGTCTGCTCGTCCGCAACCACATGCCAGCCTCGCCAGCCCATGATGGGCTCGAGATAGTCGGGGGCCTTACTCAACCTCGACCTCTTCGGGCTCGGAAGGCTCCTCTCTCGGCCCGATGGGCGGCTCGGTCGGTACCTCTCGCGGCACTGGGTCCTCGAGCGGCTCAACCGTAATCGTGCGCTTCGGTTCGCCGACCTCCACTTCCTACGCTCCTAACGCGCTCACCTAAAGGTACACGCTGGCAGAAGGGCGCGTGGACCGGTCGTGGAGCACCGTTCTCTGCCAAGTCAACAGCAGCGAGGTTCACCATGGGTCTACGGGGTTGTCACCTCCAGTCGTCGTGAGTCATCTCCAGTCCCGGCGAACCTGCGTAGCGGGTGACCTGAGGTGACTCCTGGTGACTGGTGGTGACAGGGGCGCGAAACTCGTAATGAAGGGGTCCCCGGTTCGAGTCCGGGCGTCGGCTTCCAAAAGTCCTGCAAAACAGCCACTTGTGTTGACCGTTTAGGAGACGAATGAAGTGCCCCAATCCGGACTGAGCTTCCGTTTCGGGGCAGTTCGCGTGTTTTCGCCGTCGAGCGAGGGCTTGGGTCGGGGTTCACGCGAGGCCTAGCAGACTGCCGCCCGGAGCGGGCTTGCGGGTCTGCGGCGGAGCCGCCGTCCTCCTCGAGCAGGTGATCGACTGCCATCGCGCCAGCGGCGAGTGCCGAAGCGCCGATGCGGATGATCGCCGCGTGAAACCAGCCATGGAGCGGGTCTCAGACGCCCACCGGCTTGCCGCTCGCGCGCGTGGGATCTCATCCTGTGCGACTGCTTGGCGATTTAGGCGGTGACGATCCAGGCGTCGTCGCTTCGCGGAGGGCTCGCTTGTTCTACGGCGACGAGGCGACGGCGAGCTTCAGTTCAGCGGCGATCGAGGGACGCTTGGAGAGTCGACCCAGCCACCGATACACGTTCGGGCTTTTGTCGAGGTCGATGCCAGCCCGACTTGGTGCTCTGATGATCCAGGGGACGTAGGCGATGTCGGCGAGGGTGAATTCCCCTCCGACGAGGAAGGGAGTGCTCGAGAGTCGTGTGTCGAGCTTCGCAATCGCGGTCTTGAGCTCCTCGACCGGCTTCCCCTTGAAAAGGACGCCGTAGTAAGGGCCGGAGAGTTCCTCGAAGCGCTCGAAGGCAAGACGCACGCGGGCTCGCACTGACGGATCGGAAGGCAGAAGGGGCGCGTTCGGGTAGCGCTCTTCCAGGAACTCCATGATGACGCGCGATTCCGGGAGGACGAAGTCCCCGTTCTCGAGCACGGGGACCTTGCCGAGAGGATTCTTCTCGTAGAGCCAGGCAGGACGGTCGTCGAGGTCGATATCGACCGTCTCGTACGCGATCGCCTTCTCGGCGAGCAGGATGCGGACGCGGGCGCAGTAGGGACAGCGAGGTGCGTCATAGAGGGTGAGCACGCCGCCATCGTAGTCTCGCCTCGGTGGACGCGGCGCTGATAAACAGTCGGGCGCCGATCTCCGGTTCGAAAGGCTGGCGCAGGAGAGCGGCATCCCGTCGAGCAGCGAACTCCGTGCCGCGCCCGCGCAAGCTTGTCAGGCCGCGAGGCTAACTAGCCTAGAACGAGCTCCAGCTTGCAGGAATTGTGAGCGGGCCCGCCGAGCCCCGCTCGCGCTTGTCCGTGGTAGGAAGAGGCATGACTCGCTCGCCGACGCGCAGAGGGCGGACATGGAGTTTTCGGCCGAGAACAGCCTGATCCTCCTCGGGCTGCTGGTGGCAGCCGCGGCTCTCCTGGCCGCAGCCCAGGTCGTTCGCGTTCCCTATCCGATCCTGCTCGTGCTCGGCGGCCTGGGCCTCGGCCTCGTGCCCGGGATGCCGCACATCGAGCTGCCGCCCGACCTCGTCCTGATCGCGGTCCTGCCCCCGCTCCTCTACGGAACCGCTTTCTTCACCTCCCTTCGCGAGCTCCGCGCGAACGTCGGCCCGATCACGCTCCTCGCCGTCGGCCTCGTGCTCACGACCATGCTCGCCGTCGCCGTCGTCGCCCATGCCGTGATCCCGGGGATCGACTGGCCGACTGCTTTCGTCCTCGGAGCCATCGTGTCGCCCACCGACCCGACGGCGGCGACGGCGATCGCGCGGCGGCTCGGTCTCCCGCGCGGGCTCATCGCCCTGATCGAGGGCGAGAGCCTCGTCAACGACGGCACCGCCCTCGTCGCGTACCGCGTGGCCGTCGTCGCAGTCGTCACCGGAAGCTTCTCGCTCGCCGCGGCCTCCGGCCGCTTCGTCCTCAACGTCGTCGGCGGCATCGCGATCGGCCTGGCCGTTGGCTTCCTCATCCGCCAGGCGCGGCGCAGGCTCGACAACCCGCCGGTCGAAATCACGATCTCGCTCCTGAGCGGGTACTTCGCCTACCTGCCCGCGTATGCGGCCGGAGTCTCGGGCGTCCTCGCCGCCGTCACGGTGGGCATCTACATGGGCTGGCACACGCCCGAGCTGACGACGGCGCAGACACGGCTCCAGGGCATCGCGGTGTGGGAGATCGTCTTCTTCCTCCTGAACGCGCTCCTCTTCGCCCTCATCGGCCTGCAGCTCCCCACGATTCTCGACGCCCTCGCCGGCATCTCGACGGGAACGCTGATCCGGTACGCGGTGATCGTCACCTCCGTGGTCATGGCCGCCCGCCTCACCTGGGTCTTCCTGACGGCCTACCTTCCCCGCCTCGCGTGGCGTCACGCACGGGGTTCCGGGCCGTCCTGGCAGTGGTCGACGGTTCTCGCCTGGTCGGGCATGCGCGGCGCAGTGTCGCTCGCGGCGGCACTCGCCCTCCCGCTCACGACCGACAGCGGCGCGCCGTTTCCGGACCGCGACCTGGTCGTCTTTCTCACCTTCGCTGTCATCCTCGGGACACTCGTCTTCCAGGGCCTCACGCTTCCCGGGGTGATCCGCGTGCTCGACCTGGAAGACGACGGGCTGGCCGAGAAGGAGGACGCCAAGGCGCGCATCCACGCAGCGGAGGCCGCGCTCGCCCGGCTCGAGGAGCTGCTCGACGAGGAGTGGGTGCGTGAAGACACGGCCGAGCGTCTGCGGGGTCTCTACAGCTTCCGGCGCGACCGCTTCAGGTCGCGGTTCGACCCCGAGGGCGACCGTTCGATCGACGAGCGCTCGGCCGACTTCCAGCGTCTCCGCCACGAGCTCCTGGATGCCGAGCGCCGGGCCGTCCTGCAGCTCCGGCGCAGCGGGCGCATCGACGACGACGTCATGCGCCGAGTCGTACGTGACCTCGATCTCGAAGACGCCCGCCTCGAGCTCTGACCCTGGGCTCAGTCGAGCTCGAATGCGAGGCTGGGGAAGCGGCGGCGGACGGTGGGGCGGGCTGAGGTTGTACGCGACAGCCGCGCGACAGTCTTCGGACGCGTCTAGCGATCAGGTCCGGTGGCCGGTGAGGGCATCCTCTTTGGGCGCGCCTGCATTCCTGTGACCTGCTGGAGCGGCCCTTCGCAAGTCACGCTTCCTGTGGTGCGCATAGATCGGCCCGAAGGTCTTGACGCCCTGGCGGAGGAAGACCGGGAGCAGATTACGGAAGACTAGGCTTAGGCCGGCGTCAGGGAGAGCTCGTGGTTGGCGCGGATCATTCCGTCGGGATCCCAGCGGCGTTTGACCTCGGCGAGGCGCTCGCAGGCGTCCGGCGGAAGGATCTCCTCGAGCGGGGCAGGTCGCTCGATCATGTTGAAAAAAACCGCCAGGCGCAGCCCAGGACTCCATCGTGTCGCGGAGATGGTCGAGGTGCCACACGATGGCTTCACCCAGCTCGGGCGAGGTTGGCACGCCGTAGGCGTTCATCGCGAAGGCGGCGTCGGTCTTCGCAAGCGCGCCGGCACCGGCTAGCCGGAGGCCCCGGCCGGGACATCCTCAGGCGATGACGACTGCCCGCCGCGGGGCGGCGCCCAAGGCGCTCCCGTCCACGATCTCAGGGCCGACTCAAGAGTCCGCGCGGCTTCGTTGCTGACTCGGACAACCTCGTCGGGGTCTACCCAAGGTCTACGCGCTTGCCATCACCAGTCATCGTGAGTCATCTCCAGTCCAGCGAGTTTGGCGTAGCGAGTGACCTGAGGTGACCCCTGGTGACTGGTGGTGACACCGGCCCGAACCTCGTAATGAAGGGGTCCCCGGTTCGAGTCCGGGCGTCGGCTTCTAAAAGTCCTGCAAATCGGCTACTTGTGTTGACTGGTTAGGAGACGAGTGAAGTGCTCCAAACCGGGCTGACCTGCCGTTTCGGGCGATTTTGGGGGTTTTCGCCTGGTCGCGCGATGGGGTGGGTTGGGTTCACGAGAGGTCTACGGCCTGCACGCGCAGTCGGAGTCAAGGCCCCGCACGTGGTGTACTCGTCGACACGATCGTCGGCTGCTCAGGCCGCGGTGAGCTAGTAGGCTCGGAGGCTGTGGCGGGTCGGTGGCTCTTCTGGCTTGGCTTCGTCGTCGCTGTGGCGCTCGCCGGCGTCTGTGCGTTAGCCGGCGCGCCGCTCGTTGGGGTCTTCCTCGGCGCGGTCGTCTGGCTTGCTGCGCGAGCTGCGGTGGCGCCCGAGGCGCGGGCCGAAGTCGACGACGGGCTCAAACGCGCCTGCGATCGGCTCCCCTTCTGCAACTGCGGAAGCGAGCGGTCAGCCTAGGCGCCTCGATCGTGGGAGCCCGTCTCGCCGCGGAGGCGCTGGTAGGCGAACGCTCCCAGCGAGGCGCCCACGAGCGGTGCCAAAAGGTAGAGCCAAAGCGCATTGAGCTCGCCTGCGGCGAGCGCCGGTCCGAGCGAGCGGGCCGGGTTCATCGAGGCGCCGCTGACTGGCCCGCCGACGAGGGCGCAGAGGCCGACGGTGCCGCCGATCGCGATAGCCGCCGCCTCTCCGACTGCCCGCGTGTCGGTTGCGACGGCCATGATCACGAGCATGAGGAAGAACGTGAGGACGGCCTCCCAGAGGAAGCTCTGCGTATCGGAGCCCGACGGCTGCGTGGCGCCGACGTTTGCGATGTCGCCGAGGGAGGCGCGGAGGAGGAGAGCGGCTGCGAGCGCACCGAGACACTGTGCGAGCCAGTAGGCACCGACGCGACTCCAGGGGAAGTGGCGGCTGAGAGCGAAGGCGAGGGAGACGGCGGGGTTGAGGTGGGCGCCCGAGATGTGCCCGAGCGCGTAGATCATTGTCGTGATCACGAGCCCGAAGGCGAGTGCGATCCCCAGCTGGCCGAAGGCGCCGCTCTTCGCTGCGACCATGATCGCGCCCGCTCCGAAGAAGACGAGCGCGAAGGTGCCGAGCGCCTCGGCGGCGACCCGGCGGCCGAGGTGCATTAGCCCTCGTCGGGGACGAGCTCTGCGAGCAGGGCCTGCACGCGCGCGTCGATGTCGTCGCGGATGGCCCGCACGGTCTCGAGATCCTTGCCGGCCGGGTCGGCCAGCTCCCAGTCGAGGTAGCGCTTGCCCGGATAGATGGGGCAGGCATCGCCGCAGCCCATCGTGATGACGGCGTCCGCGGCGCGCACCACCTCGTCCGTGAGGGGCTTGGGGAACTCCTCGTGCAGGTCGATGCCGAACTCGGCCATCGCCTCGACGACCGCCGGACTGATCTCCTCGGCGGGATCGGAGCCGGCCGAGCGCACGTGCACCTTTCCTGCTGCGCGGAGGCTCATGAGACCGGCCGCCATCTGGGAGCGTCCGGCGTTTTGGACGCAAACGAACAAGACCTCTGGATGCTCTTTCACGATCGTCCCTTCCGCCTGTCCGAGCGCCTTCAGCCGCTCACGCGCGAAGCGGTGTGCGAGTACGGGCACGAACACGTTGACCCGCGTTTCTCCGAGCAGGTCGAGCGACTCGCCGATATAGCGCTCGATCGTCTCCTGCGAGAAGATGCCCTCGAACTCGCGGGCGAGCGCCTCAGAAGCCTGGCGGACGTGGTGCTGGGTGACTGGGTCGAGGACGTTCATCGCGGCCCTCCCTGGAAATTGATCGCCGTCGATGTAGGATCCTGCCGTAGCCATCGACGGCCGTCAATATCCCTTCACCAGATGAGAACAGTCGCCACGCTCGCCGCCAGCTGCCCGCCGCTCCTCGAGCGGGCGCTCGACCCCGCCGAGGCGGACGAGCTCGCGCGGGTCTTGAAGGTGCTCGCCGAGCCGGCCCGCCTCCGGCTCCTGAGCCTGATCCAGGCTCAACCGGACGGCGAGGCGTGTGTCTGCCACCTGGTCGAGCCGCTCGGACTCTCACAGGGGACAGTTAGCCACCATCTCAAGGCGCTCCTCAACGCTGGTCTCGTCACACGCGACCAGCGGGGCAGCTGGGCCTACTACCGAGTCGCGCCGGAGGCGCTTGGCTCGGTCAGCTCGCTGCTCGCCTAGCGGAGCTGGTTCCGGTCGCTTGGCGCGCGCCTGTCCGGGCGTGAACGCCGGGCTGCCCTTAGCGTGTCTACGCGCCAGTGGAGGATTGGGCTGGACGCCCCGACAGCGCGCGCTTACGAGGACGGCACGCACGCCCTGGACGCGCTGGAGCTGCGGACCTTAAGCGGCCAGTTCAAGTCAGCTTGGAAAGACGTTGCTCAGGCCGACAACGCCGGCGAGGTTTACCAGGGGTCTACGCGGTTGTCATCTCAGGTCACCACAAGTCACTGCGAGTCCGGCTACTTCGGCGCAACGAGTGACCTGAGATGACTCCCGGTGACTGGTGGTGACATCGGCCCAGCTCGTAATGAAGGGGTCCCGGGTTCGAGCCCGGGCGTCGGCTTCTAAAAAGCCTGCAAAACGGCTACTTGTGTTGGCTGGTTTGGAGACGAGTGAAGTGCTCCAAACCGGACTGACCGGCTATTTCGAGCGATTTCACTGGTTTTCGCCTGGTCGCGCGATGGCTTTGGGCTGGGTTCACGAGAGGTCTACGCGGTCTTCGACTCCAAGGACGGAAACCTCGACCCGAAGAGTCTGGCCGCGCAGAATTGATCCAGGGCGAAGTAGCATGCCTTCTCTACCCCGGGCCAAACCCCCCACCCGGGAAGGAGTTCACTATGGAAGCAGGAGCGGGGACCGTCGTTCTCGTTCACGGCGGTTTTGTGGACGGCTCTGGCTGGCAGGGCGTCTACCACCAGCTGAGGAACGACGGCTACAACGTCAGTGTCGTCCAGAATCCGACGCTCTCGCTCGCCGACGACGTCGCCGTAACCAAGCGGGCCATTGACGCGGCCAGCGAGCCGGTCATCCTCGTTGGCCATTCCTACGGCGGGGCCGTCGTCACCGAGGCGGGCACGCATCCCAAGGTTGCGGCCCTCGTCTACATCGCCGCCTTTGTGCCTGACAAGGGCGAGTCGGTCAACACCCTGATCGAGGGTTTCCCGAAGGACGGACCTCAGCCGCCTATTCTCCCGCCGCAGGAGGGGTTTCTCTTCCTCGATCGCGAGAAGTTCCACTCTTCGTTCGCGGGTGACGTGAGCGATGAAGAGGCCGCGTTCATGGCCGACTCACAGGTTCCGTGGGGCCTTGACGCCTTGGGTGGCACGATCAGCGATCCCGCGTGGCGGAGCAAGCCGAGCTGGTACCTCGTGGCGACCGAAGACCGGATGATCAACCCAGTGGCCCAGCGTGAGATGTCTAGCCGAGCTGGAGCGACGGTCACCGAGACTCCAGGCAGCCATGCCATCTATGTGTCGCGCCCGGAGGCCGTAACTGAACTGATCGAGAAGGCGGCGTCCGAAGTCAGATCGCTGGTGCGCTAAAAGCACCTCCGGTTCACCCCCGAGCAGCGCCTCGCTCAAGACGCTCGCGGACGCAGATGTGTCGAGCTATTCAGCTCTGACTAACTGCCGTCGGCGCGTCCGAATTGTCCGGCTGCCGTTGCCTGAAGCTCCCGCAGCTCATCAGGTGAAGGGCACGCGCTCGAGGTGAACGCGGTCGTATCCCAGCCGGCAAGGCGCGCGCCAGCCTCGTAGGCGCTCTGGCAGAAGGCGAGCAGGGTGCGACGAGGATTTTCCGATGTCCGCACGTCTTCGTAGGGGAGGATGGCGAGCGAGGACGCGCTCCCCGTCGGCACCCACGAGCCGAGGGCGAGCGGTTGGTTGCGTAAGCCGTCGGGCTCCGGCGCGGTGTACGAGTAGTAGGCAGCGTCCGGGACGTTGTCGTCGCCGGGCCAAAAGCCGAACGAGATGACCTCGTGCGAGTAGGCCTCGCGCGTGACGGGATCGGCGCTCGAGTTTCCGCTCGGGCGGCCTGAGAAGCGTGTGACGGCGAGGTCGAAGCCGTGCCAGAAGAAGTGCACCGGGCTCGTCTTGCCGTTGAACCAGCCGCTGAACTCCTCGAGCACGGAGTCGGACCAGTCGAGGATGCGCCCGAATCGGGCAACGGCGTCGTGGTCCCATGACGCGTGCTCGGTGTCCTCGCGAAACGGCGTCTTCATGGGGACACCGAACGGCTTCTCCTGGATGGCGACGTCGACGCCGAGATTCCGGAGCGCTTCGTGCAGGCTCGCGTCGAAGTCGGCGACCGGCAAGCCGCCCGCGAGCGAGAACGATTCGATCCGGCCGTCCCCGGCCTGCACGACGACGGCGTCGTCGAGGAAGTCGAGCAGGATCTCGAATTCGGTCTCCCCGTGGTGGAGCCGACGCGTGGTCAGGCCGCGGACGTCGACGTAGAGCGGCACGTTCCACCAGTGGTTCCGCGGGGTCGTCGTCGCGAGCCTGACCTTGCCGAGAATCTGGCAGTAGAGGTGGAGCGTGTCCTTGGTCGGCCGCCAGTCCGCGAGATGGAGCTCCGGGAGCGTCATGAGGGGTCCAGCACGAAGGCGACTTCGTCGACGTAGCACCAGCTCCAGTCCTCGCCCGGCTCGGCGGAGCGGATGATGGGATGATCGGACTCGCCCGCGTGGCGCGTGGCGTGGCGGTTTGGCGACGAGTCGCAGCAGCCGATCTTCCCGCACGTCATGCACATGCGCAGGTGCACCCAGCTGGCGCCGATCGCCAGGCAGTCCTCGCAGCCGGCGATCTCGTCGGGAAGCGACGTTACCTCGATGCTGTCGAGATGGGCACAGACCGCGCTCATCGCGAAAGCACCTCGAGGAGCGTGGCCGTGTCGTGGGGACCCCGATAGACGGACCCGTTCACGAAGAGCGTCGGCGTTCCCCTGATCTCTCCTGTTGCGAGGCCGCTTTCGACGTCTCGGCGAATGCGCGCGAGGACGGCGTCACCGGCTCGGTCCTCGTCGAAACGTTCGAGGTCCAGGCCGAGACCCTTTGCGTAGCCCCGGATGTCCTCGTCTTCGAGCGCAGCCTGTCGGTGGAACAGGGTCTCGTGCATGTCCCAGAAGCGTTGCTGTTCTGCCGCTGCTTCCGCGGCTGCAGCGGCTGCCAACGCGTGCGGGTGGATCTCCGTCAGGGGGAAGTGCCGAAACGCAAAGCGGAGACCGCCCTCGAGTCGGCGCTCGACGCGCTCGATTTCCCGAAACGCCCGCCGCGAGTACGGGCACTCGTAGTCTCCGTACTCGACGAGTAGGGGAGCACGCGCCGGGCCGCGGACGTGGTCGACGGACCCGTCGATGTCTTCCAGGGGACTGAGGTGGTGGAAGCCTGCTGTGCTCATCAGGTCGCCACCTCGTATTCGGACGCGAACAGGTAGCTCACCCCCAGGCTTCGATACGGGCGCCAGCGGTCCGAGATCTGAGCCACTTCGTCTTCGGTCGGAAGGTGGTCGAAGCCGTACGCTCGTTGGATCGCGCGCCGGAGCGCGAGGTCGCCCGAGAGAAAGACGTCAGGTCGATCGAGGGCCACGAGCAAGAACCCGCGCGCGGTCCACGGCCCGATTCCCGGCACGTCTGTCAGGGTCTCCTCGACCTGCTCGTCGGTCATGCGCGAGAGCGCTTCGTTGCTCAGGCGTCCGTCCACGAACCTTT
>Ga0081538_10003241_pt1 | contig 15472 bp, 17 predicted proteins | sample TabmetS5T2R1_FD_71022 | JGI IMG/M metagenome (GOLD analysis project Ga0081538, IMG submission 71022) | Tabebuia heterophylla rhizosphere microbial communities from the University of Puerto Rico - S5T2R1 | ecosystem: Host-associated > Plants > Roots > Rhizosphere ... | reverse complement strand
GGCTGGGCCAGCAGGAACCACGGGTAGTAGTCGATCGAGGCCTCCGCCGCCATCCGCTCGAACTGATCCACGGTCGGGACGATGCCGAGGACGCCGAGCCGCTCCACTGCTTCGGGATGGTCCAGCGCCATCCGGTAGCCCACACGCCCGCCGCGGTCGTGACCGACCACGGAGAAGCGTTCGAACCCCAGCCGGCCCATGACCTCGACGAGCTCGGCCGCCATCTCACGCTTGCTGTAGCCCTCGCCCAGGGCGCCCCCCGGCGCCGAGCGACTCTCCCCGTAGCCCTTGAGGTCGCAGACAACGACCGCGTTGCGCCCGGTGAGCGCGGGCGCCACGCGATGCCAGCAATAGTGAGTCTGCGGGAAGCCGTGGAGGAGCAGGACGGCCGGTCCTCGGCCGGCGACTCCGGGACGGTAGCTCGTCGAGCCGACCGAGAGCGTCGTGTACTCGAAGCCGTCGATGCCTAGCTCGCCGGGCGCCGCCACGGCTCGATCGTAAGTCAGCCGGTCACGGTGAACGACTCCGTCATCTCGGCGGCAGAGCTGTTGCCGGCGTAGACGTCGATGCGGCCCGGCTCCACGACGAACCTGCCGCGGTTGTCGTAGAAGCCGAAGTCGCTCTTGTTCAACGTGAACGTGATCGTCCGCGTCTGACCCGGGTCCAGGGTCACGCGCTCGAACCCGCGCAGCCGGCGGACGGGCTGGGAGATGCTCGCCACCGGGTCGTGTATGTAGAGCTGCACGACCTCGTCGCCCTGACGGCTGCCCGTGTTCGTCACGTCCACCGACGCCCTGAGGCTCCCGTTCCGGGACACGGTCGAGCGGCTCAGCGCCAGGTTCGAGACCTCGAACGTCGTATAGCTGAGACCGTGACCGAACTCGAACAGCGGTCCGCAGCTAGGGATGTCGCGGTGCTGTGAGTTCCACTTCACGCCCTTGTTGCACGGGCGTCCGGTTGGCTCGTGGTTGTAGTAGATCGGGACTTGGCCGACCCGGTACGGGAACGACACCGGCAGCTTCCCGCCGGGGTTGACCTTGCCGAACACCACGTCGGCCACCGCGGGACCCGCCTGCACGCCCGGGAACCAGGCCTCGAGCAGGGCCGGCGTGTCGGCCACGATGTTCTCGAGCGCCAACGGCCGGCCGTTGAACAGGACGACCGCGTACGGCTTCCCGCTCGCCTTGACCGCCTGGATCAGCTCCTCCTGCCTCCCCGGCAGGTCGAGTGTGCTGCGCGCGTTCGCCTCGCCGCTCATCTCGCGTGTCTCGCCCACGGCCACCACGACCTGCTGGGCGTCCGCGAGGGCGGCGTTCACCTCTGCGGTGTCGATCGATGTGCAGCCCTCGGGGTCCCGGTCCTTCGGGACTTCCTCCTGGTCGAAGGGGACCTCGCCGTTCGAGAGCTGACAGCCGGCGGCGTGCGTCGCGCCCGGGCTCTGCTCATCGATGCCGTCGAGGACGGTGACGACGTCCTCGTCGGCGCCACGGCCCCACCACGGACCCAGCATGTCGTGCTGGTTGTCGGCGAGCGGCCCGATGACGGCCGTCTTCCTCGACGGGTCGAGCGGGAGGACCCCTCCGTCGTTCTTGAGCAGCACCATCGAGCGGCCGGCGGCCCTGCGTGCGGCCTCGACCGCGTCCGGCCGGAGCATCTCCGCCTCGGTCTCTTCGGGCTGGAACCGCGAGTACGGGTTCTCGAACAGCCCGGCGCGGAACTTCACGCGCAGGATCCGGCGCACGGCGTCGTTGAGCCGGCCCATCGAGATGCGGCCCTCGTCGAGCAGCTGCTCGCCGAAGTCGCGGATCAGCGTGCTGGTCATCTCCATGTCCAGGCCGGAGCTCAGCGCGAGCGCGGCGGCCCCGGGTCCGTCCTCCGCCACGCCGTGGCCGCACTCCGGGACGTCGTCCGGGTTGACCGGCGGGCAGGCGCGCATCTCGGCGACGGCGGTCCAGTCGCTCTCGATGAAGCCGTCGAAGTCCCACTCACGCTTCAGGATCTGGGTCATCGTGTACCGGTTGCCGCACCCGGGCACGCCGTTGATCGCGTTGAAGGAGCACATCGCGGTGTCGGCGCCGGCGTCGATGGCCGCCTTGAACGGCGGCAGGTAGAGGTTGCGCAGCCGCTGCTCGGACAGGTCGGTCGTGTTGTAGTCGCGCCCAGCCTCCGGCTCGCCGTAGGCAACCAGGTGCTTGGGGCTGGCGACGAGCCTGTCGCGGTCGCTGTAGTCAGTCCCCTGAGTCCCCTTCACGCGCGCGGCGGCGAGCACCGAGTTCAGGTAGGGATCCTCACCGGCGGCCTCTGAGATCCGGCCCCATCGCGGCTCGTGCGAGACGTCCACCATCGGGGCGTAGGTCTGCTTCAGCCCGACGGCTGCCGACTCGCGTGCGCCGTACCTCGCGTCATCGGACGCGACCTGCGGGTCGAAGCTCGCCCCCGTGCCGAGCGGGATCGGGAAGATCGTCCGGAAGCCGTGGATCGTGTCGAAAGCGAACAGGAGCGGGATCCCCAATCGCGATTCCTCCACTGCGATGCGCTGGAGTTCCCTGATGCGCTGCGGATCCGTGAGGCTCAGAACCGCGCCGAGCCCGTTCCGCACCTCCTCTTCGCCCTCCTCAGCCTGGTCCCCGGTGAACCTGAAGTCCGGCAGCAGCGTCACCTGTTGAAGCTTCTCCTCGACCGTCATGCGCGAGAGCAGCCGGTTCACGCGCGACTCGATTCCTCCGCCCGCGGGCTGCCGCACGGGTTGGAGCGCCTCCTCGTCGCTGGACCGTGTGGCGGCAACGACGCCTCCAGCCGCGGCCACGGCGATTGCCACGAGCGATACGGCGAGCGCTGCCTTGAGGCTGAACCTGAACATCGATCTCCCTTCCGCGAACGGTGGCCCCGGGTGGTTACCCGGGTTGTGGCGATTGACACCAGTCGTCTCGGGAAAGGAGGAGGGCGCTCCCTAGCCGGGCACGGTGACGGGCCGGGCGATCGTGTCTCGGCGCGCGAAGATCACCCCGGCGCCCGCGGCGGCCACGGCCACCGCGAGCAGCACACCGGCGCTCCATGAGTAGGCCTCGACGAGGGCGCCCGCGGCTGCGGCGCCCAGCGAGACGCCGGCAACGAGCGCGGTGAGCGGCCAGGTGAAGGCTTCGGCGTCGGTGCCCGGGAGCGACACCCGTCCCACGAGCTGGTTGCGGGAGGCGATCAGCGGCGCGATCGGGATTCCGGCCAGGATCGCCAGCAGCGCCATCGTCAACGGCGAAGAGGCGACCAAGAGCGCCGCGATGCCGAGTGGCAGGAGACACGCGAACCGGAGGTGCACGTCCTCGAGCGGCGCCTGCCGGACCCGCGCGCCGTACACGAGGCCGGCCGCGCCGCTGGCGGCCGACCACACGGCGAGCAGCACACCGGCCATCTCCTTCGAGCCCTCCGCCTCGCTGAAGGCCGGCAGCACCACCTCGATCGTGCCGAAGCAGACGCCCACCGGCAGGCTCGCGAGCACGAGCGTGCGCAGTCCCGGCGCGGCGAGCGCGCCGAGGCCGAGCGCCGGGCGCCGGCCCGCTTGGCGGCCGGGGCCCTTGTGGCCACGCAGCCCGACCAGCAGGAGCGTCGTGCCGGAGAGGACGCAGGCAGCCGAAATGCCGAGCGCGTACTCCGGGCCGGCGATCGCGAGTACCGCCGTCACGATCAGCGGCCCGACGATGAAGATGAACTCGATCATCACCGAGTCGAGGGCGTACGCTCCCGGGATCAGGTCGGGGCTGCGCTCGAGCAGATAGGGCCAGCGCGACCGGAGCACCGACGAGAGCGGCGGGATCGCGGCGCCCGCAAGGAACGAAGAGGCGATGATCGCAGCCGTGGGCGCGCCCGCCGCGCCGAGCACCCACACGAGCACGAGGCCGGCGCCGTGCAGGCTGGCGAGGGGCACCAGGGTGCCGAGGCCGCGGCGATCGACCAGCCGCCCCTGGAGCGGCGCGCCGCTCGCGCTGCCGAGCGCCAGGGCGCCCGCACACGCGCCGGCGGCTGCGAAGGAACCGGTGACCTCGCGTACGTAGAGGAGGATCGCGAGGCCGCTGATGCCGATCGGCAGGCGACCGACGAGCGTCGCCAGCACGATGACGGCCACGCCCGGTGTGCGCATGATGCGGGCGTACACACCCACGCCCACCAGCATTGCAGGCGCCGAGCGATTGCTAGTTTCCCGCGGCCGTGAACCGGATCTCGCTGACTGCGCTGGCCGCCGCGGTCCTCGCAATGGGTCTCGCGGAACGGCGTGCGCGGCCCTCAGCTTCGCCTTTCTCTCGGTGGCGCACGGCGAGCCGTGGGAGCTTGTTGCGACAACAGCTTTCCTTGGGCTCGGAATCGGCTTATCGTTCGCTTCGATGGCGAATCTGATCGTCGAGGCGGTCCCACAGGCGCAGACCGGCGAGGCGACTGGTATGAACACGATCATGCGCACCGTGGGGGGAGCGTTCGGTGCCCAGATCGCGGCGGCGATCATCTCGGGCAACCTGGTTGCCGGGAGCGCGTACCCGGCCGAGGCGGGTTACACGGAGGCCTTCCTGGTCTCCGCGGCCGCCCTCTGCCTCGCACTTCTCGCGGCCCTCCTGATTCCCGGCCGGGGCAGCGGCGCGGCCGCCCCCCGCGAGGCCGCGGAGGCCCCTGCGAGGGGGTGAGTCGTGCCGCGGCGGCTGCTCGTCGGACATGATGGCTCACCGGCATCGACCGAGGCGCTCCTCCACGCCGGGCGCCTGGCGTGCTCGTGGCACGGCCGTGTGACGGTTGTGCTCGCCCTGCCGCACGTGCCGTTCGGGGCGGTGATGGCCCCGGTGAGCGTGCCGGTCCTGGAGCAGGAGGCGCAGCTCGCGGCCGAGCGCGAGCTTTGCCTTGGCGTGAGCGAGCTGGCACCCGATGTGTCGGTCACGAGCATCGTTACCGGCACCGCGCTCCGGTCCGCTCTCGTTCGCGCCTGGCGCTGCGGCGAGCACGACGCGGTCGTTCTTGCCGCGGGCGGTCCACTGTCGCCGCTCCGCGGCGCGGCACGCGCGCTGCGCCGGCAGGGACTGGAGCCGATCATCGTGGGCGGCCGGCCCCGTGGCCGTCTCGCGCTGAGGCCCCGGCGCCGCGCCCGGGCCGCTCGCCGCGCCCGCGCCGCTTAATACTCTGGGCCCTGTGGAGCCGGATGCCGTCGAGATCAGGGTCCTCGGCTGCCTCATCGAGAAGCAGCGCACGACGCCCGACACCTACCCGCTGACCCTGAACGCCCTGCGGCTGGCCTGCAACCAGTCGACCAATCGCGACCCGGTGGTGGACTACGACGAAAGCACGATCCGGGGTGCGCTGGAGCGGCTCGGACGAAGGAAATGGACCACGCTCGCCAGCTGGTCGAACCGCCGAGCGATGAAGTACCGGCACACGCTCGATTCGGCGCTGGGCCTGTCGGACCCGGAGACAGCCGTGCTGTGCGTGCTGATGCTCCGCGGGCCGCAGACGCCGGGCGAGCTGAAGCAGCGGAGCGAGCGGCTCCACTCGTTCGCGGGGCTCGAGGAAGTCGAGGCCACCGTGCGGCGGCTGATCGAGCGGCACCTCGCCCGCGAACTGCCCCGGCGGCCGGGCCAGCGGGAGAGGCGCTATGAGCAGCTTCTGGGCGGGAGCGCGGTCGAGGAGGGCGAACCCGAGGAGGGCGGTCCGCCCGAGCCGCAGGCGCCCCGCTTGGCGGCCGAGTCGGTCACCCCGATGGATGCCGAACCGGTGGCGCCGCCTGCGCCGACCGCAACCGCGCCCGGCATCGAGCGGCGGGTCGCCCGACTCGAGGAGGAGCTGGCTTCCCTGCGCGCAGACCTCCGCGATCTGCGGGAAGAGCTCGGAGCGTAGGGCGGGGCAGCGCAGCTATCTGCATTAGCCGCCACTGTGCCGGTCAATGCAGATAGCGTCGAGGCGCCTCCGCGGAAGCGAATGCCGCCCCTCAAGCAATCCATCTCACTGGTGATCGAGCACCCCGCCGGCCTGCTCCTCGTGCGCCGCCCCGAGGATGACGAGGACCTGCCGGGCCTATGGGGGCTGCCGGCCGCATCGCTCGAGGAGGGGGAGAGCGAGGAGGAGGCAGTGCGCCGCGCGGGGCGGGACAAGCTCGGCGTCGAGGTTCGGCCGGTCCGCCCGCTCGGCGAGGCGGTCGGCGAGCGCCCTGGCTACCGCATCCGGATGCGCGACTGGGAGGCGGAGATCCTCTCCGGCCGGCCGGCGGTGCCGCAGCCGGGCGGCGGGACGCAGTACGACGAGCTTCGCTGGGGGACGGTCGCCGAGCTCATGCCCGCCGCCCGGGCCGGCTCGCTCTGCTGCCGGATCCTCCTGGCGAACCGCCATTTACCCTGGGAGCCATGACGGCGCGGCCCGGCATGCTCGCCCGCGGCCCCTGGCGACCGGACCAGGTCGACGTGCGCTGGCGCGAAGAGGCCTACGAGCCGCCCGCCGAGATCGACCGGATGGCCGACGAGGCCGTGACCGGCCTGCGGGAGCGCGGCTCGCCTGCCCACGACGGAATGGCCACCCGCCTCGCCGGATGGCGCGCCGACCGCGGTCGGCTCGAGCTCGAGCTCCAGCCCGCGCGCTGGGCCCTGCGCCTGGTGGAGGACGACGCCGCGGGCAGCCTGACCGCGCTGTGCGTGGTGCGCGCCGCCGACGGCCGCTGGCTCGCCGGCCGGCGGGCGCATTGGGTCTCGACCTGGGCGAACCGCTGGGCGCTCGGCGCCGGTGGCGCGGTCGATCTCGGGGAGAGCCCGGCCGAGACGCTCGGACGTGAGCTGTGGGAGGAGTGGCAGCTCGAGCCCGAACGCCTGACGGTGGAGGCGCTCGTGAGGCTGCCGGGCGGCGTGGCGATGCTGGTCGGCCTCGCGACCGTGGCCGAGGCCTGCGAGCCCGTGCCCGACGCCGAGCACGACGCCTGGGCCTGGTGGCCGGCCGACGTGGCGCAGTGGCCCGCCGAAGCGGACGAGCGCCTGAGCCGCATGGCCCGGCTGCTTCAGGCTTCGGCCACGCCCACCGGACAGGACACGCCGGTCCCGCCCAGGCCGCAGTAGCCGTTCGGGACCTTGGCGAGGTACTGCTGGTGATAGTCCTCGGCGTAGAAGAACTCGGGAGCGTCGGCGATCTCGGTCGTGATCTCGCCGTAGCCGGCCTGAGCCAGCCGTTCCTGATAGCGGTCGCGCGAGGCTAGCGCGGCATCGCGCTGCGCCTCCGAGGTGACGTAGACGGCGGAGCGATACTGGGTGCCCACGTCGTTGCCCTGGCGCATGCCCTGCGTGGGATCGTGGCCCTCCCAGAACAGCCGCAGCAGCTCGTCGTACGAGATGTCCTCGGGCCGGTGCACGACCAGCACGACCTCGGCGTGGCCCGTGCGCCCGCTGCAGACCTCCTCGTAGGTGGGGTTCGGCGTGTAGCCGCCGGCGTACCCGACCGCGGTGGTGAACACGCCGGGCGCCTCCCAGAAGCCGCGCTCGGCTCCCCAGAAGCAGCCCATCCCGAAGATCGCCCGCTCCGTTCCCTCCGGGAAGGGCGGCTCGAGCGGCGTGCCGAGCACGAAATGGGTGTCGGGCACGACGAAGGGGCGGGTCTCGTGGCCGGGCAGGGCGTCGGCCGGATCCGGCAGATCGGTCTTGTGACGGAACAGGAAGCTCATCTCTCTATCCAGAGTAACGTCCGCCGGCAATGGCGCTCGTTACGGAGCTGGAGCTACCGCGGCTCGACTACCTCGCCGAGGACCTGAAGGGTGAACGATTCCACGACGTGATGAACGAGCTTCGGGCTCGGACCTGGCTCGCAGCCGCGCCGATCGGCTTCTTCGTGCTCGACCGCGAGGCCGGCTCCTTCTTCCTGCGCACGAAGAGCGCGACGTTCCCGGGGATGAAGATCGCCGAGCTGTTCGGCGTCGAGGAGGGGCCGCTGCTCGAGCAGATGCGGCGCAACATCCTTCACATAAACGGCGACGCCCACCGGCGCCTGCGCAACCTGGTGAATCCCGCGTTCACCCCGCGCGCGGCCGACCGCTGGCGGCCGGCGATGCGCGACTTCCTCGAGCGGCTCTGGGAGCCCCTGGCGGATGCGACGGAGTGCGAGTTCGTCGCCGCGTTCGCCAAGCCCTACCCCTCGCTCACCATCGCCACGGTCATGGGGGCGCCGCTCGAGGACGCGCCAAAGCTCTACGAGTGGTCGAACCTGATCCAGCGCCAATTCGATGGGCCGAGCCTGCTGAACGAGCGCGACGCGATCGAGCGCGCGTGCGCGGAGTTCTATGACTGGGCGGGGAAGCTGATCGACCGTCGCCGCGATGATCCGGGCGACGACCTCATCTCGACGCTGATCGCTGCGTCGCACGAGGGCGACCGCCTCTCCGACGTCGAGTGCATGAACCTCGTGCTGAACGTGCTCGTGGGCGGCGTCGACACAACCCAGTCGCAGCTCGCTCAGGGACTCCGTCTGTTCGCCACTCACCCCGGGCAGTGGGAGCTCCTCGCCGCCCAGCCCGAGCTGGCCCCGCAGGCCGTCGAGGAGGCGCTCCGCTACGAGCCGATCACGCCGATTACCGCGCGTCTCCTTCACGAGGACGTCGAGTACCGCGGAGTTACGTTTCCGGCCGGCACGGTGGTGATGGTCGCCGCGTTCACGGGTAATCGGGACGGGGTGGAGGGAGACCCCGATGCCTTCGACATCACCGTCGAGCGCGGCGACGCCAAGCCGCTCACCTTCGGGGCCGGCATCCACTACTGCCTCGGTGCGAACCTCGCCCGCGCGGAGCTGCAGGAGGCGCTGGCCTTCCTGCCCGCGAGGATGCCGGGCCTCGAGCTCGGCGGCGAGCCGGAGCTGGGGTCGATACACGGGATCTACGGACTGGAGAGGCTGCCGCTGCGATGGAGGTAGGGCTGGCGATGTTCAACACCGACTACACGATCGAGCCCGCTCGGTTGGGGCGGCTCGCGGAGGAGCGCGGCTTCGAATCGCTACTCCTGACCGAGCACACCCACATCCCGGTGAGCCGCGAGACGCCGCGGCCCGGTGGCGGCGAGCTTTCGCCGGAGTACAGCCATTGCAATGACCCGTTCGTCGCGTTGGGGATGATCGTGGCGGTCACCGAGCGGCTGAAGATCGGCACCGGAATCTGTCTCGTCGTGGAGCGCGATCCGATCACCACCGCGAAGGAGGTGGCCACGCTCGATCATCTCTCGGGCGGGCGCTTCCTGTTCGGCGTGGGCGCGGGTTGGAACCGCGAGGAGATGCGCAACCACGGCACCGATTTCGGCCGCCGCTTCTCGGTCCTGCGCGAGCGGGTGGAGGCGATGAAGGCGATCTGGACGCAGGACGAGGCCGAGTACCACGGCGAGCACGTGAACTTCGATCCGATCTGGGCCTGGCCGAAGCCCCAGCAGAAGCCGCACCCGCCGATTCTGGTCGGCGGCACCGGGGAGAAGGTGCTGGACCGGGTGCTGGCGTTCGGCGACGAGTGGATGCCGAACCGCGTGGACGACCCTGAAGCACTGGGCGAGCGGATTGCGGAGCTCGAGCGGCGCGCCGAGGAGGCCGGCCGGGAGCGGATCCCGGTCAGCGTGTTCGGAGCGAAGCCCGACGCCGGATTCGTCGAACGGCTCGGCGCCGTGGGAGTGGGGAGATGCTTCTTCTACGTCCGGCCGGTGGAGCCCGCCGAGGTGGAGCGCCAGCTCGACGAGCTGGCTGAGCTGCGCGACCAGGTGGCTACGCAGCGAACAGCGTGAGGTCGGGCTCGCGCTCCCCCCGCACCACGCCCAGATCGATCTCCACGCACCCGATGCCGCGTGCCTCGGCCAGCACGCGCGCCTGCGGCTTGATGTGCTGGGCGGCGAGCACGCCGCGACAGCGGCCGAGACCCGGCGACTCGCAGATCCGCTCCAGATAGCGCCTAAGCTGCTCGACCGCCTCGATCGTCCCGATCCGCTTGATCTCGACGGCGACGTATTCGTCGTCGCCGTCCCGGCACATCAGGTCGACCGGCCCGATGTCCGTGGGCCACTCCCGCCGCACGAGCCGTAGACCCTCGCCGCACCAGCCCGGCGAGTCGGCGAGCAGCTCCTGGAGCTCGCGCTCCACTCCCTCCTTCTCGAGTGCCGCGGCCTCGCCCATGTCGTGCTCGACGTCCGAGATCACCTCGGCGATGCGGATCTCGAGCCGGTCCTCGGCGCCGCGCTTTCGCACCACCATGAGGCCGGGCTCCTCCTCGATAACCGTCGGCGGGGTCATCCAGTTCTGCGGCTTGAAGCCTCCGGTGTCGGCGTGCACCATCACCGAGCCGTCCCACTTCAGCATCAGGAGGCGAAGCGCATCCGGCAGCACCGCGGTCAGGCGGCCGGTGTACAGGACCTCGCAGCGGGCGACGATCAGGCGCACCCGGCCCACGCTAGACCGGGGCTCGGACGACGCCGCGGGCCGCTTAGCGCCGCCACGGAAAATCCGGTCGCTTCGCTCGCGGATTTCCAATTACTCGACGAAATCGCGAGCGCGGCTGCCGGCGCTGGCGCGCCAGCAGCCCCCCGCCGATCCCGAGCGCTGCCAGGGCGGCGGCGATCAGCGTCGGGCGGGCTCGCAGGCGGCGAAACTCGCCCTCGACCTCCGGCCACAGGGCCTCGTCCACGACGTCCGTGGCCGCCTTGGGTGTCGACGCCAGGTGCGCGACGGGAATCGGCTCCGAGAAGGCGACCTGCACGCGGCGAGGCTTCGGAAGCGGGCCCAGGAAGAGCCGCTCCGTCCCGGTGATGGCGCAGGGGACGAGCGGAGCGCCGCTGTCGAGGGCGAGCCGCCCGGCGCCTCGGCGCGGGTTGCCGAGCTGGTCGGGGTCGCGGACGCGCGTGCCCTCGGGGAACAGCGCCAGCAGCCCGCCTTGGCGCAGAATCTCGCGCGCGGTCTCGAGTGCGTCGGAGTCCGACTGCCCGCGGCGGACCGGAAAGGCACCGAGGCGCACGAGCAGACCGCCGTAGGGCGCTTCGATCAACTCCGTCTTCGCCATGAATCGCAGCTGCCTGGGAATGCGAACCGCAATGAAGAACGGGTCCAGGAAGCTCTTGTGGTTCGGCGCGATGATCGCGGCGCCCGCCTCGGGCACGTGCTCGACCCCCGACACGTGCATTCGGAAGTACACCCGCAGAAACGGCGAAACGATCCCCCGGACGAGCGCGTACAGGGGCCGCGACACACCTTTCTCGCGGGCGAAGCGGTGGGCTTCCTCGTTGGTCACGCGGCCTCGACGGGTACCGTAAACGGACCCGATGAGCGGCGAAGGCACCAGCTCGCACGTCGCTTACCGCGCGGTCCTCCTCGCGGCCGGGCTGCTCCTGTTCGGCCTCCTTTTCCGCCAGCTCGTGACTCTGCTGCTGGCGCTCCTCTTCACGGTGATCATCGCGATCCCGCTCGCGGCAGCGGCCACTCGGCTCGAGCGCCAGGGCGTGCCCCGGCCACTGGGGGCGCTCATGACACTCGCGGGCGCCATCGGGGCGCTCGCCCTGATCGTCGCTCTCCTCATCCAGCCTTTCATCGACCAGACGAACGAGTTCGTCGACGACGTGCCCGGAATCGTCAACGATCTCGAGGGCTACTACGCCGATCTCACCGGACAGGACGCGGGGGAGGTGGGCGACCGGGTCGAGGAGTTCTTCGAGAACTGGACGGATGACCCCGAGCGCTTCATCGGGCCGATCACTTCGATCGGCGTCAACGTCGCGGGCATCCTGGCCGCGCTCGTTCTGATCGTGATCACCGCGTACTACATGGCGGTGCGCCCGGGGCCGCTCGTCGACGGCCTCGTCAGCCTGGCGCCGCCCTCACGCCGCGATCACGTGCGCCACGTGCTCGACCGCCTGCGCGACGCGTGGATCGGCTGGATGCAGGGTGTGGCCGTGGACATGGCGGTGACCGGCGTGCTCGTGTTCGTCGCTTTAACCATCATCGGGCTCGATTTCGCCATCTTCTTCGCCGTTTTGTCGGCTCTGCTGGTGGTCGTTCCGTATTTCGGGGCGATCGCCGGGGCGATCCCGCCGACACTGCTCGCGCTCACCGACTCACCCGGCAAGGCCCTGCTCGTGCTCGTCGCCTATGTGATCGTCCAGCAGATCGAAGGCAACGTCATCGTCCCGCTCGTGATGTCGCGGACGGTCCGCCTGCACCCGGCCGTGATCGCGGTCGGCGTCGTCGTAGTCGGCCAGCTGTTCGGCGTGGCGGGCCTGTTCGTCGCCGTTCCGATCATGTCGCTGATCGTCATCTCCGTGGAGGAGTTCTGGGTCAAACCGATCGAGGAGGCCGAGCGCGAACGAAGACGGGAGGAGCTCGAGCTGCCGACTGCCGCCGAGGGGGAGCTCGCCGATCGCGAGGAGCAGCCGCTCAGGCCAGCTTCGTAATCGCGATCACCGCACCGATCAGCACGAAGATCACGATCAGCACCTGGAGGACGATCCAGAAGCGCGGCATTTCCATGGGGCCGCCCACGATAGCCGCGGCGCGACCCGTGGTTCTTTTTGGTTCGTTACTCGATGATGGCCTGGCGCAGAGCGATGGCGACGGCGTGCACGCGAGTGTCGGCCTCGAGTTTCAGGATCGCCCGCTTCGTGTCCGACTTGACGGTTTCCGTGCTGAGCCCGATTCGATGCGCAACCTCTTCGGTATGGAGGCCCTCGGCGAGCAGCTGGAGAATCTCGCGCTCGCGCTCCGACAGTGGGGCATCCGGGCCGACCGCCGACATCAGCAGCGAGGGGGAGAGTGACGGGTCGACGAACGGCTTCCCCGTGGTGACGGTCCGGATCGCGCGCAGCAGGTCCTCGGGCGGCGAGCCCTTCATGACATAGCCACGGGCGCCCGCGGCGATTGCGTCGGAGAGCAGGCGCTTGTCCCCGTAGGCGGAGAAGACCACCGTCTGAACTCCGGGCGCCGCCTCCGCGATCCGCTTGACGGCGGAAATGCCGTCGATACCGGGCAGGCGCACGTCCATGATCACGACCTCGGGTCGCAACCTGCGTACCGCATCGATCACGCCTTCGCCGTTCTCGACGCTCCCTACGAGCTCGACGTCGGGCGCCTGTCCGAACATGAGGCCGAGTCCTTGGCGCACAGTCGGGTGATCGTCCACGGCCAGACACCGTGTTGGTGTGGACTGCACGCAAGAACCCTACTGGCTATCCAGCCAGGTAGCCACCAATTTGTCCAAAGACCGAACCTGCCGGTCGTGCCGGGGCGGCATATGATGGGCGCCGCTTGGACCGCGCGCGGAAGGAGAAACCTTGATCGGTTCGATGGTCGTCGGTACGGATGGCTCCGACACCGCCAGCGAGGCGGTGCGACAGGCCACGGAACTCGCGCAGCGGCTCGGCGCGAAGGTGCACCTGGTGAGCGCCTACGAGCCCGTTCCGGAGGGCCGCCTGCGCGAGGAGCGCCAGCAGGTCCCGGGCGACCTCCAGTGGATGGTCAACCCCCGCGAGGACGTCAACGACACGCTCGCCGAGGCCGCCAAGGGACTGCAGGACGTCGGCGTCGAGGTCGAGACCCATGCGCGGGAGGGCGACCCGGCGGACGCCATTCTCGACGTAGCCGAGGAGGAGCATGCCGACCTGATCGTGGTCGGCAACAAGGGGATGACGGGCGCCAAGCGGTTCCTGCTCGGGAGCGTGCCGAACAAGGTCTCCCACCACGCTCCGTGCAGCGTGATGATCATCCGGACGACTTAGTCCCTCAGTCCTCAGCGAAGCGCCGCGGCCGCGTCCACGATTCCCCAGCCGTAGAAGCGGTCGAAGCCGACCGTGCCGGCGTCCCGGGCCGTGCCCTTGAGGTGATCCTCAACCATCTTCGGAGTCGGGTCTGGGCCGAGGCGCCCGGTTGCGATCACCAGCGCTGCGACAGCCGCCACGTGCGGTGCTGCCATCGAGGTGCCCTTGAAGTTGCGGGGCAGCCCGAAGCGACTCACCCAGCCGTCGCGGACGAAGGTCTGCTGGAAGATGTTCCTGCCCCCGGCGTCCGGTCGACAGTGGTCGACATCCCATTGACTGCGTGTGTTCGGCGCGTCCCAACCGCCGCCGGGAGCCATCACGTCGAGGTCCTTGCCCGCGTTCGAGTACTCGGCCTCGCAGCCCCTGACGGTCGTGGCCCCCACTGCGAGCACCTGCTCCGCCCGCGCCGGATAGGCGACCCTCACGTCGGTCTCGTTGCCGGCGGCTCCCACGACGATCGAGCCGCGCCGCCGCGCGAAGCGGATCGCCGACAACACGTCGGGGATCTCAACGGCTTCCACGTAGCGGGAGAACTCGAAGCTGAGGTTGATCACGTCCGCGTGCCGGCGCGCGGCGTAGCGGATGGCTCGCGCGATCGCCGCTGCGTCGCCGAGGCCCCTGGTGTCGAGCACGCGCAGGGGCATGATCTTCGCTCCGTAGGCGATTCCTGCGGTGCCGAGACCGTTGTTCGTGGCCTGCGCGATCGTGCCCGCCACGTGGGTGCCGTGACCGAACTCGTCATTCGGATGGCGATCGTTGTCGATGAAGTCGTAGCCCCTTGCAAAGGTCGTGCGGCGCAGGTCGGGTGCGCGCCGGAAGCGCTTGTAGCGCTGGTAGGCGACCCCGCTGTCGAGCACGGCGACGACCGCGCCACGGCCGCCCGGCGCGCCGCGGAGCGCAGCGAGCTCCCAGGCCTCGGGCATGTTGATCCCGAAGGTGTCGAAGAGGTTCCACTGGAGCCGGAAGTCCGGGTCGTTGGGGGTGAACGCCGCGGCGTGCGCCTTCACGTTCGGCACCGCGTACGCGACCTCCGGGTAGCGACGCAGCTCCGCGACCGTCTCGTGCACCGATTCGCCGTCCTCTATCGCGAGTTGCTCGGACCCGCCCGGAAGCGCCCGCTCGGCATCCGTGCCGCTCCGCCGTTCCATCGCGGATTCGGCGCGGGGGCTCGTGCCGTCCTCGTAACGAACTATCACCTCGCCAGGCACATGGTCGCCCGCAGCCGCGCCGGCCGGCACGGCGAGCGCCGTGAGGACCGGAAGGGCGACGAGAAGCAGGCGAATTGACATTGGTTACGGTGCCGGGCGGAGTGTACGAAGGCTCCAACAGAGAGAACGCAGGGAAGTTGTGAGGGTGTCCGGCACCGGGTCGGCCGTCGCATGACATCGGCGGCCTTCTTCCCGCGCGATGAGTACTTCATGCGCCTCGCCCTGCGCGAGGCCGAGCGGGCCGTCGAGCACGACGACGTCCCGATCGGAGCCGTGGTGGTCGCCGCCGGCGAGGTGCTCGCCGCCGCGCGCAACGAGCGCGAGCTCCGGGGCGACCCCACCGCGCACGCCGAGCTGCTCGCGCTGCGCGAAGCGTCGGCCAAGCTCGGCACCTGGCGGCTGCTCGACACCGTCCTCTATGTGACCCTCGAGCCGTGCGCGATGTGCGCCGGAGCTATCGTCCTCGGCCGCGTGCCCCGCGTCGTATTCGGAGCTGACGATCCG
>Ga0081538_10003240_pt1 | contig 15472 bp, 13 predicted proteins | sample TabmetS5T2R1_FD_71022 | JGI IMG/M metagenome (GOLD analysis project Ga0081538, IMG submission 71022) | Tabebuia heterophylla rhizosphere microbial communities from the University of Puerto Rico - S5T2R1 | ecosystem: Host-associated > Plants > Roots > Rhizosphere ... | reverse complement strand
GCCTGGCCAAGCGACCCCCAGGGCTACCACTTCGGCGGCGCGTACCTGAAGCTGCCCGCCCGCGACCTGGCCAAGCTCGGGTACCTGTACCTCAACGGCGGGCGGTGGGACGGCACCCAGGTGGTCCCGGCCGACTACGTGGCCGCCTCGACCCGGCCCCAGAGCGACCCGTCGGTGGGCTCCGGGGGCTATGGCTACCAGTGGTGGGTGACGAACGAGACCGGCCACGACGGCTTCCGCGCCGAGGGCTTCGGCGGCCAGCTCATTCAGGTCATCCCCGACCTGGACCTGGTCGTGGTCATCACCAGCCAGGCCTACCAGGGGCCCCAGAACCCCGCCGACCTGGTCGGGGCGGTGATCGTCCCGGCCGTCACCGGGTAGCGGTGGCGGCCGGGAGTTGAGGCGGCGGTCCACGAGGGCCTGGAGGCGGCGGCGGGCCGCCTGGAACAGGGCGGCCGCGCCGCCCCTCCAGCACCCTGCACCGGGTGCCGGTGTGGCCCGCCTGCGTCTCGGCAGCGCGATGGGTCGAGGGTGTACGCCACCGCTCCCGCATCGGGATGAAGCCGATCTACGACGCTGGCGGGTCGTTCGGATCCAGACGCGAGCACAGGCTCGGGCAGCCAGGCCGGCGGTGCAGGCACATCGCCCCCGGGACGCTGGCGCGGCCTGGTGTGGTAGCCGTGTCCGGCTGTCCCGGCGGGCGAGGAAGGAACCGCAGATGCGCAGGCGCATCACCGTCGCCCCCACCTTGCTGGCGCTCACGCTGTTGCTGGCCATCGCCAACGTCGGCAGTGCGGCCGGTCCGCCGCCGGATCGGGAGGCCGCGGCCCGGCGGGCCACGCAACAGGCCCCGGCGCCCCAGGCACCCAATGACCTGTTCGTCATCAACGACGGCTTCGTCACCCAGACCTACCACCACTTCGGCAACCCCGCCAGCGGCATCCTGACCGCCGAGACCTGGGGGGAGGGCGGCTGGATCGACGCCGGCGGCGGGACCGTCGCGCCCAACAACTCCCAGGGCGTGGTCCGGGCGCTCAAGCAGTCCAAGGTGCTGCGGGTCGCGGTGCGGGTGGAGCTGTGGGGCACCGATGCCACCGGCGACCACCAGCTCGCCAGCTCCAGCACCGTCAACTCCGGCACCGCCCCGTCGGCGCGGGTGCAGACCCCGGAGATCGACGTCAGGACCGCGCCCTGCCTGCTGTGGACCCGGGCGTTCGTCTCGATCCGCTGGAGCGACAACCGGCTGTCGAACGTGAGCTTCGAGATGCCGTTCGGCTACTACAACCTGGACGCGCACTGCTGATCACCGAGCGGTCCGCCGGGCGGGCTCGGCGCGGCGCCGGGCCCGCCCGCCCCGTCAGGACGGGATGGTGACCCGGCGGGTGCGGCGGTCGCCGTCGAGGGCGCGGAGGGCCTGGGTGAGGGTGGGGACGTGGAGCTCGCGCTCGCCGCGTTCCCACATCAGCTCGAGCGCCGCCAGGAGCGCCCTGGCCTCGGTGGCCAGGGACTGGGCGGCGCGCAGGCTGGCGTAGGCGTGGCCGGAGCTGCGGGCCGGGTTGATGCGGGCGGTCAGGTCGACCACGGCCAGGTAGTGGTCGACCAGGGAGCACTCGGCGTCGGTCAGCGCCGGCATCCGGGGCAGGTCGGGCGTGCGTGGCCGCTCGGGGAGCATGCCGTCACCCGCGGGCGCCGGCCGGGGCGAGCTCGGGGACGTCCCGGCGGCCGGTGAGGATCTCGTCGACCAGCCCGTACTCCAGGGCTCCCTCGGCGTCGAGGATGAAGTCGCGGTCGGTGTCGCGGGCGATCTTCTCGACGCTCTGGCCGGTGTGGGCGGCCAGGATCTGGTCGACCAGGGCCCGCTGGCGCAGGATCTCGCGGGCCTGGATGTCGATGTCGACCGACTGGCCCTGGGCGCCGCCGTGCGGCTGGTGGAGCAGGACCGTGGAGTGGGGGAGGGCGTAGCGCTTGCCGGGCGTCCCGGCGGCCAGGATGACGGCCGCCGCCGACGCGGCCCAGCCCAGGCAGGTGGTGGCGACGTCGCAGCGGATGTAGCGCATCGTGTCGTAGATGCCGAGCAGGGCCGTGACCGACCCGCCGGGCGAGTTGATGTAGAGCTGGATGTCCTTGTCGGGGTCCTCGCTCTCCAGGTGGATGAGCTGGGCCATGATCAGGTTGGCGCTGGTGTCGTCGATCGGGGTGCCGAGGAACACGATCCGGCCGCTCAGCAGCCGCGAGTAGAGGTCGAACGACCGCTCGCCCCGGCTGGTCTGCTCGACGACGACGGGCACGAGGTTGGACATGTGGCCTCCCACGGACAGGCGCTGCGGCGGTGCTCGCCACCAACCGTGCCACAGCGGGGCGGCGGCGGGGCCGGTTTCCGCTGCAGGCCGAGCGCGCCGGGGTCAGGCCCGGTGGACGCCGTGACCGGTTTGTAACCTGGCGGGTCGTGGGCCCGCCGGCGGCCCGGCGGTGGTCACGGGCCCGGCCGGGCCCGCCGCCAGGGCGGCTATGACCTGCTGGGCCAGGTCCTGGCGGGCCATCACCGTCCTGGTCGGGCGCCCGTTCGGGGCGCCTGGCCGCACTATGTAGGTCTCTCGATGGGCGCCGCCCACCCCCCTGCGCACAATCCCGGCAACCTGGGCAGTGCGCCGGGTCGGGGGGAGGGTGCATGTCGCGGTTGTGGTCGCCTGCCGGCGGGGCCCCGGACGGCCCGCCCCCGTTCGGGGTGTGGGTCGGGGACCCGGCGCGGGCGCGCGGCCTCCCGGTCCCCCCGCAGCGTCCGGCCCCGCCACCTCGTCCGGTCCCGGCGCGGCGGCGCCGCTCCGCGGCCGTCCTGCTGGCCGCCGGGACCCTGGCCACGGCCATGGTCGCCGGCTCGGTGGTGAACATGGTGGACCGCCTGGGCGCGGCCAACCCGCCGCCGCCCGCCTCGGGCGGGGCGCCGAGCCTGGCCAGCCTGAACGCGGCCATCGCCCGCGGCGAGTCGTTCCTGAACGGCCTCTACAAGCCGCTCGGCCGCACCGGGGCGGTCCAGTCCGAGTACTACGGCCTGCCGATCCGGGTGCGGTACCCGGGGTACGAGCGCTGGGTGCTGCTCGGCCAGGTCGAGGGCGTCGCCTGCCAGGCCGGGGACTGCCCGGAGCCGACCCGGATCCGCGGCCTGACCTCGACCTACGACGGCGAGAGCTACGAGCTGACCTACGACACCCCGACCATCCCCCAGGGCCTGCGGCTCCGGGCCGAGGTCGACTGGGACGCCGGCGGGGACCGCTACCGGGTGAGCGTGGCCGTGATCGCCTTCGAGGACCGCTCCACGGCGGCCGAGATCTGGCTCGACGAGGCCCTGCTGGGGACCGTGGCACCCGGGGCGGTCGACGGCGCGCAGCCGCCGCTGCGCCGCAGCTTCCCGGCCCGTGAGGTCAGCCACCTGCGCAGCTTCCGGTACACGATCCGCCACGCCACCCAGCTGGCCTGGCTGCACGCGGTCAGCCGGGAGGACGCGGCCCGCTCCGACGCCCTGGCCCGCTTCATGCTGAAGGCGGGCTTCGTGCCCGGGGAGGACCTCCGGGCGGCCATCTTCGGCCGCGGCCGCGACGCCCCGCGGGACTTCAGCTACCGCCACGAGCCCTTCCTGGACGCCTACGGCGACTGCGAGCTCCAGCCCCCGACCACCCCGACGGCCTACCCCTACCGGTCCAAGGCGTGCCTGGGCAACGTGCGACCCTACCTGCTGGCGGCCCGCCACGACACCCTGCTGCCGGCCATCGAGGCCCTCCAGGCGCTGAACCGCGGCGAGTCGCCCGACAGCGCCTACCGGGACCAGTCGGCGCTGCTGCCGATGGCCACGACCACGGCCAGCCGCACCGCCGACGTGCTGGAGCGCCGCTTCAACCGGCTCGGCTTCGGGGTCCCCCGCTGCACCCCGATCGGCTGCGACCGGGAACGGGCCAGCGCCCTGCGGACGTTCACCTTCGGGATGCTGGAGACGGTCCTCGGCTACAGCGGCGGCGAGGTCGGCCGCCGCCCCTACGCCGACGCCGTGGCCCACCTCGCCCTCAGCGTCCAGATCGGCGACGACGGCGTCGTCCGGACCGCCGACCGGGTCGCCTACCGCCCGGCGCTCCGGGGCGGGTTCCTGTCCTACTGGAACAGCGACCGCCGCTACCTGAAGCCGACCGGGGTCGTGCAGGCCGTGGCCGACCGCTTCAACATGCCCGCCGAGTACCTGGGCCTGCGGCCGACCGACAGCGAGACCAGCTTCGACGCCTACGCCTTCCTGGCCCTGTACCGCTGCGCCAGGTACCAGGTGGGGTGCAACCTGGTCGGCTCGGCCAGCCCCACCCTCACCCCCTAGCGGGGGGTGAGGGGCGGCCGCCGAGGGGCACGTGGACCATCGGCACCTTGCTGGCCAGCCAGTCCGCCTCGGGGTCGGCCGTCCGCTCGGCCAGGGCGGTCCCCTCGGCCGGCGCCGGGTGGGCCGGGTTGACGACCAGCTGCCGGGGCAGCAGCACCAGCGCGGTGATGCCGCCGTACCAGGAGTGGCGGAGCTGGACCCTGATCCCGTGCTTGGAGGCGAGCTGGGTGACCACGAAGAAGCCGAGCATCTTGGCCAGGGCGAAGTCGACGTCGGGCGGCTTGACCAGCCGCTCGTTCACCTTGACAAGCTGCTCGTCGGTCATCCCCAGCCCCTGGTCCTCGACCGTGAGCACGTAGCCGGCCGGGATCGCCTGGCCGGCCACCAGCGCCTTGGTGCCGGGCGCGGAGAAGGTGACCGCGTTCTCGATCAGCTCCGCCAACAGGTGCATGACGTCGGCGGCGGCGTGCCCGACCAGCTGGACGTCGTCGAGGGGGAGGAGCTCGACCCGGGTGTGCTCCTTGACCTCCCCGACCGAGGCCTCCACGACCTCGGTCAGGTCGATGGGCCCGCGCCAGCGCCGGGCCGGCTCGGACCCGGACAGGATGATCAGGTTCTCGGCGTTGCGGCGCATCCGGGTGGCCAGGTGGTCGAGCTCGCCTAGGCCGGCCCGGAGCTCGGCCTCGGAGCCGCTGTCCTTCAGCTCGTCGATCACCTCGAGCTGACGCTCGATCAGGCTCTGGCTGCGCCGGGCCAGGTTGAGGAACATGTCCCCGACGCTGCGGCGCAGGGCGGCCTCGCGGCCGGCCACCCGGACCGCGACCCGGTGCACGGCGTTGAACGCCTCGGCCAGGTGGCCGATCTCGTCCCTGGAGCGGACCTCGATCGGCGGGGCCGACTCGGCCGCCAGGTCGACCTGCTCGCCGTCCTGGAGCCGCTGGACGACCCCGGGCAGCCGCTCGCCGGCCGTCTCCTCGGCGGCCCGCTCCAGCCGGCGCATGGGCACGATCAGCGAGCGGGCGGTGATCAGGGCCAGCACCACGGCCAGCACCAGGGCGGCGGCCAGTAGCAGGCTGTAGAGCCAGGCCCGGCGGTCGGCGCCCTCCTTCACGGCCGAGCTGGTGGCGATCACGTCGGCGCTGAGGCGCTCCTCGACCGTGCGCATCCGGTTGAGCTTGACGCTCATGAGGTCGAACCAGTGCTGGGGCTTGACGTCGAGCCGGGTCGCGGTGGTGCTGGCGGGTTTCAGGGCCTCGTCCACCAGCTCGTCGACCTTCTCGACCGTTGGCCCGGCGACGGTCTCCTCGCGGAACTTGTGCTGGGCCTCGGTCGCGTTGGCGTCGAACTGGGCGGTGTAGATGACCTCGGCCGCGGCCAGGGCGGCGAGCTTCTCCTGCTCCGCGCCCTCGAAGTGGCCGGTGGTGTAGACGTTCTGGAGCAGGCTGCGCTGGGCGTCGGCGAAGTCCTTGGCCCTGGAGAGGGCGACCGAGGCCGCGACCCCCTTGAGCAGGGTCTCGTTGTTGGACCGGGGGGCGATCTCGCCGTTGATGTCGAGCAGGTCGCTGATCGTGTCGGTGTACTGGTCGAGGGCCGCGCCCGGGGTGCTCAGGGGGCCGTGTCCCTTCTGGGTGGCGTGCTCGAGCTCCTCCTCGCCCTCCTCCTCGTGCAGCTCGATGGTCGGCGCGACGGCCAGCTCGCTGGCCACGATCTCGGCAGTGTCGATTGTCTCGCGCTGCTCGCCGATGCGGCCCAGCTCGCTCAGGCCGTACTCGATCTTCTCGGCCAGCAGCTCGTCGCCGGCGCTGAGGCGCTGGGCCTCGGCCCGGTAGGTGGCCGCCGCCCGGTCGACCAGGCCGCGCTGCCGAAGCAGCTCCGTCTTCCAGCGCTCGCGGCCGCTGTCGATGTAGCTGATGGAGAGGCTGCGCTCGGCCTGGAGCTGATGGATCAGGGGGGCGAGACCGGCAGCCAGACGGGCGAAGGCGGTGCTGCGCTCGGCCCGGGCGCTCTCGGCCTGGTTCTGGCGGATGCCGACCAGGGCCAGGACGGCCAGCACCAGCAGCGGGCCAACCAGGGCGATGATGAGTTTGGTGCGAATGGGCAAGTTGCGGAACATCGTGACCCAACCTTGCGTACGGGAGAGAGGAAGGCGCCCGGACGCTATCGTCAGTGGCAATACCGTCGCAATAGGCGAAGTCCATTAGTCCCCGTAGTCCCGGCCGAATCGGGCGGCCAGGCGGCTGGGATCAACCGCGACGCTTCTAAATTTCGGGCGGCTCGCACCGTTCGGGCGCTACCGGGTCAGGCGCGCTGCACGCCGTCCTTGGCCTCGGCCTTGCCCTTGGATTTGGCCTTGGTCTTCGTCTTCGTCTTCGTCTTGCCGGCGGGCCGGGGACGGGGCGATGGGGGCTCGAAGCCGCGCTCGCGCATGCCCCGCTCGATCTCGGCGATGGCAGTCTCCACGACCTTGACCCGGGCGTAGCGCTTGGACTCGCCCTCGATCAGGTGCCAGGGGGCCAGGGGGTGGTCGGTCCGCTCGAGCATGTCCTCGATCGCCTGCTCGTAGGCGGCCCGCTTCTCGCGGTTGCGCCAGTCCTCGTCGGTCAGCTTCCAGGTCTTGAGCGCTTCGGTCTCGCGCCGCTTGAACCGGCGCAGCTGCTCCTCGTCGGAGATGTGCATCCAGAACTTGAGCAGGATCATGCCCTCGAGCACCAGCGAGCGCTCGAAGTCGACGATCTCGTCGTAGCCGCGGGTCCACTGCTCGGGGGTCGCGAACCCCTCGACCCGCTCGACCAGGACCCGGCCGTACCATGACCGGTCGAGCACGGCCATGCCGCCCCAGCCGGGCAGGCTCGACCAGAAGCGGAGCAGGAAGTGGTGCCGCTTCTCGTCGTAGGTGGGGGCGGCGAAGGTGGCCACCCGCACGTGCCGGGGGTCCATGGGGTGGACCAGCCGGCGGATGGCACCGCCCTTGCCGGAGGCGTCCCAGCCCTCGAACAGCACGCACACCGGTGGCCCGAGCCGCCCGTCGCCGAGCAGCCCGCCCAGCGTGAGCCGCAGCTCGAGCAGGCGGTTGGAGGCCACCTCGAGCCGCGCCGCCTCCTCCTCACGGCTCAGCTTGAGGCTCAGGTCGAGCTCGTCCAGGCGTCGCATCTGCCGATCCTGGCAGGAGCCAACGGCAACGGGCAAGAGGGAACCGGCACGAGGCGACGCTCAGCGGCGCCGCAGCGCGTCCAGGCGGAGCCCGGGGGCGATCGCCTCCGGATCGACCTTGAGGACGACCACGGCCGGGCGCCCGGCCGCGAGCGCCCGGTCCAGGGCGGCCGGGAGCTCGCCGGTGTCGGCCACCGTCTCGCCGGCGGCCCCGTAGGCCTCGGCCAGGGCGGCGAAGTCGGGGTTCTGAAGGTCGGTGGCGATCACCCGGCCCGGGTAGGTGCGCTCCTGGTGCATGCGGATGGTGCCGTACATGCCGTTGTCGACCACCAGCACGACCACCTCCAGACCGTGCTGGACGGCGGTGGCCAGCTCCTGGGCGCACATCAGGAAGTCGCCGTCTCCGGCCACGGCCACCACCGCGCGCCGCGGGTGGACGACCTTGGCAGCCACCGCGGCCGGAAGGCCGAAGCCCATGGCCCCGCTCTTGGGAGCAAGCTGGGTGCCGTGGCGCCGGAACTGGAAGAAGCGGTGGACCCAGATCGAGTAGTTACCAGCCCCGCTGGCCACGATGGCGTCATCGGGCAGCCGCTCACGCAACAGAGCCATGGCCTGCCCAAGGTCAACCCGCCCCGGCGAGTCCGGTTCGCCGGAGGGGTGGGTCGCCGCGGCGGGGTGGGTCGGGGCGCCGGGGTGGGCGGGGCCGCCGGAGGGCCAGGGTCGGACCCAGGCCTGGTAGTTGGTCCGGGCGGCCTCGGTCCAGGCCGCCCAGGCGTCGCCCCGGACCGGCGGGACGGAACGCCAGGCGGCCAGGAACGGGCCGACGGCGGCGTTGACGGCCAGGTCGGGCCGGTACAGCCGGCCCAGTTCGGCCAGGCCGGGATGGACGTGGACCAGCCGCTGGCGGGGGACCGGCGCCTCCAGCAGCCGGTAGCCGCCGGTGGTGATCTCGCCAAGGCGCGGCCCGACGGCCATCACCAGGTCGGCGGCGCGGACCCGCTCGGCCAGGGACGGATTGGTGCTCACCCCGAGGTCGCCGACGTAGCTGGCCGAGCGGTTGTCGAGCACGTCCTGGGAGCGCCAGGAGGCGGCCACCGGCAGCCGGCTGGCCTCGGCCACGGCTCTGAGGTCGGCCGCGGCCGCCCCGGTCCAGCCGGGACCGCCGGCGATGACCAGCGGCCGCCTGGCCGCGCCGAGCAGCTCGCGCAGGCGGGCCAGGGCGGCCGGGGCGACCTCGGGGACGACCGGCCGGACCGGGCGGGCATCGGCCACCCGGGCGGTGGCGGCCAGCACGTCCTCGGGCAGGGCCAGCACCACCGGCCCGGGCCGGCCCGATGTGGCGACCTCGAACGCCCGGGCCAGCAGCTCGGGCAGCCGGCCCGGATCGTCGGCCTCGGCCGCCCACTTGGCCATGGGCCCGAACACGCCCGGCACGTCCAGCTCCTGGAACGCCTCCCGCCCCCGCACCCCCCGCCCGACCTGGCCGACGAGCAGCAGCATCGGGGCCGAGTCCTGAGCCGCGGTGTGGACCCCGACACTCGCCTGGGTCGCCCCCGGCCCCCTGGTGACCAGACAGACCCCTGGCCGCCCGGTGAGCTTGCCGTAGGCCACCGCCATGTTGGCCGCTCCGGCCTCGTGCCGGCAGGTGATCAGCCGGGTCGGGGTGTCGTACAGCGCGTCCAGCACGGCCAGGAAGCTCTCCCCGGGCACGGTGAACGCGGCCTCGATCCCGTTGGCCCGCAGGTGATCGGCGACGATCTCGCCGCCACGGCGCTCCCGCATGCGGCGGACGATAACGCAGTCCCTGATCCATGTGGGGGGAGCGAGCTGCCCCCACGGCCCCTCAAGACCTGTGCCAGAGCCGGGAACTCTCTCGGCATCTGGCTGGGCTGGGCTGGCGGCCGTTGGCGACCAGCTTGCCCCAGGTGCTGCGGCCGACCACACCGTCGGAGTGAGGCCGTGCTGGCGCTGGAAGGCGACCCAGGGCGCGGCGGGTCGGGGGGCGAAGTCGCTGTCGACGGTCACGCATCAGCGGGTCGGGGCGGGGCCGCCGGGGCGGCGAGCCACGGGTCCCTGGGGCACCAGCGGGGTTGGATGCGTCGGTGTGGGCGGCGGGCAACGGGTCCCGGACTGCACGAGTGGCCGGGTGGATGGCGGGCAACGGTCCGTGGCTGGACGAACGGCGTGGCGCGGCATGCGACGCCAGATCCACAACCGGTGGTCCATGGGTGTCGAGGAGCATTCCTGTCGCCGCCAGCCCGCGGTCAGGCCGCGGCGCGGGGTCTTCGATGCGGCGCGATCGCGGTGAAACGCCCATCTTGATCTCGGGTCAGTCGCCAGCCGCCCTCATGGACCGCCCGATGATGGGCCCGGCACAACAGGGCCAGATTGGCCAGATCGGTCGGGCCGCCGTCCAGCCAGCTGACCAGATGATGGCCTTCGCACCAGGAGAAAGGGGCCGGGCACAGTCGGAGAAGACACAGCCGCCGTCGCGGGCGGCCAGGGCGGTCCGCTGGGCCGGGGAGACGACCGGGTCGAGCGGCCCAGGTCCAGGGGCTGGCTGGGAGCGCCACCCAGGATCGGGGCAGGCGGGTCAGGGCGGCTGTTAGCCAGCCCTCCAGCCCCGGGTCCCGGCCGTCGGGGCTGGGCTCCCAGCGGGGCGACGGTGCGCCAGCAGCGCCGGGGCCTTGGCCGGGATCGCCGTGGCCGCCCTGGCGGTGCTGGCCGGGGTGGCGGCGGACCAGGACCCGGGTGATGGCGCCGTCACAGGCCAGCCGGCGGCAGGCCTCCGGATCCAGCGGCCCCGCCCAGCCCATCTCCCCACCCAGCCCACCGGGGCGGCCGAGGAGGCTGTCCAGGTCCACGACCACGGCCAGCTGCGGTCGCACCCCACCGGTCGTGGGCAGCCACCCTCCCTCGAGGTGGCGGCGGGCCAACTCGGTCAACGCGTCGGCGGTCCGCTGGCTCCCGCTGCGAGCATCCTGGGCATCGGCGGGGCGGGCCAACGGGTCCAGGGCGGCCTGGAGGAGCTGGCCGGACTCCGGTTCCAGGAGCCCGTCGACCGCGACCATGTTGTCGAAGGTCGGGGAAAGCCACAGCCCGCGCCGGGCATGGCGGCGCTCCCGGTCGGCCTCGGCCCCATCGGGGTCGGCGAGCTGGCAGAGGTAGGCGGCGGCCCGGCGCAGCCGGGGTGGGTCCAGGCGGCGGGCCGTGGCCACCAGGACCGGTTCGGCCTGGGCGGCCAGGTGGGCGGGGAGGTGGCGGGTCTCCTGGGCCAGGACCTGGGCGTGGGCTGGTGACACCTCCCCGGCACAGACCGCCTGCGCGGTGCCGGTCAGGGGGCCCGGAACAGGGCCCGGGCGGTGCGGACATAGCTGCTGGCCGCGCTGGCCCCCATCCGGAGGCGGCCCCGCAGCCAGGCGGCGGTGGAGCCGATCGCCAGGTCGGCTTCGGCCCCGGCGGCCCCCCGGGCGTCCACCCCGGCCAGTTCCCTGAGCCACAGGCCTTCCAGGCGATCCAGTAGTCCCCGTAGCGCCAGGATCCGGGCGGCCCGGACGGCGTCGGGGAGCCGGTCCAGGTCCCGGGCGGCCAGCCGGCCAGCGGCCGCCTTGAGCGCGGCCAGGTCATCGTCCAGCGGTTCGCTGGGAGGGTGAGTCGAATATGTGTTCGGGTCCATGGCGGCAACCTATCAACCCCACCGCCCAAGGCAAGCACCAAACAGGAATCTGTGGACACCAATTTCGTGGACAGCCTTCGGCCCGCACCCGGCCGGCTCGAGGAACGTGAGGCACAGAGCGAACGGCCCCGGCCACCGTGCCAGGTGACTACATGGGCCCAAAGTCCCCAGCTACCGAGCCAGGCATCTGCATGGGGACCCGACCCACCTGCCAGGTAAGCGACGGGCCAGAACCGCCGCGGCCCTACTCGACCACCTCGACCCATGCGCCCACGGCGACCACCGACGCGCTAGTCCCGGACCAGCTTGCGATACGTCGTCCGATGAGGCCGCGTGGCCTCCGGCCCGAGGCGGCGAACCTTGTCCGCCTGGTAGTCGGCGAAGTTGCCCTCGAACCACACGACTCGGCTGTCGCCCTCGAAGGCGAGCATGTGGGTGGCAATCCGGTCCAGGAACCAGCGGTCGTGGCTGATGACGACCGCGCAACCGGGGAAGTCGAGCAGGGCGCTCTCCAGTGACCGCAGGGTGTCGACGTCCAGGTCGTTGGTCGGCTCGTCGAGCAGGAGCAGGTTCCCGCCCTTGCGCAGGGTCAGGGCCAGGTTGAGGCGGTTGCGCTCGCCGCCGGACAGGACCCCGACCGGCTTCTGCTGGTCGGTGCCCTTGAACCCGAAGGTGGCGACGTAGGCCCGGGTCGGCATCTCCCGGCCACCGACGCGGAAGTGGTCCAGCCCGCCGGAGATGGCCTCGAACACCGTCTGGGAGGGGTCCAGGCTGGCCCGGTCCTGGTCGACGTGGGCCAGTTGCACCGTCGGGCCCAGCCGCAGCTCGCCCCTGTCCGGCGCCTCGGCGCCGGTGACCAGCTTGAACAGGGTGGTCTTGCCGGCCCCGTTGGCCCCGATGACCCCGACGATGCCGCCTCGGGGGAGGCTGAACGACAGGTCGTCGATCAGCAGCCGGTCGCCGTAGCCCTTGGTCAGCCTGTACGCCTCCACGACCACGTCGCCGAGGCGGGGCCCGGGCGGGATCTGGATCTCGTCAAAGTCGACCGGCCGGTCACGCTCGGCCTCGGCGGCCAGCTCCTCGTAGCGGCGCAGCCGGGCCCGGCCCTTGTCGTGGCGGCCCTTGGTGCCGGCCCTGACCCACTCCAGCTCCCGGGCCAGGACCCGCTTGCGGCCGGCGCTGGCCCGGGACTCGGCGGCCAGCCGGGCCGCCTTGGTCTCCAGGTAGGTCGTGTAGTTGCCCTCGTACGGGTAGGCGCGGCCCCGGTCCAGCTCCAGGATCCAGCCGGTCACGTTGTCGAGGAAGTAGCGGTCGTGGGTGACGGCCAGGACGGTGCCCGGGTAGGCCGCCAGGTGCTGCTCCAGCCACTGCACGCTCTCGGCGTCCAGGTGGTTGGTGGGCTCGTCCAGCAGGAGAAGATCGGGCCGGGACAGCAGCAGCCGGCAGAGCGCGACCCGGCGCCGCTCCCCGCCGGACAGGGTGGCCACGTCCGCGTCGCCCGGCGGCAGCCGCAGGGCGTCCATGGCCATCTCCAGCTGAGCGTCCAGGTCCCAGGCGCTGGCCGCCTCGATGGCGTCCTGGACCTTGGCGTACTCGTCCATGAGCCGGTCCATCTCCTCGGGACCGGCCTCGCCGAGGGCCGAGCTCAGCTCCTCGAACCGGGCCAGCAGGGCCCGGGTTCCGGCGACGCCCTCCTCGACGTTGCCGAGCACGTCCCTGGCCGGGTCCAGCTCCGGCTCCTGGAGCAGGATGCCGACGCTGGCCCCAGGGGCCAGGACGGCCTCCCCGTTGGAGACCGTCTCCAGCCCGGCCATGATCTTGAGCACGGTCGACTTGCCGGCCCCGTTGGGCCCGACCACGCCGATCTTGGCCCCGGGCAGGAAGGCCAGGGTCACGTCGTCGAGAATCAGCTTGTCCTGGTGCGCCTTGCGCACCCGCTGCATCACGTAGATGTACTTGGTCACGCCGGGCATTCTACGAGCCGTCCGCCAACCACCCCACAGGAGGGAGCCATGCACCCGGCGCTGGAGCAGGTCGACTGGGAGCGGGAGGGCGGGGCGGTGGTGGAGCTGCTGGCGGCGCTGCTGCGGTTCGACACCACCAACCCACCCGGCAACGAGGCCGAGGCGGTGGCCTTCCTGGCCGACACCCTCGGCCAGGCCGGGGTGGAGCCGGAGGTGCTGTCGCCGGCGCCGGAGCGGGCCAACCTGGTCGCCGGCCTGCCCGGGGGTGACGGGACCGAGGCCCCGCTGCTGCTCAACGGCCACGTCGACGTGGTCGCGGCCGAGGCCGGGCGCTGGCGGCACCCGCCGTTCGCCGGTGAGGTCCACGGCGGCCAGCTGTGGGGCCGGGGTGCCGTCGACATGAAGCAGATGGTGGCGATGAGCGTGGCCACCGTCGGGCTGCTGGCCCGGCTCCGGGTGCCCCTGCGGCGCGAGCTCAAGCTGGCCGTGGTCGCCGACGAGGAGGCCGGCTGCCAGGCAGGCAGCGCCTGGCTGGTCGACCACCACCCGGACAGGGTCCGGGCCGGCCACGCCCTCGGGGAGGTCGGCGGGGCCACCTTCTACCTGGGCGGGCGGCCCTTCTACCCGATCCAGGTGGCCGAGAAGGGCATCGCCTGGCTGCGGGCGTCGGCCACCGGGGCGACCGGGCACGGCAGCATCCCCCGCGACGACAACGCCGTGGTCCGCCTGTCGGAGTTCCTGGCCCGGGTCGGGCGGCGCCGGCTGCGCCTGCGCCCCTCGCCCGAGGCGCGGCGGTTCCTGGAGGCCCTGGCCGAGCTCCAGGGCCGCACCGGCCGGGCCGCCCTGCCGCTGCTCCTGCACCCCCGCTGGTCCAGCCTGGTCCTGCGCCGCGGCGTCCGCGACCCGGGCATGGCCCGCCTGCTCAGCGCCGTCCTGCGCAACACGGTCAGCCCGACCGTGGTCCATGCCGGCAGCAAGGTCAACGTCATCCCCGGCCGGGCCGAGGCCGAGCTCGACGGCCGCATCGCCGTCGGCTCCACCGAGGCCGAGCTCCTGGCCGAGCTGCGCTCGCTGGCCGGCCCGGACATCCAGCTGGAGCTGCTCGCCCCCAGCCGCCCCCCGACCGTGACCCCGCCCGGCGACCCGCTGTACGACCTCATGGCCGGGGTGGTCGCCGAGCACCACCCGGGCGCGGTGGCCGTCCCCACGGTCACCCCCGGCTTCACCGACGCCAAGTTCTGGTCCCAGCTCGGCACGGCCTGCTACGGCTTCGCCCCGGTCCGCCTCGAGCCGTCCGACCCCGACTTCGCGGCCATGTTCCACGGCGACGACGAGCGGATCCCCGTGGCCGGGCTCAAGGCGGGCCTGCGCATGCTGGCCGACACCGTGGCCCGCTGGTGCTGTCAGTGACCGGGGCGGTTGGTGAGCGCGGTGGCGGCCATCGTCAGGTACTCGAGCAGGGGGGCGGCCAGCTCCGGGGGCAGGTCCAGGTCCTCGACGGCCGCGGTCATGTGGCGCAGCCAGGCGTCGCGCTCGGCCGGGCCGATGGCGAAGCGGTGGTGGCGCATCCGCAGGGCCGGATGGCCCCTCGTCTCGTTGTAGGTGTGGGGGCCGCCCCAGTACTGCATCAGGAACAGCCGCAGGCGCTCCTCGGCCCCGGACAGGTCCTCCTCCGGGTACAGGGGGCGCAGCACCGGGTCGGTGGCCACCCGGCGGTAGAAGCCGGCGACGAGCCGCCGGAAGGTCGGCTCGCCCCCGACCGCCTCGTAGAAGGTCGTCGACTGGGTCATGCCTCCATGATGCCGGGACCGGGGCGCCAGGGCTCTCACCGCCCACCGATCCCGCAGAAAATGACGATTCGGCAAAATCGGGGGATGCGCGCGCCACGTATGACTGGTTATCTTTAGCTATGTGGTCTGCCCCCCCGATGGTGCCCTTCGAGGAGTTGCAGCGCACCTTCGCCGTCCGGTACCCGGCGAGCGACCCGCTCGACCTCGGGGAAGGCACGGTGGTGGTGCTCCCCAGCCTGAGCTTCCCTCCCTCCGAGCTGCGCAAGATCGTCGGCATCGGCTACTACGAGGAGCGGCTGCTGTTCCTGCTCCTGCTGCTGCGCCGGCCCCGGGTCAAGGTCGTCTACCTGACCTCCATGCCGGTCGAGGAGGCGGTGGTCGACTACTACCTCGGCTTCCTGCCCGACCCCGCGGGGGCGCGGTCGCGGCTGCACATGCTGGCCACCGGCGACCCCGCCCCGCGGTCGCTCACGGCCAAGCTGCTGGACCGGCCCGAGCTGCTGGACCGGGTCCGGGAGCTGTGCGGGGGCCCGGGCGG
>Ga0081538_10003239_pt1 | contig 15473 bp, 12 predicted proteins | sample TabmetS5T2R1_FD_71022 | JGI IMG/M metagenome (GOLD analysis project Ga0081538, IMG submission 71022) | Tabebuia heterophylla rhizosphere microbial communities from the University of Puerto Rico - S5T2R1 | ecosystem: Host-associated > Plants > Roots > Rhizosphere ... | reverse complement strand
GGCCGCCCGCAGTTGCCGCCACCGCGCCTGGGCCGAGCCGCCCGGTCGGCCGACTGTGGCCCGGACCCGCACGGCCACCACCGGCCGATCGGCGTCAGTGCCGGCCAGCAGCTGATCGGGGTCGCTGGTGAGGTTGGCCAAGATGGCCTCCAGATCGGCGTGGCTGAGCGGCCGCACCGACCCGCTGGGCCGATCCTCGTCGTCGAAGGGCCAGGATCGAGAGCTGGCCATCGAAGCGCTCCTTTCTGGTTTGTTAGCCGGCGGCTCGCTCGGGGCCTGGCCGACTCCGCCGCTGCTGCGGTCCGTGCTGGCTGGGGCGCTCGGCGGTCGGCTGGAGGTCGCGGGTGCGGTCGGTGGCGCGCTGTTTGGCCTGAACCCGTCTCATGGCCACGTGGACTCGCTGTCGCTCAGCCCGCTGGGCGGGGTCGCGGGGCTCCGGGCCGAGGGCCCGGTCGGGATCGGTGATGCGGTAGGTGCGCCGGTAGTGCTCGATCTGGGCGGCGGCGTGGCGCCAGGCCCGCCGGCCCCTGGTCGACTCGGGCACTGGGCCGAGCGCTTCCAGGACATAGCCGGGCCGGTCGGCTTCGAGGGCCAGGCCGGTGGCCCGCTGCTGCCAGGCCAGGGTTTGCACCACCTGCCGGTACTGGGGGCCGAGGTGGGCGTTGGCCTCCAGCCAGCCCTGGCGGCGTTGCTGGTGCTGGCGCAACTCCCGCTCGCGGTCCTGAGCGCGGTTGGCCTGCTGGGTGGCCACTGCCAACCCACCCGGCAGCTGGGCCGGCTGGTCGCCGCGGCGGAGCCAGCGAAGCATGCCGGCCGGCGGGCGGCCGCCGGCCTGCTGGTGGGCGGCCAGGGCTTCCTCGGCGTGCTGGCGGTGGGTGGTGGCGCGTTCGAGTTCGCGGCGGCGGTCGCGGGGGGCTTGATCGAGCTTCCGGCGGAGCCGGTCCCGCTCGGCCCGCAGCCCGGCCGTGGTCAGCCGCTGGAGGTCGGGGCTGCTGGGGGTATCGATGGCCAGGGTCTGGCCGCCCGCCCGGAACAGGGCTTGGGCCAGCTGCAGGTAGCCGTCGGGCTGGTCCTGGTCGGGCAGGTCTAGTTCACCGGTGCCCTGGGGTTCGGGGCCGACGACTGAGTACAGGCGGGTGTCGTGGCGGGCCCGGGACAGCTGGACATAGAGCCAGTTGACGTCTTCGCTGCCGGTCAGCCGGACTAGGGCCCGGCCGCGGGTCAGCCCTTGGGCACGGTGGCCGGTGGTCGCGTAGGCCAGGTCCACCCGCCGGTTCCGCTCTCCCTGCTTGCGGCCGTCCAGATACGACCGGGTCAGGACGACGTCCCGGCCGCCGTTCCCGTCCAGACGCATGGTCAGGGTTTGGGCGTGGAGGTCGAGGGCGGTGACAACCCCGCGGCTGCCGTTGGCCACCCCCAGCTCGCCGATGGCGTTATGGCCGCACACCACCCGGTCCCCCACCGCGAGGTTGCGGTCCTCGACCTGGAGCCGCTCCCCTCCGAGGCGGCCGCGGGCGGCCAGCAGCTCCTGGCAGGCGCTGTTGAGCCGGTCCACCTCGGCCCGCCTTGCGGCCAACACGATCACCTCCTGGGCGGGGTCGTGGTCGGCCAGTTGCCAGGCGGCCCACCAGTCCTGCAACAGGGCCAGGGTGGCGGCCGGCTTGGAGTCGGCGGCCACCACCCGATCATGAGCCTGGAAGGCAGCCACCGCCTCCTCCACCAGCCCGGACCGGACCAGGTCGAGCGCCTCGCGTTCCCAGGCCTGCTGCTGTCGGCGGTTCTCGGTCAACTCGCTGGCCCCGAGGCGGAGCCGCAGGGCCCGGAAGCCGCCGCCGGCGTCGATCGCGGCCAGTTGCCGGTCGTCGCCGACCAGGACCACCTTGGACCGGGCCTGCTCGGCGTGTTCCAGGAGGCGGGTGAGCTTGCGGGTACCCAGCATCCCGGCCTCATCCACCACCAGGACGGTACGGGCGTCCAGCTGCTCCCGTCCTCGGTCGAGGTCGGCCAGGAGGCGGTCGCAGGTGGCCACGTCCTCGAACCCCTCCCCCTGGAGGCTGATGGTGGCGATCCCGGTTGGGGCCGATGCGAGCAGCCGGTAGCCGTCCAGCTGCCAGGCATGCCGGGCCATGCCCATGGCGAAGGTCTTGCCCGTCCCCGCCCGCCCGACCACCACCGCGACCCCTTGGCCACCCTGGCAGAGGTCACGCACCATCGCCTGCTGGTCGGTGCCGGCGGTGGGATGGGCGGCCAGGGCATCGCCCACCGCCGCATGGGAGGCGACCGTGGTTTGCTCCGCCATCCGGTTGGTCGCGGCCGTGACCAGCCGCTGCTCGACCGCCAGCAGCTCGGGGGTGGACCAGCGGCGCTCCTCCAGGGCCCGGTCGGCGACCACACTGACCGCCCGCTCGGCCAAGAACCGGTCCGCCAGCCCCTCCAGCTCGGTCCGGCCGGCCCCGGCCAGGCCGGCGCCGAGGGCGACCAGGACGTCGGGGCGGGTGAAGGTGGACGCGTGCTCGGTCAGCCCGTCCGGACCGGCCAGCCGAGCAAACAGCCGACCAACAGCTTCAGTGGACACCGTCCAGTCCTGCTGGCGGTTGGGTGTCCGGCCGGTCACTTCCCGGACCAGGGTGTCCGCGTCGTGTCCGCGCTCGGCCGCCTCGGTCCGCCACCGTCCATACAGGGTGTCCGATGCCTCATGCTCTTTGGGCTTCCTGGTCACATGGACGGCCCACTTGACCAGCCGCGGCGTCCGCTCCCGACCGTCCCCGACGAGCCTGTCCAGCTCGGCGTCGATCCGGTCAGTCCGCTTGGAGAAGCCCCAGACCAGGTCCTCGGATATCCTCTGGAGCTCCCGATTGCCGTGAGTGTCCGCCGGCGTCCACTCCACCCCCAGTGTCCGGACGAGCTCACGCTGATAGGTGGCCCGGTAGATGGCGTCCGCGGCCAGCCGATGCCGATACAGATCCCGACCGTCCAAGGCCGTCCAGCGGCCGTCCGGCCCCTGGACCCGGTTGGCCACCACCAGATGGGTATGCAGCAGCGGATCGCCTTCACGCGACGTCCGATGGTCAAAGCCCACCGCCAGCAGCCCCTGTCCGGACACATGCTCGTGTCCGCCGTGGCCGCGACGGGCCCCCAGGTGCTGGTCCAGGTAGGCCACCGCCTCGGCCAGCCCGGCGTGATGGGCGGCCAGGACCGTTCGGCCGGTGGCCGGGTCACCGAGGCCGTAGAGAATGGAGACGCTCTTGGTCGGGCGCAGCACCACGTCGAAGGCCGGGACGGCGTTGCAGCCATGCGGACGGCCCAGCAGCCCCCCCGTTCCCGGGTCCCGGCCCTCGAACATGGCTTGGAACCCGGCCACCGATGCTTCGCCTTGCAGGCCCAGCGAGGTGGCGCCGGCGCCATACCAGCGGCCTGGGGACTCGCCGTGGCCGGACAGATACGCCTGGTGGTCGGTGGCCAGCTCGCGGGTGTAATAGGCCTCCCGCCCTATCGAGAGCTTGGCGATGTCGGCCACCACCCTGCTCCTGCCTCCCGTCTTCGTTGGCGCGAGCGAACGCACCCCTGGTGCATTGCTCTCCTCAGACGATTACAGGTCGAGCGTAGAGCGGGAGGCGCACGGTCAAGTGTTATGCCGGGTGCATATGTGGGCGGCCGAGTGGCGTCGTTCTGTAGCGAGCTTAGTTGTGGCGTGTGCTGGGGCTAGAGAGCGAAGCCTGCCAAGCTTGATGGTCCTGAACCGCCCCGGGATTTCTGGAGGCTCTGACTCGTGAGAGGTTGGAGCCATGACACGACCGGGCAGGTATCCCCAGGAGCTGCGCGAGCGGGCTGTGCGTATGGTGTTCGAGCATCAGGGCGAGCATCCCTCGCAGTGGGCGGCGATCACCTCGATCGCTCACAAGTTCGGAATGTCGGCGGAGACGCTCCGCAAGTGGGTCCGTCGGGCCGAGACCGATGATGGGTTGCGGCCGGGGCTGACCAGCGACGAGCGCCAGCGGTTGAAGACGCTGGAGCGCGAGGTTCGCGAGTTGCGTCGGGCCAATGAGATCCTGAAGTCCGCGGCGGCTTTCTTCGGGGCGGAGCTCGACCGCCGACCGACCAGATGATCGCCTACATCGACGCCCACAGGGACCGGTTCGGGGTCGAGCCGATCTGCCAGCTGCTGCCGATCGCCCCGTCCACCTACTACCAGGCGAAACGCCGACCCGCCTCGGCTCGAGCCATGCGCGACAGCCAGCTCAAGGCCCAGATCGGCCGCGTCCATGCCGAGCACTTCGGCGTCTACGGCGCCCGCAAGGTCTGGCGCCAGCTGCACCGTGAGGGCATCGTGGTGGCGCGCTGCACCGTCGAGCGCCTGCTGCGGGAGCTGGGCCTGGAGGGCGTTCGCCGGGGCAAGCCCCACAGGACGACCATGCCCGATGCGGCCGCCGACCGACCCGCCGACCTGGTGGAGCGGGACTTCTCGGCGGCCAGGCCGAACCAGCTCTGGGTGGCCGACCTCACCTACGTGGCGACCTGGTCAGGCTTTGGCTATGTGGCCTTCGTCATCGATGCCTTCAGCCGCTTCCTGGTCGGTTGGCAGGCTTCCCGGTCGCTGCGCGCCGACCTGGCCTTGGACGCCCTGGAGATGGCCATCTGGCGCCGGCAGGCCCGGCTGGCGGGGCTGGTCCACCACTCGGACAGGGGGAGCCAATACCTCTCGATCCGCTACACCGAGCGGCTCGCCGAGGCCGGCGCCGTCACGTCAGTCGGCTCCCGCGGCGACAGCTTCGACAACGCCCTGGCCGAGACGATCATCGGGCTGTACAAGGCCGAGCTCATCCGCCGGCGCGGCCCCTGGAAGGGCATCGACGACGTCGAGTACGCCACCTTGGAGTGGGTCGACTGGTTCAACCACCGGCGGCTCCTGGAGCCCATCGGCCACATCCCACCGGCCGAGTTCGAAGCCGCCTACGATCGAAGGGAGGCTCCCAGCCACACTGCTGGACTCAAGCATCCAAGCCTCCACTGAACCCGGGGCGGTTCAGGTGGTCCATGGTTGCTGGCCTTGGTCGCTACGTGGCAGGTCGGTCGTTGTGACGCCGGCAGGTTGATGGAGCAGTGCTGAGAGGGAAGGGGGGTGCTGGCTGTCATGTGAGTGGTTGGGCTGAGCCGAGCGTGGGGGGTATTCATCGGCTTTGGGTGATGCTGTGTCCTGTGGATCTCGCTATTAGTTGGCAGGCGGGTCGTGGGGCCGCGACTCGGCCATGTCGGAGTCGACACAAGGAGGATCGCCAATGGACCGCTATCCGCCGATTGCCGAGCATGGGTTGATCGGAGATCTCCAGACCGCGGCGCTGGTCACCACCGACGGCACCATCGACTGGTGGTGCACCCCCCGGTTCGACTCCCCCAGTGTGTTCGGCGCCCTGCTCGACCATGACAACGGCGGCCAGTTCCGCATCGGCCCCGAGGGGGAGGACTATGTCGCCCGCCAGCTGTACTTCCCCGACACCGCCATCCTGATCACCCGCTTCCTGACCCCCGAGGGGGTCGGTGAGGTGGTCGACTTCATGCCCATCGAGGACCCCCACCACGCGAGCGACCGGCACCGGCTGGTCCGGGTGGTGCGGTGCGTGCGCGGCCAGCTGCGCTTTGGGTTCGCGTGCGCGCCCCGCTTCGACTACGGCCGCCAGCCCCATGAGCTGGAGCTCACCGAGGAGGGGGCGGTGTTCCACACCCCGGGCCTGGCGCTGACCCTGCACGGCGCCGGGCACCGGGCCATGCGACGCGACGGCAACGACCTGCGGGGCGCCCTCACGGTGCGGGCCGGTCAGGCCGGGGGGTTGGTGCTGGAGGCGGCCGCCCCGGGCCCACCCCGGACCACGGTCCCCGAGGAACTGCTGGAATCCTTCAACGAGACGGCGCGGTTCTGGCGGGGCTGGCTGGGCCGCTCCAGCTACCGGGGTCGCTGGCGTGAGCAGGTCGACCGCTCGGCCATCACCCTGAAGCTGCTGACCTATGCCCCCACCGGTGCCCTGGTCGCGGCCCCGACCGCTGGGCTGCCCGAGCTGGTCGGGGGCGAGCGCAACTGGGACTACCGCTTCACCTGGATCCGGGACGGCTCCTTCTCGGTCCATGCCCTGCTCGGGCTGGGCTTCACCGAGGAGGCCGAGGCCTTCCTGGGCTGGCTTTCTGACCGCGCCGCCGAGCAGGCCGGCCAGGCTGAGGGGTCGGGGCCGCTGAAGATCATGTACCGCATCGACGGCTCCGCCGACCTCGCCGAGGAGAGCCTGGACCACTGGGAGGGCTATGTCGGCTCCCGGCCGGTCCGCATCGGCAACGGCGCCGCCGACCAGCTCCAGCTCGACATCTACGGGGAGCTGCTGGACTCGGTGTGGCTGGCCGACCGCCACGGCATCCGGATCGGCCACGACGGCTGGACCAAGCTGGCCCAGCTGGCCGACTGGCTGTGCCAGCACTGGGACCAGCCCGACGAGGGCATCTGGGAGACCCGCGGCGGCCGCCAGACCTTCACCTACGGGCGCCTGATGTGCTGGGTGGCCCTGGACCGCATGGTCCGCCTGGCCCGCGAGCACGGCCGCCCGGCCGACCTGGCCCGCTGGGTCGAGCAGCGCGACCGGATCTATGCCCAGATCATGGAGCGGGGCTGGAACCCCAAGCGCCGGGCCTTTGTCCAGCACGACCAGACCGAGGTCCTGGACGCCTCGCTGCTGATGATGCCCCTGACAGGCTTCGTCGCCCCCACCGACCCTCTGTGGCTGGCCACCCTGGACGCCATGGACACCGAGCTGGTCTCCGACAGCCTGGTCTACCGCTATGACCCCGCGGCTTCCCCCGACGGGCTGCGCGGCCATGAGGGCACCTTCTCGATCTGCACCTTCTGGTATGTGGATGCCCTGGCCCGCTCGGGGCGGCTGGAGCAGGCCCGGCTGGTGTTCGAGAAGATGTTCACCTACGCCAACCACCTGGGCCTGTACGCCGAGGAGATCGGCCAGACCGGCGAGCAGCTGGGCAACTTCCCCCAGGCCTTCACCCATCTGTCACTGATCAACGCGGCCATCAACCTGGACCACCAGCTCGACCACGGCCCCGGCTTCGACCCCGTCCGCCACCTGGACACCAGCGGCGCCGGATGAGCCCGCACGGCCCTGAGTCGTAGTGTCCCTTTCCCCTTCACCATCCTCAGTGACCTGTTCCGCGACCACACCCGCCTGAAGGCCAAGGCCCCTCGCCTGACCACCGGCCCCAACACACAGACGTGATCGCAGCCCACCACTCGGGAGCGTCATCTGGTACCCGAGGCCGATGATCGGGTGCGTTCCTGGCCTGTGATCGTCATCGGCTTGGCTGATCGCTTGGCTCCGGCCCATCCTGGCAGCGACGACTGGATCCTGCCGAGGTCATAGGAGCCGATGTTGGAGCTGGAGACCGCGTTTGGCCTGATCGCCGGGGTCCTGGTCGTCTCGGCCCTGGCCGCCGGCCTCGTCGAGCGCGCCCCCCTGTCGTTTCCGATGCTGTTTCTCGGCCTCGGGTTCCTGCTCGGCCCCCACGGCCTCCAGCTCGTCTCGATCGGCCTGGACGACGATGTGCTCCAGGTCGTGGCCGTGGTCGCCCTGGCCCTGGTGCTGTTCCTGGACGCGGTGAACTTGGAGCTCACCGAGCTGCGCCGCGACTGGCTGGTTCCCGTCCTGGTCCTCGGACCGGCCACGCTGCTGGTCATCGGGCTGCTCGCCGGGCTCGGGACACTGCTGCTCGACTTCCCGGTGGTCCTGGCGTTGCTGTTGGGGACGATCCTGGCCTCCACCGACCCGGTTGTACTGCGCGACGTGCTCCGGGACCGGCGCATCCCCCGGTCGGTGCGGCGGACGCTGAGCGTGGAAGCTGGCACCAACGACATCGTGGTCCTGCCCATCCTGCTGGTCCTGATCGCCATCGCCCACGCCGACCTTGGCGGTGTAGGCGACTGGCTGGTCTTTATGGCCCAGCTGTTCGTCCTCGGCCCAGCGGCCGGCTTCGCCGTCGGCGCGGCCGGGTCCTGGATCATGGGCCGGGTCGACCAGCGCTTCCATATCCGCCGCGAATACCAGTCGCTGTACGGCATCGGCCTGGTCCTCGGCTCCTACGTCGCCGGCGAGGCCGTCGGCGGGGACGGGTTCCTGGCCGCCTTCGCCGCCGGGCTGGCGGTGACCGTCGTCAACCAGACGCTGTGCGACTGCTTCCTGGACTTCGGCCAGGTCATCGCCGAGATGACCATGCTGCTGGCCTTCGTGCTGTTCGGCGCGCTGCTGTCCACCTTGCTCGGAGAGGCCCCGCTACTGGCGACCCTGGCCCTGGCCGTGCTCGCCATCTTCGTCATCCGCCCGGTGGCCGTGTTGTTGGTGCTGCGGCTGGGCCGAGCCGGCTTGAGTCGCTATGCCCGCCAGTTCATCGCCTGGTTCGGCCCCCGCGGGCTCAACTCCCTGCTGTTCGCCCTGCTGGTGGTCGCCGAAGGCGTGGCCGGGGGCGAGGAATTGTTCGCCGTCGTCGGGGTCGTGGTGCTGGTGTCGGTGGTCGCTCACGGGGTCACGGCAACGCCGTTCTCCAGCTGGTACGCGCGAAAGATCAGCCAGCAGACCCTGGCCGAGGAACGTGCCAGCACGGCCGCCGAGTTGTTCACTCAGAGCCCGGGCGACATCCCGCGAGTCACTCCATCCGAGTTGGCCCAACGCCTGGCCGGGCCCAACCCACCGGTCGTGCTCGATGTGCGCAGCCGCTCCGAGTACGACCACGACGGCGTCCGTATCCCCGGCAGCGTCCGGGTCCTGCCCGACCAGGTCATCGAGTGGGCGGCCGACCGCCTCCGCGACCAGCCCTATGTCCTGTACTGCACCTGACCGCGGGAACAGACCAGCGCCCGTGCGGCGCTGCAGCTCCGCAAGCTCGGCTTCCAGCATGCTGAGGCGCTCCAGGGCGGCATGAACGCCTGGCGATCTGCCTATCCCGTCGAGCCAACCGGGAATGCCGCCGCTTGACCGTCCCATTGGGCGCCGAGCAGAGGTGACAGACGCATGATGCGAGAGGAGGAGGAGTTCGGCGAAGCTTCCCCGGGAAGACAGGCCCGAGCGGTCCTCCGGGGTTGCTGAGCCTGCATCCGATGGGAGCTGGACATGGCCGAGCGATCCGCGCGGCCTGCGGTGCTGACCAGTCGCTGGCGGTCGCGTCCGGGGGTGGTGCGGGTGGCCGCCGTGTTGCTCGGGCTGTTCGGGCTGTTGCTGGTGCTGGTCGAGGCCGACCAGGGGGACCTTGACGCCGCGGAGCTGGTGACCGCCCTGGTACTGGTGTCCGCCGCCGCCGTCCTGGTATGGGCCGGGCGGCTGGGCTACTGGGTCGGCCTGACCGTGGCCGCCCTGATCGCTGTGCTGTTGCTGGTGCTGCTGGCCCGACGCCCCGGAGTCGCCGGGCTGGTCGTCACGGCCATCTGCGCGCTGCCGCTGGTGCTGCTGGTGCTGCCGGCGGCCCGCCGCCCCCACGCGGCCACCAGGCCAGCACGGTCCTCGGCGGCCCTCAAGCAGCCACAGGGATGGACCCGACCCGTCGCCGGCTGGGGACAGGTCGCGTTCCTCGTCGTCGTCGGGGGGCTGTTGAGCGTTGGGGGGCTGGTGATGGCGGTGACCGGTCGGGGCGCCGAGCGCGGCGCCGGCGCCAGCATCGCCCTGTTCTTCTTCGCCTGTCTGCTCACGGCGCCGTTGTTTGCTCCCGGGCGGCGGCGTGGCCGGCTGCGCCTGGAGACCCTGCGGGTGGGCGACCGCCACGAACGCGGCGTCATGGTTCCCTACTCCGGCCTGCGGATGGCGATGGTGCTTGTCGCCACCGCCTGCCTGGCGCTGGCCACGCTTGGCTTCGTGGTGTTCGCCGGTGCCTTTGCCGACGACCCCGGCGAGTCACCGTGGCCGGTGCGGCTGGTCGGGGTCGTCGGGGTGGTGTTCTTCGGGGTGGGCGGCTTCATGCTCGCCCGACGTGGCTGGGGCCGCCGCTGGCGGCTGCTGCTGAGCCCTTCGGCGGTGGTCATCGCGGCGGGCGGGGCGCGGACGGTTGTCCCTTGGGAGGCGATCCAGCAGGTTCGGGCCACCGAGGTGACGACCCATGTCCGCGGGGTCCGGATCAGCGAACCGCTGTTGGGCATCGACGTCAGCGACCCGCAGGCGATTCAGACGGGTCAGCTGGAGCGGCTGCTGCTGCCGCTGAACCGCCGCCTGGCCGCCGACATCACCCTGCCTGTCCGCACCCTGGATATCGACCCGGCATTGCTCTACGCCGCCCTGCGCTACTACCACCAGCACCCTGAGGTTCGGGACGAGCTCGAGACCCCGGACGGACTGGCCCGCCTGCACCACCGGCAGTTCACCCTGTAACGGGTTCCCGGGCGCGTCGTTGTTACCGACGAGCGGCTCGACAACGCTCAGCTGCGGATAGCTCCCGTCAGCCCCCAGGGACGGGAGCATCCGCTCGCTCAGGGCCGTGCCGATCGTTGCCCCCTAGTCCGTGAGGGAAGCTTGCGCACGACTCGATCCATCGTTCTGCGTGGCGTGATGGCGATGGTGGTTCTTGGTGGCCTGCTCACCGCCGTGGTCCCACCCACCGTCTCGGCGGCCGCTGGCGCCAAGCGACGACGGCGCCGGCACGCGTGCCGGCACCGAGCCCGTCTACACCGGGCCGTCGAGCGGTGTCCAGGTGCGGGTCGACGTCATCGGCGGCGCGCTGCCGGCGGATCTGCGCGTCGACCTCGTCGACCCTCGCGACTCCGCCGCCGACGCGAACGTCATCGCCCAGCCCATGGCCGCGGCCGGCGCCGCCGTGACCCAGCCGGCGATCCTGACGCGCGCCCAATGGGGCGCCGACGAGTCACTCCGGGGCGACTTCGCTGGCTACGGGGAGACCATCAAGGCTGGGTTCGTGCCCAACCTCGTCGTGGTCAGGCTGTCCCCGGACGGCGGGTTCACCCTGTCCAGCGTCGCCCCCGACGCCACCCACGCCGTCATCGACGTGCTCGGCTACGACACCGGTTGACGGGGAGCCGAACGGTCCTCCAGTAGGTAGCTGGTCATGCTCAGAGGCGGCCGGCCTCGATGATGCGCTTGAGGAAGGCCTGGGTGCGGGGGTCGCTCGGCTCGGAGAAGATCTGCTCGGGCGGGCCCTGCTCGCGGATGATCCCCTGGTCGAGGAAGCAGACCCGGCTGGAGGCCTCGCGGGCGAAGGACATCTCGTGGGTGGCCACGAGCATGGTCATGCCCTCCTCGGCCAGCTCCCGGACGATGTTGAGGACCTCGGCGACCAGCTCGGGGTCGAGGGCGCTGGTGATCTCGTCCAGCAGCAACAGCTTGGGCCGCATCGCCAGGGCCCGCACGATCGCCACCCGCTGCTGCTGGCCGCCGGACAGGCTGTCGGGGTACTGCTTGCGCTTCTCGTACAGCCCGACCCGTTGCAGCAGCGCGTCGGCCCGCTCCTCGGCCTGCTGGCGCTTGAGCCCGAGCACCTGGCGGGGGGCCAGGGTGATGTTCTGGAGCACGTTCATATGGGGGAACAGGTTGAAGCTCTGGAACACGATGCCGACGTCGCGCCGGTACTCGTCGACATCGACGCCCGTGCCGCTGACGACCCTGCCCTGGAGGCTGATGGTGCCGCCCTGGATCGGCTCCAGGGCGTTGACGCAGCGCAGCAGGGTCGACTTGCCGCACCCGGAGGCGCCGATGAGGCTGACCAGCTCGTGCTCACCGACGGTCAGGTCGATGCCGTTGAGGACCTGGTTGTCGCCGAAGCGCTTCTCGACCCCCCGCAGCTCCAGGAAGTTGGCGTCCTTGGCGGCCGGCTCGGACGGCGGGGGCTGGAAGATGTCGCCGCCGTCGTCAGCCACGGCCGGTCACCTCCCTCCGACCCGCAGGCGCTCCTGGTCGCGCCGAAGCAGGCGGTCGGTGAAGCGGGTCATGGGAATCGTGATCACCACGAAGCAGAGGGCCAGGACGGTGAACGAGCTCAGGTTGAAGTTCTGGCCGGCGTAGATCTGGGCCCGCCGGAACCCGTCCAGCACGCCGATGACGCCGATCAGGGCGGTGTCCTTCTGCAGGCCGATGAAGTCGTTCATCAGCGGCGGGACGACCCGCCGGACCGCCTGGGGCAGGACCACGAAGCGCATGGTCTTGCCCTGGGACAGGCCCAACGAGCGGGCGGCCGCGGTCTGGCTCCAGTGGATGCTCTCGATCCCGGCCCGATACACCTCGGCCACGTAGGCGCCGTACAGCATGGTCAGGGCCAGCGCGGCCAGCGTGTACTGCGACAGGTCGCTGAAGAAGGGCACCCCGGAGATGGGGAGGCCGAAGCCGATCATGTAGATCAGCACGATCCCGGGGACGGCCCGGAACAGGTCGATGTAGCCGACCGTCAGCCATCGCAGAGGGGCGGTGACCCTGCTCCGCGTGCCCCGGAGCAGGGCCAGGACCAGCCCCCAGATAAGCACGGCCGCCTCGGCGACGAACATCAGCGACAGGTTCGTCTTGAACCCCTCGATGACCGAGGGGGCGCTGTCCTTGATGTCCTGCCAGCTGAAGAAGGTGTCGAGGAACTGCTCCATGGCCGCCCGTCCTGACCAGCGTCAGACCGGGATCTCGGGCACGGCGGCCTGCTCGGCGAAGTACTGCTCGAACAGCCTGTCGCGAGTGCCGTCCTCCTTCATCTGGGTGATCACCTGGTTGAACGCCTCCAGGTTCTTGGAGTCGCGGTTGATCACCGCCCCGTAGACCTCGCCGGTCTTGAACTGGCCGACGACCTCGGCGTCCCCGACCTGCCCCGCCTCGACCGCGCCGAGCACGATCGGGGTGTCGAGCAGCACCGCGTCGATCTGGCCGGCCTTCAGGGCCTGGAAGCTGTCCACCGTCGTGTTGTAGATCCGGGCCTCGGTGGCCGGCTGGATCTTGTCGGCGATGAACGCGGCCCCGGTGGTGTTGATCTGGGCGCCCCATTGCAGCTTCTTGGCGTCGTCGAGGCTGGCCACCTTGATGCCCTTCTTGGCCAGGACGCCCTGGTTGGCGTCGAAGTAGGACTCGCTGAACTGGACCACCTTGGCGCGCTCGGGGGTGACGGTGACCTGGCTGAAGTTGATGTCGCAGGGGCACGGCTGGCCGGCGACCAGCCCGGCGAACGGCATCTCGACGAACTTGACCTGGTTGATGCCGAGCCGCTTGGCCAGCTCCTTGGCGAAGTCGACCTCGAACCCGCCGGTGAGCTTGTCGTAGTCGTTGCCGATCCAGAACGGCGGGGCCGGCAGCTCGGTCCCCACGGTCAGGGTGCCCGGCGTGATCAGGCCCTCCAGCTGGGCCGTGCCGCCACTCTGGGCCCCCGACGGCTCCTCGTCGTCGCCGCCGCAGCCGGCCGCCACCAGCGCGACCGCCAGGACGAGGCCCAGGAGCGCGCCGCGTCGCCATCCGCGTGCCTTCATGATGTTCCTCCTCATCTCCCACCCCCTCGGAACTGAGTGCACGATAACCACTCCCGGCCTCCTCGTCTCCAGTTGCCGGCGGCTTGGGCGAGATAGGTTCGAGACCACAGCCCAGAAAGGAGACGCCGTGTGCGCAACCGTGCTCCACATGTCCGAGGTCCGAGAGCTGTGGGAGGTGCTGCATGGCGCTTGAGCTCGCCGACGTCGCCCGGAGCGTGATCGACGCCAACAGCTACATGGCCCTCGGCACGGCTGACGAGGCAGGGAATCCGTGGGTCTCGCCGGTGTGGTTCGCCTCCGAGGACTACCGCAACTTCCACTGGGTCTCATCGCCCGACGCCAAGCACTCGAGGAACCTCGCCGCCCACCCCGAGGTGGCGATCGCGATCTTCGACTCCTCGGTCCCGGTCGGCGGCGCCCAGGCCGTGTACATGAAGGGCGTGGCCAAGCAGCTCACGGGCGCCGAGCTCGAACAGGGTCTGGAGGTCTTCGACCGCGTGTCCCGACGGGACATCGGTCGCGCGTTCGGGCTGGACGATGTGCAGGGATCGGCGCTGTTCCGGCTCTATCGCGCGACGGTCTCCGAGCACTGGGTGCTGATCCCGGGCCGGGATCCCGACCGTGGCTCAGGGGTCGACCGCAGCGAGCGCGTGTCGCTCGACTAAGCCGAAGGCGAGCAAGACCCGTCGGGTGCGCCAGACGCGCCGAGGCGCCGGCCAACCCCGATAGCCTGAGCCGGTGCCTGCTGCCCGCTTCTCACCCGTGTCGCTGGTTCTGATCGGCATCCTCTCGGTGCAGTTCGGCGCGGCGGTCTCGAAGGGGCTGTTCGGCGAGATCCCGCCCGTCGGGATGGTGCTGCTGCGACTCGTCACGAGCTCGCTGATCCTGCTCGCCCTGGCCCGCCCCCGGCTGGGTGGTCGCACCGCGGCGGACTGGCGGCCGGTGCTGGCGCTCGGGCTGGCCCTGGGGGCGATGAACTGGGCGTTCTACGAGTCCTTCGCCCGGATCCCGCTGGGCGTGGCGGTGACCATCGAGTTCGTCGGCCCGTTGGCGCTCGCGGCCGTGGACCGCCGCCGCCCGCGCGACCTGGTGTGGGTGGGCCTGGCTGCGCTGGGCGTCGTCCTGTTCGGCGCCGGACCCACCAAGGTCGACGCCCTCGGGTTCGGCCTGGCGCTGCTCGCGGGCGGCTGCTGGGCGCTGTACATCGTCTCGACGGCGGCCACTGGGCGCCGCTGGGCCGGCGTCGAGGGGCTGGCGGTGGCCAGCACGGTGGCGACCCTCGCCATCGCCCCGTTCGCCGTGGCGACGGCGGGCGCGCGCCTGCTCGAGCCGCGCCTGCTGGTGCTGGGGGCTCTGGTCGGTCTGCTCAGTTCGGTGGTTCCCTACAGCCTCGAGATGGCCGCCCTGCGCACCCTGCCGCCCCGGGTGTTCGGCATCTTGATGAGCCTCGAACCGGCCACCGCGGCGCTGGTAGCCGCCGTCCTCCTCCGCGAGTGGCTCACCCCGCTGCAACTGCTCGCGATGGCCTGCGTGACCGCGGCCAGCGTGGGCGCCGCTCGCACGCCGTCGGCCCGCGACGCCGTCCCCGGCGACTAGCCAGGTCAACCAGTGATGCGACCTTCTTGAACGCTTCGGTCAGGTTGCCGTTGGCCCGGGGTCGCGGTTGAAGGCGGCGCGGGCCCACAGGAAGCTGACCACGGTGATGCCGACGCACCAGGCGGTCGCGAGGATGGCGCTGTTGCCGATGGCGGTGCCCAGCAGCAGCCCTCGCAGCGTCTCGGTCATGGGCGTGAACGGCTGGTACTCGGCGAACCAGCGCAGGGCGGTCGGCATCGAGTCGGTGGGGACGAAGCCGCTGCCCAGGAAGGGCAGGAGCAGCAGGGGCATGGGCAGGTTGCTGGCCGCCTCCACGGTCTTGCTGACCAGGCCGCAGGCGACGCACAGCCAGGTGATGGCGAAGGTGATCATGGCCAGGACGCCGACCGTTGCCACCCACTCGACG
>Ga0081538_10003238_pt1 | contig 15476 bp, 15 predicted proteins | sample TabmetS5T2R1_FD_71022 | JGI IMG/M metagenome (GOLD analysis project Ga0081538, IMG submission 71022) | Tabebuia heterophylla rhizosphere microbial communities from the University of Puerto Rico - S5T2R1 | ecosystem: Host-associated > Plants > Roots > Rhizosphere ... | reverse complement strand
GGCGATCAGGTGGGAGCCGCCCGCCTTCCCTCGCCCCGGGCGCCCTCCGATCCTCAGCGAGCCCCCGCCACGCTCGAAGTAGGCCAGCACGAGGAAGTCATGAGAATGGGCTTCGTCGGATTCGAGGTCTCCCAGCGACTCGCGGTCCAGGCGCATGATGCTCACGGGCGGCACGCCCGGTAGCCGTTCGTAGGTGTAGACGGGCGGACCCCCCGCTCGCCGGTCGAGTTTTCTCGCGGCGCCCTCCGCGCCCTGGCCCTCCTTCTCTAAAGATCGTCCTGTAACTGCCAATGATCTGCGCTTGTCGGCTTCAACCCGCACCTCAAACATTAGCCCAGTAACGAAACATCGTCCTGAACCGTGAACCAAGGGAGAATCTTGATCGCCGCGGAACCGGCTGTGGAGGCATCGGGGCTCGCCAAGGCGTTTGGCACCATCCGTGCCGTCGACGACGTCGATCTGACGGTGCCGTCCGGCGGCGTCTTCGGACTCCTTGGACCAAACGGCGCCGGCAAGACGACGACCATCCGCATCCTCGCCACGCTCGTGCGTCCCGATGGCGGCACGGCCCGTGTGCTCGGCCACGACGTTCGGGATGAGGCCGATGCGGTGCGGAGCCGGGTCAGCCTCACCGGGCAATTCGCGTCTGTCGATGAGAACCTCACCGGACGCGAGAACCTCGTATTGCTCGCTCGGCTCCTGGGCCACTCGCGAAAGCGCGCCAGGGCCCGGGCCGACGAGCTTCTGAGCGCCTTCGGTATCGCGGAGGCCGCTAGCCGGCTGGTGAAGACCTATTCGGGGGGGATGCGGAGGCGGCTCGACATCGCCGCCAGCATCGTCGTCACCCCCGACCTCCTCTTCTTGGACGAGCCGACGGCTGGGCTCGACCCGCATAGCCGCAACCAGGTGTGGGAGATCGTCCGGGCCCTTGTCGCTCGCGGGACCACGGTGCTGCTGACCACGCAGTACCTCGACGAGGCCGACCGGCTCGCCGACCGGATCGCCGTCATGCAGCACGGCAGGCTGATCGCCGCGGGCACGAGCTCTGAGCTGAAGGCGTCGGTGGGCTCCGGGGCCTTGAAAGTTCGGTTGCGCGAGGCCGGAGATCGGCCCGAGGCGAGGCGGCTGCTGACCCAGCTGTTGGACGCCGACGTACGAGCCGACTCCGACCCCACGACCATCTCGGCACGCGTGTCCGATCCCGACGCGGTCGCGGGTGCGCTCGCCGAGCTATCCCGCGCCGGACTCTCCGTGACCGAGTTCGAGCTCGGCCAAGCCAGCCTCGACGAGGCGTTCCTCGCACTCACCGGGCAGGCGGCGGACGACCACGCCATCGAGGAGGTGGCGGCATGACGACGATCGAGACCATCGCACCTCGAGGCGCCGCCAACGAGATCCTCCCCACGGCGCTGTCCGCGGAGGCCCGACCGGCCAGACCAAGCCGGCTATCCGCGTCTCGCACCTTCGGGTGGCGGGCGCTGCTGAAGCTCAAGCACGTGCCGGAGGAACTCATCGACGTGATCTTCATCCCCGTGCTGTTCACGCTGATGTTCACCTACCTGTTCGGCGGCGCGCTCGCGGGGTCGACCGGTGACTACCTGCAGTCGCTGCTGCCGGGCACGCTGGCGATGACCCTGGTGCTCGTCAGCGTCTATACGGGCGTCGGGCTGAACACCGACATCACCCAGGGGGTCTTCGATCGGTTCCGATCGCTGCCGATCTGGCGACCAGCGGCGATCGTCGGGGCGCTCATCGGCGACGGCGCGCGCAACCTGCTCGCCGCGGCGATCGTCCTCGCGCTCGGCCTGGCGATCGGGTTCCGACCGGAGAACGGGGCGCTAGGCGTCCTGCTCGCCGTCGCCCTGCTGCTCGTGTTCTCGTTCAGCGTGGCCTGGATCTGGACAGCACTCGCTCTTGTCCTGCGGACGCCGAGCGCCGTTTCGAACGTGAGCCTGCTGTTGGTGTTCCCACTCACGTTCGCCAGCAACGCTTTCGTTCGGCCGGAGACGATGCCGGACTGGCTCCAGGCAGTCGTGGACGTCAATCCGTTCAGCCATCTGGTCACCGCCGAGCGAGGGCTGATGCACGGCACCGCAACCGCCGGGGACGTTGCCTGGGTCCTAATGACCTCCGCGGCGCTCGTAGCGGTATTCGCGCCGCTGACCATGTACCTGTACCGCAAGCGACAGTGATCGAGTAGACGTGTCTACGCTCACCCGCTGGGTCCTCGCACACAAGCGCACCGTCGTCGTAACGTGGCTGGTGCTGACGATCGCCGGCATTGTGGCGGCGGGCCCGGCCTCCGACGCGCTTGAGTCCGAGTTTTCGGTCCCCGACAAGGAGGGCTGGGAGACCAACGTCGCGGTCGCGGAGCGCTACCGCGGCACGGGCGGCGACGCCGCGCCTCTCGTCCCAGTCGTCACCCTGCCGGAGCGGAAAACGGTCGACTCGCCCGCCGTCCGCGCCGACTTGGCGGCGGTCGACCGGCGCCTCGATCGGGCCCTGCCGGGCGCCCGCATCGCCTCGTATGCCTCGACCGGGGATCAGGCCTTCGTCTCCGACGATGGGCGGACCACGTACGCGATCGCCTATCCCCGACCCGACCCCGACACGGCATTCGGCTACAACCCCGAGGCCGAGCGGGCCGCGAGCGCCGCGCTCGAGGACGCGACGGTCGCGGGCGAGCCGGTGCGCCTGAGCGGCTTCGACGCGATGGCCGACGACGCGGGCGCCGACAGCGAAGGGACCGGCGTCCTGCTCGAGGCGGTCCTCGGCGGCGCCGGCGCGCTGGCGGTGCTCGCCTTCGTCTTCGCCTCCCTGCTCGCCTTCGTGCCGCTGGGGATGGCGGTGGTCTCGATCGTGACCAGCTACCTGCTGCTGTTCGGGCTGACGGAGCTGACCGCGGTCTCGGTGATCGTCCAGTTTCTGATCGTGCTGATCGGGTTGGGCGTGGCGATCGACTACTCGCTGTTGGTCGTCACCCGCTGGCGCGAGGAGCGCTCCCACGGACGCTCGGGCGACGAGGCGGTGCAGCGGGCGATGGAGACCGCCGGCCGCGCCGTGGTCTTCAGTGGCATAACCGTGGCGATCGGCCTGTTGGCGCTGATCGCGCTCCCGCTTCCCTTCCTGCGCTCGCTCGGCTACGGCGGGATGCTGATCCCGCTCGTCTCGACCCTGGTCGCGATCACCCTCCTCCCCGTCGTGCTGGCCACGGTCGGGCACCGGCTCGACTGGCCACACCGCCGCACCGACGACAAGGCGAGCCGGGCCTGGACCCGCTGGGCGCAGGCCGTCCTACGGCGGCGCTGGGTCGCCGCCGGCGCCGGCATCGCGGTCATCGCGGCGCTCGCCTTCGCCGCCACCGACCTCCGGCTCGGCACCGCCGACGCCGACACGGTCGCCAAGTCGGGCGAGGCCAAGGCCGGTTTGACGGCGCTCGAGCGCGCGGGCATCGGCGAGGGTTCGCTGCTCCCGCACGAGATCCTGATCGAGGGCGACACCGATCCCGCGGAGGTAGCCGCGGCGCTCGAGAAGGTCGAGGGCATCCACGGCGCGGTCGCGCCCGCCGGCCCCGACTGGCGCCGCGACGGCACCGCGCTGGTCGAGGCGATCCCCGTCCCGGACCCGAGCTCCAACAAGGGGGAGGCGACGCTCGAGGGCGTCCGCGAGGCCGCCCACGGCGCCGGGCCCGACGTCCGCGTTGGCGGCCAGCCCGCCGCCAACGACGACTTCAACGACGCCGTCTACGGCAGCTTCCCGCTCATGATCGCGCTGATCACCGCAATCACGTTCGTGCTGCTCGCGCGGGCCTTCCGCTCGTTGCTGCTGCCGGCCAAGGCGATCGTGCTCAACGTCCTGAGCGTCGCCGCCGCCTGGGGCGTGCTCGCCCTCATCTGGCAGCACGGCTACGGCTCGGAGGCGATCTTCGGGATCGAGGCCACGGGCTCGATCCCCTCCTGGATGCCGCTGATTATCTTCGCCTTTCTCTTCGGCCTCTCGATGGACTACGAGGTGTTCATCCTCGCGCGCGTGCGCGAGGAATTCGACCGCACCGGCTCGACGGAGGCCGCCGTCGTGCGGGGGATCGGGCGCACCGGACGGCTGGTGACGAGCGCGGCGCTGATCCTCTTCCTGTCCTTCGTGGCGCTGGCCTCCGGTCCGGAGACGGACGCAAAGATGATCGGCACCGGGCTCGCCGCCGGCATCCTGCTCGACGCCACCGTGATCAGAGCGCTGATCGTGCCCGCGCTGATCGCGCTGCTGGGCCGCTGGAACTGGTGGCTGCCGCGCGGGCCGGCGCGCGCCCTCCGCGTGGAACCCTCCCCGCTGCGACCCGCGCCGGCCCTGACAGAGGCCGAAGCGTGAACAAGGAGAGACCGATGGATCTACCCTTCCGATCCTTGCGGTCGGGGCGTCCACGCCGTTCCGCTCCAGCGCGGCACGGCACGACATGCTGTTGGCGAGGGCGGCCTCCCGGTCGCGGCCTGAGACGTAGACCGGTCAATGCGCGCGCCGCCGAAGTAGACGGGACCCGGCGAAGCTAGCCGACCGGCGCCACCCCGGTCGTCGTCGCCTAGGTCAGACGCGCTCGTTTAGGCGGACCCCTCACCGGTCTCGATGTAGGGGAACGAGTGGTGCTCATGGGCGACCACCCATCGCCCGTGCTCCTTGCGGAGCCCGAGCGTGAGTCGCAAGCGGTTGTCAGGGTGATCGGTGAGTTCCTGCGGCGTTCCGCAGCGCAGCAAGGCGTGGGCGTAGCCGACGTCATCGCCGGCGGTGACCTCAAGGGACACGATCTCGAACGAGGCGCCTCGTGCCTGCCACTGGAAGAAGGGCGGCCAGGTCTCGCGGTAGGCGTCGATGCCGCGGACGCCCTCATACGGTGGCGGGACGTCGAACATGACGATGTCGTCGGAGTGGTCCGCCAAGACGCCGCCGAGGTCGCCCGCGTGCACCGCCGCGGCCCACCGCTCGATCAGGGTCCGGATCTGCTCCTCGTCGTCCGGCATCGCTCAGCTCACCGTCCTCAGGATCGGGGCCCGTGCTCGCGCTTAAGCTTGCGCCAGCCTCCGGCGCGGTTGTTCGCGATGATCTGCTCGAACATCGCGCCGAGGGCCGCGGCGTTGATGGTCTCGCCCTCGCGGACCGCCACGGTGCGGGCGGTCTCGTTCTCGTGGCCGCCGGTGATGATTCCCTCGGGATCGGGGACGATCGCGCCGTCATAGAGGAACACGTTGACGTGGTCCTTCGCCGCCAGCAGCGCGCAGATGTTGCCGTCGAGGACGAAGTACGGGCGATCGGTGTACTTGATCGTCTCGGCGACCTCTGGGTCGGCGGCATGGACCAGGTCGCGGACCTCGCGGCAGATCGCCTGCTGCCACTCCGGCAACGCATCGATGTACGCGTCGACGCGTGGATCACGGGTGTCAGCCATCGCTATTGCTCCGGGATCGCGGACGTGTCCATGTGGATGAACGACCATTGGTGCCCGTCGAGGTCGAGGAACCCGCGCATGTACATGAAGCCCTCCAGACGAACCGCTCGAACGTCGGCTCGATCCCATACCGGCATGTGACGAACGTCATCATGGCCATCTTGGTCTCCTCTCACCTCGGGTCTGTCTCTCGTCTTGACCGGCATAAGCGGGGAAACTCATCGCGGGACCTCGCTCCTGCTGTCGGACATCGGGGCGTCTCGAGCAGCTCGAGGCACGCACTCGCTCAGGACGAGCCTTGAGCGTGAGCTCGAATCATGGGCTGCGCCTGCTTCGGGGGGGCAGCAGGAGTGTCGGTTTTCGCCAAGTGGCTGCTGTGCGTCGTCCGTTGGGAATGCTTGGCGGCCTGAGGCTCTACGCCGCAGTCGACAAACCCTCGAGGCGGAGCTCCGAGCGCAGCTTGAGGCGAGCGTCGTGCAGCGTCTTGTACAGGGCGCCTCGGCTCGTGCCGAGGCGCTCGGCGAGCACGCCGGCCGGCACTCCGTTCAACGCCACCGCGATCAGCACGTCGCGCTGGCGAGGGGTCAGCGCGGTGGCGATGGCCCGCCGGACCGCTGCGAGAAGCTCGGTGCGCTCGACCTCCGCCGCCGGGGATCCGCCCGGATCGGCGAAGAGAGACCAGTCGTCGGCCTCGAGCGCGATCTCGCGCCGCTGCCAGGCGCGACGCCTCAGCTTCGCCTCCGTCTCGAGCAGCGCGAACTTGTAGGCCCAGGTGCTGAAGCGGCTGGCTCCGCGGAAGTCGTCGAGCTTGGCGAGCACTGCGACGAGAGCGTCGTCGGCGGCCTCGAGCGCGATGTCGTCGAGCTCGTCGCCGCGGAGATGCGGCAGCGTCGCGCGGCGCCTCGTCGCCTCGAAGCGGGCGGCGCGCAGCAGCAGCGCGTGCAGTTCGGGCAGAGCTCCCTCACGCTCCGGACCGCCGCACCTGAGGCGGTCGACCAGCGCGTCGGATCGTGGTTTGAGCGCCAGGTACGAGGGCATCGCTCTCGGAGGCAAACGTACGTGCCGGCGGCGCGGCGCGCATCGGGAGACGTGCGGAATCGCCTACCGGAATCGCGAGGGACGCCCTTCTCGGGCTAAGTAGTACTACCGACGCTCACGCCGTCCGAGACGATGTTGCGCTCGATCGCATAGCGCGTCGCCGCGGTGCGTGAGCCGACCCCGAGCTTCCGGTAGATGGAGTGCAGATGCGAATGCACCGTTCGCAGGCTAACGACCAGCTCCTGGGCTACCTGCGCGTCCGTGACGCCGGTCGCCACCAGGCTCAGCACCTCGACCTCGCGCGCGGTAAGCCCCGCCGGATAGCTGGGCGGCGCCTCCGCCGCCGCCCTGCGGTACGCGGCAATCGCTTCCTGCGGGGTCATCTGGCTCCCCTCCGCCGCCGCGGCCGCGAACTCGTCCTCGCTCATTCGCTCGCGCGCGCGGTTGCGCTCGCTCTCGTATTGCGCTTGCAGGTACGCGGGCCACGCCGCACCGGCGGCATCCCGGGTCCGCTCGGCCGCTGCGAGCAGCCTCGCCACGTGCTCTGGCGCGACGCGTGCCGCGCCCATCCTGGCAAAGGCCAGGACGCAGCTGCTCAGGAGCAGCTTGTCGCCCAGCTCCGTGAAGATCGCCAGCGCCTTCTCGAGGTCCGCTGTCGCCTCGGCATGCGCGTCCAGCTCGACGGCCGCCCGTCCCGAGATGAGCAGGGCGCGCGCGGTGTCCCAGCGGTCGCCGAGCTCCGCGACGATTGGCAGCGCCTCGGCGAGACGCGCCCGTGCGGCTTCGGGATCGCCCTCGGCCATGTGCACGCCGGCCAGATGCACGAGAACAGCAGCGGCTCCGGTTCGATCCCCGAGCTCCCTGAATAGCAGGACGCTCTCCTCCAACGGGCCGCGCGCGGCCACATAGTCGCCCTCGTACCAGGCGCTCAGCCCGACGCCCTCGAGCGAGCGGGCAATGGCGCCGTTGTCGCCGAGCCGACGGAAGATCGCCAGGGCCTGCGCGAACATCTCGCGCGCCGACGCCGGCCGGCCCGCGCGCTGGGCCGAGAGCGCGAGGCCGCTGAGTGCGTCTGCGACCATCCGCTGGTCTCCCAGCTCGCGGGCGACTCGCAGGCTCCGCTCGCACAACCTCGCGGCGTCCTCGTAGTCGGCCTGGTAGACGGTCAGCACTCCAGCCGCGGCCAGGGCCCTGGCGCGCAGGGCGGATGGTCCCTCCTCGCTACGCGCGAGGGACGCGTCGAGCCAGCGACGTCCCTCGCTCAGATGTCCGCCCAAGAGCCAGAAGCGCCAGAGGGCGCAGCAGAGCCGAAGGGCAGCCTCCCGCTCGCCCCGGTCTATCGACCACGAAAGGGCAGCCCGCAGGTTGTCGTGCTCCTCGCGGAGACGCTGGAGCGCGCGCCGCTGCTGGCGGCTCGCGAGCTTGACCTCGGCATCCTCCGCCACGGCGAGGTAATAGGCGGCGTGAGCGGCCCGGACCGCCTTCGCCTCGCCGCTCACGGCCAGACGCTCGAGCGCGTATTCACGGACGGTCGCAAGCATCTCGAACCGGGCCTGGCCACTCCCCGGTTCGGCTCGCCTGAGCAGGTTCTTGTCGAGGAGTCCCATCAGCCCCCCGAGCACTTCCGAGGGCGCGGCGTCGGCGACGCGCAATACGGCCTCGGCCGCCTCGAGCGTGCAACCGCCGGCGAAGACCGCCAAGCGCCTGAATAGCTGCTGCTCGCGTGAGTCGAGGAGGCCGTGGCTCAGATCGATGGTCGCCCACAGCGTCTGATGGCGCGCGGGCGCGTCCTCGCGGCCACCCGTAAGGAGCTCGAGGGGGTGCTCCAGCCGGCCGAGCATGTCCTCCGCGTCAAGCAGCTTGACGCGGGCGGCGGCCAACTCGATGGCGAGCGGCAGGCCGTCGAGCCGCGCGCAGATCTCGGCGACCATGCGGGCGGTCGCGTCGGTGATCTCGAAGTCCGGCCTCACCGCACGGGCGCGCTGCACGAACAGCTCGACCGCGGCGGACTCCAGGATCCGACCCGCCCCATCGCCGGCCCCGAGCTCCGGGAGGGCGAGCGGAGGCACCGGGAACTCCTGCTCTCCGGAAAGGCGAAGGCTCGCACGACTGGTCGCCAACACGTTGAGCAGGGGGCAGTCTGCCAGGAGGCCCGCAACCAGTTGCGATGCCGGCGTCAGATGCTCGAAGTTGTCGAGCACGAGAAGCAGCCGTCGGTTGCGCAGGAACGCCCGCAGCTCGTCGACCAGCGAGGACCTGCCCCCTTCGCGCAGGCCGACGGCCGCCGCGATCGTGCAGGCGACCGACGCGGGGTCGGCGACCGAGGCGAGCGACACGAAGAAGACGCCGCCGTCAAAGCCCTCGACGAGGTCGGCCGCGACCCGGATGGCGAGTCGCGTCTTGCCAACTCCCCCGGGGCCGGTAAGGGTGACGAGGCGCAACTCGTCGCTTCGCATGAGTCGGCAGGCGGCCTCGACTTCACGCTCACGTCCGATCAGCGGCGTGAGCTGCGCGGGCAGCGAGGCCTCCGGCTGATACTCGGTACCTCTCACCTGCACGCAACCATGGGCTCGGACGGCGCCTTTCGGACCGGCCAGGTCGAAGCCGATTGTGCCCCGACGCCAGCACCTGGTCGTGGGATCCCGGCTCTCAATCGATCGTGAACTATCTAGGTCCACTCTGAGGGCCGTGGCGTTACAGATCCGGCGCCCGAAGGCGAAGAGCCCGAATCCCGCCTGAGCGGGATTCGGGCACCTTGGGGTGAGGGAGGGAACTGCCGGCTACAGGAAGCGGAAGATCGGCGGGCAGTTGATGATTCCGCCGCTCGATCCGAACCTGCCGCCGTTCGGGCCCGTGATGTGGCCCTGCTCGGCAAGGCCGAGGATGCGGAACTCCTCGAAGTTACGCGAGCGGTAGCCGCGCTCGATCGCCTCTCTCGTCCAGCTGTAGAGGTTGGCGTCCCACAGCGGGCTGTAGTCGTTCGCGATGGTGGGGATACCGCCGAACACGTTTAGCGGGCTCCCCTCGCCGCTCACGGCGCTGTTGAGTCCCTGGCGCTGGGGGTTGCCCCGGCCGGTCGGTCCGTTCGTGGCGACGAAGATCCGCTCGATCGCGCTGAACGCGCTGTCATCTCCGCCCACCGACACGTCCCGCAGGCCGGGTGCGAACGTGACGTTCTCGAGCGTGGCAACGACCTCGTCGTTGGCGTCCGTGCTGAGGTAGAGGATCGGCCGCGCGAAGCTGAACCCGGTGACGGCCCTCAGCGTGACCGTCTGGTCCCGCGGACAGATCTTCACCACGTTGTCGTGCACGAGCGAGTGGTCGACGTTGCCGTCGCAGAACTCGTTCAGCTTCTCCGGCGGCACGTCGCCCGCCACGATCGGCGCGTTGTAGACGGTGTTGCCGAGGTTCTTCACGCGCACTAGCGGGCTGTAGTCCCGCGACCCCACCGATCCGGGCTGGGCGACACTCGGTGGGAAGGCGTCGACACCGGTGCCCGGCTCGATCCGTCGCTCGGGCGAGAAGTCGACCGTGCCCCGGTTGAACACCAGCGCGCGCTCGGCGTTCAGGACTGCCGTTCGCTGCGCGACGCTCGTGTACTTGAGCTTGGCCGAGTGCAGCAGGCCGAGCGCGTCGGCCTCCTCCTTGTCCGACGTGTCGGTGAGGATGTACCAGAGCCTGGTTCCTCCCGAGCTCTCCGCGTCCTGAGCAATCGGTCCACGGCTGGCGCGGGCAAGTACCGAACTCGACACTCCCCGCGCTCCCCGCCTCGAGCGCTTGCCGGCCTTCCCACGAAGCGCCTTCCGGTTGCTCTTGCCGGTCCGGCGTTTGGCCTTGCTGGGCTTGCGCTTGATTGCGCCGTTTCCGGGCTGCACTCGGCCCTCGTAGAGCGGCAGCGTGATCGTTCCCTCGTCCAGATCGACGGGGCCGGTCCTCAGCAGCTGCAGCGGGCCGATCAGATGGGGCTGGTCCGTTGACGGCGGTGGGGCGAAGTACGTGACCGGCACGTCGGCACCGATCGACGGCGGAGAGGGCCGTACCTCGTCCACCCCTTCCTGCGCGACACCGAGCAACGGCACGAGAAGACTCAGCGCAGCGACCGCGCCGGCGGCCGCGATTACGAGGCGGAGCGGTCGACGCCCGCGCCGCTTGTGGGTGGGACTAGACATCAAACCTGACCTCCAGGGTTGTGTGCTGGTCAGGGGATTGGCGTCGAGCTCGCGTCATTTCTTACGTGCGTAAGAACTGGCCGCCCTCTGACGCAAAGCGACTATGGGAAACAGGACCGAGCCAGGGCTCCACGTCTGCCCCGCCTGCGGCAGCAAGCTCGTCCAGCCGCTGGATTTCGAGCCACTGTGGGAACGCTCTTGCTACGTCGAGCTGCTCTGCCCGAACTGCCGCTGGAGCCACCGCGGCGTGCACCACCAGGCGGAGGTCGATCGCTTCGATGAGGAGCTCGAGCGCGGCGAGGCGGCGGTCCTCGCGTCGATCGAGGAGATCACGCGCTCGAACATGCAGGAGGAGGCCGACCGCCTCGCGCGAGCGCTCGAGGCGAACGCACTCCTCCCCATCGATTTCTGACGGGCTCCTGAGGGCGGTCTATCTGCGCTCGGTCTGCGCGTCCGAGAGCAGCAGGGCGCGCAGGGTCTCGTACTGCTCGCAGCACTCCCGGCAGCCGTCAAGATGGGCGCGAACGCGCGGCAACCGGTTGGCGGCATCGGCCCCCGCGAGCTCGAGCTCGACGAACTCGTCGAGGCGCGCGAAGCACTCGTCGCAGGCGACCCTGTCCTCGAGTGGGCCAAGCACACGCACGTTCGGGCGACGCTAGCACGACGGAGCGAGGTGTCGCGCGAGCGCCCTGCGCACCTTCGCCCGGGCGCGGTGGAGGAGCACACGTTGGTTCGCCGCCGTGATTCCCAGTTGGTCGCAGACCTCATCCGCGTCCCAGCCCACGATGTCGCGCAAGGTGATGACCGCTCGCTGTGCCGGCGGCAGCGCCGCGGCCGCTCGTTCGACGACTGCGACCGTCTCGTGCGAGAGCAGCCTCTCCTCCGGTAGCTCTGCCCAGCGCTCCGGCGATGACGTCCAATGGTGGGCAAAACGCTCGCCCGCGCCCCGGAAGCGGTCGGCCTCGACGGAGTGCTCAGCGGCAGCGAGCTCCCTGTCAGTCAGCGCTGCGAAGGGGACAGTGCGACCCTCAGCCATGGCCCGCGTCCGCGCCCTGTTGGCGAGAATACGAAAGAGCCACCACCTGAACGAGGAGCGGCCCTCGAAGCGGTCGATCCCGGTCAGCACGGCGAGCCACGTCTCCTGCACAACCTCCTCCGCAACGGCGTCGCTCGAGACGTAAAGCCGCGCCACCCGAAGCATGGTTGATCCGTGCAGGCGAACCAGCTTGACGAGGGCCGCCTCGTCGCCCCCGCGGAGCGCCTCGACAAGTCGTTCCTCGTCCTCGTTCGCCGGGCGGCTCTCGACCTCGCCCGTCGAACGCGAGTCATTCTCCATCTCCGGCCAACAGGCTAATCCATAGGCGAGCCTGATCTAGGATCCGACCATGAGCTCGGCCCCCCTCAACTGCCGGCAACTCGTCGAGCTCGTCACCGAGTATTTCGAGGGCGCGCTCTCGTCCGCCGAACGCAGCCGCTTCGAGGAGCACGTCATGAGCTGCCCGCCGTGTCGCGCGTACCTCGAGCAGATGCGACAGACGATCCGGCTGCTGGGGAGGATCCCGGAGGAGAGGGTCCCACCCGATGCGGAGGAGGCCCTCGTCGCCGCCTTCCGAGGCTGGAGACGGAATTAGGTGGTCGCCTACGCCTTCCTCGCGGGCGGGGGGGTCGAGCCGCTATCGGGCTTCGCCTGGCCCCTACCGGAGGACGGCGAGCGGGGAGCTTGGATAGACGCGGAGAGTGCGCCCAGCGAGGCGCTGCGCGGCTACCCGGCCCGCGACCTTCCCTACTGGTTCGACGACGAGCTCTGGATGATCGAGCTGTCCGGCACCGTCGCGGAGCGCGACCACCTCCTTTTCGGGGAGCGGGCTCGCTTACTCGGCCGCATCGATTCGTGGACAGATCCGCTCGCCTGGGAGTTCGTCATTGCGTGCGCGCGGCGAGTCGCCCGGCGGGCCGCCGCCGCGCTTCGCGAGGACGGACGCGCGGACGCGGCGGCGCGGCTCGAGGCGCCGCGAGACCTCGGGGAGCTCGTGGAGGCGGCGGGTTCGGCCGCCGACGATCCCAGCGCTGCCGGAATACTCGTGGGCTACGTGTTCGACGTCTGCTTCTATGCCCGCGAGGCGGGTGTGGGCGCCCGTGCTGCCGGCGTGGCGGCGAAGATGTCGGCCTATGCGCTTGCGGGCGACCTCGACGACGTGCCCGGGTACGCCGAGCGGTTGGCGGCGGAGCGTGCGTGGCAGGCGGACTGGCTCGTCGAGCGGCTCGGGCTTAAAGCGGCGCTCCTGGACTAGCGTCCATGCGGACGGCTCTCAGGTCGTGTCCTCGAAGGCGTCGGCCAGGGAGTTGACCACCTCGAGCGCCGCAGCCTGACGCTCCGGCGGCCAATCAGAGAACAGCGGGTCGATCCCCTCCTGGAGGAGGATCGTGAGGAACCGGTCGAGCTGGCATAGAGATGTTCGCTTCGTCCGACCCCACGCGCGACAGGAATGCCCGCCCTCGACGGGCGGCACGACTTGCGAAAGCCGCGCGTAAGACCGGCGGTCTGCGGGACGCCAACGGTTTGACACCACCCAGCTCGAGCGCGGTCAGCATCGAAAGAAAGGAGCGAGAAATGAGCGCTGACGAACAAGACCAGATGCTCGATCTCGTCATCGAGGGTGTGCGACCTTACGGAGCGGGTGAGCCCGTCGCGGTCGCGGTCGACGGGGGTGTGATTCGGTCGATCGGACCCGATGCTCGACGGCTCGCCGCGGCGGAGCGCATCGACGGGAGCGGCGGAATCGTCCTTCCGTCGTTCGTCGAGCCCCACATCCACCTCGACAAGACACTCACGCGGCGGTTCCCGGGTGGCGACGCGGAGTCATGGGAGGAAGCCGACGCTGTCCAGGGCGGGGTCAAACGCACCTTCACGCCGACGGATGTGGAGTCCCGCGCGTCGCGCGCGATCGAGCTCGCGATCAGCAACGGGATCGGACTCATGCGGGCGCACGTTGCCATCGATACGGCGCAGGAGCTCATCTCGCTCGAGGGGGTGCTTAGGGCGAGAGAACGCTGGGCGGACGCGGTCGAGATCGAGATCGTGGCGCTGCTCGAGGAGAGCATCGTGGAGCACCCCGAGCTCCTACACCAAGCGCGTGAGGCGATGCGGCGTGGGGCCGATGTGATCGGAGGAATTCCGAACGAGGAACAAGACACCCGGGGTCAGCTGAGCCATCTGGACGCGCTGTTCGAGATCGCCGAGGAGTTCGACACACCGGTTGATGCGCACGTCGATTACGACGCGGATCCGAGCCAGAAAACCCTCGAGCTGCTGGCCGACCTGACTCTCGAGCGGGGCTTTGAGGGACGAGTCCTGGCCAGCCACTGCTGCGCGCTCGCTACCTATCCCCAGCACGAGAGCGAGCGGGTGATCGAGAAGGTGCGGCGCGCCGGCATCACGGTCTGCATCTCGCCGCTCGCGAACCTCCAACAGGTCGGATCGGTCGGTCGCCTCCCGGTTCATCGTGGCAGCTCGCGCACCAAGGAACTGCTCGATGCCGGCGTCAACGTGGCGGCCGGCACCGACAACATGAACGACATGTGGTTCGCCTTCGGCCGTCTCGACCCGCTCGAGACGGCTTACGTGGCGATTCTCTCGGCCGCTCTGCGGACAGAGGCCGAGGTGGCCGCGGGCCTGGAGATGGTCACCAATCGCGCCGCCCGCGCGCTTCGGCGCTCCGAACGAACCATCGCGGTCGGCGCTCCCGCCGACCTCGTCGTTCTCGAGGCCGAAGACCTGACCGACGTCCTGCGGGGGCTCTCATCCCGCCGCCTGACGATCAAGGGCGGGAGGCTGGTCGGCGGCATGGCAACCGAACGCTGGGGCGCTGGAGGGGGCGTCCCTCGGGCGAGCATGGAAGGAGCTGCACAGTGAGGATCGCGGTCATCGGCAGGGGTCATGTCGGCGGCGGCCTGGCCGATCTGTGGGAGCGCGCGGGTCACGATGTCACCCGGATCGGCCGCGACGGTGGTGGCGTTTCCAACGCCGCGGTCGCACTGGTCGCGGTGCCCGGCGGTGCGATCGCCGAGGCGTTTGAGAAGGTGAAGGGTCTCGAGGGCAAGACCGTGATCGACGCCACGAACCTTTACGGCGACGTCCCACCCGCTGGCTTCCCGTCGAACGCCGAGTTCGTGAAGTCGAAGGCGAACGGCCCCACCGCCAAGGCGTTCAACCTCAACTTCGCGGCCCTGTACCCGCGGCTCGGCGAGGCGCGAGCACGGCCCAGTGACCTCTGGTGCGGGGACGCCGAGGCGCGCGAGGTCGTCGAGCAGCTGAGCCGCGACGCCGGCTACGACCCCGTGTGCATGGGGCCGATCGAGAACGCCTCGGCCCTGGAAGCGATGAACGAGGGCATCGACGCCATCGGCCGAGAGATGGGCCCGTGCGTCTTTCGGATCGCGCCGCCTGACCTGCTGTGACCTCAGTCGCGGAGCGGGACGGTGTCGCAAGCGCGCGTCGCGGGCTTCCTCGGTCTCGCCTGGAGTCAATGTAGCGGCGAGCGTGCTCAGGCGGCCTGCGCTATCTGCTCGAGATGCGCCCGGGTTTCGCTCCGGGTGATTTCCGCAATGTCGACTGGTCAGGTCGAATCGTGCTCGTCGACGCCCATCCGCACGAGGTCGGTCCGGGAGGCGATCCGCAGCTTGGCGAATACCTTGCGCAGGTGGTAGTCGATGGTGCGTCGGCTCAAGAACAGCTGCGCGCCGATCTCGCGGTTGGTCATCCCTTCGCTCACGAGGTGCGCGATCTGCAGTTCTTGCGGGGTGAGCTGGTCGCGCGTAGAGGGATCGCGGCGGCG
>Ga0081538_10003237_pt1 | contig 15478 bp, 20 predicted proteins | sample TabmetS5T2R1_FD_71022 | JGI IMG/M metagenome (GOLD analysis project Ga0081538, IMG submission 71022) | Tabebuia heterophylla rhizosphere microbial communities from the University of Puerto Rico - S5T2R1 | ecosystem: Host-associated > Plants > Roots > Rhizosphere ... | reverse complement strand
GCCGGGGGGAGGCTGAGCCCGCCGACGCGGACCGCCCACAGCAGCCAGCGGCGCGGCGGGACCCCGCGCCGCTGCAGCGCGTCGAGCAGACGGCGCCACGCGGGCGGTGGCCGCTCGTCCGGCTCGGATACGGTCAACAGCACCCGCCAGCGGGCCACGGCCGCCGCCTCCTCGACGTCGCCGCGGGGGCGAGCGCGAGGGCCGCCAGCCGCCGGTCGAGCCGGCTCGCCTCGAGCGCGAGCCCGAGCCGACGCTCGTGCAGGGCGTGCAGGGCGCGCCGTAGCTCGATGCGCGGGCGGTCGCCGAACCGGGCGGCATGCGCCCGGCAGTAGGCCTGCTCGTCCAGCACGAACGCGGCGACGAGGGCGCCGACCAGGATGACCCGAACCACGTGGCCCTGGCCGAGCAGCGCCCACGCCCGCAGCCACGCCGAGGAGCTGTGAGCGGCCGAGCCGCCGAGCACAATCCCGAAGAGGCTGTGCTCGGTGAGGTAGAGGTTGTACATCGCGTGGTCGAAGCCCGCCCATGCGAGCCCCGCGGCGACGATGCCGATCCCTGCGACCCGCCAGCGCCCGCCTTGCAGGTACAGCCAGAGCCCGACCGCGGCCGGCACGCCTGTGACGAACCAGCCGAACTCGGGCCCAACCCCGAGCAACTCCAAGCCCCGCGCCTGCGGCTGGTGGAAGCCGCCGGGCAGCAGCGTGACCGGGAAGCGCCACGCGTTGGAGCGGTCCAGCTCGCCGAGGCCGCTGAGCGCGAGCCCCTGCTGCTCGAGCAGCCCGCCGCTGGCGGCGTAGCGCAACGTGTCCTCGACGCTGCTCACCGGCGGGGGTATGGGTGCTCGTCTGGCTGGCCCTCAACCGCACGGTGTGGGGGCGGCACGTCTACGCGATCGGCGGGGACGACCAGATCGCACGCATGAGCGGCGTGCGCACGACCTGGGTGCGCTTCACGGCGTACGTGGGCGCCGCCCTGCTGGCGGCCGTGGCAGGCATCGTCACCGCGAGCCGCGCCGGGGTCGGCGACCCAAACGCCGGCGCGGGGCTGGAGTTCGAATCGCTGGCGGCCGTCGTCATCGGTGGGACGAGCCTGGCGGGAGGCCGCGGCCGAGTGGTCGGGGCCCTCGGTGGCGTCATGCTCCTGTCGATCATCAGCAACGTATTCAATCTGCTGGGCGTGTCCGTTTGGTACCAACAGCTCCTCAAAGGCGCGATCATTCTGCTCGGCGCCGCCGCCTATGTCGGACGACGGGGAGCTGGCGGGTACATGAGCAACGGGCCAACGATCCTACGGCGAAGGGGTGACCCGAGATGGCGATGACAGAAGCCAGAGGAGGGGGCCTGACCCAGGAGGAGCGAGACGAGTTCCTCTCCTCCGGAGCGAAGTTCGCAAAGATCGCCAGCACCACTGAGGACGGCTGGCCCACGGTCAGCCCTGTCTGGTACGAGTGGGACGGCTCGTCGTTTCTCGTGGTCGGCAAGGAACGGACCGGCTACGTCCGCAACCTCCGGCGCGACCCCCGTTGCGGTGTGCTGGTCGAGAATCCAGGCCTGCCCTATGTACGGGTGAGCGTCCTCGCGGTCGCCGAGTTCCTCCCCGACGACTTCGACTGGAAGACCCCGGCCCGCCGCATGGTGCTGCGCTACATCGGTGAAGAGGGCCTGGAGTACGCCAAGGCGACGTTCGAATTCCCGCGGGTTAGCCTGCGCCTCTGGCCCAAGCGGATGTCCACCTGGAACGGGGTGGGCTTCGACCGGACCTTCCACCGGGACACCGTGTGGCACGAGGTCCAGACCCCACCGCAGGTGACGGCGTGATCGACCCGGTCGAGCTGCTCGAAGAACTGGTACGGATCGACTCGGTGAACCCGGCCTCGGGCGGGCCGGGCGAGCACAAGATCGTGGCCCGCCTCCTCGAGATCCTGCACGACCTGGGCCTGGAGGTCTCCACGGCGGAGGTGGTGGACGGCCGCCGCAACCTGATTGCCACCTTGCCCGGCACCTCCGGCGCACCGACCTTGCTGCTCGAGGCCCACCTCGACACCGTGGCCATGCCGGAGGATGGGCTGGCGGTCAGCCGGAGTGAGGATCGCCTGGTCGGGCGGGGCTCGTGCGACACCAAGGGGTCGGGGGCCGCGATGGTCGCGGCCATGGCCGCGCTGATGGGCTCGGGCGAGGAGCGGGCCACCGTGGTCTTCGCCGGCGTGGCCGACGAGGAGGACCGGATGCTCGGGTCGCGGGCGCTGGTGGACCAGCTGCCGCCCGTCGACGCCGCCGTCATCGGGGAGCCAACCTCGCTTGTACCGGTGCGGGTCCACAACGGGCTCGCCCGGATCATGATCGAGACCCATGGGCGGGCCGCGCACACCTCCCGGGCCCACCTCGGGGTCAACGCGATCTCGGCGGCGAGCCGGGTCGTGGCCAGCCTCGAGGAGCATCTGCTGCCACTGCTGAAGGCGAGGACGCACCCGCTGGCGGGACCGGCCCTGTTGACCCCGGCCGTGATCCACGGCGGGGTGGCCCCCAACGTCGTCCCGGACCGCTGCCGCCTTTGGGTGGACCGGCGCCTGGCGCCGGGCGAGAACCCGGATGCGGCGCTGGCCGAGATCGACGACCTGCTGGAGGGGCTTCGCGAGCGCGGGGACCGGATCACCCGGAAGCCGCCGTGGGTGCTGCTGGAGGCGGTGGAGACCCCCGCCGACCATCCTGTCGTGCGGCTGGCGGAGGAGTCGGTCGAGGCGGTGCTGGGGCGGCCGGTGACCGCGGGCGGGGTTCCCTACGGGACGGACGCGTCGAACCTGTCGGGGGTCGGCGGCGTGCCCTGTGTCGTGCTGGGGCCCGGATCGATCGACCAGGCCCATACCGACGACGAATGGGTGCCGCTCGAGGAGGTCCGCCGGGCGGCGGTCGTCTATGCCGAGCTGGCGCGGCGCTTTGCCAGACGCCACGCCGAAGGGGGGTCGGCGGGGTGATCGTCGACTTCCACACCCACGTCGACGAGGCCACGGCCTTCGGCTGGATCGACCCCCCCGACAAGCTGATACCCCTGCTGGACGCGGCGGGGATCGACAAGGCCGCGTGCATGACCTACGTGGACCTGCCGGGCAGCAACCCGGACGCTCTGGAATACCTCGCCGAGGCCGTCTCCCGGTTCCCGGACCGGCTGATCGCCTTTGCACGGCTGAACCCGAACTACCGGCGCGAGGCCCAGGAGGCGCTGGGTCGGGCCGTCTCCCAGCTCGGCTTCCGTGGGGTCAAGCTGCACCCGACCACCACGCTGGGCCACCCGGCCAACGCCCCCACGGTGGCGTTGCTGCGGCAGGCCGCCGACCTGGGCGTCCCGGTGCTGTTCCACTGCGGGGACGACCCCTACACCACCCCCCAGGCCATCGCCGCCGGTGCCCGCCAGGCGCCGGACACCGCAGTGGTGCTCGGCCACATGGGTGGCTACTTCCACGTGGACGACGCCATCGCGATGGCCGAACGGCACCCAAACCTCTACCTGGAGACCTCCGCCATGCCCTATCCGAGCAAGATCGTCGAGGCGGTCGAGCGCGTCGGCGCCGAGCGGGTCATCTTCGGCAGCGACGGACCCGGGTGCAACCCTCACCTTGAGGTTGAGAAAGTCCGGATGCTCGGCCTTGGCCGCGACGCCGAAGGGCTCATCCTCGGCGGGAACGCCACCCGCCTACTGGGCTTGGAGGAGGCTGCAGGTGATCGTTGATGCCCTGATGCTGCTGGGCGAAAACCGCTTCGGCCCGACGCTGGAGGTGCCCGACGCCTTGGCGCTGTGCGACAGGCTGGGGATCGACAAACTGGTCGCAGCGGCCGCCCGGCCGCTCGACTACCACCTCGAGCCCGCGAACGAGCGCCTGGCCGCGGCGGCGCGAGCCAGCGGCGGGCACCTGGCGGCGCTGGGTCGCATAGACCCCCTCAACGGGCCAGCGGCGGAGGCCGAGGCGCGGCGCTGCCTGGACGAACTCGGCTGCGTGGGGCTGTTTCTGCACCCGGGCGAGGAGTCATTCCCGGTGACCGCGGCGCGGCACATCCTCCAGGTGGCCGCCGAACGCCGGGCCCCGGTCGTGGTGGCAACCGGGTGGTTCGCGCTGTCAGAGCCGCTCCAGGTGGCCCAGGCCGCCGCGGACGTCCCCGACCTCCCGGTGGTCCTGACCAACGGCGGCCAGATCAACATCTCCGGCTTGTCCATGGCCGACGCCTGGCTGGCGCTCACCTCCCACGGCAACCTCCTCGTCATGACCAACGGCACATACCGACAGGACTTCATCGAGCGGCTGGCGAGCGAGCTTAGTCCTGAGCGGGTGCTGTACGCCTCGTGCGCTCCCATCTTCGACCCCATCTTCGAACACAAGCGGATCCGGTCGGCCAGCATGAGCGACGAGGCCCGCGCCGCGGTTGAGGGGGGCAACGCAGCTCGGCTGTTCCACCTCTGACGCTCAACTCCCACCCAAAGGGCTGCTCAAAGACCGCCACAGTCCGCACCCGAACGGGTGCCTCCCCGGCTCAGGGGGTCCCGAGCAGTCCTTCACCGGGCCGGGGTGTGGTGGGCGGTCTGCTGGCCGGTGGCCGGGTCATAGACCGCCCCGGTGCGCTCAGGCCCGGCATTCACGACACGCCCGTCGATCCAATGGCTGATGAGCATGGTCATGCTGACGCCTTTCCGCCGGCAGGAGCCGGCGACCGCTGGAGCAGGCTGGCCGGTGTGTGCTCCAGGATGCTCTCGAGCATGGCCGGGTCGTCGCCGGTAGCCTCGCGGACCTGTCCGACCGGGTCGTCGCTGCCCATGTCGAACGGGTAGTCGCTGCCCAGACAGACCTGGTCTGGACCAAACCGGTCGATCAGGTACCGCAACGCCGGCCGGTCATGGGTCAGGGTGTCGAAGAAGAAGCGCTCGAAGAGGGCGCCCGGCGGTTCCTGGAGCCGCTGGCGGGGCTCGGGGCGCACCGCCCAGCCGTGGCTGAAGCGGCCGATCTGGTAGGGCACGAACCCGCCGCCGTGGAGCAGGACCACCCGCAGGGTCGGGAACGCGCTGAGCACTCCGCCGAACACGAGGGAGGCGGCCGCGATCGTGGTGTCGGTCGGGTTGCCGACGAAGTTGTTCAGGTAGTAGCCGCCCATCCGGTCGGCCCCGGCCACGTTGTCGGGATGAAGGACAACGGCCAGGCCGGCCTCGGCGATGGCCTGCCAGACCGCGGTCAGATCCGGGAGGTCGAGGTTGCGGCCATTCACGTTCGTTCCCAGCTCCACGCCCACGACGGTCGCCTCGGACGCCAGGCGGCCAAGCTCTTCGATGCTGGCCGCTGGCGAGGCCAGCGGCAGGGTGGCCAGGACCCGGAACCGATCCGGCACCTGCCTGGCTAGGTCGACCATGGCGTCATTGTGGAGCCCGGCGATCGACGGGGCGCGGGCGGCCGCAGCGTCATAGAAGAAGTGCGTTGGAGGTACCGACAGCGCCTGCACGGCCACGCCTTGGCGGTCCATGTCCGACACACGGCTGGCCAGGTCGAACATGCCGGCCGGGACGGGCCCGCTGCGCCGGCCTGACGGATAGGTCAGATGCCAGAGGCCGGCCTCCTTCTTGAGCCGGGGGGCGACCTCCGGCGCCTCGGTAGCCAGCCGTTTGACGAGCGCGTCGGACACCACGTGAGCGTGGATGTCGATGGATGGCAACGGCGGTCCTCAGGTCGAGGATTCGGGGTGGATGAGGTCCGGGTGACGCCAGAAGACGATCTTGCGCTGGGCGAACTGGAGCAGGAGGTAGCTGGCCAGGCCCAGGAGCAGGAAGATCAGAATGAGGACAAAGACGGCCGCGGTGTTGAAGCTGGACCGGTAGCGCACCATCATGAACCCCAGGCCGGCGTCGGCGGCTACGAACTCCGACACGATGGCCCCGATGATGGCCAGGGTGGCCCCGATCTGGAGGCCGCCGAAGATGGCCGGCAGGGCGCTCGGGATGCGCAGTTTGACCAGGATTTGCCAGGGCGAGGCACGCAGTGACCGCATGAGGGTGACCGCGTCCGGGTCGGCCAGCGAGAGGCCGGACAGCGTGGTGATGAACACCGCATAGAAGCAGGCGATCGCGGCTTGGACGGTCTTGCCGGCGAGGCCGAAGCCGAACCAGGCGATGATCAGTGGGGCCAGGATGATGGTCGGGATCGCGTCGAAGGCGCTCAGGAATGGCAGGTAGGCTCGGCGGAGCCGGGTCGAGCTGCCCAGCAGCAGGCCGAGGGAGAACCCGATCAGGCTGCCAAGCGCGTAGCCGGTCAGGATCTCGGTCACGGTCCTGACCAGGTTGCGCTGGAAAGCCGGGGCCTGGAGCACGCGCGGGACCGCCCTGGCCACCGCTTCGGGCGGGGGCAGCAGGATGCGGGACACGGCCCCGCTCTCGGTGGCGAGGAACCAGGCCGCGACTAGCAGCGGCAGCAGGGCGATGCTGACCGCTGGGGCTGGGATCCGTAGTCGCCGGAGGCGGCGGGCTGGCCGCCGCAGGCCCGGGCGGGAGGGAGCCGCCACGCTCATCGCTCGTCGGCCCCTTCCGGTCGGGTCCAGAACACGATCCGGTGCTCGAGCCGGTCGACCAGGGTCACCAGGGCCACCGCGATCAGGATGACCAGGGTTACGACCGCGAAGGCGAGCGGCATGAGCAGCTGGTAGGCAAACGACTCGGCCAGCTGGCCGAGGCCGCCGGCCGACCCGGCCAGGATCTCGGCCACCAGCACGCCGGTGAAGGCGAGCAGCAGGGCGTGTTTGAGGCCGACCAGGACCATCGGCAGGGCGGATGGGAGCTGGAGCATGCGGAACACGCGCCAGCGCGACGCCCGCAGCGAGGCCATGAGCCGGAACTCGTCGGCGCCGGGCAGGGACAGCCCCACCATGGTGTTCACCCACACCGGGAAGAAGCAGATCGCCGTGGCCACGGCAATCTTGCTTGGCGTGCCAAAACCCAGCCACCCGATCAACAGCGGGGCCAGGACGACCTTGGGTAGGGCCTGGAGGGCGATCACGTACGGGGTGATCACCCGGCGGACAAAGGGCGAGATCCCGAGCACGGTCCCGAGCGTGAACCCGGCCGTGCTGCCGAGCACAAAGGCGGCCAGCACGGCGATCAGGGTGGAGCGCAGGTGCCCGAGCCAGTAGCCACCCGACACCAGTTGCACGAACCCTCGGAGGGTGTCGGTCGGGGTCGGCACGGTGACCCGGCTCACCAACCCGACCCGAGGGGCCAGCTCCCAGGCGAGCAGGAGCACGGCCACGGTGCCCAGCCCGATCAGGGCCGGCGACCCGCGGCCGGCCCACCGTCGGCCCAGGAGGCGGGCGGTAGCGCTCACGCCACCCCCAGCAGCGATCGGGCCTCGAACACGAGGTCGGCGAACTCCTTGGTCCGCATAAGCTGCCGCTCCCTCGGACGGGGAAGTGGGATATCCAGGACGCTGACGACCCGGCCGGGCCGCGGCGTCATCACCGCGACCCGATCGGACATGAAGACGGCCTCGTTGATGTTGTGGGTCACGAACACGATGGTCTTGGCCGTCTCAGACCATATGCGCAGCAGCTCCAGGTCCATGGCCTCGCGGGTGAACTCATCCAGGGCCCCGAACGGCTCGTCAAGCAGTAGCAGCTTGGGGTCGTAGAGCAGCACCCGGCACAGGGCGGCGCGCTGCTGCATTCCGCCCGAGAGCTGCCACGGGTAGGCGTCAACGAACTCCTCGAGCCCGACCATGCCCAGCAGCTCCCTGGCGCGGTCCTTGTGGTCCGCCGGCCGCTTGCCGAACACCTCGATCGGCAAGAGGACGTTCTGGAGCGTGGTCCGCCACGGGAACAGGACCGGCGTCTGGAACATCATCCCGATGTCCCGGCTGGGGCCGGCCAGGGGTTCGCCGTCGATGACGACCTCGCCCCGGGTGGGTGGGGTCAGGCCGCCGAGCATGCTGAGCAGGGTCGACTTGCCGCACCCGCTCGGGCCGCACAGGGACAGAAACTCCCGCTGGCGGACCTCAAGGTCGACGTCGGCCACGGCCAGGACCTCACCACCGGCCGAGCGGAATTCCTTGGTCAGGCCGGTGACCCGGGCGATCGTCGACCCGGCCACCTCCGACCTGGACACGGTCACGTCAGGTCACTTCTTCGCTTGATCGATGATGGCCTGCTGGTCGAAGTCGTTGGCCCGGTCAAGGAATTCCTCGCTCAGGAAGGTACTCATGTCAAACCGCTGGAACTCCTTGGAGGTGGAGGCCACGGTGTCGACGAACTGCTGGGTCTCCTCCGGGCTGTGCTGGCCGAACCGGAAGCCCTCGGGCAGGGCGACCTGCTTGAGGCCGAGCGAGTAGCGGAGCGTCCCCTGCGAAACCCCCTGCGCGTTGGCCTCCCACTGCTGGGGCACCGCCTTCTTCATCATCTCGGCGCAGGCGTCGTTGTTGGTCAGGCAGTACAGGGTCCCCTGGGCAACCCCGTTGAGCAGACGGCCGATGGCCTCCCGCTTCTCCTCGACCACCTGCGGAGTGGCGATAACCCCGCGAGCCGGGAAGCCCTTGAATTCCTCAGGGGTCAGGTCCTTGAGCTGGAGTCCCTGCACCTGCATGGCGAAGACGTCGTTGTAGGCCGAGGAGTAGGCATCCACCTTTCCGGACTCGATCGCCTCGAAGGTGGCCGGGCCGCCGTCGCCGATCGGGATTGGGGTCACGCCGCCCGCCGGGTCGATTCCTGCGCCACGGAGCGCGGCGTTGAGGAAGGCGACCTCACCACCGCCCGGCTCGGAGATGCCGATCTTCTTACCCTCGAGATCGGCGAGCGAGGAGATCCCGCTCTGCTCGGTGGCGAAGATGCCGAAGATCGCGCCTCGGCTGTAGGTATAGGTGTTGACCAGCTCCACGCCGGTGCCCATGACCTCGACCACGGCGGTCATGGACGGGATCCCGGCGTCCAGATTGCCGGCCACGATCTGCTCGACGACCGCCCCGCTGCCCTCGGCCGCGACCAGCTTCACATCCAGGCCCTGCTGGTCCCAGTACCCGAGGTCGCGGGCGGCCAGGAACCCGAACCACTCGGCGGTGAAGGTGTCGCTGGACGGCATGCCGAGCGAGATCGACAGCCGCTGGTTCTGGGCGGAGCCCTCCTCGTCGTTGCCACCGCACCCGGCCAGCGCGACCGCGGTGAGGAGGCTGACGATGAGGACGAGAACTCGACGGGTCACGGTGATCGGCCTCCTTGACCAGCGCCGAGGTTGCCCGGCGCCTTGTCACCTCACTACTTGATCGCGACGGGGTTGACCGGCGAGGCGACCGCGCCGGTGATGGGCAGGGGTACGCCGGAGAACAGGAACTCGTAGCGGCCGTCGTCGGCACAGTCGACAGCCAGGTCCTCAAGGTCGAAGATCTCGCCCAGCAGCAGCCCCATGTGCACGATCAGCACGATATGCAGCGGCTGGAACACATCCGGGGTCTGGTTGGGGAGCACCTCGGCACCCCAGGTGTCGGTGGCCAAGGCGGCGATCTCGTGCTCGTGGATCCAGCCGGCGCACTCCAGGCCCAGGCCCGGGGCTGGCCCGCCGGCGTAGTCGCCCCAGCCGCCCTCGGCTCGACGCTGGGCGATCTGGCCGGTGCGTACCAGGATGATGTCGCCGGTCCCGACCTCGACGCCCTGGCTCGCGGCACATGCGTCCAGGTCGGCCGGGGTGATGGCCTCACCTGGTTCCAGCCATGCCCGGCCCTGGGCCCGGGGCAGATCCAGAAGCACACCGCGGCCGACAACCCGGTCGGCGGCCTGGGTGATGTCGTTCTTGAGAGCGCCCTTACTGCTCACCAGGGTCGGGTCGTAGCCGTTGTACATCTTGTTCTCGAACATGATGTGAGCCAAGGCGTCCCATTGGGTCCCGGACTGGAGGGGAAGGATGAGCAGGTCGTCGGTCCCACGAAGGTGCTTGTCCTTGCCCCCGTAGAAGTCTCGGACCACCGTGCCGGTGATGGCGTCGTTGCCGTCCCGCATCATCAGGTGGATGGGATTGAAGCGGCCGAAGCCGCCCGTCTGGGGTCCGGCCTGGTCCAGGGGAAGGCCACAGGAGATGACCTTGCCCGACCGGACCAGGGCGGCGGCGGCGGTAACGTGCTCGGGCCGGATGAGGTTGAGGGTGCCGAGCTGGTCGTCCTCACCCCAGCGGCCCCAGTTGGAGTAGCGCCGGCACAGCTCCCGGACCGTCTCGATGGTTGGCGAGGAGGTGTCGACCTCGCCCCGCGTGGTGCTCACAGCTCACGCTCCCGCACTGAGTCATACCTGGTGACCGGGCCGATCGCGTCCTTGTCGATGAGGGCGTCGAGCACGGTCACCGAGTCGCTTTGCAGGGCCTTAGCGAAGGCCTCGTCGAACTCGGGGCCGGTGCTGACGCGCTGTCCCTGCACGCCGAACCCGTGGGCCACGGCCGCGTAGTCCACGTCGACGAAGTCGTCCACGGCCGACACGACCGTGCCGTAGAGGTGCTGCTGCACGTGCACCTCAAAGGCAAGGGACCGGTTGTTGAGGATCACCGCCACCACCGGGATACCGAGGCGGCGGGCGGTCTCCAGCTCGCCGAGGTGATAGCCGAAGCCGCCATCGCCGGTCATGCAGACCACGGTCCGGTCGGGCACGGCCAGCTTGGCCCCAAGGGCGGCCGGGAAGGCCCAGCCCAGCGAGCCGTCGGCCCGCAGGAAGTCCTGCGCGGGACGGCGGGTCTCGAACAGGGCCCCGCTCCATGCAGCGGCGTAGCCGGTGTCGGCGATGATCGTCGTCTCGGCCGGCGCCCGCTGGTTGATCACGTCCAGGACGGCCTCGGGCCGCATCTCGCGCCCGTCGGTCCCGTCCACCCTGGCCAGCTCGGCACGACGGGCGTTCCAGGCCGCCCGCCGCTCGGCCAGCTCCGCCAGCCGCTCCTTGCGGGCGTCCGTGGCCGGATCGGCACCGTCGCTGTCAAGCAGCTGGTGATACTGGTCGAGGAAGGCGCCGGCGTCGGCCTGGATCCCGATGGTGACCGGGTAGTTGTAGCCGAGGGCAGATTCGTCGATGTCGACGTGGACGATCGAGACATCGGCTGGCAGCAGCCGGTAGGAATCGGTGATCAGACCCCCTAGACGGGAGCCGACGGCAAGGACCAGGTCGGCCTGGCGCACGATGTCGTTGGCGTACCGGCGCGAGTAGCGCCCGACGGTCCCGAAGGCCAGCTCGTGCTGCTCGGCGATGGCGCCTTTGCCGGCCAGGCTGGTCACGACCGGCAGCTGCAGGCGTTCGGCCAGACCGGTCAGGGCCGACTGGGCCCGGGCCAGGTGGACCCCGTTGCCGGCCACGATGACCGGCCGCTCCGCTGCGGCGACCAGGCGGGCCGCCTGCTCGACGAGGGTCGGCGCGGCGTGGGGCCGCCAGGGGCGCACCACGTCCTCGGCCCCGGCGCCGGCCGGGGGCGTGTAGCCCTCGATCGGCTGCTCCAGGACGTCGCTCGGGACACCGACGTACACCGGCCCAGGGGGCGCGGCCGTGGCCCGGGCTGCCCCGGCCCGCACCAGGTGCGGGACCTGTTGGGGGATCTGGGCCTCGGCCTGCCACTTGGAGACGCCGGCGAACAAGTACAGCTGCTCCAGCTCCTGGTACTCGTACCGGTGCCGATGCTGCCGGCGCATGGAGGTCGGCATGGCCACCACCGGGCTGAGCGACCAGAACGGCTCAGCCAGGGCGCCGGCCACATTCGACGCGCCCGGGCCGTACTGGCCGTAGACGAAGGTCGGGCGCCCGGTGAGCCGGGCATAGGCGTCGGCCATGTACACCGATGAGGCCTCGTTGCGGGCCAAGACCTGGGTGACACCCTGCTCCTGGAGGGCGATCCAGAGCGAGTTGTCGCCGCCCGTGACGAGGAAGAAGTGGCTGGTCCCGAGCGCCTTGAGCTCGAGCGCGATCGCTTCGGCTGCGGTGGTGATCGCCGGCCTCCTTGCTCGGCCACGCAGTGACGCAACCGGTGTCCGGTCCGCACCACGCGGTTCCGTACCCTCCGGCGATGGTAGCCGTGGATGGTGGCATTATCAAGACATCGTCTCGCTCAGCGGTACAATTGGGGGGACTTGGTTCGTGAGAGTAGCCCGAGGGCTGAACGCCTGGTGGACTACTCCAAACACGTTGGCCATCCGAGCGAGGAGGTCACGATGGTCGCCCGACCAGACGGCGCCACGCCCGACGGGGCAGGAAGGCAGTCGCTCGTCACCTCCAGCACCGCGGGACGCCTGGTTCGTGTGCTGGAGGCACTGGCAGCGACCCCGGATGGCCTTGGGATCCGCGACACCTCCCGGCGCACCGGTATCGACAAGAGCGTTCTCAGTCGGCTCCTGACCCAGCTCGAGGCTCTGTCGATGGCGACCAAGGACGAGGTGCAGGGCCGATACCACGTCGGCCCGCGACTGTTCGCTCTCGGTTCCACCATCGTCGCCCGCGACAGCCTGTCCCGAGCCGCCCGCCCAGTCCTTGAGAACCTGGTCCGGCGCTTCAACGAGACCTGCTATCTGGCCACCCGCCACCTGGACACGTTCACCTTCAGCGCCAAGGTCGAATGCACCCGGCCGATCCGGTACATCATCGAGCTGGGCTCAACCGCGCACCTGCACGCAGGCGCGGCCGGCCGGGCGATCCTCCTCGGTATGCCAGAGACTGAGGCTCGCGCGATTTTGCAGACAACCGAGCTGGAGCAGCTCACCGACCGCACGGTCACCGACGTCGAGCGCCTGCTGCAGCTGGCCGCCGAGGACCAGACCCGTGGATGGTCGTTCAGCCACGGCGAGCGGATGGAGGGCGCCACCGCCGTGGCTGCCCCATTCTTCGACGCCGAGGGCGACTGCCGCGGCTCGGTGGTGTTCACCCGGCCGGCGATGCGCCACACAGACGACCTCTCGGTCGTAGGTGATGCCGTGGTGAAGGCGGCCGCCGAGCTGTCCCAGCGGCTCGGATGGAGTCCGGCGGGGGAGGGGGAGGCACGGGCACGCCCTTAGCGCAGCAGGGACGCTGCGCTGTCGGCCAGCCGGTCACTGTCGGCGATCACGGTGGCGCCGGAGCTCACCGGCCGAGGCGCGGTTGGGCCCCAGGTGGCGTTCCGGTCGAACAGCAGGAAGAAGTCGTAGTCCAGCCCGCCAAAGTCGACCCCGAACCGCTCCAGGAACCCCTGGCCAACCACGTTGGCGGCATCCCACAGATGGGTCACCCGCGGGTCGACCATGCCCGCCCCGTCGATCTCGGCGCGGGTGTCGAGGGCCCAGCGCTTGACCCAGACCACATAGACCCGCAGCCGGGCGTCCTGGTAGCGCTGGAGGATGTGCTGGGCCGCCCACCTGGCGCCCGCCAGGCACTCCCCTCAGGTGGGGGCCAGGGCCAGCACCAGCCGGGGCGCTCCCTGGTCGGCGTTGAACCGCTCCTGCAGCTGGCCGACGTCGTTCAGGTCCGTGACGGCCAGGCCGGCCGGCCGGGTCGCCCCCGGCACCAAGGTCGCCGTGGCCGGCGCCTTGCTCGTCGGCCCGATCGATGGCGGCCCCCAGGTGATGAGGGCGGCGATCAGGGCGAACGCCAGCAGGCACGCCGCGATGAACCCGAGTCGTCCGCGTCGGCTCATCGCTGGACCCGGCCAAGCTGGCCGATGACGGCATCCCGGAGCTGGTCAAGGTCGACCCCGAGTGATCTCAGCAGCGGGCCGGCCGCACCCCGGTAGCCGTCGATCAGGCCCACGTGGGCGATGATCCGCCGGTGCCGCCGCGAGCCCTTCATCTGATCCGTCGGCTGCTGGGCATCCCCCAGGACGCCCAGCAGCAGATGCTCAGGCCTGACCTCGCGGTGGCCCAGAGCATGTGCCTGCTCGCTGGCCAGTTGCAAGGCTCGCTTGGCGACGAACGGCGGCCCACACAGCGGCGTCCACACCACCCTTGCGCCCCGCCACCAGCGTCGGCGGGTCACCCGCCAGGTTGCTTCCCCGACCGCCTGAACGCCGAAGGCCTGTTCGGTGTCGCGGCGGACGGCATCCAGGTCAATGCCCAGTGAGCGCAACAGCTCAGCGTCGCTGGGCCGCGGTGCCGGCACCACTCCCTGACCGGCCAGGCGAGCGAGCGCGGCCCGGGCCGCCACAAGATCCACCCCAGTGGCTCGCAGCACCCCGGCGGCCCCGCTCCGGCCCTCGGCGAGCAGCCCAAGCAGGACATGCTCGGGGCCGAGGTAGCGGTGGCCGCCCCGCTCGGCCTCCTCCTGGGCCAGGTCCAGCACCCGGTGGGCCTGCTCGGTGAACCGGCCGAAGATCTTGCCGCCGCCCGACCCGGAACCATCCATCGCCAGCTCTCCTGTAGCGCCCGCTTAGGGTACGCCCGCCCCAAGCTCCGCCCGCAGGGCCCTATCGAGCTGGTCCAGGTCGGCGCCGACCGCCTGAAGGAGCGGGCCGGCCGCACCCCGGTAGCCCTTGGGCAGCCCAACCGAGGCGTGCAGCTGGCGGGTCCACCGGTTGTTCATGCACCTGGGCCAGGGTGTCTGGATGTCGGTGACCACCCCCAGCAGCAACAGCTCCGGGCCGATCACCCCGATGCCGAGCGCCCTGGCCTGCTCGCCGGCGTGGTACAGCACCTGGGTGATCAGCATCGGCGGGTCGCGCAAGGGCGTTCGCGGCACTCGCCCAACCCCACGGCGTCGCGCCCGGGTCGCCTCCCGGATCGCCCACCCCAGCGCCTTGCCGCCGAAGGCCTGCTCGGTGGTGCGGCGGATCGCGTCCAGGTCAATGCCGAGTAAGCCCAGCAGTTCGGCGTCGCTCGGCCGCGGACCGGGCACCAGCCCGCGATCGGCCAGGCGACGCAGCTCCACCCGAGCGGCTGCCAGGTTAACGCCGTGGGCTTCCAGGACCCGGCTGGCCCCACTGTCGCCGTCACGCAGCACCCCCAGCACCAGGTGCTCCGGGCCGAGGTAGCAGTGGCCGAACCCTTCGGCCTCCTCCCTGGCCAGGTCCAGGACCCGCTGGGCATGCTGGCTACGCTGGGCCACCGCTGCTACCTCCGAAAGCCGAACCGTCGGCCGGCGTACTTGTGGTGGACGGCCTGCTTGGTGACCCCCAGCCGGGCCGCGATCTGCTGCCAGGACCAGCCCTTGGCGCGGGCGTTCTCCACCTGCAGGGCCTCCAGCACCTCGACCAGGCCGCGCAGGGCGGCCACCGCGGCCAGCCCGACCTCGGGGTCCTGGCTGCTGGTCGCCGCTGCCACCTGGGTCACCTCGCTCGAGGTTGCCGCCTCACCCATGACGTCAATCTACATTGACTCCTTGCCGGCGGCAACCTGCTGGTGGTCGTCGACCACCCTCCCAGCGACGCCCGGCCCGGTCGACCTGCGGCTGGTCACCCGGTAGGTCGCGGCCTCGCCGACTCCGGCGCCGCCGCTGGAGCCTACCTGCGGCTCACCCCCACCTCCGGGGTCCGGATGGAGGAGCGTCGGCACCCC
>Ga0081538_10003236_pt1 | contig 15481 bp, 10 predicted proteins | sample TabmetS5T2R1_FD_71022 | JGI IMG/M metagenome (GOLD analysis project Ga0081538, IMG submission 71022) | Tabebuia heterophylla rhizosphere microbial communities from the University of Puerto Rico - S5T2R1 | ecosystem: Host-associated > Plants > Roots > Rhizosphere ... | reverse complement strand
TGACCAGATCTTCGAAGAGAACACGCTGCTGGGGCCGGCGCCGGTGGTCGGCAACGAGGCCCAGATGCCCCGCCAGCTGGCCCGGTTCTGCTCGGGCTTCCTGGCCGGTCCGGCCACCGGCTTCGACCGCCCGATCTACCTGACCAACGAGGAGTCGGGCGGTGCCGAGAGCTTTGACGGCCGGGGCGGCCAGTCGGTCGCCATCTTCGACAACGAGCTCCACACGCTGCCCAAGCTGGGCCGCTTCAACAAGGAGAACAGCGTCGTCCAACCCACCCAGGGCACCCGTACGGTGATCTTCCCGACCGAGGACGGGCCAGCCACCCTCGACAACCAGCTGTACCTGTACGTCGGCAACAAGGACCGGTCGGCCAGGGCCTCGGTGCTATCGCGCAACGGGCTCGACAACGGCACCCTGTACGTGTTCCGGTCCCTGGACCCGGCCCGCAACAGCGAGCGGAGCTTCACCAGCGGCTCGGTGACCGGCGAGTGGGTCCCGATCCCAGGCGCTGAGGACCTGACCGATGTCGAGCTGGAGGCGGCCAGCGACGCCGCCGGGGCGATGACCTTCGTGCGGCCCGAGGACGGCGCCTTCAACCCCAACAACCCCAACGAGTTCTTCTTCGACACCACCGGCTCCTCCAGCGGCGCCGACGAGGGCGTCAACGAGCTCGGGCGGCTGTACTCGCTGCGGCTGCATCCCGGCAACCCGCTCAAGCCAGCCACGCTCACCGTCGTCTACAACGCCGACACCGTGGTCGCCGCGGGCGGCGACATCGCCATCAGCCCCGACAACCTGGACGCGAGCGGCCGGTACCTGATGATCAACGAGGACGGCACCACCGAGAGCCGCGCGGTCATGGCGGCCAAGGGCCGCGACGGCTCGATCTGGCGCTTCGACCTGGTCAAGGGCCCGGTGGGGGCGGTCGGGGTCGACGCCTCCACGGGCACGCGGGTCGCCCAGCTCGACCCGCCAGGCCGCGACGGCGTCCCGGTCGGCCCAGGGGTGTGGGAGACCAGCGGCATCATCGACGCCTCCGGGCTGTTCGGCGCCGATACCTGGCTGTCGGACGTCCAGGCCCATCCGCCCACGACCCCGCCGGTCGGCCCGACCGTGACCGTGGAGGATGGTCAGCTGTTCCTGCTCCGACCCTCCGGATAGCGGACACGTTCGCCGGCACGCCCCGGGTCACTTTCTCGATCCGTGACGTGCCGGTCTGATTCCGTTGGCTCACTGGCCCGAGGGGGAATGCATGGGGTCGTTGTTGCGCACCGTCCGGATCATGGCTGCGGCTGGTGGCCTGCTGGTTGGGCTGACGGCCCTCCCGGCGAGGGCGCAGGAGGTGGTGGTCGCCCGGATCCATGACCTCCAGGGCGCCGCCCATCTCTCGCCCTTCAGCGGCCAGGATGTCGCGGGCGTGGAAGGGATCGTGACCGTCGAGCGGGCCAGCAGCTTCTGGATGCAGGACCCCACCCCGGACGCCGACGAGGCCACCTCCGACGGCATCCTGGTGTTCGGCTCCGGGGTGGGGGCGCTGGTTAATGTCGGTGATCGGGTACAAGTCAGCGCCTCTGTGTGTCAAGCGGCGGCCGGTTGGGGTCGGCGTTGGTCGGCCAGGATGCGCCGGTAGATGACGTTGGCCAGCCGTCGCTTGAGCGCCCGGCGGGCCTCGGCTGGGGTCTTGCCCTCGCTGAGCTTGCGCAGGTAGTAGCGGCGGCCGGGTCCCGGGTCGCGGGCTTGGCAGACCGCGATGGTATGCAGGGCGGCGTTGAGTTGGCGGTTGCCGCCGGTGTTGAGCCGGTGGCGCTGCTGGTTGCCGCTGGAGGCATCCAGGGGCGCGGTGGCGGTGTAGCTGGCGAAGTGGTCTTGGCTCGGAAAGCGACCGATGTCGCCGACATGGCCTAGCAGCTTGGCGGCCAGCACGACACCCAGGCCGTGGATCTGGGTCAGGGTGCTGCCGGTGGCCGCCAGCGCGTCTTGGAGCTGGAACTTATTGTCGGCCAGGCGGGCGTCGACGCGCCGCAGGTCGCTGAGCAGGTCGCGGGCTAGCTGCCGCCGGCAGGCAGCGGTCGTGGTCACCGGGCGCACGCCGCGTAGCAGCGCGGCGGCCTTGACCGCGGTCAGGTTGGCGGGCGCGCCGCCGGGGACCAGGTCCAGCAGCAGCCGGTGCAGCCGGTTGAGGATGCGGGTGCGCTCGCCGATCAGGTCGTCGCGACGCTCGGCCAGCATCCGCAAGATGGTGGTCTGGTCCTCGGCCGCCACGGTGCGCAACCTCGGATGGTGCAGGGCGGCCTGGGCGACGCTGGCGGCGTCGGCGGCGTCGGTCTTGCGGCCACCGCCGCTGCCCAGCAGCCGGACCCGGGCGGCCAGGGTGGCCGGCACATCCAGGACCTGCTCGCCGGCAGCGGCCAGCTGCTGGGCGATGGGCCGTCCCAGCCCGTAGGCGCCCTCGACCGCGAACCGTCGTGCCGGCCACCCAGCAGCCCAGGCCGCAAGCTGCCCCAGCGTGGCGGCGTTGACGAGGAACCGGCGCTGGCCCAGCCGCCTGCCGGAGGGGTCGACGGCGACGGCGGTCAGTGTGGCCTTGTGGGGGTCGATCCCGATGGTGATCACAGCCAGCGCTCCCATGGTGGCCGGGACAGGGACGGGCCGTGGTGGGCACTCTGACTTGCAGAAACGGTGGCCATGCCTCTGTCGAGCCACACCACGGCGGGCGCCGGCCAGCTCGGCACGCTGTTGAGGAGCCAACCCGAGGGCGGCAAGAGGACTGCGGACCTGGCCGACCGGCGCCCTGGACGCTATCGGGCTGCAGACCCACAGCGTCTAGCCCTGATTCAACAAGTCAGAGCCCAGGTGTCCACTTGGCTGCCGCCTGTATGTCCGGCCGGACGGGCGACAGCAGGTGTGCAGCCGCGCGTCGTACCGACGGGACGTACAGCCATGACTTTCGGATAGAGCAGTTTGACTCCGGGGCCCCTTGTAATGGGCGCTCTGCGGAGTATGCTACCGAACGTGATGAACACGTAGTGTGGGGAGTGTGCGGTATTGGCACCGCCCGAGACCAGTATCGGCGGCGGATCCACCCCGCGGTCCCGACCCCCGACCCCCCGAGGCCGTTCCCCTCCACCAGGCCAGGCTGCTGGCTCATCCAACCGGCCCAGGCACTGATGGTTCCTCGACCAGACCATGCCGACGGCCGCCGATACAGTCTCCTGCCCGCCACCAGAGGAGTAATAGATGGCCCGACAACTCCGGGTGGCCTGTGTCGCACTGGCCTGTGTCGCCCTAGCCTTAGGCGGAACCCTCACGGTAGCCCCATCTTCGGCGGCCTTGGCCCCTGGGTTCCAGTCCGCCCCTGCCCCACAGCGGGATCCCGCAGCAACGCACATGGCCGCCGAGCAGCACATCAGCCTCGCCGAAGCGGAGAACAGGTTGGGCTGGCAAGACCACGCAAGCGACCTCAAAACGCGGATGCGTGCACGCCTTGGGGCCGCGAGCTTCGGCGGGTTGTGGATCGACCCCGACGACGGCGACCGGCTCAAGGTGGGCGTCGTCGGCGCCACAGGGACCGACCGCAGGAGCGTTGCCACGACAGCAACCACAGAGGGCGTAGCGGACGCGGTCGACATGGTGAACGTCCGCTACAGCGAGTCGCAACTGCAGTCCGCGATGGACTGGATCAGCGACCGGCTTGCGTCGGTCAACAAGAAGGCGCCCTGGCCACTCCAGCTCGCCCACTCGGTGCGCGCCAACCGGTTGCGACTGGACCTGCCGCGCGGAGGAGAATTGACGTCGGCGCAGCAGGCGCTTCGTGAGCGGCTAGAGAGCCGCTATGGGGACATGCTCCAAACGGGAAGGTATGAGGGGCGGCCCGTGGGAGATCAATGCCAGTTCCCCTACTGCTACCCGCCGCTTCGGGCAGGCATCAGGGTCTGGGCCCCGGTCGGCGGCTACTGCACAAACGGGTTCTTGGCCCGCAGCAAGACCGATAACAAGCTGTACGCCTTCACCGCGGGCCACTGCCCCTGGGCCGGCGGCGTCGGCAGTGCGACCGATCCCTGGTACACCTGGTTTTACAACGGCGGCGCCGACCACGCCTTGGGTCCCGCGCACAACGGGTTCTGGAACCGCGACGGCGACATGGGCATCATCCGGGTCGTCAACGAAAGTGGTTGGAAGCCACGCGCCTGGGTCTATGTGGGCTCGTCGGCAGACACGACCCGTAACCCCGAGTATCCCATCTGGTATGACGAATACTCTCAGGAGGGACAGCGGATCTGTCATACCGGGGTCACCACAGGGACAGACTGTGGTGAGGTGCTCGACCTGGGCTATACCGCTACCTACAGCGTGAGATCCATTACAGGGGCATTACGTACCGAGACCGTCACCGGTCTGGGGAGGACCTCCTACTGTCACGGTGATGGTGATAGCGGCGGTCCCGTCTATGCCAGAAACAGGGCTTATGGGATTCATGTAGGCGGCCCCGACGGCCAATGCGTGGGCTGGTACCAGGGCATCAAGGAAGCCGAGACGGACATGAACGTCAACGTCGCCCACGACGCCCGTTAACCCAGTCTAGGGCTGTATTCCTGGGAGGTCCTTGACGGGACCTCCCAGGACATGGCCCGGTGAAGCGGAGAGGGGGGTCTGGGACTGCGATCCACTGCACGAGCCGCGGGTAGCAAGAGCAGCAGGCCGCCGACTAGGCGCAGCCGCGTTGTCATCCCCAGCTGTCGCAGCCGACGCCATCGCCATCAGCATCCAGGCGATGGGGGTCGCCGTACCGATGATCGACTTGGACACGGTGCCCGATGTCGGCGCAATCCAGATCCGGGGGTGGCGGAGGAAGGCAGTCGCTCGGATAGGCCGGGTCGCAATCGCTCTGCGGTGGAGGTGCCGGTTCCGTCGTCGGTGGTGCGGTTACTGGCGGCGCTTTGGCGATGACCAGGGTGATGGTGGCGCCCGGACGCGCGTCGCCTCCGGCCTGCGTGGACTGCGAGATGACGGTGCCCGAGACGTATCGGCGGGTGGTCGTGTTTGAAATGCGCCAATGCAGTCCCTGGTCAGCAAGCACGCTCTTGGCTCTTCTGGCCGTCAGACCGACCAGCTTGGGGACCTTGACGTCGGCAGCCGTGGTTGGGGGGCGAGGTCGTCGAGGTTGCCTCAGTCCGAGTCACAGTGGGCAGGGTGTAGTTAGTGGTGTCGGCAGTCGCCGGTTGACTCGTCGTGTCGGCGCTGTCGTCAGTACTGCCGAACATCGCACCGAGCAGGACCAGGATCCCAAGGATCCCACCGAAGAACGCCAAGGGATGCCGTCCAAGGAAGGACCGGAAACGGTCCCCGGATGGCTTGTGGGGTGGCGGTGGTGGTGGCCCCCAGCCTTGGGGTGGTCCATCTGGTGGTGGCCCCCAGGCAGGTTGTGTTGGCGCCTCTTGTGCAGGCGGTTGTCCCCAGCCTTGTTGTGGTGCCGTCGGGTCACCAGGCTGTTGCGGTCCCCAGCCGTGGGGATTCACCCACCGATCTGGCATTAGCCCCCCTCACTGTTGAAGTGACCGGACACGCTAGAAGAGGCGCAGCGGATGCTGGAATCGTTACGCCTGTTAGGTAGCGCTTCCCTTGTCATGCCTCGTCGTTGCTTGGACTGTATGGCAAGCGGTTGGGCGTCTGCGGTCCAGGAGGAACGACAGCCACCCAGCAAGTGGCGCAGCACTGACTACGGTCTCTGAGGGATCAACCCGGCACCGTCTTGGGAGAGATTCGCCGGAAAGGACAGCTCGCGCCTGGCGCTTGCTTTGATCCATTCACCACCCGAAAGGACCCGATGGCCGCCGCCTCTTCTCGATCTCCTCATCCTTGCTGCCGTCACATCCAGGATCGTCACTCAGCAGCCCACGCCTGCCCCGAGGATCCGATCTCTGCTGGCGACATGTTCCAGAGCGGGGATGACACATCCTGGCGTTAGGGAGTGGCTGGCCGCTGCCGTGGCGATCCAGTTGAGAAGGTGCCGCTGCGCCGGTATTTCCGCCCTATCGCGGTCAGGGACCTGCGGACAAACAGTGAGTGATGTCCCAGGCTCCCCGAAGGGGGGTCGCAATTGTCCCGGCCACCAGACACTGTCCGCTCCGGTCCTGTTGCAGGTGAAGCACTCGTAGCTGGCTACCCGGCCTGTACCGAAAGGACGTCGATGAACAAGGTCATCAGATCCATACTCATTGCCAGCCTGCTCGCCACGGGAGTAATCCTCTCTCCCTCTTTGCAGTCGTCAGCCTCGGCAGCCTACTGCGTTGGCATCTATCGCATCTATTACAACTCGCCTGGAACCGACACTGGCAGCAACACCAGCCTGAACGCCGAGTGGGTCCAGCTCCACAATCGATGCAGCACGTCGCGGTCGCTCACCAACTGGAAGGTCAAGGACCTCGCCGGCCATACCTATACCTTCGGGTCCTACACACTGGGCGGCGGCAGCTATGTGAAGGTCCGCACCGGCACCGGGACCAATACCGCTACCAGTCGGTACCAGGGACGGTCCTGGTACGTCTGGAACAACGACAAGGACACGGCATACCTGTACAGCACAACTGGGGTCAAGATCGATACCTGCTATTACAACAACCGATCCGCCAGCTCGCTCTACTGTTAACGGTGGGGCGCCATCCTGAAGTTCGAGGGGGCGTAGCTCCTGCTCAGCGGTCGCAGGTGCCGACTAGTTGGTCCTGGTCATGCTGCTGCAGCCCGGTAGCGGTCATTCGGGCAGGCGCCGCTGGACAGTGAGCGGCCGACGGAACCCTTGGTTCAGCTCGCGGGCACGCCGACACATCGGCTGTTCTCTCCCACGGGCACTGGTCACGCCGTGCGTCGCGTATGTCCTGTAGGAGTCAGCGGCGTAGTGGAGGAAGTGCGTTGTAGCCGTCGAGCAGGGCGCGGATCGATGGATCGGAACATCGGCGGTCGGGACGGTCTCGCTCCACCATGCGCAAAATGTCGACTGTGGCATGCGCAAGCGTCAAGGCAGCTGCATCAACGGCTTGCATGATGCCGTTGTGTTGAAGATTTGGATCTTGGTGAGCAGTGTACGTGCTTAGGCAATAGCTGGTGGTGGGTAAGAGGACGTGGAAGTGGAAATAGGGAAGGTTAATGGGACGGAAGGTTGCGTTGGTTTTTGGCAGTATGGAGGAGTGAGGTGTGGAGAGGGCGAAGAGCAGTCGCAAGAGTCGAGCAGCTGTGCATGGCCAAGGGTCACGGTTGATGCGGGGGTCAGGAAGGACGGGGCGGAGCGTGCTGCGGCGCGGGACAATAAGCTGTCATGCCTGCAACGGCCCGCGGCGTGCTGGACCGCCGCCGCTTCCTGGCCGCGGGCGGTGCCGCGGCCGCCGTGGTGGTCGCCGACCGCCTGGCCGGTGCCTGGCCGGCCCCGGCGCAGCGGGGCGCATATCCGTTCACGCTTGGGATCGCCTCCGGCGACCCGACGCCGGGCGGGGTGGTGCTGTGGACCCGGCTGGCGCCCCAGCCGCTGGCGGCCGACGGCGGGATGTCGGCCCGGGCGGTGCCGGTCGACTGGCAGGTGGCGGCCGACCGGCAGCTGGAGCGGGTGGTGCGCGGCGGGACCGTGCTCGCCCGGCCGGCCGAGGCCCATTCGGTGCATGTGGAGGTCGAGGGGCTGGAGCCGGCCCGCACCTGGTGGTACCGGTTCCGGGCCGCCGGGGAGCTCAGCCCGGTCGGCCGGACCCGCACCCTGCCCGCCCCCGGGTCGTCACCGGGACGCCTCGCCCTGGCCGTGGTCTCCTGCCAGCACTATGAGCACGGTTACTACACCGCCTATCAGCACCTCGCCCGCGAAGACCTGGACCTGGTGCTGCACCTGGGCGACTACCTGTATGAGACCGCCCCGGCCGACGGTCAGCCCCGCCGTCACACCGCTCCGGCCCCGACGGATCTGGCCGGCTATCGCCTCCGACATGCGCTGTACCGCACCGACCCTGATCTGCAGGCGGCCCATGCGGCCGTGCCGTTCGTACTGACCTGGGACGACCACGAGGTCGAGAATGACTACGCCGACGACCAGTCAGAGCGCTTCGACCCGCCGGCGGCGTTCCGACGCCGCCGCGCCGCGGCCTACCAGGCCTACTGGGAGCATCTGCCGCTGCGGCGCCGCAGTCGCCCCGTTGGGCCGACGGCGCGGCTGTACCGGCGGCTGCGCTTCGGGGACCTGGCCGAGCTGGCGGTGCTGGATACCCGCCAGTACCGCGACGACCAGCCCTGTGACGGCAACGGCGTCGGCCGCGGCCAGGTCGTGGCCGCCGGCTGCCGGGAACGGCTCGACTCGGGGCGCAGCCTGCTCGGCAGCGAGCAATGGCTCTGGCTGCTGGCCGGGCTGGATGCCTCTCGGGCCCGCTGGAACGTGCTTGCCCAGCAGTTGCTTATGGCCGAGCTAGAGCTCCAGCCAGGGCCTGGGCGGGCTTATGGCAGTGACGGCTGGGATGGCTATGCCGCCGACCGGGCTCGCCTCCTGGAGTTCCTGCAAGCGCGGCGGCCGTCCAATCCGGTCATGCTCGGCGGGGACATGCACTCGTTCTGGGCCAACGACCTCAAGCTTCACAACCACCAGCCAGGAGCCAAGGTGCTGGCCAGCGAGTTCGTCGGCACCTCGGTCAGCTCCTCCGGTCCCCTCTATGAGCAGTACAGCACGTATCTGGCCGACAATCCGCACGTCCGGTTCTTTGAGAGCCGCTGGCGTGGCTACCTGCGCTGTGTGGCCGACCGCCGGCGTTGGAGGACCGACCTGCGGGTGGTCGAGACGGTAGAGCGACCCGGCGCGCCGGTCCGCACGCTGGCCAGCTTCGTGGTCGAGGACGGGCGGCCAGGCCCCCAGCGGGCCTGAGCGCGATGCAGCGGGCCCTGGGGTTCGGCGGCCTTTGGCGTCGAGCACCTTGTCAAAACAGGTTTGCGGGCTGGCTTCGTGGGACCGTCTTCACCCTTGCTGGTTCTCTTGACTCGCCAGGTGATCGGGGTCGTACGGGCGTTCCTGCGTCTCCCGCAGGCTACGGAGGCCCAGCATCCTTTCCATGCTGGCCAGGCCGCGGTGCTGGAGCGCCTTGACGGCGTTGGTGGTCTTGCCCAGGATCGCGGCCACCTCGGGGGCGGTCAGCCCGCCGGCCATCCGCAGCAGCAGCACCTCACGCTGGTCGGGGGACAGCTCGCGCATCGCAGCCACCACGCGGCTGCCCTCCAGTTGCTCAATGGCCAGCTCATCTGGGTCCTCGGCGGCCGGCGCCCAGCCGTGCTCCAAGGCGGAGGCGACCGCCTCTAGCTTGGAGTGCACGCCCAGCTTGACGAGGATGTTCTGGACGTGAGTGCGGACGGTGTTGAGTGACAGGAAGCACTCTTCGGCGATCCGCCGGTTGGACCAGCCGTTGGCCAGCAGGCCAAGGATCTCCCGCTCCCGCTGAGATAGCCGGTTCAAGGGCGCGTCGGCCCGGTCATCCATGTCGTCGAGCAGCGGTCGGGACGGCTGGGGTGGCATGGGCCGGGGAATTGAGCCCTCGTCGTCCAGCACCGCCTGGACCCTTCTGGAAACCGTTTCGGTATCCGACTCCTTGCCCAGTACCTCGTGGGCCCCGCCCCCGACTGCGGCCTCGCCGAAAATCTCTTCGAGCGGCTCCATCCGGGAGCGGGCCTGGCGGCGCCGGTGGTCGTAGAGGTCGTGGCGGGCGATCTGGAACAGCCAGCCGCCGAGCGCCTCGACCGGTCCGCGGAACCGGGGGAGTCCGTCGATGGCGCTGACGAAGGTGGTGCCGGTGAGGTCCTCGGCCTGGTGGCGGTCGCCGACCGCGTTCATAAAGAAGCGGAACAGCGCCGGTTCGTAGGCGGTGTAGATGCGGGTCACCGCGGCCGGCTCCCGGCGGCGCGCGGCAACCAGGTCGGCCTCGGTCAGGTCGGGCGCGGGTGGCGACGGTTCATGGGCATCTGGAGGTTCGCCAGCGTCATAGCGGGTTGCTCGTTGGATGATGGCATCCAGGTCGGTGGCTGGTTCCTCGTGGGCGAAGGCCTGCTGGAGACGTCGGGTGATCGGGTCTCCGAGGCCGAGCATCTCCTCAGTCATCGTCTTCTTCCTTAGGGTCAGGGGCCTCGCCAAGGGCCCGGTGAAGCGCCACGCGGGCGTGAAATAGCTGGCTTTCGGACCGTGCCGGTGGCCAATCCTAGGACTCGAGCGGCCTCGGTTCGGGTGAGCTCACCAAGGGCGACGAGGACGATCACCTCTCGTTGGCCTTGGGGAAGGCCGCGGATCGCGGCAACCAGGTCGGGATCGATCGAGGGCTCAGGGGTTGGCGGCGTCGGCCCAGGCGGGTCGGCCGACCAGCGGCGTTCCCACTTTCGCCACGACGAACGGTAGTAGTTCCAGGCGACCCGTAGCACCCAGGCCCTCGGGTTGGGATGAACTGCGACCGTGTCCCAATGGGCGAAGGCGCGGGCGAAGGCCTCAGCGGTCGCGTCCTCGGCCGCGGCCCGGTTGAGGGTGCCGGCGAGCAGCGCCCGGAAGACCGGGCCGCTGTTGTTCTTGTAGAACAACGTGAACGCCTCCGGAGGGCCCACGGTCACACGGCACCCTCGCCACTCGGCCGCCTGCTGCTGAATGCAGCCGGTGAGATCACCGCCTTGTGCTGCGTTCGGCGCTGGGTGTCCTCGCGGCCCGGCGGGGGCGGGAGCAGTGGATGGACACCAGGTCGCGCTGGAGTCCAAGCGGTCGGCCTTGCGTGCCTTTGGGCATGGCTCATAGCCCCGACCGATGAGTGCGCCCAATGGCAGGTGCAGCGAGGTTGGCGGCGGCCGGGAGCGCCGGATCCACGCGACACGAGTAATCCTTCTGCAATCACAGCGGACCACCTTGGTGGCTCAGAAGGCCAGGATGCTCTGATCACAGAGGAAACGCATGAAGCTGCCCTGGCGTTGAGGTGCGTGCCGTTGAACCTGAGGAACTCACGGATGCGGACGTCAAGGGCGGGCTTGCATCGAGGCCACAGGACCTTTGTCAGGTCGAGGTTCGGAGTATCTAGTGCCTCTTCAGGCAACGTTCGCCCTGTCGACGATTCGCGTAGTCGCTTGTCGTGGGCGTTGCGGTTTCGCCAACTGATGTAGCGGCGGACCATGCTGGCCTGCTCGGCGTGGCTGGGGTGGTCGGTGCCGTCCAGCGTGAAGTAGCGCAACGCGGCGAAGTGGCCCTCGATCCGGTTCAAGTAGTTGGCGTTGGTCGGGGTGTAGGCAAGCTCGACGTTGTTTGCTGCTGCCCACTGGCCGACTCGTCGGTCCTTGGGGGTCGACAGGTGGGCGCTGGCGTTGTCGAGGACCAGGCCGATCCGCACCCCGGGCGGGTACAGCGAGCGTAGGTAGCGGCAGAAGACCAGGAACTCGCCGCGGCGCTTGCGGGGTTTGATGTGCCCGTACAGTCGATCGCGGCTCAGATCGTAGGCGGCCAGCAGATGCCGCACGCCGTGTGGCCGGGTGTAGGTGGCCCGCCGCCGGCGGCGCGGCCGTGCACCGCCACCACCCCTGGTCGCCCACTGCCGACCAGGGTGGGGCTGGAGGTTGAGCGGGCCGAACTCATCGACGCAGATGATCACGTCCGGGTCGCCGGGCTCGACGTCGCAGGTGCCGTCCATCAGCCCATAGAGGTGCAGCACCCGGTTCTTCTTGGCCTCATAGCGCGGGTCCTGTGACTGCTTCCAGGTCTTCAACCGTTGAAAGGACACGCCCGCCTCTCGCAGCAGGGCGCGCAGACCCTCGTGGCTGATGTCCTCGACCACCCCCTCGGCGACCAGGAAGTCGGCCAGCTTGTGCAGGCTCCAGGTCGAGAACGTTAGATCATGATCTTGTGGGCGTGACAGGGCGACCTTGTTGATCTGCTGGCGTTGCGGCAGCGTGAAGGTGGGCGGCCGGCCACCCTGATAGCGTGGGTAGAGCGCGTCGAACCCGTCGGCGTTGAAGTTGTGGATCACGTCGCGGACGCGTCTTGGCTGGTGAAGGTCACCTTGGCGATCTGGGACACCGGCATGGCTTGGGCGGCAAGCAGGACCATCTGCGCCCGGCGCCAGGTCACCACCGAACCGCTGCTGCGGCGCACGATGCGTAGCAGCCGTTCCCTTCGTAGTCGGTGATCGGTCGAAGCTCCACCTGCCTGGCCATCGGCCCGCGCCTCCCGGATCCGACCTTTCCAAAGACAAGGATCAGCCGCAGCAGGAATTCCAGCTTTCGACCCGAGCAGGGCCAACGTTGCCTGAAGAGGCACTAGCTGACGCAACGGTGCTGCAGTGAAGGATGCGAGTAGCAAGTGGCCGACGTCGACGTCTGGAAGAAGAGATGCCGAGACTCCGGCCCAACCTATCGGTCGTGGGGATCTGGGAAGCGGACGACCCGGCCTACGCTCGGCCGATCGCCGCGCCGCTGCAGCGTTGCGCCGAACTCCTCGGCGTCGACCTGGCCACCATCACCAGGCCGCCGCCAACGTCGAACCCTATGTCGGATCGACGGGACCAAGGTCTGGAGCCTCATGCAGCTCGAGCGCCACCTCCGCCCCCACGCCTACGGGCGGGTCCGAGGCGGCTACATCGCCCGCCGTCGGATCCGGGCCACCGACACCTGACCGCACCAATCTCGTCGCTGGCAGAAACCAGGAACCTGCGCTCTGGCGCAGCGCTCCTGCTGTTGTATGGACTCACGCACCTCACAGCTCGACCGGACACTACATCGACGGGTCCTAACCTCTCCTGGACTGGGCTGACCTACTCGGCGACGATGAGCGTCAACACGCCAGGTCCCGCGAACAGTCCAACTGGTGAGGCGCCGACAAGTGGTCGCCATGCTCCACGACCTGTTCGACAACTACTGGGTGCTGATGCCGACCAAGGCACTGGTGATCATCGCCCTGGTGCTGACCTGCTTTCTGGTCATCGCCTACATGGAGCACAAGGTCATGGCCCACATGCAGGCCAGGGTCGGCCCGATGGAGGCCGGCCACTACCACGGGATCTTGCAGATCGTCGCCGACGGGATCAAGTTCCTCCAGAAGGAGTCGATCACCCCCAGAGCGGCTGATAGGTGGGTGTTCGCCCTCGCCCCGGCGGTGACCCTGATCCCAGTCATCTTGGTGTACGGCTTCATTCCCTACGGCCCGGACCTGGTCCCGATCCGCTCGGATGTGGGCCTGTTCGTGACCCTGGCCCTGTCCAGCGTGAGTGTGATCGGGGTGCTGATGGCCGCCTGGTCGAGTGCCAACAAGTACTCGCTGATGGGCGGGATCCGGGCCGCGGCCCAGCTGATCGCCTACGAGCTGCCGCTGGTCCTGGCCGCGGCCGCGGTGGCCATGCAGGCCGGGTCGGCCGACCTGGCCGTGATCGTCCAGCGCCAGGACCGCGTCCCCAACGCGCTGGTGCCGTGGCTGACAGTCGCCTTGGTGGTCTTCTTTGTGGCCGGCCTGGCCGAGCTGACCCGGCCGCCGTTCGACATGCCGGTGGCCGACTCCGAGCTGGTCTTCGGCCACCTCACCGAGTACACCGGGCTGCGGTTCGCGTTCTTTTTGTTGGCCGAGTTCGCCGGGGTCGTCTCCATGTCGGCGATCGCGGCGACACTGTTTCTTGGCGGCTACCGCGGCTATGTCCTGCCCGACGGCCCCTGGTGGCTGGCCTTGAAGACGTTCCTGCTGGCGTTCGTGGTCATCTGGGTGCGGGCGACCTATCCGCGCATGCGCGAGGACCAGCTCCAAAGCTTCGCGTGGACCCGGCTGGTGCCGGTCTCCTTCCTAGTCATCCTGGTGACCGGGTTCGCCAAGGTCGGCCTCTGAGCAGCCAGACATTACCGACGACCTCGTCGTTGTAAGGGACAGAACGCCCGTCTATCGGCACGCCTATACGGTCCATGAGCTGCTCGATCAGTGTCCGTGATGATCCGTGGTTGTCCGTTGTTACGCCTGGTCCCACGGACCAGAGACGGACCGGCTAGGCTGCTTGCCAGACGCGCAGCTGCCGGCGACCGAACCGCGTGCAGGCGGCCACCGATGGCTCCCAGATATCCAGCCGCCGACCCCTGATGGCTCCGCCGGTGTCGGCGGCCACCCGCGGGCCGACCTCATCGATCACCAGCCGGGTCCCCAAGGGCACCACCCGGGGATCGACCGAGACCGTCTCTCGGGAGCTGGGCCTGCCCGAGGCCGTGACCCCCTTGCCCGTGTGGCAGCTCACCTCGAAGACGCCAAGCTCGGCCCCACGGGCGCTGGCCGTGGTCGTCGGCGCGTGCGAGGGGGCCGGCCCGGTTGTACCTGGCGGCGCGGCCGGAGGCGGATTCGCGGCACTGCAGGCCACCAGGAGGACTCCAGTAGCGACGGCGCCAAGTACAGCAATGGCTGGCGCCCGCAGGCGGCGTCGGCGTCGAGCGCGGATCGGCACGTCAGGTCCTGTTGCAGCGGTGAGCGGCGCTGACAGTCTTGCGAGCCAAGACCAAAGCCAAACCATGGCCTCTGCCGTGTGAAGAGACAACCACCCATCAGGCGCGATGCCGAACCCGAGTTAACCAGCCCTGATGCATCCGCTCGGGCAGCTCGGTGGGACCCATCCTGGGTCTGGGACGGAACGTTAGCGGAACGGTGAGACGGTCGAACGCCCAGCTCAGCAGGCACCTGATAACCATGCCGTTCGAGCAGAACCGGAACATTCTTGGTCCGTGGCTGGCGTGATTGACAGGTTGGCGTTCTCTGTACCGCTCTTAATCATCAATCATGACAACTGTAACGTTATCCATACGCCACGCTCGCGATGCAGGCGGATACTCAGCACACACTGCGATCCGCTGCGAGACGAGGAGGCTTGGATGCTGCAACGGCTGGGTGGCCGGGCTCGCCACCATCCCCACGACCGCCGTCGACGGTTCACCGACCAGATGCGCCAGGTCGTCACGCACGCCAAGGACGAGGCGCGACGACTCGGCCACGACCACGTCGGCACCGAGCACCTCCTGCTCGGCCTGCTGCGCACCGGCGATGGGCTGGCCAGTGCGTGCCTTGGATTGCAGGGCATCTCGCTTGCGGCCGTCCGCGCCCAGGTCGAGCAGACCAGCAGCCTAGGAGGAAGCCTCCTAACCCAACACCTTGCCCTGACCCCGCGGGCAAAGACGGCTCTGGACCTGGCCCTGCGCGAGGCCCTGCAGCTCGGCCACGACTACGTCGGCGGCGAACACCTGCTGCTCGGCCTCCTCCAACAAGAGGAGGGAGCAGCCGTGCAGGCGCTGGTTGAGCTCGGCGCCGACCCGCCCGCGCTGCGCCAGAAGCTGCTCGACAAGCTGGGCGCCGACCCCCAGCTGGTGGAGCTGCTGGCGGCCTACTCGCTGATCGTCGGGAGCGAAACGGTGCCTTATTGAGGTTTTCATAAGTTGAGTGGCGCCCGCTGCTCAGGCCTGAGAGCATTAGGGCATGTCCAGGCGCGATCATCGTTC
>Ga0081538_10003235_pt1 | contig 15481 bp, 14 predicted proteins | sample TabmetS5T2R1_FD_71022 | JGI IMG/M metagenome (GOLD analysis project Ga0081538, IMG submission 71022) | Tabebuia heterophylla rhizosphere microbial communities from the University of Puerto Rico - S5T2R1 | ecosystem: Host-associated > Plants > Roots > Rhizosphere ... | reverse complement strand
TTACTTTGCTGATACCACTTAAGTAAATCACCTTTAGAACGTATTAGGGTGTTACCCCTTCCATCATACGAGTCCTCGCACGCTTTAACTAGGAGAGGGAACCCGAATTTGGCAACTAAGTTCTTCAATTTTGTCTTTCCATCTATAAGTTCAAATTGGGGGACTGGGATATTCTTTCTTTTTAGATAAGTTTTTTGTCTATGTTTATTTTGGATTATACGTAGAATGCTTGGAGAAGGATGTATTTCATGCTTCCGAATCTCCAATTCTTTGAGAACGAATGAGTTGGCCAATTCAATCTCATAAGTTAGTATATCGCACCTAGAAGCAAGAGTCCTTATAGCTGTCCTATCCTTAAAATCGGCGACAATCTGCTCGTCGACCACTGCAGCCGCGGGACAACTCTTTAGTGGATCTAGAATTATGACCCTAAATGACATTCGCTTCGCCTCTTGAGCCATCATTTTACCAAGTTGACCACCACCTATAATTCCAATCGTTATTGGATTCTGAACTTCGAAGGTATCGGGATCCCTGGACAGCATAGGATATGATGTTAGTCGTAGCACCGAAGTTAAAAGGATTGTTCAGAATTTACCTCAGGCGTGACAAAGATCTTTTATATTAATAGGCGATTAGCTTGTAGAAAACAATGAACACAAGTAAAAGAGTGTCCATCGTGACTGGAGCCGGCGGTGGGGTGGGGAGAGCAATTTCCAGGAGACTTTTTACTGAAGGAACAAAGCTAGTCGCAGTTGGAAGGGATCTCTCGAAGTTAACCTCCTTAGTACGAGAATTAGGCGACGAAAGCAGGGTACTTCCGATTAAAGCTGATGTTACTAAAGAAACCGATGTAATTAATGTGATAGAACAAACTATTTCCGTCTTTGATAGGGTTGATATATTGATTAATAGTGCTGGAACCATAAATGAGCCCAAACCATTTCATCTCATGAGTGAAGATGAATGGAACCCACTGATCGAAACCAATTTGATTGGGACCTTTCGAGCTACTAAATCGGTATTGCCGATCATGTTAGAAGCAAAGGCTGGTAACATAGTGAACATTTCTTCTCTGCTTGGAATGCGAGCCATACCGCGTGTTCCTCTGTCAGTTTATGGGGTAACTAAGGCCGCTGTGATAATGTTCACAAAGAGCATAGCGGTCGAATACGGTCAGTACGGAATACGCTGCAATTGCGTAGCACCGTCTACGATCCGAACTCAAAGCATTGAGCCCTACCTTGAAGATGAAGAGGCTAGGATAACGCTTGAATCGTCCTTCCCGTTGCGAAGAATAGGTACTGCAGAGGACATTGCAGGTGGTGTGGCATATCTATGCTCAAATGATGCGAACTGGATTACAGGGATAGTACTCACGGTGGACGGCGGTATTTCTGCTAAACAATAAGAATCACAAGGTTTCATGCCCTTACGATTCATGAAGCGAGTCATTTTTGAGAGTCTCTCTGTAATTGTTAACTAGTGGGATAACGTGCTTCATGATAATATTATGAAAATCGGTTGTCCCAACATCTAACGACATCAGCAGAACATATGCAAGCCTGTTATTTTCATCTGTTATGGGGATTGTAGCTCTTATGAGTTTTGCGTAATGTGATGATGCATAATTGATCTTTCCTAAGTGGGATTCCCATCTAAGTCTCGTGTACTGCCTCGTCGCGGCCGTGATTGCATATTGCGCCCTCTCTTCCGGAGTGAGTAATGGTGTAAGCCCTTTCCTTTCCGAAAAAGCCATAAGCTCCCCGTCTTCGTCTGCAATCCCAGCGAATCGAATAGCGGGGTTAATGGAGATGACTGTATCACAGATTTCCTGAAAGAATTTTTTGTCCAAATTTAAAGCATCTTAAATACTAAGCTATTTTGTATCTTTCGTTTTCACGGTTCAAACCGCAAGCACGTTATGTAACAGTTAGAGATTTTAGACAATAATAGCGCTAATCAGAAAACATATCAAAATGCTTTATTTGTCCGATGCACAGATAAATTTGATTGGACAATAAAAGGTACATTCTAGATACGAGCATACTGATTGGCACATATATTAGATCAAAGATTGCTAATGATGAGATAACGAGAGGGAGTGAAATTATTATCCCCATTGCTGTCCTGGACGAACTACAGTCACAGGCTTCGAACAATAAGGATCACGGGATCGAAGGACTTGAAGAAATCAGAAAACTAAGAGAGCTTTGTGAGAATAAAGGTGTCCTAATTCAGTTCACTGGCCAAAGACCTACTCTCGATGACATTAGGCTTGCCAAGAAGGGGCGTATTGATTCAATCATCAAGGATGTTGCGAGAGAGAATGAGGCAATCCTATTAACAGCTGACTACGTTCAACACCTTGTAGCATTAGCCCAGGGGGTAAAATCCGAACTATTTAAACCCTCGGAAACTAGCACATCTTTCACTTTTGAGAGATTCTTTGACGAGAACACTATGAGCGTCCATCTGAAGGAAGGCGTAGTGCCGATGGCCAAGCGGGGAACACCTGGAAATTTTCAACTTACTCAGTTATCAGAGGAAACAATGTCACATGTTGAGTTGAATGAAATAGCAAATCAGATAATAAGTAATGCGAAAATGCTAGATCGAGGTTCGATCGAGATTAACAGGAATGGTGCTACGGTTGTTCAGTTGGGATCGTTCAGGATCTCGATCACACGACCCCCATTTTCTGAATCCATTGAAGTTACAATCGTCAGCCCCATAGTGAAACTTTCGTTGAGCGACTATGACATTAGCGATAAGCTCATGCAAAGACTGTCTATGAAAGCCGAAGGAATCATAATTGCTGGTTCTCCTGGTTCTGGGAAGAGTACATTAGCGAGTAGTATTGCCGAATTTTATTCACAGAAGGGAAAGATCGTGAAAACGTTTGAATCACCGCGAGACTTACAGGTATCACGTTCGATAACTCAGTACGGACCCCTAGAGGGCAGCTTCGAGAAAGCTGTTGATATTCTTCTTATGGTAAGGCCTGACTACACGGTATTTGACGAGGTTAGAAGAACCAGTGATTTTATTGTCTTCTCTGATATGAGATTGGCAGGTGTGGGAATGGTTGGAGTTGTCCATGCTAGCAGCCCTCTTGACGCAGTTCAGAGATTTATTGGGAAGATTGAGCTTGGGATGATACCCCATATCTTAGACACAATAATCTTTGTCAAGAATGGTTCTATAAACAAGGTGTACGAGATTTCTATGACAATTAGAGTTCCAACAGGTATGACCGAAAGTGATCTGGCTCGACCAGTCATAGAAGTATGCGATTTCGAGACAGGGCAAATAGAATACGAAATCTATACATATGGTGATGAAAACATTGTTGTCCCCACGATAGGCATTACGGAATCAGCCCAGTCCCAGGATGCTATTAGAAGATTGGCAGAATCTAAAGTTAGGGATATAATAAGAAGATTTGACCCTAAAGCTGAAATAAAAATTATCTCAAAGGACAAGGTCAGGGTCAAGGTCAACAAGGAGATTGCCCCAACTCTAATAGGGAGAGGCGGATCTACTGTAAATGACCTCGAAAAGATGTTGGGTATACATATTGATGTGGAGGTAAAAACACCTACTATAGGAAAAGAAATTTCCTTTGAGGTGAGCGAAGCTGGTTCTTCGATTAGCTTGCTAGTTGACTCCTCTTCCGTGGGGAAAAAGGTTGATGTGTATGTACAGGAAGAATTCCTTTTTAATAGTCAGATCGGCAAGAAGGGCAGAATTAAGGTTGACAAACATTCAGATAACGGTCGTAAACTGGTCAATGCCGTTTTGAGTAACCAAGAAATTAGACTTTACCAGAGCATAGGATAGCATCTGTCATGAATCCGTCAGGTTTAACTTAATGTCACTACCAAATTTTAATAGTATAGACGAAGTCATTTCATAAGCCGTAGTCAGTACTAAAGATTAGGATCATCATGACTGTCTAAATATGTTTAAGAAGAGTTATGATGACCTTAGAGCTGATATGAAGATGGATATGAAGATGAGAAGAAAAAATTGTCAAATGAGACATATAGCATTGACAATCGCAGGGAGTGACTCTTCGTCAGCCGCCGGAGTGCAGGGCGACCTAAGGATGTTTTCTGCCTTGGGTGTTTACGCTTGCACAGTCGTAACGGCAATAACGGTGCAAAATACTAAAGAAATTATACTTGTAGCTCCGGTTGAAGATGATTTAGTATTTCATCAAATTTCATGCATAATATCTGATATCCCACCTTCTGCAGTCAAGATTGGCATGATTCATAATGTCCCAGCAATAAAAGCGGCTGCAAATGCTCTTAGATCTATAAAATGTCCAATTGTATTAGATCCGGTGATGCATGCCACAAATAAAACTGCATTGCTTGAAGATGACGCATATCATTATTTGCTCTCGGCCTTTGCATCAAATTTACATGCAATCACTCCCAATATACCAGAGGCAGAGAAATTATCGGGCAAAACAATCTTGAGAAAGACGGATTTTTTGGAAGTCGCCAAAAAAATCCAGAAGTTGGGCGCGAAAAATGTTATCATTACCGGGGGACATGGACGGGGCAAAATAATGTCAGACTATCTTTTGCAGGAAGACGGGAAGGAAGTATGGATATCAAGAAGCAGAATTCCTATCAAGGATTTACATGGGTCTGGATGTAACTTTTCATCTGCTCTCGCAGCGTTCATCGCTAAAGGGTCCTCATTAAGTGACTCGTTTGAATTGGCTAATGAATTTATGCATAAGGTCATACAAGATGCCTACTTCATTGGGAGAGGCTTGCCCGTTACCGACCCTTTCTTTCCTGTGCATAATGATGCGTGCCGATTCAAAGTACTACAGAGAATCCAAGAAGCTTTAGACTGCTTAGAGTCGATGAAAAACCTAGGTCATTTGATACCGGAGACTCAATCAAACATTGTATTCGCTTTGGAAGGAGCTAATAGTATCGACGATGTCGCAGGAGTTAAGGGGAGGATAGTAAGAATCGGAAATAGGGCTAAGCCCACTATGCATGCCCAGTTCGGATCATCATACCACACGGCAAATGCCATTCTAGCCTATCAGAAATTTAATCCCAAGATAAGGTCTGCAATGAACATCAGGTATGACCGCCGAATTAAGTCTATCTGCAGTTCGAGATTTAAAATTTCTCATTATCAAAGAGATAAGGAGTCCAAGCAGATTAAAGCTCGAGATGGTCGAAGTATATTTTGGGGAGTTACTGAGGCTTTAAGAAAGAAGCCTGGCGCTGAAATTATATACCACACCGGAGACATTGGAAAAGAAGCAATGACAATGATATTTGGTTATGAACCGTTTGATGTAATCAATAAGTTGAAAATAATACTTGGAGAATACCATGGAATTTGATAGTGCAGTTTCCATTATACAGGTTTTACTATCTTCGAAAATAGGTGAGAATAAATGAAGGCAATAATCCTTGCCGGCGGTCTTGGAACCAGATTACAACCATACACGTTCTTTATCCCCAAACCTATGCTGCCCTTGGGCAATAAGCCTCTATTGGAACACATCGTGGACTGGCTGAAAAATAGCACATGTAAGGGGCCGAATGATGGCAGAATAGACCACATTGTTCTTTGCGTAAGTTATCTTCATAGAAGTATAGAAGACTATTTCGAAGATGGAGGAAGATTTGGGGTCAAGATTGAATACGCGAGGGCAGATAGACCACTTGCTACGGCAGGACAGTTAAAAACAGCAGAAAATATGTTGGATGAGACCTTTGTCTGCGTGTATGGTGATTCAGTTTATGAATTCGCATTGAACAAAATGATAAATGAACACAAGAAATCCAATGCCTTTATTACAATGGCCTTAGTACCGTACAAGACCAACCTTAAATATGGTTTTATTGAGATGAACGGAGATAACGACACTGTTTCTAGGTGGACAGAAAAACCCGAGGTTTCAGGATTAATAAATATTGGCTGTTATGTGATGGAGCCAGCATTTCTGAAATTAATACCTAGATCGTCTGCATATGGGATGGACGATGCCGTTAGGAAGGCTCTAGAGCAAGAAAAAATGGTAAGAGGTTTCAAAACGGATACCGGATTTATAGACATTGGGGATAAGAAAACCTATCTTGACGCGTACAAAAAATACGTAAAGAGATTGGGAAAGATATGAATCCAAAAGGAAGTCTCTAAACTACGGCGTCTATGGCCTCGGGAAATGGTGACGTGCAACCAACCCCATCTAGAGATATTGTCTAATCGTACTGCGAGCCCATATTTCTGGGCCTTACCTTCCTATTAATAGTGGTAAGACCACAACCGATAACTCCTATCCCTGCGACTACAAAAATAATGGGTACATAATCAATTCCAAAAGCGTAGTATTGCTGGTCTATTTTCGGAAGCGTAGTACCAATAAGCATCAGCATTCCTGCGGTCATGATCGATCCGGTAATAATAAGAACAAGGCCGGCATTCATGCCGACGGCCCCCCTTGATATACCAAGTACTGTGCCTGCTAGGATCAGCGACGGGGCACCCGAGATTGATATAGTTTGGATAAGCAAAGCGCCGGGGTCAGCAGCGACATCAGGGCCTCGACCCTCCGGACCTATCAGAAAAATGTAAAAGGAAAACATCAATGCTACAAACATTGCAGACATAGCTAAAGAACCAAGGGCAACCCAGGTTTCCAACGTTACCATTTCGCTCTACCACAGATTTAACCAGGTTTGGCACGTGGTGTACTTCAAATTATGCCTACAAGACCTGCCAGCTCTTTCCTACATGCCGATCCAAGCACTTCCGCTGAAGTTTCTGGAGAAACAGTATTTACAAATATTCCAAATCCTCTCTGAAGTCCTGACCATTTATTTGTTTGTGGATATACTTCTATATGCCAGTGCAGCTGTCGGCTATTTTTCTTTTCTGGGGAAAGATGAAATACTAGGTTATAAGGTGGTGCATCCAAGGCTTTGGACATTCCTCCAATAGTCGCCCTCAGCATCAAAGCAAGATCGCTTATTTCCTTCTGAGGAATTTTTGAGAAGGTCGTGGTGTGTCTTTTTGGGTAAATCCAAAATTCGTATGCATAAGTCGGTGCCCAGGGAGAAAATGCAAGATAACTATCTGTTGCAAGAATCTGACGAGGACCGCTGAGTTCGACTGAAACTATGTTGCATGCAGGACAATTGCCGTTTTCATTTACATATCTATGGGATCCTTCTGCTTCGAGCTCTATTGTAGGCGGGATAGTGGAGAAAGTAACGATATTTAGGTGTGCATGGTCAACGATCGTGCCAGCATCTCTCCCACTATCAACATAAATCGATACATACGTAACACTTTTCTGAGTATACAGCCATCTAACCCGTTCTTGAATTACTAAAAGGACATTTTCCCATTGTTCTACGGATATCTTTGACAAATCCTGTCTGTGTTCAGGAGAAGCAACTACTACCTGATGATACCCGTATGCAGGTTCACTATATAATGGCTTCTCACTGTACTTTTTTTGTGTGATTGTTGTTACAGTGGGCGAATGGCTCTGAAACACCCTGACACACCAACCTTCTACTATATTTCCTTCACTATCGGACAACCTTTGAAGCATTCCCTCTTTGGACACGAGGGAAATTAGTGAGGGTCCAGTCATAGATTCGTTTCCCGGACAGTACGGACACTTTATATCTGAAGGATCATAACTGGCTTGGCGTTCTGGAGCGTCAGGCAATATCACAAATTTTTCCAAGACATAATCCTTTCTAAGATCGCCCAAAGTAGCTTCTGCCTATGACATCCTACTTTCCCTTTAAATAAAGGTTCTGTAGTTGTCACATTTTTCAAGTAATGTCCACATTCCTACGGGGTAGCTTTGCGGGACATTTTACGATTCAGTCCATTTTTCCAACCGAATTGAGGTTTGTAAGGAAGACGAGGTTTATTATTCGATCTAGGAAGAGGACTGACACACAAAATGACCATTGCATATTTATTCCCGTTATTCGAGTAACAACACTATATTCAATTCAAATGATCACTCAACCTTCATTAAGGAGAGGACAGAAATGTCGACCTAATACCCAAAGTAATCTGATCTAGTTTCAAGTTCCTATGTAAAAAATATTACTCGAAATCGGATTATTGTACCAATCAATACACTCGGTTTATCTTTAACTGACAATGAAAAGCCGAGGTTGGAACCTTTTCTTGATGATAAGTGTGTTGGCTAAATCCTCTACAGATCTGCTCGATTGATTTCCGCATCAGAAGACTATTCATAGCTTTCTATCATTGAATCTCCTATGATTATATTGAACTGCCCGATATAGTTTGAATATGATGATAGTTCAATTGTCGGACTTACATGTCGGTGGACTGTTTAAAGAAGAGGCATTTGAGACAATTGTAAAAGAGGTTAACGGATTATCTCCAGATATCATAATCATCTCAGGAGACTTGACAGATGAAGGCCTCATTTTCCAATTCCAACAGGCACGTTCTTTGATACACAGATTAAAGTGTTCCAATTTAATTGCCCTTCCAGGGAACCATGACTATCGTCACACAGGATATTTACTCTTTAAAAAATTCTTTCCATTTTCTAAGCAGGTCTATGAGTTTGAAAATCTTGTTATACTAACATTAAGTACGGCTCGACCGGATAGGGATGAGGGCGAGGTGGGACACAGACAAAATGTTTGGATGGAAGGTATACTTAGCAAGCATGAAAATAAAACTAAAATCGTTGTGATGCACCATCATCTAATTGCTATTCCGGATACAGGGTATGCTAACGTGGTTGGTATCCTTGACGCGGGCGACACATTGAGAGCATGTCTTGAATCAAAAGTAGATCTGGTTTTGTGTGGTCATAAACATCGACCATGGATTTGGAACTTGGGGGCATTAAGAATAGCCTACGCCGGAACCGCCACTTCGTGGAGATACAGAGGAGTATTTGATGACACATACAATATAATCAACATATTTGACGGAAAAATAGAGATTGACATAAAAGTAGTTGGTGGAAGGAGAATGGCATTATCTGACATTGTTAGAAAATATGAGCCGTCACCGAATAAAAATAGCCTACTTTAAAACAATCCAACACGAATCCATCCAGTCGCTCTTAATTTGTTAGGCAGTACAACTTATATTTTGGGAAAATACTGGAATTCTATGGCAAAGGGAGCGAAGAAAGGCGGTAGAGTTAGGGATAAGTGGCGTGACAAGCAATGGGTTGTTGTTAATTCTCCTTCTGCATTTGCGTCTGGACCTCTTAATTATATTCCTATTACATCAGTTGAATCCTGCAAGGGAAGAGTTATTGAGAACACTATGTTTGATATTCTAAGACAAGACCCTACTCAGCATCAAACCAAAGTATTCGTACAAATTGAAAACATACACGAAGGAACAGCAAATACGATCTTTAAGGGCCACGAATATGCAAAAGAATTCTTGAGAAGCCTAGTAAGGAGGGGAAGTTCGATGATAAGCCATACTTATGATTATACTACCTCTGATGGATACACGTTTAGGGTAGTGATGATTGCATTTACTCAAAAGAGAATTAATTCTTCGAAGAGGCATGAGATCAGGATGCTCGCTCACAGAGTGCTTTCTCAAAAAATACCTCAATTAACTATAGACCAATTTGTTCAGGAGGTTACCATGGGAAAAATGGGTGCAGACTTGCTTGGTGAAACTAAGAAAGTTGCCTCACTAAGACACATAGGAATTCGTAAAACAAAATTGATATCGACGCCACAATCCAGGGCCATAGAGGCGGCTAAAGTATCTGAACCAATGGAAATTAGTCCGGAACTAGAGGCTCCTGACAATAATCAAGAAACACAGCGAGATCGCTCATCTCAAAGCACAGATGAATAAGTAATCCGACACATTCAAAGCATTTATGGATTCAGAGAAGGCCCAGCAGTTTTCTACTGCTGATGTAAGTATCATAATTCATGCTACTGAAGATGAAAACAAGATTCTTGATGCGGTAAATAGAACTCTTTCAATTAATGCAGATAAGTTCAGGCATGCGGAATCGACTGGACACTGGAAAAATAAGATATTGCTATTGACTGGAAATCTCGAAAGTCAAGAAGCAAATGTATTGGCTCAAAAAATTCTCTCGTCTTTGAGTTCGGTTGAAAGGGATCAAATTTCAACTTCCTACGACTCATCGATTGACGAAAAGGGAAATCTGTATCTAAGATTAGACAAGCAGATGATCTGTCAAGGAAAAATATCCTTGTCAGAATCGGACAGTATTAGAGTTAAGCTTAGGCCTATCATGAGATTTAGTGGTAACAGCATTTTCAAATAGTGGTGAGGGGACGCTAAGTTCAAGAAAATAGATCTGTGCATCAGGGATACCAACACGCCTAGAATCAGAAAAATGGCTGTCCTCCTAAATATCGATGTGATAGGATGTCCCTACCAAGATCAAGATGATAAGGATATAATTTACAGGGTCAACCAAAGACCTCCTAAGTCAACAGATTACCGTTATCTGGTAGTCGCAAACAATCTAGAGCAGTCGATTTCATCGACTTTTCGGCCGAATTTGGTAGTTGTAAATGATTTCGAAAAAGTAAAAACATTCATCAGAAAAGGGAAATACCGGTCAAAGGTCGCGTTAGAGGTCCTCATATCTGATATTCGATATCAAGAGGGTCCCAAAGTGGGCAGGTGGTTCAGAGAAATAACAGACCTCTACAGAATTTCAAAACGATCGGGCTGCCAATTCATCTTATCAAGTGGTGCCAACTCTGCATGCGAAATGTTATCTGCACAATGCTTTGAATCTATAATGAGATTTTGTAAGATACCACCACGAATTTACTGGCAAGACCTAGAAGAATGGCTGGAACTGCAAGAAAGGCCAAGGTTCTTTCATGCTCAATAGAAGATACAAGAGACGGTACATTGGTATTTATTGCGGGACTTTAACAAATCCTAATCATAGATCAATATTTCAGTCCATTTTAAACAGAAACTCTGAGCTCTTTGGATGTATTTCCAGCCAGCTTTCTTACATAAAACTAGCCAAGAAAGAACATCGCCATCTAATGATAATTAGCTGTAGAACCGAAAGCCTTGACGAAATACTAGTTTCATTATCCTTCCATCAACCTGCACTCATAGTGGTGGATATATCCGGAAGCATTCATAGGTTGAAAAAACGTTGGGCGACTCAGTTTGCATCTCTTCAGTAGCTGATGATAGGTTGAAAACCTAGTGCATTGGTCAGTAATAGAGAAACAATCTAAAGACAGGAGCTTACTTGGGTAGACGGATAACAACCATAATCGAATTAAGTAAATTTCTGGGATTTAAATTAGAAGAACTCATATCATTGGCCGACCCAAATCCTGCCAGTGATAAAGCAATCCCAGAATGCGACAGATGTACCCAGACTCTTGGTCGCCGGAGTGACTAGCGGAGTAGGTAAGACACTTGTTTCTACGTCGATTATGTATTACTTTGAAAGTAAGGGCTACCGAGTTCAGCCTTTCAAAATAGGTCCAGATTTTATCGACCCAACGTATCATGCTGCGATATGCAAGAGAAATTCATATAATTTGGATGTTTGGATGATGGGGCAAAGCGGAGTATTAAATAAGTTTAACAGAACCTCATCACATGCTGACATCGCAGTCATAGAGGGCGTAATGGGAGTGTTTGATGGCGTGTTTGGAAAATCTGGCTTTGGAAGCACCGCACACATAGCAAGAATTCTTAACTCTCCTGTCATCCTGGTTGTCGATGGAAGTAGAGCAGGTGAATCGATTGCCGCTCTCGTGTACGGATTCTTGAATTTCGATAAGAGACTTGACGTAATAGGAATTGTTCTAAATAATGTTGCAAGTCTAAAGCACCTCACGACTATTAAAGAGGGCATGAGACAGAAGATCAACGTTCCGATCATAGGGGTAATTTTTAGAGATAAAGAATTCGTACTAAAGGAACGACATCTTGGGCTAATTCCTGTTCTGAAAGCTGGTGGATCCCATGTTAATAGGATCATCACGATGTCGCGGTTTATTTCCAAAAATCTTTGTCTGAAAAGATTGCGAAATCTCCATGTGATCAGAAGGGATACTGTTCCAATGTCATCACCACAGCGTGGTGAACCAGACGTTAAAATCGCAATCGCAAAGGATGAGTCATTCAACTTCTATTATCCAGATACGATAGAATCTCTGAAGTTGAATAATGCAGAAATCATAAGCTTCAGTCCAGTTAATGACAAGAAACTTCCGGACGGGATTTCCGGATTGATTTTGGGAGGGGGTTTCCCTGAAATTTTAGCAGATCACCTGGCAAAGAATTACTTCATTAAGAGATCAATTTTGAGAGAGGCCGAAAATGGGATGCCTATTTACGCAGAGTGTGGTGGTTTAATGTATCTAACGAAAACTGTCACACGGCACCAGAAAGGGAAGAAGAGAACAAGGAAAATGATAGGCTTGGTAGATGCCGACACTGTTATGAGTGATAGGCCTATATTGAATTATACTGAAGGGGTAAATAGTGGGAACTTTTTTAGAAACATTAGAAAAGTTAGAGGACATGAATTTCACTATTCTAGAATTCATAATATTGGTAAGGATCTCAGATTTGCATATGCTTTGAGGAGGGGAAATGGGATATCCAATAGTAGGGATGGAGTAATTGTCTACAACTGCCTTGCTTCTTATATGCACCTTCATTTTGGGGGCGATCAAAGGTTGGCGAGAAGAGTTGTTGATTTGTGCAGAAATTATTCCAAAAAATGAACTATAAACCCTCGCATCAACTGTTAGGTTCACGTAGGATAAATTTATAGCCGTCATTTTATCTTTAAATCTGGATTTTCTATTTCGATATTGATAATATTTCAAAATTCGGCGCTCGGTAAATTTCGGTTCTATCATGTCGATGGTGTTTCGTTACTTGGCAGAGGATCTGGGCCGTTACCATCTCGCAGAACTGCTCTCTCGTTACCATCATATGGTAAATAATCTAGAGTCTAACAAGATTTCCAAATTGGCGTAATGGGGAATGACTCGGATCATAATTTACCTAGGCCCTGAAAGACATACGGGCAGTGCAAAGATGGCGTTTGTATCTTATCACTGAGCGATCAGGTACTGAATTCAGTTACTAAAATTGAGTCCAAATGGTGGACCTGACTAGGCATCTGTTGCATCAGTATCTTCGATACAGAACCCTCAATTCACGACAAGATTTGCTATCAAATGCGTGGTGGCTCTGGGTGAGGACAAACTTTCCAAATTTATTAAAAGAGCCTACGGGCCCGTCGGGATTCGAACCCGAGACAGCCGGATTTCTTCGCTGGATAAAAGTCCGGTACTCTACCTGGCTGAGCTACGGGCCCCCAGTTACTATACGGGTATAGCAGTGCAATTTAATTTTATACATTCATTTTTTGGTGAGCCATCAAAACATTTTAATGCGCTTTAATGAGCTGCTGATAGTGCGCCCGGGTAGTATAGCAGTAATTTCAGAATTATTCTGGTACTATATAATCCGGTCTAGTATGGGGGACTGTCACTCCTTCGACCCGGGTTCGAATCCCGGCCCGGGCGCCATAAAGGCGCTTCTAATTTCCAGTGGAGAGAGCCCCAAAAATGGGGTCGTGTAAGTTGTGATTACTGAATGCTAAGTATGACATTTTCGAATTCGCACTTAGCTCCGAGTCAAGAACTTCATCTTGCGGTGAATACATTATCCCCCCAGCTTCTTTAACTATCAAATAGGCGGCTGCAATATCCGTCGCCCTAATTTTGCCACGTAGATCGATATATGCATCCAATGAACCCTTAGCTAAGTAACAAAGCTCAAGAGCATTAGCACCAAAAAGTCTAATGTGTTCTGCGATTCCGATGATTTTTGAAAGGGTGGACATCTCATATAGAGATGTCCGTGAAATGTTCATACCAATAATCAACTCATCATCTTGTCTCCTGTTATTTCCTGCATCAAACTTCACATCGTTAACCCAGACTCCTCGCCCCATTGAAGCAGTATAAATTTCTCCTCGAGAAAGATCCATTATAGCTGCGTGCAGTACGGAGCTTAGCCTCCTTTCTGTGGCATAGGCCAGCGAGCAACAATAGAAGGGAATACCAGAGGTTGCATTTGTTGTTCCATCTATAGGATCAATTATCAAATAACCTTCTCGTCCCGGGATCTCACCACGTTCTTCTCCTATAAGCGTGGGAGACATACCATGTTTCTGAATAGTTCTAACTATGGCTTCTTCTGCCTCTATATCTATTTTCCTTGACCAGTCGCCTCCTGCCCCGATTCCTAACTTCCGTTTACCCTCTTCGGTTCCAATAAGACTTTTTGTAATTTCGTATACATTGGCACAAGCTTCCCTTAGGATTTCTAACGAGACCACACGCTACAACCCGTCAGAAGATTATAAAAATGTGCCAAGAAGTGTATGATTATATTGAAGCAGAGACGTATCTTTAATTCAAAACAAAACCCATTAGTCATTGCTTGCCGGGGGTATGCAGTCTATTCTAGGAAAGTCGTGCGTAATCTCTTCGATGAGTATCATGGACCATCCTTTTTATTATGTTATCCATGTAGAATTTATCACAAATCTGTACTAATCCGAGTCATTTAAGTGGTTAGGATATGCTCACCCTTTTTTTGTTTCAATTATTCTGGGTCCTTTCTTTCCTCGTCTGCCGTTCTCTCATTGAGAGTCCAGGGGAACCATTTTCCTATAATTTTGGACCAATCAATCCGCAGGGAGAAATAGATTATTAATCCCATAACCGCCGCGCTCACGATAGCTGCGGTTACCAGATATAGCGGATTTACCACCTCCGACGATAACATATCTACGAATGGTCTCCCAACGAAGATGGTCCCTGCAACTATTATCTCATTTAATATCAGTTTCCCAGCAAATACAGCGGTGGCGAACTTCCAAGGATTGTACTTTGCCAAGCCCAACGGAATATATACCAAATCATCGGGTATTGGCGTCAAAGAGGCTGTGAACGCGCCCGCCCATCCATACTTGCCCAAGAGTCTCTGCAAGGGCATAATCCTTTTTTTTGTCTTGCTGCTAAGAATATTTCTACCGTAGTAGCTACCATAAAAAATTATCATTTTCGCGGCAACGGCACCCACTGCACTGGAGAGAGCGATAACGTGTGGATCCAGGTTTCTGTTGAGAGTAGCGGTAACAAGTACGGGGAAATACGGCACGGGAATAAATACAATTATGCTGCCAATAAAACTAACTAGGAGTACTCCAAGATATCCTAACCCTTCGTAAAGAGCAAAGATTTCGCCAAAGCTAACCAAGCGTGTTTAATCACAGTGCACCTATATATCTAGTGTTATACCTTAGGTATCCGCGATTAATCCTATAGAGGTCTTGGGCCAGATTATACGCTCTCAAAATAATTTCGTATATCAATAAGCCTGAGCGAAGGCA
>Ga0081538_10003234_pt1 | contig 15483 bp, 6 predicted proteins | sample TabmetS5T2R1_FD_71022 | JGI IMG/M metagenome (GOLD analysis project Ga0081538, IMG submission 71022) | Tabebuia heterophylla rhizosphere microbial communities from the University of Puerto Rico - S5T2R1 | ecosystem: Host-associated > Plants > Roots > Rhizosphere ... | reverse complement strand
GGGCGCTCCGGTCCCCGGCCTCGTGCCCGGCCGGGGCGCGCCGGCGGTCCTGCTCGCCGCCTCGACCCTCACCGTCATGGCGGGGGCGATCCTCTCGCCGGTCCTCGAGCTGATCCGCCGCGACCTCGCGCTCAGCGACACCGCCGCGGGGCTCGTGCTGACCGTGCACGGGTTCTCGCTGGCGATCGCCGGCCCGCTCGTCGGCCGCGGCGTCGACCGCTGGGGCATCCGCCCGACGCTGGTCTGGGGTCTGTGCCTGTACGGGGTCTCGGGCGGGGCGGGGCTCGTGACCACCAGCTCGACCATGCTGCTGGCCGGCCGCCTCGTGTTCGGCGTCGGCGCCGCGGCCGTGTTCGCCGCCAGCACCGTCGCGCTGTTCGAGCTCTATCGCGGGCCCGATCGCGACCGGGTCATGGGCTGGCGGACCTCGGCCATCAGCCTGGGCGGTGTCGCGTGGCCGCTGGTCGGCGGGGCGCTCGGGACCCTCTCCTGGCAGGCGCCGTTCGCGGTCTACCTCCTCGGTGTGCCGCTCGCGTTCGCGTGCGCCCTGGCGCTTCCCTCCGCCCTCGGCCGACCGGCAACGCCCGCACCGCCCGGCGGCGGATTGCCGGCGCTTGCGCGCCGGCGTCCGGACGTGCTCGGCCTCTACGCCATGCAGCTCATCAGCGCCGTGCTGCTCTACGCGGTCCTCGTCTTCCTTCCTCTCCGCCTCGCCGAGCTGGCGGTCAATGACCCGGTGCACGTCGCGCTCTGCCCCGCGGCGCTGTCGGCAGCGATGACCGCAGTCGGCCTCCGCTACGCCCGGCTTCGCGCGCGGCTCGGAGATCGGGCCCTCGTCGCGCTGTCCTTCTCGATCTGGCTCACGGCGTTCGCCGTGCTGACCATCGCCCAGCACGCCGCGCTCGTCGCTGCCGCCGCGGTCCTGTTCGGATCCGGGATGGGCATCGCGCTGCCCGCCCTCACGGTCCTCGTCGCCGAGGCCGCTCCCGCCCGGCTGAGGGGCAGGGCCACGTCGCTGTCCGCCTCGGCCACGTTCCTCGGCCAGGCCGGCTCGCCGCTGCTCCTCGGGCCGATCGTCAGCGCGACGTCGATCACGACCGGGTTCGCCGTCGCCGCCGCGCTGGCCGGCACGACGTTCGCGGTGCTGGCCGCCGGCCTTCGCGGCTAGACCCGGATCCTGACGGTCCGCTTCTCGGTCGTGCGGCGCCCGTCGGCGTAGCGGGCGACGACGGTCAGCGTCGCGCGGACCGTCCGCGCGTCGCGCCGGCGCGCGGCGCGGCGGACCTTGCGCGGCAGCTTGACGGCGATCCGGCGCTGCGACGTCACGGTGCGCCGCACCCGCTGCACGACCTTGCCGCGGACCCGCAGCGTGGCGGTCACGCGACAGCGCACCGCGCAGGTCACCCGGACCGCGACGCGGCCCTTCGCGCCGCGCTTGGGCACCACGATCCGCGGCCGGGACGGCCGCGTGACGGTGATGGCCCGTGTCGCGAGCCCCGCGCCGCCGCGGAAGTCGCGCGCCGCCACGGTGGCGGTGAAGGCGCCGGCCGTCCCGTAGGCGAACGAGGTCGACGGCGCCGCGGTCGTGCGGTCGACCGACCCGTTGCCGTCGAAGTCCCAGTCGTAGCCGGTGATCCGCGAGTCGGGATCGGTGAACGAGGCCGCGAAGTCGACGCTGCCGCCGCGTGCGAGCCGGAGGCGGCTGGCCGCCAGCGTTCCGGTCGGCAGCCGGTTCGGCGGCCCGCCGAACACCTCGAGCTCGGAGAAGTCGATGAAGTCGCTCCCGGCCGTCCGCGGCGAGAGCAGCGTGAGGCGCACGTACCGCACGTTGCGGGCGGTGGCGGGCACGAGCGTCCGCCGGTCGCTCGTCAGCGTGCCCTGGAGCGCGGTCGTGTACGCCCCACCGTCGCTCGAGACCTCGATGCGGTAGCCGGCGGTGCTCGCGCCCGCCGGGTTGCCGCAGCCGTGCGTCGGGTCGAGCCCGAAGGCGGACACGTCGATCGCGACGGGCAGGCGCACGACGATCGCCGGCGTCGGGAAGGCCTGGTTGCGCGCCGGGTTCCAGGCCGACCAGACCGTGTCGTGGCGCTGATCGATCACCTGAGCGGCGCCGCATCCGGACCCGGCCGCGGTGTTGTCGGACACCGTCGTCACCACCGCGCCGCCGTCGCGGGCCGCCCAGTCCCGGCGCAGCGCGACGTCGCGCACCTGCGTCGCTCCGGCGACGACGTCGACGTCGGGGACGGCGGCGCGCTCGTAGCCGCCCGCCTCGAACGCGAGCTCGGGATACCGCCCGGCCGGCGCGTCGAGGGCATAGGCGCCGGTGGCGCCGGTCAAGGCGGTGGCCTCGGCCCCGGAGAAGACGACCGACACGGCGCCGAGCGGCAGCCCGGTGTCGGCCGACGTGACCGTCCCGGTCGTGCGGCCCTGCGGCGCGCCGGGGGCGGGCGGTGCGCTGAAGTCCTGCCTCGGCGTGACGTCGTCGCCGTCCTCGGCATGCGCGAAGTAGCCCATGCCGCGCCGGCGGAAGACGTCCCACACCGTGGCACGGTCGTTGCCGGGGATGCCCGCCTCGGCGGCCAGGATCGCGTTGCGCATGTCGAGGAACGACGGCTCCGGCGGCGACATCCGCATGCCCTCGGTGATCAGCGCCCGCGCGCGACCGGGGAGCCGTGCCCGCAGGTCCCAGAGCGTCTGCGCCCAGATCTCGCCGTCCGCGTGGACCTCCGGCCCGCCGTCGATCGTGCCGAGGTCGCCGAACGTGTAGCCGCCGCCGGGGCACGCCGCGAGGACCGAGCCGACCGCGCAGTCGATCGGCTGGCTGCGCAGGGTGTGCGGCGTGGCGTCGGTGTAGTAGCCGAGATCCGTCTCGCCGCCGAGGCTCTCGAGCAGGTCGAGCGCGTACCAGTCGCTCCAGCCCTCCCCCATCGCCGCCGCCTGCGCGCTCGACAGCGCCGACGAGCCGTCCCCGTAGGTGACGAGCCGGCTCGAGAGCCCGTGCGTGTACTCGTGCCAGACGATCGCCGCCGCGTCGCCGGCGTTGACGTTGCGGAAGCCGGCCCCGCCGAAGCGGTGGAGCTGCATGTGCGGGGCGCCGGAGGGCGGCGTCGACATGCTCGCGTTGTTGAGCGGACCCGGGGCGTTCGTCTCGACCTGCACGGCGCTGCCGTCCGAGAACTCCCTGAAGCTCACCGGCGCCTGCGCCAGGTGGTCGCGGAACGCGTTGACCAGGTAGAAGGCCTGGACCGCGTTCTGGTTGCGGTTCGTCTGCCAGGTGGAGCCGCCCGCCCAGGTGCAGATCACCGGGGCACAGCTCCCGAACGGCATGATCGGATAGCGGAACGTCCCGTCGCCTCTGCGCGCGACCTCCTGCCCGGCCGAGCGCACGTGGGCGTGCGGACCGTCGAGGTTCGGGGCCTGGGCCGGCAGCCAGCCCGCCTGCTCGAGGTCGAACGCCACCGCCGCCCCCGGCTCGGGATGGCTCGGGTACACGAGCGCGGCGGCGGCGTGCAGCGTCAAGTTCTGGCGGAAGAGGATCGCGCCGGTGGTCGCGTCGACCACCGCGTCGTAGTGCGCCTGCGCGCTCGCCCGGTACGTGAGATGCCACGCCAGCCGGCGGCCGAAGAGCACGAGCCGCGCGACGTCGCCGCCCGCGAAGCGCGTCGTGCGCCGCGGGCCGGAGGGCCCGCTCTCGACGGCGACGGCGCGCACCGCGCCGACGTCGCGCTGGAGGGCCTGCAGCGCGGCGCCGGCGTCGAGCCGCGGCGCGGCCGCGGGCGCCTCGAGCCCGGGCCGCGGCGAGCCGGCGACCGCCAGGATCCGGCCGCCGCGATCGAGGCTCACGCGCAGCCCGCCGTCGAAGGCGGGGATGCCGCCGTCGGCCTGGCGGTAGCGCAGGTGGGTGATCCGCGTGCCGGGGCTGACCGACCGCTCGGCGAGCACGAGCGCGTCGACGTCGCCGGCGGCGAGGCCGAGCGCGGCGCGGTGGTCGCGGACCCAGCCGAGCGCGACCGCCGAGCGGTCGCCCTCCGCGACGCCGGTCAGCGGCTCGTCGCGACCCACGACGGTGCGCACGGTGCCCGTGCGGGAGTCGACGGCCAGCACCGCATCGCGCCGCAGGCGCCGGCGGGCGGCGCGCTCCCGGGCCGTCGGCGGCGGTGCCGGAGCGGCGACGGCCCGCACGTCGACCGTCGTGCGCGCGTGAGTCTGCGCAGCGGCGGGACCCGGCACGGCGGCGGCCGCGGCGGCGACCAGGGCCGTGCTGACGAGCCGCCGGCCCCAGGAACGGCTCGCGTGTGCCTTCGCCACCCGTGCGATAGCCCACCCTATCCCGGTGCGTCGCGAAAGTGAAGGCGTTTGCCTTCGGTCCGGACGCTGGGCTACTCTCGCATCCCCTGAAGGAGGCGGGAAGCCTGGCTCCCCCGGATGTGACCATCGAACTCTGTGGCCATCTCTCGGTCAGCGTCGATGGACGCCGCCGGGAGGCCGACCTGCCCGGTCGTCAGGGGAGGCTGGCGCTCGCCCATCTGGCGCTCAACCGGAGCCGGGCGGTCACCCGCGAGCGGCTGATCGCGGCGCTCTGGGGCGAGGACGCGCCGGCCGGCCACGCGCAGGCGCTCAACGTCGTGCTCTCGAAGCTCCGGCGCGCGCTCGGCCCGGACGTGCTCGAGAACGCGGGCGAGCGCGCGGTCCAGCTCACCGCCGCCGCCACCGTCGACCTCGACGAGGCGCAGCCGGCGCTCGACGCCGCGTTCGCGGCGCGCGACCGCGCCGACTGGCCGGCCGTGGTCGAGGCCGCGGCCCGCGTCGCCGAGCTGGCCGACGCCGGCCTGCTGCCCGGCTACGAGGCGTCGTGGCTGGAGGAGCCGCGGCGGCGGCTCGAGGAGCTCGGCCTGCAGGCGCGCGAGCTGCGCGGGGACGCCGGCCTGGCCGTCGGCGGCGCCGAGCTGGCGCACGCCGAGCGCGCCGCGCAGGAGCTCGTCGAGCTCGCCCCCTTCCGCGAGAGCGGCTACCTGCTGCTGATGCGCGTGCGCGAGGCGCAGGGCAACCTCGTCGAGGCGCTGCGCGTCCACGAGCGGCTGCGCACGCTGCTGCGGGACGAGCTCGGCGTCGCCCCCGGCCCGCAGGTGCAGGCCGAGTTCGACCGCATGCTGAAGGCCGAGCAGGCCGAGTCGGCGCCCGCCCCGGCTCCGCCCGCTCCTGCCCCGCGCCCCGAGGGCGACGGCGCGCACGCCTACTTCGCGACCCGCAGCGGCGCCGCGTTCGTCGGCCGCCGCGGCGAGCTCGAGCGCCTGCGCGAGTACTACGACCGCGCCGTCGAGGGCCAACGCCAGCTCGTGCTGCTCGAGGGCGAGCCGGGGATCGGCAAGACGCGGCTGGCGATGCAGTTCATGGAGGCCTGCGAGGCCGACGGCGCGCTCACCCTCTACGGCCGCTGCGACGCCGAGACGCTCGTCCCCTACCAGCCGTTCGTGGAGGCGCTGCGCGGCTACCTCGCGCGCGCGCCCGAGCAGGTGTCGAGCTGGAGCGCCCAGTACGGCGCCGAGCTCAGCCGCGTCGTGCCCGAGGTGGCGGCCGAGGGCGAGTCGCCCGGCGGTGCCGAGGAGGAGGAGCGCTACCGGCTGTTCGACGCGGTGTCCGAGGTGCTCAACGACATCGCGCGCAGCCAGCCGGTCGTGCTCGTGCTCGACGACCTGCACTGGGCCGACAAGCCGACGCTGCTCATGCTGCGCCAGATGGTGCGCGCGGCCGGCGAGTCGCCGCTGCTGATCGTGGCCACGATCCGCGACACCGAGCGCCCGGCGACGCTCGTCGACATGCTCGTCCAGCTCCGCCGCGAGCACTACTTCGAGCGGATCGAGCTCACCGGGCTCGACGAGGCGGACGCCAGCGAGCTGATCGGGGAGTTCGGACCGCAGGGCATGCCCGAGCACGTCAACCGCACGCTGTGGGAGGAGACGAAGGGCAACCCGTTCTTCCTCGAGGAGATGGTCCGCCACCTCGGCACCAGCGCGCCGGCGCCGGAGGGCAACGGCGCGCCATGGCCGCTCGAGCTGCCCGAGGGCATCCGCGAGGTGGTCGGCCGCCGCCTGGCGACGCTGTCCGAGCGCGCCGGCGACGTGCTCACCACCGCCGCGGTGATGGGCCGCGAGTTCCGCGTCGAGGTGCTCGAGGCGATCGGCCCGCTCGACGAGGACGAGCTCGACGAGGTGGTCGAGGAGAGCATCAGCGCCCACGTGATCGCCGAGGTGCCGGGCGTCTACGGGCGCTGCTCGTTCACCCACGCGCTGATCCGGCAGACGCTCTACGACGGGCTGACCGCCACGCGGCGCGCACGCCTGCACCTGCGCGTGGCCGAGGCGCTCGAGCGGCTGGAGGGCGAGGCGCCTGAGCCGCCGCTGGCCGAGCTCGCGCACCACTTCTTCCTCGCCCCGCCCGCCCGCGGCGCCCCGAAGGCGGTCGAGTACGCCGAGCGCGCGGCCGAGCGCGCCGCCGCCGCGCTCGCCTACGAGGAGGCCGCGCGGCTGTACGAGGTCGCGCTGCAGGCGCTCCAGCACGCCAACGGCGACGCCGAGCGCCGCTGCGCCCTGCTGCTCGCCTGCGGCGACGCGCAGAACAAGGCCGGCGACACGCGCGACGCGCGCAAGACGTTCCGCGAGGCGGCCGACACCGCCCGTGCGCTCGGGTCGGCGAGGCTGCTCGCGCAGTCCGCGCTCGGGTTCGGCGCGCCCGGCCAGATGGCGGGCGGGATCGTCGACGAGGAGCTCGTGGAGCTGCTCGAGGAGGCGCTCGAGGGGGTCGGGGAGTCCGATCCGGCGTTGCGCGCGCGCCTCGTCGCTCGCCTGGCGCTCGAGGTCAGCTTCTCGGAGGCGAGCGAGCGCCGGGCGGAGCTGAGCGGCGAGGCGGTCCGGCTCGCGCGCGAGGTCGGCGACCCGCGCGGGCTCGGCTTCGCGCTCGTGGCGCGCCACTGGTCCCTCTGGGGCCCAGGCAACGTGCGGGAGCGCCTCGAGGCCGCCAACGACCTGCTCAGCCTCGCCGAGGAGTCCGGCGACGAGCGGCTCGCGATCGCCGGCCACCGCTGGCGGATGATCGATCTGCTCGAGCTCGGCGACATCGACTCGGCCGACATCGAGATGGACGCCTTCGCCCGGATCGCCGAGCGCCGGCGCCGCGTGGCGGACAAGCTGTACGTGCACATCTACCGCTCGATGCGGCTGCTCTTCGCCGGGGAGTTCGACCGGGCCGAGGCCGAGGGGTGGAACGCGGTGGCGCTCGGCAACCGGGTGCAGGATCCGAACACCGGCAACGCCACGCTCCTCCAGGCCTGCACGCTGCGCCGCGAGCGCGGCGCGTTCGAGCGGCTCGAGGGGCCGGTGCGCGCCTACACGGAGCGGTTCGAGGCGATCCCCGGCTGGCGCTGCGTGCTCGCGCACCTGCTGGCCGAGACCGGCCGCGAGGACGAGGCGCGCGCGATCCTCGACGCGTTCGCGGCCGACGGCTTCCGCGGCATCCCGCTCGACGGCATCTGGCTCGGCGCCGTCGCCTACCTGACCGAGACCGCGGCCGCGATCGGCGACGCCACGCACGCCGCCGCCCTGCACGACCTGCTCGAGCCGTACGCGGACCGCAACGTGGCGGTCGGCTGGGCCTCGACCTGCACCGGCTCGGCCGCGCGCCACCTCGGGCTGCTGGCCGACCTGCTCGGGCGCCGCAAGCCGGCGACCGCCTACTTCGAGACCGCGCTGGCCATGAACGAGCGGATGCGCGCGCGCCCGTGGGTGGCGCGCACGAAGGTCGAGTTCGCGCGCCTGCTCGCGCAGAAGCCCGCGGGCCGCGAGCGCGCGGCCGGACTGCTCGACGAGGGCCTCGCCGAGGCGCAGCAGCTCGGCATGCCGCGCCTCGTCGAGCTCGGCGAGCGCGTCCGCGCAGAGCTCGCGGTCACGCGCTGATCAGCGCCGGCGGCCGCCCGGCCGTCACGCCCGCACGAGCGCCGCTCGATCGAAGGCGGCGGCGTGCCCGTTGTGCCCGTTGCTGCCGGGGAACAGCGTGCCGAGGCCGGCGCCGGCGCGCGCGATCACGTCGCGGTCGGTGAGCGTCTCGCCCCAGTCGGCGTCCACGCGCCGGCCCGTCAGCGTGCCGACGGCGGCGAGCGCGCGCTCGAGCTGCACGCGGCTCCCGGCGTCGTCGCCGGCCGCCGCCAGCGCCTCGCCGAGCAGCAGCGCGCCGGGAGCCGCCGTCGGCCGGCAGCCGGCGGCCGACCGCAGGTGCCGGATCGCGGCGTCGTGGTCGCCGAGCTCCTGCTGCACGCGGCCGGCCCACAGCTGCGCCCACGCCCAGCCCTCGACGAGGCGGACGCCGAACAGCGTGGCGGCCTGCTCGAAGCCGGCGGCGGCGGCGAGCAGCGAGGCGCGCCGGGCCTCGGCGTCGTGGCGGTCCTGGGCGACGCTCCAGTGGCAGAACGCGACCTTCCAGTGCAGGTACGGGTCGTTGGGCGTGATCCAGAGCGTCTGCTTCCACGCCTCGAGCGCCTCCTCGAACTGGAGCAGCGCGAAGTGCGCCTTGCCGACCTCGCGGCGGACCGACGCGCTCAGCGGGTCCATGAGCTGGCCCTGCGCCGCCGCCACGAGCGCCTCCTGGCGCCGGCCGGTCTGGCGCAGCGCCCGCGCGTGCTTGGCGTGCAGCGAGTGCTGGATGATGCCCTGCGGCCGCGCCCGCTCGAGCATCGTGATCAGGTCGCCGTACTCGGCGGCGGCGCCGATCCAGCGCCCCTCGCGGCCGAGCGTGCGCGCGAGTGCGATCTGCGCCTGCTCGCGCTCCCACAGCCGGTCCTCGCCGAAGTCCTCCTTGAGCTTGCGCAGGCGGGCCACGTCGCGGGCGCGGGTCGCGGCCTCGAGCTCGCGCCAGAGCGTCCGCAGCCCGTCGACGCGCGCCACGGCGTCGCCGTCCTCGAGCCGCGCGTACGTGAGCCTGAGCGCGTTCAGCGTGCTCTCGCGCAGCGCCACCGTGGCGGTCGAGTGGTGCAGCTCGAGTGTCCGGCGGTAGATCGGGGCCAGGTGCCCGAGCGCGGCGTCGGCGAAGCGGCGCGCCTTCGGCCGGTCGACCGGGGCGTGGGCGCCGGCCAGGTGCGCCCAGTAGACCGGGTTCTCGGGGTCGATCTTGAGCGCGGCGTCGTAGAGCGGGAGCGCGCGGGCGATGTCGCCCCGGGACTCGAGCAGCTGGCCGTAGGCGCGCAGCGTGGCGGCCTTGCTGTCGCCGGCGGCGAGCTCGCAGGCGAGCGCGTAGAGGCGGTCGGCGCGCTTGCCGCGGTCGCGCGGGCGGTCCTCGCAACAGGCACCGACGTGGTTGACGTCGGCGAGATTGCGCAGCGCGGCGGCGAGGTTCGAGCGCGCGCCCGGCAGCAGGCTGTCGACGGTCGGCGGCGTCCGCCGCTCGGCGCGCTCGGTCTCCAGCAGGCGCGCCCAGGACTCGGCCACCGCGAGCTTGTGGCTGGCCTCGGCGTCGTCGAGCCGGCCCAGGCCCATCAGCGCGATGCCCTTGAGGTCGTGCGCCTGGGCGTGGGTGGGGTCGAGCTCGAGGACGCGGTCGCAGCGGCAGACGACGGCGTCGAGCACGCCGCTGTCGCCGGTGCCCATCCGCGTGTACTCGTGCACGGCGAGCGCGTAGACGGCCTCCGGCCGGTCGCGGTTGAGCGCCACGGAGCGGTTGAAGGCGGCGAGCGCGGCGTCGAGCCGCGCCTGGTAGGCGGCGCCCGGACGGTCGCTGGGCTTCACGTAGTCCGACCGCTCGGCGGCCGCGCGCTCGGTGTCGGCGAGCTGGCTGTAGACGACGCCGAGGTTGTAGTAGGCGAGGTCGAACCCCTCGTCCTCGGCGATCGCCTCGAGCAGCTTGCTCTCGGCGCTCTCGAGCTTGGCCGCCCGGTCGCGCGGCGTTCGGTAGCTCTCCCAGTACAGCTCCAGGTACTCGGTGAAGGAGCGGATCGCGCGCCAGCGGACCGAACCGCGCAGGGTGAGGTCGTTGAACATGCGGCAGGCGAGCTCGGTGACCATCGGGTCCAGGAACGCCTTGTCGAGCGGCACCCCGGCGGCGGGCACGGGCGCGTCGACGCGCCACTGGCGCGCCTGGCGGCCGCCGACGAGCTGCGCGGTCAGCATCGGGCCGCCGGTGGCGTCCGTGTAGTGCAGGCTGCCGACCACGCGCGGGCCGCGGGCGACCTTGCCGACCAGCGAGAGCACGAACCCGATCGGGATCTGCACGCCGGCGAACTTGACGGTCGTCTCGGTGGCGATCGCGTCGTCGAACACGGCCGAGACCTCGTCGGCGCTGACCGACAGGAACGCGCCCGGATGCGTGCCGCGCCCGGCGCCGCCGCGGCCCTGCACGCCGATCGACATCGGCGTCGACAGCTCGTCGTTGACGCGGCCGTAGAGCTCGTGCAGGCGGCTGAGCTCGGCGATCAGCAGCGTCGCGAGCCCCTTGACCGCCGCCCCCTCGTCCATCGTGTAGTCGACGAAGCCCTCGACCACCACGCGCCGGCGCGCGAGGACGATCCAGCGCAGGGCGAGGATGGCGGCGGAGACGGCGAGCACGCTCTGGATGCTCCAGACGTCGGCCAGGTGCGGGTCGCCGGCCTGGGTGGCGTCCCAGACGCCGTCGGGCACGTGGTCGAACGCGAAGTTGACCGCCACGGGCACGAGCAGCAGGCCGAGGCCGACCACCACCAGCCAGAGGACGACCGGGCCCCACCCGTGGGACGCCCGGCGCTGGACGCTTCCGCGGATGCGCGCGAGGTTGAGCATGAGCCGCCGTGCATGGGTCATGACGCGCACCCTCCACGGTCAGGGTTTCCGGACCATTGGCGTGGCCTTGGCGCGCTCTTGCAGGCCGAACGGCCAGGAGACGGCACCGAACGCGCTCCGTTCGCTACATAACAGGGGTGACCGCAGGTTCCTCCGACATCAACGCGGCCGTCGACGCACTGCGCTCGCGGCTGCCCGAGCCGCTCGCGCCGCTGGCGGATCTCGCCTACAACTACCGCTGGTCCTGGACGCCCGGCGGTCCCGAGCTGCTCGCCTCGATCGACCCGAAGCGATGGGAGCTGTGCCTCGGCAACCCCGTGCGCCTGGTCGAGGAGACCGCGCCGGCACGCCTCGCCGAGCTGGCCCACGACGGCGACTTCGTCGGCCGTCTCCGTGCGCTCCACGAGAGCGTGCAGGCCCGGCTCGCCGAGCCGCTGCGCGACGACCCGGTCACCGAGGACCGCCCCGCGGCCTTCTTCTGCGCCGAGTACGCCATCCACAAGTCGCTGCCCGTGTACTCGGGCGGGCTCGGCGTGCTCGCCGGCGACATCCTCAAGGAGGCGTCCGACATGGGGCTCCCGCTCGTCGCGGTCGGCCTCATGTATCGCCACGGCTACTTCCGCCAGCGGATCGACGCGTCCGGCTGGCAGCACGAGTACTGGGTCGAGACCGACCCCGAGCGCGTGCCCGCGGCGCTGATCTGCGGCGACGACGGCCAGCCGCTGTGCATCTCGGTCCCGATCGGCGAGCGCACCGTGGTCGCGCAGGTCTGGCGCGTGAACGTCGGCCGCGTCCCGCTGCTGCTGCTCGACGCCGACCGGCCGGAGAACGACCTCACGGACCGCTGGATCACGTCGCGCCTCTACGTCGGCGACCCCGGCGTGCGGCTCGGCCAGTACGCGCTGCTCGGCATCGGCGGCGTGCGGGCGCTGCACGCGCTCGGGATCGAGCCCGGGGTCGTCCACCTCAACGAGGGGCACGCCGCGATGGCCTGCCTCGAGCTGGCGCGCGCGGAGCGCGAGCGCACCGGCGCGTCGGTCGACGACGCATTCGAGGCGGTCCGCCAGCGCACCGTCTTCACCACCCACACGCCGGTCCCGGCCGGCAACGACACGTACCCGGCGGCCCAGATGGCGGACACGCTGGGCGGCATCGCCGACGAGATGGGCGTCGACGTCGATTCGCTCGTGCGGCGCGGCCGGACCCATCCCGACGAGAACGCCGAGCCGTTCGGCGTCACCCAGTTCGCGCTCCGCTCCTCGCGGATCGCCAACGGGGTCAGCGCCCGCCACGGCGAGGTCGCGCGCGAGATGTGGCAGGAGATGTGGCCGGACCGCGCGGTCGAGGACGTGCCGATCGCCCACGTGACCAACGGCGCCCACATCCCGACCTGGGTCGGCGCGCCGATGCGCGAGCTGCTCGACCGCCACCTCGGCGAGGGCTGGACCGACCGCGCCGTCGATCCCGCCACCTGGGACGGCGTCGACGACATCCCCGCCCCGGAGCTGTGGGCGGCGCGCAGCGCCCAGCGGCGCGAGCTGATCGACGTCGTGCGCGAGCGCAGCGTGAACGACCGGCTGGGCCGCGGCGACACCGCCGACTACGTCCGCGCGGCGGCCGAGGCGCTCGACCCCGACATGCTCACCATCGGCTTCGCGCGCCGCGTCGCGACGTACAAGCGGCTCGACCTGCTGCTGCGCGACGTCGACCGCGCGCTCGCGCTGCTGTCCGATGAGGAGCGGCCCGTGCAGCTCATCCTGGCCGGCAAGGCGCACCCGAAGGACGACCCCGGCAAGCGGCTCGTGCAGCGCCTGTTCGAGATGAAGGGCCACCTGCCGGTCGGCCGCCGCGTCGTCTACCTCGACGACTACGACCTCGCCCTCGGCGCCGCGATGGTGCGCGGCTGCGACATCTGGGTCAACGTGCCGCGGCCGCCGCTGGAGGCGAGCGGGACGAGCGGCATCAAGTCGGCGATGAACGGCGGCCTGCAGCTCTCGGTGCTCGACGGCTGGTGGCCGGAGGCCTACGACGGCTCCAACGGCTGGTCGATCTCCGGCGAGATCGACCACGACCACGGCGCGCAGGACTGGCGCCACGCGGACGAGCTCTACCGGCTGCTGACCGACGACGCGGTCCCGACCTACTACGCTCGCGACGCCGACGGGATCCCGCAGGACTGGCTCGACATGGTGCGCGCCTCGCTGCGCACGATCGGCCCGAAGTTCGGCGCCGGGCGGATGGTGCGCGACTACGCCGAGCGGATCTATCCCGCCCACGTGGGAGTGCGCGCGTAACGGCTCGACCCGAGGCGCCGCGGCGCTCGTTCTGGCTCAAGGCGGTCGGCCACGCGCGCGGGCCGCTGTCCGAGCGCTGGCTCGACGAGCGGCCCGAGCTGCTGCACCGGACGGGCTTCCCGCGCCGCCCGCGGATCGAGCCCGGCGACCGGCTGGTGCTCTACGCGTCGGTCTGGCGGCGCGTGTTCGCGATCTGCGAGGTGACCGGCGCGCCCGAGCCGCGCGAGCACCCACGCTGGCCGTGGACGGTGGCGATCGAGACGCTGCTGCTCGTGCCCGTGCTCGACGCCGCGCCGCCGGTCGAGGCGATCGGCGTCGCCGCGCGGTCGATGAGCCAGCAATCGCACATCCGGATCGAGGCCGCCCACTACGATCGGGCCGTGGAGGCGATCGCGTCCGTGGCGGTGCGCACGTGACCACCGCGCGGATGTACGCGGTGGGCGTCGTCGCCCTGCTCGCCGGTGCAGGCGTGTGCGCGATCGTGCTCGCCAGCGACCATCAGGAGGCGAAGGCGGCGTTCGCGATCTTCGGGCCGGCAGTCGGGTGGGGGTTCATCGGGACCGGCCTGTACGCGTGGCGACGCGAGCCGGCCAACCGCACCGGCCTGCTGATGGTGCTGCTCGGCTTCGCGTGGCTCTCGTCCACGCTGGAGGCGGCCAACAACGCCCTGCTCTACACGTACGGGCTCACGCTCGGCGGGCTGTGGGGCAGCTTCTTCCTGCACCTCGGGATGAGCTTCCCCACCGGGCGGCTGCGGAACCGGTTCGACCGCGGCGTGGTGATGGCCGGCTACGTCATCTTCCCGTTCGCCTTCGTCCCGGGGCTGATGTTCTCCGGCCCGCAGGAGCTCGACTGCGCGAGCTGCCCGACCAACCTCCTGCTCGTCGAGCGCGACCAGGACCTGGCGGACCTCGGCATGGCGCTCGGCGGCGCGCTGTACGGCACGCTGTTCGTCGTCGCGCTGGTGCGGGCCGCGCAGATCTGGCGCCGGTCGGGCCCGTTCGTGCGCCTGCAGCTCACGCCGGTCTACATCAGCGCGCTGTTCACGTTCCTGCTCGTGACGATCGCCCGCTCGGGAGCCGGCGAGACCGCGTTCTGGGCGGCGTTCATCTCGGCGTGGCTGACCCCGTTCGCGTTCCTCGGCGGCCTGCTGCGGCGGCGGATCTCCGTGCTCGTGGACGAGCTGCACGCGTCGCGGGCCCGGCTGGTGCAGGCCGGCGACGCGGCGCGCCGCAAGCTCGAGCGCGACCTGCACGACGGCGCCCAGTCGCGGCTGGTGGCGCTGGCGCTGCTCCTGCGCTCGGCGCGGCGCCGTGCCGACGGCCAGCCGGAGCTCGAGGCGCTGCTCGACCAGGCGCAGGAGGAGCTCCAGACCAGCCTCGGCGAGCTGCGCGAGCTCGCCCGCGGGATCCATCCCGCGGTCCTGACCGAGCGCGGGCTCGAGCCGGCGCTGCAGGCGCTCGTCTCGCGCGCGCCGCTTCCGGTCACGCTCGAGGCCGAGACGCGCGACCGCCTCCCCGGACCCGTCGAGAGCGCGGCCTACTTCGTCGTCTCCGAGGCGCTGGCCAACGTCGCCAAGTACGCCCAGGCGAGCCAGGCGACCGTCGCCGTGCGCCAGGTCAACGGCTCGGTGAGCGTCGAGGTGTCCGACGACGGCGTGGGCGGCGCCGACGTCAACGCCGGCTCCGGCCTGCGCGGCCTCCAGGACCGGCTCGCCGCGGTCGACGGCACGCTCTCGCTCGAGAGCCCGGCCGGCCGCGGCACGCGCCTGCAGGCGCGGATCCCTGTGTGATGTCGGGACGATCGGGGCCTGAGGTTCGTGGCCCCGCGACGATCGGAGCTGATCCCGCCCGACGGATCTAGCCGGCCACCGGCTCGCGCTCGGCGCCGAGGCGCGCGGCGAGCTGGTCGCGGGCCGTGATGTCGAGCTTCTGGAACGCGTGGGTGAGATGCGTCTCGACCGTGCGGCGCGACACGTAGAGCTGCTGGGCGATGTCGCGGTTGCTGTGCCCCACGGCCGCCAGGGCGGCGACGCGGTGCTCGGTCGGCGTGAGGGCCTCGGGGCCGCTGAGCGCGGGCCGGCGCGGGCGGGCGCCCGCCGCGTGGAGCTCGGCGCGGGCGCGCCGGGTGAGCAGCAGCATGCCGCCGCGCGCGCCGAGGTCGAGCGCGCGGCGCAGCGGCTCGCGGGCGTCGGCGCGGCGGTTCGCGCGCCGCAGCGCGGCGCCGAGGTCGACGAGCGCGCGCACGTGCTCGAGCCGGCACGGCGCGTCCGCGGTGAGCGCCGCGGCGCGTTCGAGCAGCGCCAGGCGCTCGCGAACGGGACTCGCGCCCCCCCCGGCGCGCCGGCCGCCGGCGCCCCGCCCCCCCCCCCCCCCCCCCCCCCCCCCCCCCCC
>Ga0081538_10003233_pt1 | contig 15483 bp, 15 predicted proteins | sample TabmetS5T2R1_FD_71022 | JGI IMG/M metagenome (GOLD analysis project Ga0081538, IMG submission 71022) | Tabebuia heterophylla rhizosphere microbial communities from the University of Puerto Rico - S5T2R1 | ecosystem: Host-associated > Plants > Roots > Rhizosphere ... | reverse complement strand
TCGGCGAGGGGTTCGAGGCCTTCATGGGCGCCCGTAACGAGCAGCGAGTCGCCGCCCTGCAGCCTGTAGGTGTCGCGGGGCCTGTAGGTCCAGCGTCCGCCCCTGTTGACGGCGAGGGCGTACATACCGGTCTCGGTCTCGATCTTGAGGGAGTCTAGCGTCTTGCCGTCGGCCGGAGAGCCCGGGGAGACGGTGAGCTTCAGGACGATCTCGTCCGACTCGCCGATGGCCGCGGAGAGCACAGGATGGACCTCCTCGCCTTTCTCGACGATCCAGACCATCTCCATGGCGCAGTCTGCGATGGTCTCCGAGGCGGTGGCGAGGTGAAGGAGGCCCCTGAGGCGCGAGGAGTCCTCTACGCGGGGGGCTGCGAGCAGGACCCAGCGCTCCAGCCGGTAGCGCATCTCGTCCATCACATCCTCGATGGCGACCACCTCGCGGGCGAGCCCCGCGTCGCCGTAGAGCAGGGCCGAGTACGCGAGCCCGACTGCCACCTCCGAGAGGTTCTTCATCTCGATGAGGATATCCACCGCGCGGTCGATCTCCGAGAGCTCGCCAGGGGGCGGCTCGGGCTCCGGAGCGTCTTCGAGCGGACGAGCGCCTGCGAGCTCCCTGACCTCGGCGACGCCCTCCGGCGGTCCCTGCAGGAAGAGTACGTCGCCGGCCCTGAGGACGTCCTCGGGCTCGGGATCGAAGGTCCACTCATCTTCGGAGCGGATGGCGATGGGGCTCATCCCCGTCTCCACGGGCAGGTCTACGTCGCCCAAAGAGCGGCCGTCCAGGGCGCTATCCGGGTGCACGCGGACGCGGGAGGGTATCTCTTCGGCCTCCGGTATATCGTGCAGGAGCTCGGGCGGGATCCCAAGCCGCTTGACCACGATCTTGGCTATGTCGACGGCGGCGTTGCCGATCTTCTCTATGTCCTGGACGACCTGGAGGATCCCCGCCATCTGTTCTGCGTCGGCGGGGCTCCTCGCGGCTAGGATGGTCAGGGTGCGCATGTCGAAGACCAGGTCGTTGAGGCGCTCCTCGAGGTGGGATACCTCCTCCGAGAGGTCCTCGGAGTTGTAGAAGATCGCCGCGTAGGAGAGATCCACCATAAGCTCCGAGGTGTTCTTCGCCTCTATGAGCATCTCCTTGACGTTCCGTGGTCGCGTCTCGCGCATCTCTTATCCCGCCAATCCGAAAACGATAAGGGCTATTATAAGGCTCATAAAGCCGAGCAGGTCCACGGCCGCCGTTATTATCGGGATGCCGTAGGTGTCCGGGTCCAACCCGAGCCTGTAACTGAGGGTCGAGCCGTAGTAGGCCGCGAAGACCGCCGCCGTGGTGGCGATCAAGCCGGCAAGGGCGCTGATACCGATCATCATCAGGAAGCCAGGGCTCGCCCCCTCCCGGAAGAGCGCCACGGCTAGAAGATGCGAAGCCCCACCGATGAATACGTAGACGCCTGCGGCGAAGATGTAAGTGAGCGTGAAATCTCTCAGGGCCGCGAACTGCGGTATCCCGCGCGTCTCTATAAGGCCCAGATGGATCTTGGAGGAGAGGCGGCTGGAGAGGATGCCGCCGAGCGCTCCACCCTCCTGCAGAAAGGCCGGCAGAAGGATGCTCAAGGCCAGAAGCGTAGTGAACTGCTCCTCCCTATCCTGCAACGCCACGCCGACCAGGATGGTGACCGTCCCCGTCATGGCCAGGATGGGGAACGATTCGGCCAGGATGCGCCTCAAGTTCTCGACGCCTACCCTGAGGCCGAAGTACGCTGCCGCCACCGCGGCAAGGACCAGTGTGACGCCGAGTGCCGAAGAGAAGATGGGGATGCCGATAAGGTAGGTGGCCACGACGAGAGAGGGAAGGGTGAGGATATCCCCCGCGGCGGTGAGCATGGGGGCTGCGATGTTATCCATATCCCAGCCGCGGGCGACCGAGAGGCGGGCGACGAAGACCGTGATCCCCAGCAGCAGCACGCCGGCGATGATCCCGCCCACCGTCGAAATGATGACGTAGTCGATAACCGAGAGCTCCGTCCTGACACCGAGGATGCCGCACAGGACTCGCGCCAGGAAAGCGAGGAACACGCCTGAGACGAGCGAGAGGACGGCCGCGGCCTGCACGTTCTCGGCGAGCACGCCGCGCCTCAGATTCAACTCGAAGAGACCCGTCTGGATGGAGGTCGAGAGCCTGCTTCCCATTGCCCCGAAGATGGCGCCGCGCATACCTATGGCCGCGGGGATCAAGACAGCGAGACCGACGAGCTCATCGAGCGTGCCCGAGATGCCTGCGAGCACGATGCCGGCGATGAGCTCCCCCGCCGAGGAGAGAAACAGCGCCGCGAACCCCTGACGAAGGGTCTCTTTCTCCTCTGTGAGGTAGCCGTAGACCTTGGGGCTCAGGCGGGGCCGATTGCGCAGCCTGTCGCGCACCCCGCCCTCCCGGCCGCGCTCGCGCCACCGGACCCGCCTTTTCTCGCTCTCGGACACGGGGAATGTATAGACCCTGCCGCCCGCGAAGTAAAGCCGCCCCTTGGGGGCAGGTGGCAGCGCGCAGCCTGGCTCACCGATCTATAACATACCTTGAGAGGCCTGATCGGCGCATTGGGAAGCCGCGCTTGCTTCGCAGGCGCCGCCAACGAACGGAAAGGGAGAACCTATGAGTGGGATCAGAGCCGTAGTCGTCGACCCCGACGCCCCGAACCGCCTGGCACTGGCGGACGTGGAAGAGCCGTCCCCAACGCCTTCGGAGGTCCTGGTGCGCGTCTCGGCCGTCTCGCTCAACCGGGGTGAGGTGCGCCGGGCCGGGTCCAGCGAGCCGGGATTCCGGCCCGGCTGGGACCTGGCAGGCACCGTCGAACGCGCGGCCGCTGACGGCTCGGGCCCGCAGGAAGGCTCGCGGGTCGTTGGCTTCCTCCCCTCAGGCGCATGGGCAGAGCTTGCTGCCGTGCCGACGGACTCCGTGGCCGTTCTGGCCGATGGTGTGTCGTTCGAGGAGGCTTCGACGCTGCCCGTCGCCGGCCTCACGGCCCTCTACGCGCTGGAGGAGGGCGGGAACCTGCTCGGAAGGAACGTCCTGGTTACGGGCGCCTCGGGCGGGGCCGGACAGTTCGCGTTGCAGCTCGCCCGTGCGGCCGGGGCGCGGGTGGTCGGGCTCGTGCGCCGGGAGGAGCATGTGAGTCTCGTGGAGGAGGCCGGAGCCCACGAGGTCGTCGTGGACGAGAGCGGCGCGGCGGCCGGGGAGAAGGGCCTTTACCACCTGGTCCTCGAATCGGTAGGAGGGGAGGTGCTCGGGAACGCGCTCTCGATGCTGGCGCCGGGCGGGACGTGCGTAAGCTTCGGAACGTCGGCTACGGCCGACGTGGAGTTCGACGCCAGGACGTTCTACCTGACGGGTGGGGCGAGGCTCTACGGTTTTATCCTCTTCCACGAAGTGCTGGCGAGACCGGCCTCGCAAGGTCTCGATAGGCTGGCGCGGATGGTCGCGGATGGAAGGCTGAAGCCGCGCATCGAGGTGGAGGCGCCGTGGACGGAGCTGGGAGAAATCGCCGCGCGGCTCCTAGAGAGAGGGTATACGGGGAAGGCGGTGCTGCGCGTCAGCGGCGCCTAGAACGGCATGCGAAAGGTCAATCCTTTCGCATGCCACGACTTCAGGTTTATCTGGAGTATTTGCTCTGCGTACGCAGTTACGTTTGTGCTAACGGGCTTGGCGCCCCCGAAGCATGAGCTTTCAGGCTCTCTTCGGCTACGCCTATAGCCTCCTCGTCCAGCTTGGCCTCTTGGGCCATGTTCCATACCTGGGAGATGATTACCGGCCAGAAAACCAGCGCGGTGATAATCGTAGGGATGGCCTGCTGACCGAAGATGCCTACGCCTGCGTCCACCTGGGTCCCGCCTTCGACGGGCTCTACCTTTATGTTTAGGGCGGTCTTCATGCCTATGATGGCCTTGAAGGTGCCACCCCTGCGAATGCTGACCTGCACCCCTCGCGCGGGGAGGTTCGTTTCGGTAGTCTCGAAGTCCTGGCCTTCGAAGTAGCGCACCAAATCCTGGGCAACAGGGCCGAGGTCGTCAACAACGTAGGGTACGGTCTTAGTGGAATTGAAAGTTCCCACCTTGAGTCTCTCCTTTCAGAAAAGGGGTCAGTGCCATGCCGGTATCTTCTCCTAAGTCCCCCTTTAGGACCTCCTTCACCACGTTAGCATTCTCCTGTTCCCACATTAGCATGTGCCCAGGCTAGACACAAACTCATCAATGATCTGCCTTCCGGAGGTCCTGGGTGTAGGAGCCAGCAACTGCGCAGAAGCGGAGCTTCGGACGCGTTGCATTCGGAACGCGTGGGATCGTCAGCGGCCACAGGTTTACCGTACGAGCGCTAGTCAAAGTCAGGTAGTGAGTTCGGGTTAAGGTGGTGCTCGAATAAGCGTGAGACCTGGGCCGGGGTAACGCGGGTGACCGAGAGCTCAGGGAGTTCATCCTCGCCGAAGAAGCGCACCCCGTCGGTATCCACGTCGGACAAAGGCATCTCGTCCAGGATCTCACACAAGTACACCAGCTTGTAGACGTGGTAGGGAATGGGCGGATGGCCATGCCTGTCGCGGTCGTACGCCGCGAGCAGCCTGACGGGCCGTACCCTGTAGCCCGACTCCTCCAGGGTCTCCCGGGCCGCGGCTTCGGACGGGGATTCGCCCACGTCTGCCCAGCCTCCCGGCAAGGACCAACCCTCCTCGCCCGGCTCCTTGACGAGAAGGATCCGGCCATCCCGAAACACCGCGGCCCGAACGTCCACCTTCGGGGTCGCAGGGCCGGTTTCGAGCGCGAGCAGATCTCTGGCCTCTTCCAGGGTCCCCGTGGAGTGGCCCGCGAATATCTCGGCCGCCAGCTCCCTTAGCTGCTCGTATCGCCCGAGATCATAATCGTCTCTCGAATAGGTCAGGCCGTCTTGGGCAATGGCTTGCAGGCGCCTGGCCCACCGGAGCCACTGCGGGTCGGGGTACTTATCGCTGTCTCTGGAGGCTATGCTTGGTGGCCTTCTTTGGCGGGATCTAGCCTTGGTTCAACGTCGTTCTGTCCCGCCTTCCACGATTATGGGATCCAACCCCGCCTCTATTTCCTCCCTGCGCTCCTCCAGGAAGGGAGGAAGAGAGAGTCTCTCGCCGAGGTGCGCCGCGTCTTCGTCCGTCGCGAAACCGGGGCCGTCGGTGGCGATCTCGAAGAGCACCCCGCCAGGCTCCCGAAAGTAGATCGAACGGAAATAGTAGCGATCTATCTGCGGCGTTACCCCGAGTCCGGAACGCCGTATCTTCTCCCTCCACGCCGCATGCTCCTCGTCGTCGGGCGTCCTGAAAGCGATGTGATGCACGCCCCCGCGTCCCAGGTGGGTCCACGGCGCGTCGGGGCGTTCGATCACCCGCACCGTCGCCCCCGGACCTCCGCCGCCGACCTCGAAGGTCACCGTCTGGCCTCCGTTCTGCACGATCGCGCCCACCCTTCGGAAGCCGAGCACTTCGGTCAGGACCCACGCCGTGGGATCGAGCTCCCGAACCGTGAGATCGACGGCCCCGAGACCCCGGATCCCCATCTCGCGCGGAACGGGGCTCTCCTCCCACGGAACACCTCCCTGTACTCCTTCGCCCTCGTCGGCGGAGAGCCGAAGTCGCTGCCCTTCGGGATCGGTGAAGTCGAGGTAAGTGCGGTGTTTACCTTCTTCGATGCCGTTGTTATCCACGCCGAGATCCCTGAACCGCGCGGCCCACCAGTCGACCGCGGCGCTGTCGGGGACGCGCAACTCGGTGGTCGAGACCTCGCCTGCGCCGGGATGGTTGGGGGCCACGCGCAGATGTGGCCAGTCGAAGAAGGTGATCTCGGTCCCAGGATTACCCACCTCGTCTCCGTAGAAGAGATGGTAGGCGGAGACGTCATCCTGATTCACCGTCTTCTTTACAAGCCTCAGCCCGAGCACGTCCGTGTAGAATGCCACGTTCTCAGCGGCGTTCGTCGTGACCGCCGTCATGTGGTGCAGGCCACCCAGTTCCATCTCTATCCTCCTATCGGTCGTCTCGTCAAGCTCGGGGTACAAGGGCACGCACACCGCCGCTTATACGTTCGGCAGGAAGCCCCTGTACCATGTGCTGGTAGCAAAACAGGTCCACATCGAGCGGTGCGAGCAACGCCGTAGCAAGGTACTCGAGGTCTAGACCACCGTTCACGCCTCCCTCACTGACGCCCCACGACTACCGCTCTCCACTAAGACCTCGATACGCCAGTCTACCGCGCTACCCTCGCACTTTAAAGCGGACGAGCGTCCGCTTCTAGTGAGATAGGCGGTGAAACGACGAGAGTGAAGAAAGAAGAGAGGAGAACCCGGGTCTCGTCTCCTTCGAACAGTACCTCCGCGCCAACGGCTGGGAGAATGCTGCGTCTACCCCCGGGAGGCTGACCTGAACATGGGTGCCGGGATTGTACGGGTGAGCGAGTTCCGCTTCGGCGCGGTCGACCGGAGCCGGTTGTAGCTGTACGATGGGAGTGTGAGAAGCGGTACCCACACCTTCCTTCAGACCACACGCGTTCATTTCGGCGCGGACGCTCTGGAGAAGCTCGAAGAGGAGGCCTGGCCGTACGACCGGGCTTTCGTCATTACCGGGCGCAGCCTGAACGAGAAGACAAACCTCGTACGCCGCGTCGAGGCTTTGCTCGGTGGCCGGCACGCGGGGACCTTCGCCGGTATCGGGCAGCACACCCCCGGTGGGGCGGTCGAGCAGGCCGCCATCGGGGCGGAGTTGGCGGCGGCAGATCTCCTCGTGAGCGTCGGCGGGGGAAGCGTCATAGACGGCACCAAAGCGGTGGCACGGGAGCTGGGATATCCGCAGCAGGTGGCGATCCCGACCACCCTCTCCGGGGCGGAGTGGGCCAACAGGGCAGGCGTTACGGACGAGAGATCCGGCAGGAAGAGAGGTTTCGCCGACCCGAAGACCGTTCCCAGGGTCGTTGTGCTGGACCCTGAGGCGACGGTCTTCACGCCAGAGAAGCTCTGGCTCTCGACCGGGATAAGGGCCCTGGATCACGCGGTCGAGGGCTTTCTATTCGGAGGCGACCATCCCATAACCGACGTAACCGGTCTCGAAGGGGTGCGGCGCCTGATGGAGTATCTGCCGGTTTCCAGGCGCGAGCCCGAAGACCTGGGGACGCGCCTGGAGCTACAGCTCGCGGCCTGGCTCTCGTATTTCGGGCCGGCGAACACGCCGATGGGACTCTCGCACGAGTTGGGACGCAGGATCGGGGCCAGCTACGAAGTCCCGCACGGCATTACTTCCTGTGTAATCCTCGCCCCGAGCTTGAAGTTCGTAAGAGAGCGCATACAGGACTACCGTTGGAACATGCTCACCCAGGCTCTGGGCGGAGAGCCGCCGGAGCGTGTCTCGTCGCTGGTCGAGGAGCTCGGATTGCCCGGTCGGCTTAGCGAGGTCGGGGTACCCGAGGAAGACCTGGAAGACATAGCCGGGGAGTATGGCGAAGGGGAAGCGCTGGCGATACTGAAGGCCGCGTACTAGTATGCGCGAGCAATGATCGCCGCAAGACTCCAGAGTGGTGATGAGGTAAGGATCGTCTCACCGGCCGTCAGCCTCGGGTTCATACCAGAACAGCAGCAGCTGATAGCCAGAGAAAGGCTCGAAGACCTCGGCCTCCGACTCTCGTTTTCCACGAACGTGGGGGTGATGGATCGCTTCGATTCCTCTCCCGTACAGGCGCGAGTCTCCGATCTGCACGAGGCGTTCTCCGATCCTGAGGTCAAAGGCATACTCACGACCCTCGGCGGCTACAACAGCAACGGGCTACTCGGGTATCTGGACTACGGTCTGATCCGTGCAAACCCCAAGATCTTCTGCGGTTTCTCGGACATCACGGCGCTTGCAACGGCGATACACGCCAGGACCGGTCTCGTCACCTACTCAGGACCGCATTTCACGACCTTCGGTATGAAACGCGGCATCGATTACACAGAGGAATACTTCGAGCGGTGCCTGATGCGTGGGCAGCCCTTCGAAGTCCTTCCCGCTGACCACTGGAGCGATGACCTCTGGTACCAGGACCAAGAGGATCGTGAATTCGTACCCAACCCTGGCTACGAGGTCATGTACGAAGGCGAGGCGGAGGGCAAACTGCTCGGGGGAAACCTTGGTACCCTGTGCCTGCTCTTCGGCACCCCGTATATGCCTGACCTGGAGGGTTCCATCCTCCTCCTCGAGGACGACGAGGAGGTCAATGCAGTTCACTTCGACAGGGCGTTGCAATCTCTCATCCACCAACCTGGCTTCGAGGGTGTGAAGGGCATGGTATTCGGGAAGTTCCAGAGGGCTTCCAACATGGACCAGGACACCCTGACGGCCATAGTCGAGAGCAAACGGGAGCTCGACCGAATGCCCATCGTCGCCGGTGCCAGCTTCGGCCACACCACACCGCAGTTCACGTTCCCGATCGGTGGTTACGGAAGATTGCATGCTGGCGATGGCGCTGTCAGGCTGTCTATCAACGTCCATTGAGTTCGTATGGGGGCGGTTCGCGAACCGCTCCTACAGCTCCAGGCGCGACTCTTCCAGGTCGAGGTCGCGCTCTATGCGGTGCATGATCTCGTCCCCGATACTGCCTTCGTCGCGAAGCGTGACGAGTCTCAGGCGCTGCGCCGCGAGCAGCTCGACCATGAGGCGCTGGTAGGCGGCGGAGCGTTCTTCTACGCCTTCGGGATCTCCATCGAAGCGGGAGGCGAAGCGGTTGCGGCGGTAGGTGTAGAGGCCGCGAACGCGCTCCGTCGTGTCCTCGCGCACCCATTCCTCCTCGACGAGCTCGTCCAGGCGTTGTAGGGCGGCCTCCGCGACCTGGATGCGGCCGTGGGTCTCTTCCTTATCCCCGATGTGGTCGTCCTCGAGGCCGAGGGCCCGGATCAGGACCGGCAGGGAGAGGCCCTGGACCACGAGCGTAGCCAGGATCACGCAGAACGTCAGGAAGATGATGAGGTCGCGGTCGGGGAACTGCGCTCCTGCGGCCGTCTGTAACGGCAGCGCGAGGGCCGCTGCCAGCGAGATAACACCGCGCATACCGGTCCACGCTACGACCGAGACGCTACGCCAGGGCGGTGAGGGGTCTCGTTCCCTGATCCTGCGACTGGCCCACCTTGGGATATACGTAGCCGGGAATACCCAGATCATGCGCACGAGGATGACGGTCAGGCTCACGAGAATCGCGTAAGAGATGAGCTGGCCCGCTGTGTACTCGTTGAGCCCCTCGACCACGCTTCTGAGCTGAAGCCCTATCAGGATGAAGATCAGACCGTTCAAAAGAAACGTTATCAGCTCCCACGTCGCATACCCCTGAAGGCGCGTCCCGGATGAGATTACGTAAGGTCCTTTGCGCCCGAGATACAACCCTGTGGTTACCACGGCGAGAACCCCGGAGAAGTGGATCTCACCAGGAAAGCCGTACACTTCGTGGAGCATTCCCCAGAGGCTGTGTGGCAGCTCTTCCGCCGCCAGGTAGGCGACGAAGGGCGTGAGCAGCGAGACGATATTCTGCACGGAGGGGTCTTCTGAGAGGTGGCGTCGCACCCAAATGACGAGCCAGCCTACCGCGAAGCCGGCGGCGATCCCGCCCGCCGCGCCGACGACGAACTGCAGGCCAGCTTCCCAGATCGAGAAGGCGCCGGTGACCACAGCGGCGACCGCGACACGGTAAGCGACGATGCCCGTGGCGTCGTTGACCAGGCTCTCGCCTTCCAGGATCGTTACGATGCGGCGGGGCACCCCGAGGCGCTGGGCGACCGCGGTGGCGGCGATGGCGTCGGTGGGGGAGACGATCGCCCCCAGGACGAAGGCCGCCGCCCACGGTATCCCGGTGACGGTGTGGACGACGGCGCCGACCACGAAGGTCGTCATCAGTACGAGTCCTACGGCGAGCAGCGAGATCGCCCTTATGTTGGCCCGAAAGTCGCGCCACGAAGTAAAAATCGCCGAGACGTACAAGAGCGGCGGCAAGAACAACAGGAAGACGAGCTCGGGATCCAGCGCTACCTGCGGCAGCCCCGGAACGAACCCGAGCGCCGATCCGCCGATAACCAGCAGGATCGGGTAAGGTATCTTCAGCCGCGTGGCGAGCGTGGCCAGCGCCGCCACCGCAAGGAGTAGACCGAGGATTATCTCAATCTGTAGCAACGCTCACGTCCATATCAGCTCAGACAAAGCGCTCGGTCATAAGCTGCGTAACATCGGCATACCGGCTGAGCTCGCTTAGGAGTCGTTGTACCTGTTCGCTCTCCATATCCCTGCTCAACTGTTCCAGGTCGTTGATTTCGACCGAAACGACGTACAGGTATGGCGCGTCGCCGCCCGATTCCGGAAGACCGCCCACCCTGTAGCCGCGCCACTCGTCAACCGAGGCGAGGTCCAGGATCGCGGGGACGTACCGATCCCGGAGCCAGCGCTCGTAGTCTTCGGGGGCCACATCTTCCTTCAGATTGACCAGCACTATCATCGTTGGCACCGGTGCTCCTCCCTTCGAAATCCTTGGGTCAGACCAACATCTCGTCGACGTAGCACCACCGCCAGTCTTCACCCGGCTCGAAGGACCTGATTATGGGGTGCTCGGTCGCGTGGAAGTGGGCCGTGGCGTGGCGGTTGGGGCTCTGATCGCAACAGCCCACGTGACCACAGATCAGGCACTTTCTGAGGTGTACCCACGCATCGCCCGTCTTCAGACACTCCTCACAACCCTGCGTCGATGGCTCCACGTCCCTTATCTGGTCTGTGTGGTCGCATTGCTGCGAGAACATTTGCATTAACCTCCGCATAGGTGTCCTCCTCAGGCTGCTGCTATCTCACCCTCGGGTAGGCCTGCCGTCTCTCCCGGGGCGGTGCTCCCCTTGCCCTCGATTATCAGCGCGGCTGCGACCGCGCTCGCGACGGCCAGGCCCGCGGCTATGAACATCGCGAGCCTGAAGCCGGCCAGAAACGACTCCTGGATGGCGCGTTCGATCTCTACCGCCGTCTCTTCGCTTACTCCTGCAGGTGCCTGCGCCCCGCCGAGGTTTTCTTTCTCGGCCTCGAGCTGCTCTTGGGCCTGCCCTGAGAGATCCAGGTTCTGCACCCTGGCGTCGAGGCTGCCGGAGAAGACCAGAAAGACGAAGATGCCGAGCACGGGGATCGCGAGCAGCCCCGCAGTTCTGGAGACGGCGTTGTTGACGCCGGAGGCCAGGCCGGAGTGGCTGCCCGAGACCGAGTTCAGCGCGGTCGTCGTCAGCGGCGCTATCACGAGCGCCATCCCGAAGCCGAGCACCACGATCGCCGGGAAGAACGTCGTCCAGTAGGAACCTCCTATGCCGGGCAGGGCGAAAAGCACGAAGCCTGCGGCGGCTATGACGGGGCCGATCATCAATGGCAGCCGCGCCCCGAAACGGATGACCAGACCACCCGCCCACCGGGACATCACGAACGTTATGATCGTGAAGGGCAAGAACGAACTCCCCGCCGCCGTGGCCGAGTAGCCGTGGACCTGGATCAGGAGAAAGGGCAGGAAGTACAGTGCCCCACCGAGCCCCGCGTACAACAGTAGGGTGAGGATGTTTGCCCCCGAGAAGTTCCTGGACCGGAACAGGCCCAAAGGCATCATCGGCTCCTCCGTCCGCCGCTCCCTTACGACGAAAGCAACGAGCGCGCCGACCCCGAGAACGAGCGGGAATATCACCCCGAGGTCGGTAAATCCTGCCTCGGCAGAGGAGATCAGGCCGTACACCACGCCGCCGAGACCGATCGTCGCAAACGCCGCGCCAGGGATGTCGAGCTCTCTCGTGTCGGGGTCGCGGCTCTCGGGGACGTACCTGGCGGTGATGAGCAGCACCGCCACGGCTAGCGGGACGTTTATCAGGAAGGCGGCGCGCCACGAGACGTTCTCGACCAGGAACCCACCGAGGACGGGACCCAGGGCGGTCGTCACCCCCGAGAGCCCCGACCACGTGCCTATAGCCTTCCCGCGGCCTTCTTCATCGAAAGAGGCGCTTATGATTGCCAGGGAACCGGGAACGAGCATCGCGCCTCCCACGCCCTGCGCGGCGCGGGCCACGATCAGCATCTCGGGGCTGGTGGAGAGCCCGCACCACACCGAGGCGAGCGTGAAAACGATCACGCCCAAAGAGAAGATGCGACGGCGTCCGAAATGGTCCCCGAGGGAGCCGCCGACCAGGATCAAGGCCGACAAGAACAGGGCGTAGGACTCGACGATCCACTGCGCGTCGGTCGCCGTCGCCCCCATGCGTTCCTGTATCTGCGGGAGCGCGACGTTCGTGACCGTGCTGTCGATAAAGGCCATCGCCGACCCGATGATCGTCGCCGCGAGCACCCAGGGACGCGAGGTCTGCTCGCACGGCGCGTCGGCCCTATGAGAGCGTATGACCCCTACGTCGCATGGAGGATTACCTATGTTCGACAAGCTGATCCTCTCTGGCCGGCGGCCATTCAGCTCAGAAGGAAGAGCCCTCGGTCTTCAGGAACTCGGCCTCCTCGGGCGTAGTCTCCCTGCCCAGGATCTCGTTCCTGTGCGGGAACCGTCCGAACCGCTCGACGATGTCTCTGTGCGCGGCGGCGTAGGAGGTTACGTCGGGCGCCCCCGGCTCGTCCGCGAGCAGCCCGAACAGCTCGACGGAGCGGCGTTGATCCTCCCTGTTCTCGCTGTGCATGAACGGCATATACAAGAACATCCTCTGGAAGGCGGGGAGCTCCCTGTCTAGCGCGTGCTCGACGGCGTACCTGGAGGATTCGAGCGCCGCCCCGTCGGCGGCGTGGGTGCGTCCGTCGCCACGGAACATGTTGCGGGGGAACTGGTCGAGCACGATGACGAGCGCCAGGCAGCTCCTTGCGTCGTCGCGCCAGCCGTCGAGGTCGCCGGCCGCGGCCCCATCGTAGAGACCGGCGAACCGGTCCGTTACCGTGGCGTCGAACTCGGGGTCTTTACGGAACCACTCGTCGCGGAACTCGCCGTAGCCGGGCTCGCCTTCGCGGCCGAACCAGAACTCGAGTACTTCGTCGGCCCTACTCGGCACGACCAATCACCGTTACGTCTTCGTCGCGGCGGGTGAAGGTGCGGCCCTCCATCCGGCTCGTGTAGCCGTCTATCATCCAGAGCTCGGGTACGATCTCGGAGACCAGCTCGCCGTCGTCGAACATCCTGACCATCGAGCTCTCGGAGACGACAACGGCAACGGCCCTCGTCTGGCGGGAGATAGATGCGCCCGCCACGTGACGGCTGCCCAACCCGAGCGGCAGGTCCAGGTTGTCCGAGGCGGCGTCTATGTAACGGGCCGCCGAGAGTACCACGCCCCTGTTCGAGACCAGGAAGGCCCCGTCTAGCTGGGCCAGTTCCTTTATGGTCTCCCGCATGTCGGGGTCCTCTATCTGCTTGCTCTCGTCTGGGTGCCCGTGCAAAGGGTCGAGGATCAAGGGTTTTGATCTCTTTATCACCTCGCCCGAGTCGCCGACGACGAAGAGCGTCCCGATCTTGCGCCCCTCGCGGCCCTCGCGCGCGATCTCGACCGCGAGCGAGACGGTCTCCTCGAGCACCCGCCTGTCTACCTCGCGCTTCTCCGTGCAGATCTCATGATAGACCTGTGTCTTTCCCATTGAGATCAACCCCCGTTCTGTCTGGTATCTCTAGGTAACCTTACCGTGAAGCATGTCTCCCCTGGCTCTGACTGCACGAAGATCTCGCCTCCATGATCGGTGACGATGCGCCGCACGATGGCCAGCCCGAGCCCGGTCCCGTCCCCGATATCTTTGGTGGTGTAGAAGGGCTCGAAGACGTGGACCTGCGCCGCGCGCGGTATCCCTGGCCCGTCGTCGGCGACCTCGACGACCACCCGCGCGCCTTCCGCGTACGTCCTCACGGTGATACTTCCGCGTCCGTCAACGGCGTCAATGGCGTTGTCGAGCAGGTTCGTCCACACCTGGTTCAGTTCGCCTCCGCGCCCCGGTATCCGTGGCAGGGATTTCTCATACTCCTGCGACAACGAGACGTTCTTCAGCCTGGGGCCGAGGATGGTGAGGGTGTTCTTCAGGCCGGAGATCACATCTACCTCTCCCACAGCCGCCCTGTCCATGTAGGTGTACTCCTTCATGGCCCCGACCAGCTCGGAGATACGCCCTGCGCTCGTCTCGATCTCACCCGCCAGGCCCACGAGATCCAGCGTCCCGGCGAGCCACTCCAGACCACAGGCGAGCGAGTCGTCACTGAATGCTTCGGCCATCGCCTCCAGACGGTCCTTATCCACTCCCGCCTCCGCCAACGCCGGCGCCAGATCCCACGAGTCCTCACAGCCATGGTCTTCCAGCCAATCGGCGAGCTCATCCTCAGCGTCGCCAAGAGAGAGCGGGTCGAGAAGATCTGCGTTGCCCGCGGCCGTTTCACGTTGCAGGGCAACGAGTGCCTCTCGCTCGGTGGCGGAGAAGCGCTCGTCGTGCCCGATGGCGGAGAGTTGGGCTTCCAGGATCGCCCCGCCCAACTCTTCTGAGGCCCGCCTCGCCGCGGCTGCGGGATTGTTCAGTTCGTGGGTAAGGCCGGCCGAGAGTTTGCCCAGGGCCGCGAACTTCTCCTGCTGGCGGTAGGCCCGCTGGGTGTAGCGCATGCGCCTGGCCAGGCCCGAGATCAACATGTCTGCCACATCTGGGACCTCGACGGGCAAGCGCCTGAAGGTCTCCGAGTCGATCTCCAGTATGCGGCCGGGCGTGGCCGCCCTCGCCCTGTGGATCGAGGTCCTCCCCGTCAGCATCACGAGCCCGCCGGTGAACTCGCCGGGCCCGTGGTTCCCAATCGGGATCTCCTCAGCGCCGTCGAGGCGAGAGATCTCGACCTCCCCTTCGAGCACGATGTAGAAGCTGTCCACGACGGACCGCTCGTCGAAGAGGAGGTCTCCGGTCTGCAGGGAGAACTGCCTGCCGTAAGACATCAGCGCCTCGATCTGCTCGGGTGTGAGAGCCTGCTCGTCTTGAGCATCACGCATCATGAGTGCGCTCCCGTCGATAGGTCTCTGTCAACGGTCGCTTGAGCGTCACCCGGTTCATCTACCGGAAGCCGCACCTGGAAGCGGGTGTGCCCGGGTTTGGAGAGTACCCGGATATCTCCCTTGTGGTCCTCGACGACCACGCGGTAGGCGATATCCAGGCCGAGCCCCGTGCCCTGGCCTGCCTCCTTCGTGGTGTAGAAGGGCTCGAAGATCCTATCGCGCACGTCCTCTGGGATGCCAGGGCCGTCGTCGGAGACCTCGACCAGGACCCTCCCGTTCTCGCTGGCTGTCCTGACCGTGATGCGCCCCTGCCCGTCCACGGCGTCTATGGCGTTGTCGATCAGGTTCGTCCAGACCTGGTTCAGTTCGCCCGCGTGGCCGCAGACGTGAGGGAGGTCTTTCTCATAGTCCCGGACGACCTCGACGTCGCCCTTCTTCAGCTTGTGTCCGAGCATGATC
>Ga0081538_10003232_pt1 | contig 15484 bp, 12 predicted proteins | sample TabmetS5T2R1_FD_71022 | JGI IMG/M metagenome (GOLD analysis project Ga0081538, IMG submission 71022) | Tabebuia heterophylla rhizosphere microbial communities from the University of Puerto Rico - S5T2R1 | ecosystem: Host-associated > Plants > Roots > Rhizosphere ... | reverse complement strand
CTTCCCAAAGCTCCGACCGCCTATTCGCCGTATAATGCACCCGACCGCGCCCTGAGACGGCGTGCCCATGTCTTACGCCGTATGGTCGAAACCGGCTATATCACACCTGAAGAAGAGATGGGGGCGCAAGGGGCAGAGCTCCGACTCCGGCCGCGGCAAGAGACGATCGTCAGGGCGCCGTACTTCATTGAGCATGTGCGGCGATATCTCGAAGAGCAGTATGGCAATACTCCTTTGTACCGCGGCGGACTGAAAGTCTATACCACGTTAGACCTTTCGCTGCAGGAGGCGGCCGAAGCGGCACTGCGCAAAGGCTTGATCCGGAACGACCAACGCCGAGGCTATCGCGGCCCTCTTGGGCATCTCAACCTCTCCCGTGGCGTCGAGATCGACTGGGAGAGGGTCCGACAGATTCCCTGGCCTGAGGAGCAGTCGCCGTTGACGGCTTTGACTCGCAGGGTCAAAGCCGTGGTGGTGGCTGTCGAGGACAGACGAGTGCAGGTGCGCTGGGAGAGGGGAGAAGGGATTATCCCTGCGGAAACGATGTCGTGGGCCTATGCCCCGAACCCTGACATCGACAGCGAGAGGCGGCGACTACGAAGACCGAGTGACGCCTTGAAAGTTGGCGATGTCATCTTGGCGGATATCACTGAAGTAGGAGGACAGGGCAAGAAAACCCTGCTCACGCTCGCCCAAGAGCCCATCGTGCAGGGGGCATTGGTCGCTTTGGAGCCCCACACCGGCTACATCCGGGCCCTTGTCGGTGGGTTTGACTTCGGTCGCAGTCAGTTTAACCGCGCCACCCAGGCGATCCGCCAGCCGGGCTCGGCCTTCAAGCCGATTATTTATGCCACAGCGATTCAGAGGGGGGTCTCGCCGGTCCGTGTCATGGTCGATGCGCCGATCGTGCATGAGCAGGCCGACGGCAAAATCTGGAAGCCCTCCAATTACGACGGCAATTTTTGGGGACCAATCACCCTCGCCGAAGCCCTCGCCCACTCGCGGAATATCATCGCCATCAAACTGCTCGAGGCCGTGGGAGTGAAGAACGTGGTCGAATTTGCCAAACGTCTGGGGATGAGGAGCCCCATGACCCCCACCTTAGCGTTGGGTCTCGGAGCCTCCGGCGTGACCCCCCTCGAACTCACGGCAGCCTACAATGTGTTCGCCAGCCAGGGTGTCCGTCATGACCCCGTGGCCGTCAGATGGGTGGAGGATGCCGAGGGGCAGATGCTGGAGAAACACGCCGCCCTCGGGGAACGGGTGATGAGCGAGCAACAGGCGTTCGTCATGACCTCGATGCTACAGGGAGTGGTTCGGCGCGGCACGGGCACCCGCGCGAAGGTGCTGAACCGGCCCGTGGCGGGTAAAACCGGCACGACCAATGATTTCATCGATGCCTGGTTCGTCGGCTATAGCCCCACCCTCGTCGCGGGTGTGTGGGTGGGGATTGACGATCGTGAACCGCTGGGGAACAAAGAGGCTGGTGGGCGTGCGGCGCTGCCGATTTGGATCGAGTTCATGCAGCAGGCCCTCGAACGGGCGCCGCTCCAAGAGTTCGTTACGCCGCCACACATACGGCTGGTGCGTGTTCATCCACGGACAGGCACCAGCAGTGACCCTGGATCGGGATCGACCATCCAGATCGCTCTCGCGGAAGAGACCACCCCTCGATCGGCGCAGGCGAGGACCACGCAAACTATCGACCGCCCCGGCGGGGCCAATGCTGAGGCACTGTCGCGCTGGCGCGATCTCGGTTTGGGTGGATACAGCCCCGCGCGCGAACCCGAAACGCCAGCGATAGTTGAGTAAGCGGCAGCGGAGAGGCACGCTCGCTGCGGCGTCGGTCGTGATGATAGCCCGGCGGAGGGGGGGTTAGTGCCGGCGGGAGCTAGCCTTGAGACGCGCCCTCAATTCAATTGGACGATCCGGCCACGACGGACCGTCAGTGCAAACAAGCGCCTATCAATGTCGCCGCTCGGCAGCACGCCCATCCAACCCGTAGCCGCCCTAAAATCTCTGAGACTTCTAAGCTGCTCTCGAACTTCTTCGCGCGTCTGCGGTCGTTGTTTTAGGACACGCAGCAGCATGAGCATGGCATCATGGCTCTGGGCCGCCATGAGATCGGGAGTGGTGTTAAACATCGCCCGATAGTTTTGGACGAACTCACGCACTTGTGGGTCAGATGCGCCCGCGAAAAAGCCATCCATAAACACCGCCCCCTCGACGAACGCCCCAGCCCGTTTGACCAAGTCTGGGTGATTCCAGCCGCTCTCACCCAGCACCGTAATGCCTGTGATGTTCAACAGCCGCATGGCCGGCGCGAGAAACTGCAGGCGCTCGAAGGAGCGGGGGAGGTAGAGCGCCTCATACGCCAACTTTCCGTTGGTCGCTCCCACCGCTGTCGCGCTGGCGGGGGGGGCCCCGCCTTCCACAGCAGTGTTGGCATGCTTAAGCTCCTCGTCCGTCTGCCCGCCGAGGTGGCGGATGGCAGCGGTGAAATCGACTTGGCTCGGGGTGTAAGCCTGCCGGACGAGGACGTCGCCCCCCAGCTCAGATACGCGTGAGTGGAAGGTCTCAGCCAATTCGCGTCCTGGCGGATCGTCGGGGTAGAGGATGGCGAATCGCCGCAAGCCGAGATTGCCGACGGCATATTCCGCCAGACGCTGGGCCTCAAGACGATTTGTAAGGGCCGTGCGCATCAGATAGGGGTTGTCGGCAGGGATCTCGAGAGAAGGCGCCCCCGGCGTGATCATAGGCAGGCGAAATTGCAGAGCTTTCTTCGCGGCCACCTCCGTCGTTTCATTAAACAGCGGCCCGACGACTGCGATGACCCGCTGGACCGTGGCAAGTTCTTCTACGGCGGCCGCTGTGGCTGACAGATTGGCCTTAGAATCGCGGACCTCCATCTTCAATGGGCCAAATCCCTCCTGGGCAAAAGCCACCTGGATGCCTTGCATCGCATTTTGACCCACTTCGCTGACCCACTCCCGACGCTGAGGGCTCGACAGCGGCAGGATGACTCCGATTTTATGGCGGTCCACACTGACCGTGCGAGATTGTTCGAGGTTCGAGAGTAGCGCGCGCATCTGTGGTGCCTCGGGGTGATCTGGGAATTTGGTCAAGAACTCCTGCGCCGCGGCTTCTGCCTGAACGGCCTCGCGGCGATTCGATGCCTCCCTGGCCTGTCGCAACAGGATATAATCGCTCGGAAACTCGAAGGGCCAGCGCTGTTTGATCGTTTCGAGTTCCGCTGTTGTGAGTCGTTCTGCCACGATGTCGATGGTGCGGGCGCGTGCCTCTTGCTGCACATCGTCCGGCATTTGACGAACGGCGGTGAGGACATGCAACTCATCGAGGGCTCGGACGTACTGTCCCTCCGCGATGGAGACTTTCGCAAGGCCGAGCATGAAGGCTGCCTGGTGGCGAGAATTTGGGTACGAGCGTTGCGCCTCTTCCAATACCGCACGCGCCTCAGCGTACCGCTGCAGGTGCAGCAAGCTAAGACCCCGCAGGTATGCTGCGTCGGGGGCAAGCTTGGAACGAGGGAATTTCGTCAGGTACTCCTGAAAGGTTTGTTGAGCGGCGGCATATGTCCCCTCGTAATAGAGGAGCTCGCCAAGTCGAAATGAAGCGTCCTCCACAAAGGGCGACTGCGGGTAGTTGGTCAGAAGGGACTGGTAGAGAGAGCGGGCACGCGTATAATCTCTTTGGCGATAAGCCCGTTCTGCTTCGTTGAAAACGGTTTCGCCGGCTCCTTGAGCGGAGGTCCTCTTGGCACTGCCCGGCCCGCCGCGCTGGCCCCCGAGGACAGCACAGCTCGTCAGGGCTCCCAAGTACAGCAGGAGGCAGACAAAAGGCCATAATCGCGGGAGCCTAAACACTCCCATCGCTTCACCCCTGGCGGTTGCGCGACTTGACGCCACACGCGGCATGGGGGGCCCCGCCAGCCTTCTCGGCCAGGCTGATTCACCAGCGCGGACCGCTGGATCATGTGACGACCCACATGCAGTCCGGACTACTCCAGAACCTCCAGTACGTGTCGTTTTTCCTTCTGGGCACGTGTGGCGTTCAGAATAGTACGCATGGCGGTGATCGTGCGGCCGTTTTTACCAATCACCTTGCCGATATCTTCCTTCGCAACCCGCAGTTCGATGACGATGGAGTTCTCTCCCTCAACCCCATTCACTCGCACCTGGTCTGGCTTGTCCACGATCGCTTTGGCAATGTTTTCGATCAACTCTATCATCGCCTTTGTGTCACCTCGCTTTGTTGCAGCAGTTGGCTCACGTCCCTCCAGTGGAGGGCCCCCACCATATCCGGGGTGGGACGCGTCTGGAACAGACACGTCGCACGACACCCCAGATTGCCGGACGACCAGTCGGCACCGCACGACGACTACCGAGAACCGCAACTCCTGACATCTCCCGGCCTGGCACCTTCCGAGATGCCTTGCGGGTAGGCGTCGGGATCGAAAGCAAGCGCGTGAGGACGCGGGGGTGAACCCCAGTGACTCTTCCAGTGTGCGAGTTGAGACATATGCGCTTGCGAAGGCCCTGAGTTAGAAACTCGTTGCCATCCGCCCACAACAAGAGAGCATACTTTGGGCTGAGATCATCGCAGGGTGAGAACCGGTGGCTCCTACTGACACACCCGTGAGGCAGAGGTGTTGCAGGGATCGGGGGGAGCCAGCGATGGGGACACTTCTGATGGTGAAGGTTTCCTCTCCTGGTCAAGTACCGAGGGTGCCTCCAACGGTCAGCGACCTCCGACGCGCATGAATAGCTACATAGGAGGTGTAGATTCTCAGGGTCGGCAAGAAGCGTCGCCCCTTCGATCCCTGCCAGAGTCAGCTGGTGATGCACCTTCAGCGGTGGAAGGTGATGACAGCCGATATGAACATGGGCGTCAAGCACGCGCATACCCGGCATCGACGTTAGCAATGGACTGGCCGGTCGCATGTGGGAGCATACGCCGCAAGCCAGTCAGGCGAGCGTATTGTACTGCAGGCAGTCAGGAACGTCAACCCAACGAGCACGGGTGGCCCGTTTTCACCTTTTGACCACATTAGCCGCCTGTAAGCCTTTTGGCCCTTGTACTATGTCGAACTCCACCTCCTGCCCTTCACTTAACGATCGAAAACCTTCGCCCTTAATAGCAGTATAATGAACAAAGACGTCCTCACCATCATCACGCTCGATAAAGCCGTACCCCTTGCTGTCGCTAAACCACTTGACTCGACCGCTTGCCATCGTCCCTCCCCCCTCTTCAGCCCCATACGCTCAATGCTCGCATGGGTCGTGACAACTCGACTGCGGCCTACACAGACCCGGTAACAAAAAAACCGCCGGGGCGAAAAATAATATGCCCGGGCGGTCGCTTAGGTACTTCGCACCTGTTCGCGCCACCACACCTCTTTGAGCTCTCCGGTCATCTAGCCTCACTGACGTGCCGCAGCCTCCTTGAAAACGGCCGCCACGTTAACAGACGGACTCCACCTTGTCAAGCATTTTTTGAAGTTTTATGATGAACTCGCAGCCAGCATCGGTCCTCTTGCGGAAGGATGGAACGCACGTCGACGCATGAACCGACCGACACCCGCGCGGGTGCAGGCTCTGAACCTCGTGGCTAGCCGCCATCGAGATCCCCCTAGCGGCGGCCGTTCTACGCTTGACATCGGCAACAACGGTAAGCTATCGTGGCTGCATGAGGACCAGGCTCGCTGTCAAACATCCCGCCATAGGCTCAGAATCCGGAAGGAGTGGCGGTATGGCGGCACAATGTCCTGACAGAATATAGTACAGCGGTGAGCCGTTCGGGAAGAGTTGCCTCTGGCACCGGCGCGTCAGATGATCCTCCATACTGCCGACCCCCCTGCGCACATGGGGTTGCCCATCGCTGCTGCGGGGGAGCGCTTTGCCAGGCAAAACATCCTTCGGGAGCCGCGGACGCAGAGAGGAGGCAGAAGATGTTTAAGATTAGTGCCATGGATCACATCGTTCTGAATGTGCCTGATATCGAGCGTTCGATGGGGTTTTACACGCAGGTCCTGGGCTTAGAGCCCGAGCGCTGGGAGGAATTTCGCCAGGGGAAGGTACCCTTTCCCTCGGTGCGGGTAAGCCCGGAGACGGTGATCGATCTGTTCCCGATGAAGCCTGGCCAAACCATCGCGCGCGGCGAGGGCCTGCTCAATCTGAATCATTTCACCATGGTAGTGGATGTGGCGGATTTCGAGGCCTTCCAGAAGCATCTGACGGAGCACGGCGTGACGATTGAGGAGGGGCCCGGGCGGCGTTGGGGGGCGCGTGGATACGGTATGTCGGTGTATTTTTCGGACCCAGACGGCAATCGTATCGAGGTGCGGTGCTATCCGCCGGGGATGTGATCGCTGGCTTGAGAGATATGGCCCGCCCTCTAGCGCTGCTCCTATGGGTGCGGCGATCATGTCCCACGCTTCTCCTCCTCGGTGAGGCGGGATACAAGCCGAGGGCAGGCTGCATCCTTCCTCACCCTACCCAGCCTTCCAGAGAGAAAGGCATGAGGAGGCGGCCGGCTGATGGCCGCCTTGCGGCCACTGGGAGCTAGAGTGATGATCTCAGAAGTCAGTACACGCGAACGGGTGCTCAGCGATATTCAGCTCTATGCCAACCACGAGGACGACCTCACCGCCGTGATGGCCAACGTTGCCGCCGTCTTGAAAGCGCATCGGCCGCAGTATGCCTGGGTCGGCTTTTATCTTGTGGCACGCGACCCCTATGAGATGATCCTCGGTCCGTATCAGGGCCTTCCGACCTGTACAACCCGTATTCCCATCAGCGCCGGGATGTGCGGCCTCGCCGCCCGTGAGCGTCGGACAGTGGTGATCCCTGACGTCCGCACTGACCCGCGCTATATCGCCTGCAGTCCAACGGTGCGTTCCGAGATCGTGGTGCCGCTACTCGATGGGGAGCGTGTTCTGGGCGTGTTGGATGTGGACAGCGATGACATCGATGCGTTTGCCGCCGAGGACCAAGCCCTCTTGGAAACGGTGGCAAGTTATGTGGTTGAGAAATTTCGGCGGCGTTCTGCCAAACCCCCGCCTCACGGGGAGAGAGGGTCCGAGTGACGGATGAGAGAGATGACTACCGCCGTCGCTGGATCTCCACCGCGGCAAAACTCAAGATGCCGTTTAACGGCACCTGGGGCTTGCGCACTCGCACCAGCACCGATGTCACTGGGAGTTCAGCCACGAGGCGTCGGACCATGGCCCCGGCTAGCGCCTCGATGAGCTGATAGTGGTGCTCCTCGGTCTCCTGCCGCACAATCGCATAGGCTCGACTATAGTCCACAGTATCCTGCAAGGCATCTGAGGCCATGGCTCGACTGAGGTCGAGACCCAACTCGACATCCACCTCAAAGCGTTGTCCTAACTCGCGCTCCGCGGGATGAACCCCGTGGCGCCCCCGGAACACCATATTGCAGAGGATGATTTTGTCCTCAGACGACATAACGCCTCCCTTTGGACGTGAGCCCTGAACGTCAAAAGTAGTGCCAAAGAGGCACGGCATTTGACAGTCTGATCGTGACTACGGTATACTCCGGCGCATTGGCCTTGATGCATGTACCTGCGCAGACGCGTCAGGAGGGTAGTCCTGTGCGCCCGACTAGCTTTATTTCCCATCCCGAATATCTGAAACATGAGACCGGCCGCCGTCATCCCGAGGAACCGGCACGGCTCACCGCCATCATACGCCATCTTGAGACGACTGGCATGCTTGCGCAACTCGTCCAGGAGGAACCCACCGAGCCGGCGTTGGATTGGCTGACCTTGGCCCACACCCCGGAGTACATCAACGCGATCGAAGCAGCCTGTACGCGTGGGGTGAGAGCGCTCGACCCTGACACCTATATTAGCCCCGACTCATACCGTGCCGCCTTATTAGCGGTCGGTGGGGCGCTGCTGGCAGTGGATCATGTCATGGCAGGCAACGCCGCTAACGCCTTTGTGGCATTGCGGCCGCCCGGCCATCATGCCGAGCGCGAGCGTGCGATGGGGTTCTGTCTATTCAACAATGTGGCCATCGCCGCACGTTACGCTCAGAAGCGCTATGGCTTGAAACGCGTCCTGATCGTGGATTGGGATGTGCATCATGGTAATGGCACCCAGCACGCCTTCGAGGACGATCCCAGCGTCCTGTTTTTCAGCACGCATCAATTCCCCTTCTATCCGGGCACGGGTCGATCCTCCGAGCGCGGCACAGGGTCAGGGCTGGGCTACACGATTAATGTTCCCATGGCGGCTGGGGGCGGTGATCACGAGTACCGTGAGGTGTTCGAGAGGATTCTCTACCCGGCGGCCCAAGCCTTTGAACCCCATCTGGTCCTGGTCTCGGCCGGATTCGATGCGCACCGTGATGACCCCCTGGCCGGTATGAACGTGACCGAAGATGGGTACGCCCAGATGACCACGATCGTGCGTGATATCGCCGAGCGCTACTGCGAGGGACGGCTCGTCTCCTTACTCGAGGGAGGATACCATCTCGAGGCGCTGGCACGCTCTGTCGAACGACATTTACAGACCTTGAGGCAACCCTAACGGCATGCATGCAACACTCCATCATGAGCCTATGGCCGATGTCACACGTTTACGCCCCATCCTGAAGAAGCTCGAACAGGCCTATGGCTCACCGCGCTGGACCCCCAATCACGACCCACTCGGGGAGCTGGTCGCGACGATCCTGTCGCAGAACACCAGCGACGTCAATTCCGATCGGGCATACGCCGCCCTGCGCGCGGCCTATCCCGCCTGGGATGAAGTCCTAAACGCAACTCCTGACGACCTCGCCAACGTCATTCGCTCCGGCGGACTCGCAACGCTGAAAAGCCGTCGTATTCAGGAGATGTTGCACACCCTGAAGGCACGCCAAGGCGATTTGCGTCTGGATTTTCTGATGGATATGCCCATGCCGGCGGCCCGAGCGTTCCTGGCAGAGTTTGCTGGCGTGGGGCCGAAAACGATCGCCTGCGTGCTGCTCTTCGCCTGTGGGCAGCCAGCCTTTCCGGTCGATACGCATATCCACCGCGTCACCACTCGGCTAGACCTGCTCCCAGTAGGCTGCACGGCCGAGCGTGCACATGCCGTGCTCGAACCGCTCATCCCACCGGCGCAGGTCTATCGTGCGCATGTAAATCTCATTCGCCATGGGCGAACTGTCTGCAAGGCCCGCCTGCCGGATTGTCGACGATGCTGCCTGCGCTCATGGTGTCCGTTTCCACAGCAATCTGCGAAAGCCGGCGGCGTGCGAGGGGAAGCGCCAACCGATGTCATCCCGTGAACACTACGCGTCATAATGCGGGCAGCCTTGGAGAGTCAGGATGAGGACGTATCGCTACTTCGAATGGACCACAGCATCGGGTGGGCAGCTCAGCGGCGACCAACTGATGGACGCCCTCTCCGACTACCTGACCGAGGATGGAGATATCGCCCGTGCCATGCAAATGCTCATGCAGCGTGGGATGTCATCCGGTGAACAGAAGATGCAGGGCTTACGGGACATGCTGGAGCAGTTGCGCAAGCGCAAGCAACAACAACTGGACAAATACGACCTCAACTCGCTTCTGAACGACATTCGGCAGACGCTCGACCAGCTGCTGCAACAAGAACGGCAGGCCATCGAGGAACAGCTTCAGGAGGCCCAGCCGGCGGCAGATGAGGCATCGCCGCCAGCGTCGCCGCAGCAGACGACAACGGCCGAGCAGCGGCGCGAGTTTTTGGATAACCTGCCCAACAGCGTCCCCCAACAGCTTCAAGCGCTGCGTCAATACGATTTTCTCGACCAACAGGCGGCGCAAGCCTTCCAGGAGTTGCTTGAAGAGCTGCAGAAGCGCGCGATGGGGTCGCAGTTGAACGCCCCACAGCCATCCTCCGACAGCTCCGCTGCCGATGAAGCGCAGGTCCAGCGCGACATGTATCGCGATCTCAACCAGCAATTGCGTGAGCAAATGCAAGGGCTCCAGACGGACTTTCAGCAGTTCAAAGACCAGCATCCCCAGTTCCCGTCGGCGCAAGAGGAAAACCTCGAAGAGCTGATCCAGCAGCTCCAACAGCAACTACAGCAATGGCGTTCACTCTTGGAAAGCCTCTCAGAGCCGGTGCGCCGCGAGTTAGAGCAGCTGATGGATACGAGTCTTGACGCAGAGCTGCAGGCCCAACGTGCAGAACTTGAGCAGTTGCTCGACCAACTCGCCGAAAAAAAGCTGACACCCCAGCGCTATCGCTTCAAGGGGCGCGAAGAAATCTCGCTAGAGCAGGCGCAAGCGCTGATGGAGCAACTGCAACAGCTCGAAGCGCTTGAAAAGCAACTGGAAGGCGTGCGCTGGAATGGCGATCCACAAGCAGTGGATGCCGACAAGCTGCGGGAACTCCTGGGCGATGACGCCTTTCAATCCGTCCAGAACATGAAGGACATCGCCAAGGAACTGGAGGAGGCCGGGTACATCAGGAAGACCAAAGACGGCCTGCAGCTGACGCCGCTGGCCATGCGCAAGATCGGCCAGAAGGCCCTGCGCGACATCTTTTTCTTCCTCAAGCGCGGCCGTCTCGGAGAGCATGACACACGCCAGCGCGGCGGTGTAGGCATGCCGACCGAGGACACCAAGACCTACGAATTCGGCGATCCATTGCTGTTGGACCTAGGAGCCACCGTCTTCAACGCCGTCAGCCGCCAGGGTACAGGCACACCGGTGTCTTTGCACCTGGATGACTTCGTGATCAGGCGACAAGAATTTCTGTCCCACACGTCGACGGTCATCCTCATCGACATGAGTGGCTCGATGGCTTGGAACAATTGCTTTTACGCCGCCAAGAAGGTGGCCTTGGCGCTTGACAATCTCGTGCGCAGCACCTTTCCCCGCGATACGCTGCAGATCGTCGGTTTCTACACCGCTGCGGAGGAGATGAAGCCCGCCGATTTACCCTATGTCAAACCGAAATCTTTTGGCTACAATGCCTCCCTGTACAGCGATTATTATGATATGCTGATGGGCTATATCGATGTGCAGCTCGATTATCGGGATGTCGTGCGCGGCCGCACCAACGTTCCGCAAGGCTTTACGAACATGCAGCAAGGGTTGCGGATGGCCGAGCAGATGCTCTCTAAACGGCAGAGTCCGAACAAGCAGATCATCCTGATCACCGACGGCCAGCCAACGGCGCATTGTGAGGGAGATCGGCTATACTTGCAGTATCCCCCCAGCCAACGGACGATTACGGCGACGCTCCAAGAGGTCAAACGCTGTACCTCAAAGGGTATTGCGATAAATACCTTCATGCTGGCGAAGAGCTACTACTTGGAGCGCTTTGTAGACCAGATGACCAAGATCAACCGTGGCCGTGCGTTCTATACGACCCCAGAACAGCTCGGAGAATATCTCGTGGTGGATTATTTAGCGAAAAAACGGCGCCGAATCGCCTGAGTGAGCCCTCCAGCCAAGTGCTCGCTCTTGATTTCGGGGCTTCAGGATGAGGAGGTCTCTAACGATGACTACGCCACTCGAGCATTGGGTCAATGACGCTGCCAAGATGACACGTCCGCAGAAGATAGTCTGGTGCGATGGATCAGAGTCCGAGTATGAGGGCTTGATCGAGCATATGCTCGACGATGGCACCCTGATGCGCCTGAATCAGGAAGCCTATCCTGACTGCTACCTGCATCGCAGCCATCCCAGCGATGTCGCCCGCACGGAACACCTGACCTTTATCTGCAGCTCAGAGCGCGACGATGCCGGGCCGACCAACAATTGGATGTCTCCCAAGGAGGCCCGCGACAAAGTCGGCAGGCTGTTCGATGGTAGCATGCAGAGCCGGACCATGTATGTCGTGCCCTACATCATGGGACCCGTCGAGTCACCTTATAGCAAAGTGGGCGTGGAAATTACCGACAGCCCATACGTCGTGGCCAACATGCGCATCATGACCCGTATGGGTAAAGTCGCCCTAGACCGCCTGGGCGGCTCCGATGATTTCGTGCCAGGCCTGCACTCGACCGGCGACCTCAACCCGGACCGGCGGTTTATCCTGCATTTTCCGGAAGAACGTCTGATTTGGAGCGTTGGCTCGGGTTACGGCGGCAATGCGCTGCTCGGGAAAAAGTGTTTCGCCCTCAGGATCGCGAGCACCATGGGCCGCGACCAGGGTTGGCTGGCCGAGCACATGTTAATCCTGGGCCTGGAGGATCCCACCGGTGAAGTGACCTATATGGCGGCGGCGTTTCCGAGTGCCTGCGGCAAAACCAACCTTGCCATGTTGGTGTCCCCGCTGGAACACCTGGGGTATAAGGTGTGGACCGTGGGAGAAGATATCACCTGGATGCAGAAGGGTCCCGACGGCCGTTTGTGGGCCATCAACCCCGAGGCCGGGTTCTTCGGCGTCGCCCCGGGCACGAGTTCGAAAACCAATCCCAACATGATGGCAGCCATTCGACACCATTCGATCTTCACGAATGTGGCAGTGACTCCCCACGGAGAACCCTGGTGGGAAGGCATGGATGGCCCTGTCCCACCGCAGCTCACCGACTGGCATGGTACGCCATGGACCCCCGGCAAGGAGAAGGCGGCGCATCCGAATGCGCGTTTCACGACTCCGGCACATCAATGCCCAAGCATCTCTGCACATTGGGAAGACTCACAAGGTGTCCCGATCTCGGCGATCATTTTCGGTGGGCGTCGCGCCAGAGTCCTGCCGCTCGTGTATCAGTCCTTTAGCTGGCAACATGGGGTGTTCATGGGCGCCTCCATGGCCTCTGAAACCACCGCCGCAGCGACCGGGGCCGTGGGCGTGGTACGTCACGACCCGATGGCGATGCTACCCTTCTGCGGCTACAACATGGCGGACTACTTCCGCCACTGGTTAAACATAGGGCAAAGCATTTCTCAACCGCCGAAGATTTTCCAGGTCAACTGGTTCCGCACTGACGCTGAAGGCAAATTCTTGTGGCCGGGATTTGGACAAAACGTGCGCGTGCTCAGATGGATCCTGGAGCGGGTGCGCGGCGGTGGCAAGGCGGTTGAAACCCCCATCGGCTGGATTCCCACTCCCGATGGCATCGAGCGTGAGGGCCTCGATTTACCCGCCAGCAAACTCGCAGAACTGCTACAGATCGATCGAGCAGACTGGGAAAACGAGATCGCCTCACAACGCAAGTTCTTCGAGCAGTTTGGCTCGCGCTTGCCGCGTGAGATTCAGGAGGAACACGAGGCGCTGGCGCGGCGCCTTCATGTCAGCGTTCCGGCAGGGGGCAAATCCTAGGGGCGTGACAATGCGGCGTGCCCATCATCACTCGCCTCCCTCCTAACCATAAGGCGTACCACCTGAACTCTACATCTGCCAGACGAGGGTTCAGGTGGGCGCCTGCGGCTTCGGCGACATTTAGCGCACGTCAATGAGCACAAACCTCGAGGGCGGCGGCGCTTGATAGATGATTTCCCATTCCGGTTCCAACCGTAATACCTGCACACCCTCGCTTTGCGAATACGCCAAATATTCGCCTACGCTGTGTCGGCGGCGCTTGACCATCTCCGGGTTGGCTAGGATATAGTCGATCCCGGTCCGTTCGAGCCATGCGGGAAACTCCGCCGCGGACAACCCAGGTGGGATAATCGGAAACGTCACGCGGTGCCTGAATAGCCAAGTCCCCGTGAATTCATGGCTCGGCCCGAAGAGCACCTGTTTTCCGTCAAAGGTCGGCGTATCCAGTAACCGATACACCTCAGCCGTGGCATGATCCTCAAAGTCGACGACCAGGGGCGCCTGTAAGTCCAGGGAAGCCAATTGCCCCAACCACACAACACTCAGTGCTGCCAGAAGCCCATGCATCGCCAGTGCCGTCAGGCGTTCTTGCCTCATGGATGACCACCACCGACGTGCCAGTAGAGCCCCATAGAAGACGATCACGTCGGCCAGCATTAGGAAGATAATGGGGAAGATCGGTAAGAGGTAGCGAATACCGCGCTGTACGACGGCACTCCAGGAGAACGCCAGATAAAAGGTTAAGACCAACATGCTGGCGACCATAGCCATCGCCTGCTTCGCTGGGGAAGCCTGAAAGTAGGACAACCACCGCTTTGGGATGAAGACAAAGATCAACAGAAATGGCCAGACCCACTCGACTCCCCGCACGATCACAAGCCCCTTGAGAAACCGACGAAGAATATCTTCAAGGGTGTGCGTGGCGAAATAGGAGAACATCGTCGGTGGGCCCTTGTCAAACATGATCATCTGCTCTTCTGTATAGTCGAGCCAGATGACATGGGCGGTGTTATAGTTGAAGATCGGTGAGCCGAAGACCTGCCAATTGTAGATCAGCAACGGTGAGGCCACGAGTACGAAGGCCAGCGGAAAGAGCCAGAAGCGTGGCGTCAATACCAGCTTGGGGGCGCCTCTGAACACTGTCAGCGCATACGCAATCGGTAGAAGCAGGCCAGACCCTTTGGTCAGATATGCAAGGCCGGCGGCGATCCCAGCCAATGCCCAGAATTTGGGCTGGTCGAGGCCTCTGACCAGCCAGTAGAAGGTGAGTACAACGAGCAACAGCAACAAGGGCTCGGCGGTGAATTCGGCACTCTTATTCGACAGCCCTGGGCAGATCGCGACAAGGGCCAAGAACGTCGGTGCAGGCCCAACCAGGCGCAGCCCCACCCAGACGATCACCCAGAAGGCCAGCGCTCCGATGGCAACATTGACCAACTTGGCCTTAGCGAAGTAGAGTAGATGTTTTTCGGCAAAGGGGGCGACAAGTGCTGGAAGTAAAGGATGATGATAACCATCGCTCAGGGCTTCGAAATGCCGGATCTGGAGGCCGAGGGTGAGGTCGAGGTCCTGATCCCCTCGATTGGGATTATTCCAGGCTTTGGAGTGCTCGTACGTGATGGTGACGAAGATGACAAAAAGCAGGCCGTATGCGGCCCATGTGTGCAGTGATGGCACGCGCGCCAGCGGCAAGTGCATAGCTTTCCGGTCTCCAGTGCAAACCAGAATGGAATGGTGCGGCGCTCAGCGAAGCCGGTACAAGCTCCCTATTGTAACGTTTCAGCCTTTTGTGTGTCCAATGCTAGCGTGGAGAGGGTGCGCGTCTCAAAGGGGTGTGAGACCTTCTCAGAACCGATTCCCGTTCCCGCCGGGATAGGGTCAGGGGCAGGGTGGCAGACGGGCACCCAGTGAAGAGGCCAGCTCGCTTGTAGGAAGAAGGCGAAGCCGAGAGGATGGCTGGACCGGGAGGACTACCCCCGATGGATTTTTTTGGGTATTTCCGGTTGCATAGTATCATCGATATCCTGCTCGTGTCATTCCTCCTCTACCAGCTTTATCTCTGGGTACGGGAAAGCCGTGCTCTCCGGGCGTTGGCAGGCCTGGCGGTCATCGGGGTTCTCTCCCTATTGGCGCGGTGGACAGGAATGGTCATGACGGGCTGGCTGTTTCAGTCCCTGTGGTCGATTATCCTCTTGGTCA
>Ga0081538_10003231_pt1 | contig 15485 bp, 13 predicted proteins | sample TabmetS5T2R1_FD_71022 | JGI IMG/M metagenome (GOLD analysis project Ga0081538, IMG submission 71022) | Tabebuia heterophylla rhizosphere microbial communities from the University of Puerto Rico - S5T2R1 | ecosystem: Host-associated > Plants > Roots > Rhizosphere ... | reverse complement strand
CTGGCGCGGCGTGCACCAGCGCCCCGCTAACGTGCGGCTTTTCCAGCCGTTGCGGCGCGACCTGCTCGACCCGCCGACAATCGAACGCTGCTGAGGTGATGCGCTGGCTGGACCTGCCCTTCCAACCGCGGACGATCCGTCGCGAGCGTGATCCGCAAGCCGCGCTGCGACGCCTTCTACGGCACGCGGCGTGCAACCTTCTCCAGCGGGCCGCCCGCCCCGCTCGTGACCGACCGGGAGGCCGTCTTCAGCCGGCTGCAACGTTGCGCGTCCGCGTCCGACGGATTGGGCCGCACCACGTTGCGGCGCAACCGCAGCGGGTGCCCCCAAGGCGGGCACGCCGCGCCTGGCCACCGCGGCGGTCGGTCCGCAGGACCGCCGGGTGGCTGCAGCGCCTACAGCTCGCCCGGTCTGGCGTAGCGGTAGAAGAACTCGAACAGGGCCGAGTACACCCCCAGCAGGTGCTCCTCGAGCGCGCGGGCCCGCTCCAGGCCGCCGACGTAGACCGGGTCGTAGCCGGCATCGCGGCTCAGCCGCTCGGCCACCGCCCGCGCGCCCTCGTCCGAGGCGAACAGGTTGCTGGGCGGCACCCGCTGCTGGTCGATCAGGTCGTACAAGGCGGCGGTGTTGACGTTGAACGCCTTGGCGACCGGGCCACCCACGATCGCCTTGACCTGGTGCGCCAGCGACGCATACCCCGGGTCGCGGCCGGCGCCGGCGTTGGTCGCGTCGATCGTGGTCTTGCCCTGCAGCCCGGATACCTTGGCGAGCGCGTCGGCGATGGCACCCGACGGCACGGCCACCAGGACGACGTCGGCGTCGGCGGCGTCGCCGCCGTCGCGGCCGAGCCGGGTGACGGTGTGCCCGGCCTTCTCCCAACGACGGGCGAGCCCGCCGCCGACGCGGCCCCTACCGATGGTGGTGACGTTCATGTCCTCCCCGATCCTTGCTCAGGAACAGTCCGTCCTCACCGGTGACCTCGGCGGTCAGGCGACCCAGCCGGTCGCACAGGGCCGGTACCACCACAGCCGCTTCAGCGAGGAGCTCCAGCCTGGTCGAGTGGTCACGGTTCATGCGGCGCCGACAGCCGACGAGGCGGGCGGCTCATCCAAGGTGGCGTCCACGCCGATCTCGACGTTGCCCTGCAGCGCGCGCGACACCGGGCAGTTGCGCTCGGCCTCGCGCGCCGCCCGGTCGAACGCGGCCGCGTCCGCGCCGGGGACCACGCCGTGCACCTGGAGCTGGCTGGCGGCGATCCTCGGCGTCCCCGACGTCTCCAGCGTGACGGTCGCGGTGACCCGCAGGTGCTGGGGAGGGGTTCGCCGTGCCGCCAGGATCGACCCCAGGGCCATGGTGAAGCAGGCCGCGTGCGCCGCCGCGATGAGCTCCTCCGGGCTGGTCTTGCCCTCGGGCTCACCAAACCGCGACGCGACGGTGATGGGCAGCTCACCGAGCGCGCCGCTGGCTCCGGAGGCGCGCCCGGCGCCTCGTGCGATGCTTCCTGTCCAGTCGACTTCCGCGGTTCGCTGCACCGCTGCCATCGGCGCCTCCTTCGACGATCGCGCCTGCTCGAACGAGCACCCCGACCGGGACCGTCGGCCCTGTCCGAGCTGCCCTCACACCGTCGAGGATTGCCTCGGGGCGGCGTGCTGTCGTCACGGCCAGCATCCGTTGTGGCTGCTGGTCTGCTGCAAACCCGGGCTACCCACTAGCTGCAAGGGGCCGAGTCGAGCGGGCCGGGTCCCACCGCGCAGGACCACGAGGTCGCGCTGGTCGCGCGGCGGGCGACGCGCGTCGGCGCCCTATGTGCTGCCTGTGGGCGCGTCCAAGCCGCCAGCGCGCCGGGGTGGGGAGCGTTTGCCCTGGTGATGGCTCACGAGACCCCCGGTGACCGCGGGCTCGCGCTCTGCCTTCCCCTTACAGAGCGAGAGCCGTTGCTCTCCGGGGGTCTCGTGTCGTCGAGCACGATGGCACGCGGGTCCTGGCCCGGTCAACGGCGCCGCCCACAGGCCTGTGGACGGCGCTGGGGACAACCCGGCCGGCGTTGTTGACGGCCCCGGGACCGGCTGTGGACAACCCGGTGGCGGCCTGGGGACGGGCGGGCGAACGTGAAACTTCTTTTCGGGGCGGCGACCTGCCCGAAGCGCCCTCGGCCCCTTGTGGACAGCGAAAAAGTTCACGGACACGGTGTCGCGGTCGCGTGCGATACTCCCCGGCACCGATGACCACGCCAGCCTCAGCAGGTCCACGCCGCCAGGCAGCGGGCGACCGGCCACCTGTCCAGGTCGTGCGCAGCCCGCGCCGGCGCAAGACGGTGACCGCCTACCGCCGGGGCGAGACGGTGGTGGTCCTGCTGCCCGCCCGGATGAGCCGGCGCGAGGAGGACCACTGGGTGGCCACCATGCTCGAGCGGCTCGAGCGGCGCGCCCGCCGGACGGTCCCCGGCGACGACGAGCTGGCCCGCCGGGCGCGGCTGCTGGCCCGCCGCTACCTCGAGGGCGCGGTCGAGCCGCGCTCGGTGCGCTGGGTCGGCAACATGCGCTCCCGCTACGGCTCCTGCACCCCGCAGGACGGCACCATCCGCCTCTCGGACCGCCTGACCGCCTGGCCGCCGTGGGTCCGCGACTACGTGCTCGTCCACGAGCTCGCCCACCTCGCCGTGCCCGACCACTCGCCGGCGTTCTGGCGCCTGGTCGACCGCTACCCCCTGGCCGAGCGCGCCCGCGGCTTCCTGATCGCCAAGGGCATGGAGGACGAGGTCGACTGAGGGGACCGCGACGCATGGATGACCGAGCTCCAGGAACCGCTCACCACGGGCCGAGCGTCGGCCCGGACGTGCCCGACCCGCTGCTCCGGTCGGCCTCCGACGTGGCCCGGATGCTGCGCCGCCGCGAGCTCTCCTCGCGCGAGCTGACGGCGCTGCTGCTCGCACGCATCGACGCCGTGAACCCCGCCCTGAACGCGGTCGTCGAGCTCGGCCGCGAGGCGGCCCTGCGGGAGGCGGCCGCGGCCGACGAGGCGCTCGCCCGCGGCGCCGGCGTGGGACCGCTGCACGGCGTGCCCATGACCATCAAGGACAGCTTCGACGCCGCCGGGCTGCACACCACCTGGGGCAACCCCGCCTTCAAGGACCACGTCGCCGGCACCGACGCCACCGTGGTGCGGCGGCTCCGGCGGGCCGGCGCGATCGTCGTCGGCAAGACCAACGTGGCCTTCATGCTGAGCGACTTCGGGCAGACCGCCAACGAGCTGTACGGCGTCACCAGCAACCCGTGGGACACCACGCGCACGCCGGGCGGCTCGTCGGGCGGCGCGGCCGCGGCGCTGGCGGCCGGGATGACGTTCCTGGAGTACGGGTCGGACCTGGTGGGCTCGATCCGCATCCCGGCGAGCTTCTGCGGCGTCTACGGGCTGAAGCCGAGCGCCGGGATCGTCCCGCTGACCGGGTTCCAGCCGCCCGGCGCTCCGGCGGGCCCGAGCGAGCTGACCCACATGTCCGCGGTGGGCCCGCTCGCCCGCGCCGCGGGCGACCTGCGGACGGCGTTGCGGGCCACCGCCGGGCCGGAGGACGAGGCGGCGAAGGCCTGGTCCTGGGCCCTGCCGCCGCCGCGCCACGGCCGGCTGGGGGAGTTCCGCGTCGGCTTCGTGCTCGACCACGGACAGGCCCCCGTCTCCGGCGAGGTCGCCCCGCTGCTGTCCGACGCCGTGGACGCCCTGGCGCGAGCCGGCGCCACCGTGGTGGAGGGGTGGCCCGAGGGCGTGGACCCGGTGCGCCAGGCCGAGTCGTTCGGCTTCCAGGTGGGGTTGTTCCTCGCCCTCCAGCAGCCCGGCGAGGACTTCGCCACCCTCTCGCAGGTGGTCGAGCAGGAGCACCGGCGGATGGCGGCCCGTGCCGCCTGGAGCCGCTACTTCGGCGGCGTCGACGTGTTCCTGTGCCCGGCGGCCTTCACGCCGGCGTTCCCGCACGACCCTAGGCCCTTCGAGCAGCGCACCATCGCCACGCCCGAGGGCGGGCGACCCTACGGCGACCTGGTCTTCTGGGTGTCGCACGCGTCGCTGCCCGGGCTGCCGGCGGTGGCCGCGCCCGTCGGGCGGACGCCGGGCGGGCTGCCCGTCGGCGTCCAGGTGGTGGGGCCGCGCCACGAGGACGACACGGCGATCACCTTCGCCGAGCTGCTGGCCGAGGTGGCCGGCGGCTACCAGCCGCCGCCCCTGTAAGAGCCCGGCGTCAGGCCTCGCGGCGGGAGGTCAGCCAGGCGCCCCCGAGCACCAGCGCCGTGCCCAGCAGCGCCACCGCCGCCACGCGCTCGTCGAGGAAGACCACGCCGAGGGCGATCGCCACCACCGGGATGAAGTAGGTGGCCACCGAGCCGCGTGGACCGCCGACCCGCCCCACCAGCGTGGTCATCAGGACGAACGCCAGCCCGGTCCCCAGGATCCCCAGCGGCAGCAGCGCCAGCGCCGCCCCCCACTCGGGGTCGGAACCGGGCAGGCTCCACAGGCCGAACGGGAGCAGCAGCACCAGGGCGGCCAGCTGCGCGCGCAGCAGCACCGGCAGGGCGCCGTAGCGCTGCTGCAGCGGCACCGCCAGGTTGACCGCAAGGCCATACAGCACCACCGCGAGGATCACCAGCCCGGCGCCGAGGGTGGTGGCGCGGGAGCCCTGCACCTCGGGCCAGGAGATCGCCACCACGCCGGCGAACCCGACCAGCAGCCCGAGGGTCTGGGTGCGGCCCAGCGGGCGGCGCAGCAACAGCACCGCCCAGGCGGCCCCGAACAGCGGCACCGCGCCGTTGAGCATGCCGGCCACCGAGGAGTCGATCCACTGCTGCGCCAGCGGGAACAGCAGCAGCGGCAGGCCGGCCCAGATCACCCCGAGCAGCGCGATCCGTGGCAGGTCGTCGCGGGGGACGGGGCGGCGTGCCACCGGGAACAGCGCCAGCGCCCCCACGCCGAGCGCCACCCGCGCGAACGCGATCACGCCGGGCCGGAACGACTCCAGCGCCACGTCGATGAACAGGAACGACGACCCCCAGATCAGCGCGATGCTGGAGAGCAGCAGCCACTCCTGCGCGCCGAAGGCCTCGGTGCGGCTGCCGCTTCCGGCCTCCAGCAGCCGGCGGCGAACCGGTTGCGCCGTCCCGCTCACCAGGGAACGGTGCGGCGGTTGTCCCGGGTGTCGACCCCGAACCAGAGCGCGAGCACGTCCAGGGCGAGCAGGGCGACGATCAGGACCACCAGCGACATCTGGGATCACCTTCCCTCAATGCGGTGACACCAGTGTACCTCGATCACTGGTGTCGTACAACCTCTCCGGTGTGGTTTGGTCGCTCGATCATCACGGTAGGGCTAAGGCCACCGGCCCCGGATCGGCCGAGTGCCCTAGGTTTGTGGCCCCGCCTACCTCAATCGTCCGGCGGCCGGGAGGTCCGCGATGCCGGAGCTGCTGTTCGGGCTCAACGTCCACCCCGCCGCGGACAAGGCCGCGCTCGGCTTCCGGCTGGCCTCCGTCGCCGACGAGCACGGCCTCGACTTCGTGAGCGTCATGGACCATCCCGAGCAGCCGCGCTTCCTGGAGACGTGGACCCTGCTGGTGGCGCTGGCGATGCGGACCCAACGGGTGGCCGTGATGCCCAACGTCGCCAACGTCCCGCTGCGCCCGCCGGCGATGCTGGCCAAGGCGGCCGCCTCCCTGGCCCTCCTCACCCAGGGACGGGTGCTGCTCGGCATCGGCGCCGGCGACCCCAAGGTGGTCCGCCCCTACGGCGGCCCGGTCCACGGCCCCGGGGAGGCCGTCGACGCCGTGGCCGAGGCGGTGGAGGTCATCCGCGGCGTCTGGGACACCCGCCGCCGGCGGGTCAGCGTCGACGGCGACCACTACCGGCTGGCCGACGCCCAGCCCGGCCCGCGGCCACCCGCCCCGATCCCGCTGTGGATCGGGGCGTTCGGGCCGCGCCTGCTGCGGCTGACCGGCCGCGTGGCCGACGGCTGGGCGCCCACCAACCGGTACGCCGACCCCGAGCAGATCGCCAAGGTCCGCCACCACGTCGACGACGGCGCCGTCGAGGCCGGCCGGGATCCCGCCGGCATCCGCCGCTGCTACAACGTCATGGGCGCCATCGACCCGGGGGCCGCCACCCAGGACGGGGAGCTGCTGGTCGGCGGGGTGGACCACTGGGTCGAGGCGCTCGGGCGCTACCACCGCGACCTCGGCTTCGACTCCTTCGTCTTCTGGCCCGTCCGCGGCGGCGAGCTCGAGCAGAGCCGCCTGTTCGCGACCGAGGTCGTCCCCCGGCTCCGCGGGCTCGCCGGCTCCGCCGCGGCCGGCCGCTAGGGCGGCGGCTGCCGGCCGCCGCCCTCCTGCTCGGGCGGCCCGTCGCGCTCCTCGCCCTCCAGCAGCGCCCGCAGGCCCTCCTCGAGGTCGACCTCCGCGCCGCCGACCAGGCCGACCCGCTCCAGCCAGCGGCCGGGCACGTCCAGCTCCTCGGTGCTCGGCAGGAAGTCCGGGTGGGCCCAGAGCCGGTCCAGCCCCTCGATGTCGGTCGCGGCCAGCACCTCGCGGCAGAAGCGCTCGCCCCGGGCGGCCGCGGCACGCTCGGGGTCGGCCCGTAGCAGCTGGGCGAACAGCCCGTGGGGTGCCTCCCGGTCGGCCAGCCGCGCGCGGACCGCCGCCTGGATCGCGTCCAGGGCCGGGAGCCGGCCGTCCAGCGCCCGCCGTGCGATCACCACCGGGTACCCGGCGGCCAGGGCGAGCAGCACCTCCAGCCGGCCGACGGCCGCTTGCAGGGCGGCGCTGGCGGGGCCGAGCAGCCCCTCGCCGCCACCCTCCAGCAGCTCCTGGAGCGCCTCGGGGTTGCCCATGGCGTCCAGCGACTGCAGCCGGTCCAGTAGCCCGGAGGCGTCCGGGTCGGTCTCACGGGCGATGTCGTCGACCAGCCCGTGCAGGTGGTCGCGCAGCCAGCCGACGCCCACCAGCAGCCGCTGGCCGGCGACCTCGTGGCAGGCCAGCCACAGCCGCAGCTGGTCTGTGGGCAGGCCCGCGGCCTGCTCGAAGGCGCGCACGTTCTCGGGGACGACCAGCACGCGGCCCGGGTCGTCCGGCGGCATCGCCAGCTCGTACTGGCCGAGCACCGAGCGGGCGAGCTGCCCGACCAGGGCGCCGGCCTGCAGGCCGGCGAGCAGCGCGCCGACGCGGCCGACCATCTCGCCGGCGCCGGGCATGCCGGCGCCCGCGCCGGCGCCGAGCGCCTCGCTCATCCGCCTGGCGCCCGGCTCGACCAGGGGCGCGAACCCGGGCAGGACCGCCTCGGCCCAGTCCGGCCGGCTGACCGGCCGGGCGGCCAGCGCCACGCCGGTGGCGGGAAGGCTGGTGGCCGGGTCGACCCAGAGCTCGGCCAGCCGCAGGCGGTCGTCCCACGCGCGCGCCTCGCCCGGCTCCGGGGCCGCGGCCGGGCTGGGGAGCTGCGGGGTCACCCCGAGGGTGTCGGCCCCGGCCGCGGTGGCCACCGCCACTTGGCGGGCCAGCTCCCAGTTGACCGGCCCCGTCCCGGTGGCCATCAGCCTGGCGAACTCGCGGAACAACGGGATGCGGCCGAAGAAGTCGGCGCCCTCGCCTGGAACCTCGGACATGCCCTCATCCTACTCGCGAGGCTCGGCGAAGAAGACCGCCTTCCGGGGGTAGCCTTGGGCTTTGGGAAACGGCGACGGAAAGGTGGCGCTCGGTGGGACGGACGGTTGCCCTGGTGGGGGCGCTCCACCCGGCGGTCAGGGGGCTGGCCCTGGCGCTGGAGGACGACCCGGCGGTCGACCGGGTGCTCGGGCTCTCCGGGCACGAGCCGCCCCTGCTCGGCCCCAAGTTCGAGTTCGTCAAGGCGCGCCCGCGCGACGACCGCTTCGCCGCGGCGCTGGCGGACGCCGACGCGGTGGTGCTGTTCCCGCTGATCGACGCCGGCGACCGCGACGAGGAGGGGCGGCGCGCCCGGGTGCTGGAGGGGACCAGGCGCACGCTGGAGTCGGCCGGGCGGGCCGCGACCGTGGTGCTGTGGTCCAGCGGGGTGGTGTACGGCGCCCACCCCGACAACCCGGTGCCGATCACCGAGGCGCAGCCGCCGCGGCCCAACCCCGACTTCCCTGCCGCCGGCATCCTGGCCGACAGCGAGCAGCTCGCCCTCGACAGCGCCGCCGCCGCCGACCCGGAGCGCCGGCTGGTGGTGCTCCGCGGCGCCGGGGTGTGGGCGCCGGCGTGGGGCACCTTCCTGTCCCGCAGCCTGATGGCGCCGGCGATCGTCGGGGTGCGCGGCTCCGACCCGCCGCTGCAGTGCCTGGCGCCGGCCGACGCCGTCTCGGCGCTCCGGCTGGCGGTCTCCGGCCGCCTCGACGGGGTCTACAACGTGGCCCCCGACGACTGGGTCGGCGCCAGGGCCGCCGCGGCCGCCGCCGGCCGGCGCCGGCTGGAGGTCCCCGAGCGGGTGGCGCTCGCCACCGCCGAGCGGCTCTGGCGGGCCGGCATGTCGGCGGCGACCGCCGGCGAGCTCCACTACCACGTGCACCCCTGGGTGCTGGACAACGCCCGGCTGCGGCAGGCCGGCTGGGCGCCCACCCGCTCCAGCGCCGAGGCGTTCGCCGAGGCCGGCCGCCAGCTGCCGGAGGGCGTGCTGGTCGGCGGGGTCCACGTGCGCCGGGGCGACGTCTGGCGGGGCGCCGCCGCCGGGTTCGCCCTGCTGGCGGCCGTGGCCGTCGCCCGCCGCCAGGTCCGGACCCGCCGCCGGTCGGCCCGCCGCCGGCCCAGCCCGATGTAACGACCGTGCCGCGCGACCTCGCCATCGACCTTGGCACCGCCAACACCCTGGTCTACGTCAGGGGCAGGGGGGTGCGCCTCAACCAGCCGACCGTGATCGCCATCAACGAGCACAGCGGCGCCATCCTGGCGATGGGGGACGAGGCCTACGCCATGATCGGCCGCACCCCCGGGCACATCGTGGCCGTCAGGCCGCTGCGCGGCGGCGCCATCTCCGACTTCGACACCACCGCCCGGCTGATCCGGCTGCTGTTCGACCAGGTCGGCACCGGCCGGCTGGGGGGCAGGCCGCGGGTGCTGATCTGCGTCCCCTCGGCGATCACCGAAGTGGAGCGGCGCGCGGTCCAGGAGGCCGCCCTGCACGCCGGTGCCAAGGCCGCCTACCTGGTCGAGGAGCCGATGGCGGCCGCCATCGGCGCCGGCCTTCCGGTGCACGAGCCGACCGGCCACCTGATCGTGGACGTGGGCGGCGGTACCACCGAGGTCGCCTGCATCGCGCTCGGCGGCATCGTCTGCGCCAAGGCGATCCGGGTGGCCGGCTTCGACATGGACGCGGCCATCACCCAGCACATGCGCCGCGAGTACGCGATCGTGATCGGGGAGCGCACCGCCGAGGACGTCAAGATCGCCGTCGGCTCGGCCTACCCCCAGCCCAACGAGCACAAGATGGAGGTCAAGGGCAGGGAGCTGGCCACCGGCCTGCCGAAGACCGTCCTGGTGACCGCCGCCGAGGTCCGCGCGGCGCTGGAGGACCCGGTGGGCCAGATCATCCAGGCGGTGCTGGAGACCCTCGCCGAGGCGCCGCCCGAGGTCGCCAACGACGTCCTCGACAAGGGCATCTTCCTCACCGGCGGGGCCAGCCAGCTGTGCGGCCTCGACGCCCGCATCGCCAGCGAGGCCCAGGTCGCCGTCCACCTGGTGGAGGCGCCGCTGGAGTGCGTGGCGCTGGGGGCCGGGCGCATCATCGAGGACTTCGACGAGCTGGCGCTGCTGTTCGTCGACGAGCACCCGCGGCGCTGACGGCCCGGGTGCGACAATCGTGGAGATGCAGACTGGGGCGGGAGGCAGGGTGCGGCAGCGCGTGACGACCGGCGTCGGCGTCGCGGCGCTGGTGGTGGTCGTGTTCGCGCTCAACTTCTACCGGCTGCCGGTGGTGGCGCTGACCCCGGGCCCGGCCGAGGACGTGCTGGCCCACATCAAGGTCCGCGGCAGCACGCCGGTCTACGACTCCAAGGGCAAGCTCTACCTCACCTCGGTCGGGATCGACGACGACGTCCGCTTCTACGAGGCCCTGCTCGACCTGGCCAACCGCGACGTCGAGCTGCGCCACCGCGCCGAGCTGTTCCCCGAGGGCGACAGCAGCGAGGAGATCGACCGCGAAAACGTCGAGCTCATGGACCAGTCCAAGACCGTCGCGCTGGTGGTCGCCCTGCGCGAGCTCGGCTACCGCGTCGAGCCGTCCTGGGTCGAGGTCGGCAACGTGGTCAGGGGCACCCCGGCCGAAGGCAAGCTGGAGGCCGGCGACCGCATCCTGCAGGTGGACGGCCGGAGGGTGGCCAGCATCGACCAGGTGCGCTCGGCGATCACCCGCCACCGCGTCGGCGAGCGCGTCGCCTTCCGGGTCTCGCGCGAGCAGTCGCCGACCACCGTGGCCGTACGGGTGGCCGCCGACGACGGCCAGCCGCGGGTCGGCGTGGAGCTGCGCGAGCAGTTCGACGACCTGCCGGTCGAGGTGACCATCGAGACCGAGAACATCGGCGGCCCCTCCGCCGGGCTGATGTTCGCGCTGTCGATCGTCGACCGGCTGACCCCCGAGGACCTGACCGGCGGCCGCCGCATCGCCGGGACCGGGGAGCTCGCCCTGGACGGCGAGGTGCTGCCGATCGGCGGGGCGGCCGAGAAGCTGATCGCCGCCCGGCGCCAGGGCGCCACGGTCTTCCTGATCCCCAGGGACAACTGCCGCGACGTGCGCGGCCGCGTGCCGGCCGGCCTGCGCCTGGTCCGGGTGGCCACCCTGGACGACGCCCTGGGCTTCCTGCGCAAGCCGGCGGCCCCCGCCGCCGGCTGCTAGCCCGCAAGGCGCTAGAGCCAACCCCGGGACCGGTCGGGGTTGGCTCCGTCTCGCAGGTATCAGGCGCCGCTGGTGGGCCGATGGGTACGGGCGATCTCGGCGGCGGGTTCGGAGGCCGCGCCCACGCTCGGGCCGCGTGCTAGGGTCTGGACAAGCGCTCGAGCGCCGTCACGAAAGGTCCTTGACGTGGTCGCAGCCCGCCGCCCTCCCCGCCGCTGGACGCTGGCCGTCCTGCTGCTGGCCCTCCTCGTCCTGGTCGCGGTCGGGAGCCTCTCCCGCTGGTACACCGACCTGCTCTGGTTCCGGGAGATCGACAAGGCCGACCTGTTCTGGGGCGCGCTGCGCGCCAAGGTGGTCGTCGGCCTGCTCGCCGGGCTGGGCACCGCCCTGATCGTCGGCGTCAACCTGTGGGTGGTGGAGCGGCTGGCGCCCCGCTACGGCCTCACGGCGGTCGGCCGCCCCCAGGTCGAGCGGGCACGCGCCATGCTCGCCCCCTACCTGCGCCCGCTGCGCATCGGCATCGCCGCCTTCCTCGGCCTGGTCGTCGGGCTGCAGGCCTCGGGGATGTGGCAGACGTTCCTGTTGTGGCGCAACCGGGTGCCGTTCGGCGAACGCGACGCGCAGTTCCGCCGCGACATCGGTTTCTACGTGTTCGAGCTGCCGTTCCAGCGCGCCGTGTTCGGCTGGCTGTTCACCACCCTGGTGCTGACCACCCTGCTGGTCGCGGCGGGCCACTACATCCTCGGCGGCATCCGCCCGCAGGCCGAGAGCAACCGGATCGCCCCGCAGACCCAGTCCCACCTGTGCGTGCTGCTCGGGCTGATCATCGCGCTCAAGGCGTGGGGCTACTGGCTCGACAAGTACCAGCTGGTGTTCTCGCCCCGCGGGGTGGTCGCCGGTGCCTCCTACACCGACGTCAAGGCCCAACTGCCCGCGCTGGAGGTGCTGTTCTGGGTGGCGCTGATCTGCGCCGGGCTGTTCTTCTGGGGCGCCCGCCGCGGCGGGCTGGCCGTGCCGCTGTTCAGCATCGTGCTGCTGGCCGGGGTGTCGCTGATCATCGGCGGGATCATCCCCGCGGTGTTCCAGCGGTTCCGGGTGGAGCCCCAGGAGCTGCTGCGGGAGCGGCCCTACATCCAGCGCAACATCGACGCCACCCGCAAGTCGTTCGCCCTCGGGAACGTCGCCACCCAGCAGTTCCCGGCCGCGGGCAACCTCACCCAAAAGGACATCCAGGACAACCGGCAGACGGTCGAGAACATCCGCCTCTGGGACCCCGAGGTGCTGCGGCCGGCGGTGCGGAACCTCCAGGCGATCGCCCAGTACTACACCTTCAGCGACGTCGACGTGGACCGCTACCAGGTGGACGGCCAGAAGCGCCAGGTGATGATCTCGGTCCGCGAGGTCGACCCCAACCTGCTGGCCCCCTCGGCCAGGACCTGGCAGAACGTGCACCTGGCCTACACCCACGGCTACGGGATGGTGGCCGTGCAGGTCAACACGTCGGTGAGCGGCGGCCAGCCGGACTTCATCGTCTCCGAGTTCCAGACCAAGGACGCCAAGATCCCGGTGGAGGAGCCGCGCGTCTACTTCGGCGAGCCGCCCGCCAACGCCCCCGAGTACGTGGTCGCCAACACCGCCCAGCCGGAGTTCGACGCCCCCTCCTCGACCGGCGAGGGCGGCGCCGGCCTGTCCAACTACAACGGCAACGGGGGAGTGCAGCTGTCCGACATGGTCCGCCGGCTGGCGTTCGGGCTGCGCTTCCGCGACATCAACCTGCTGATCTCCGGCAACATCAAGGGCGACTCGCGGCTGATGTTCAACCGCGACATCCGCGACCGGGTCGAGCTGGCGGCGCCGTTCCTGCAGTGGGACGGCGACCCCTACGCGGTGGTGGTGGACGGCAGGATCAAGTTCGTCCGCGATGGCTACACCACCAGCCAGAACTACCCGTACGCGCAGCGCATCGACCTGGCCGACGCCGCCCGCCGCAACGAGGTCGGCAGCCGCGGCGTGCAGAGCGTCGGCAACTACATCCGCAACTCCGTCAAGGCCGTGGTCGACGCCTACAGCGGCGAGGTCACCCTGTACGCCTACGACGAGACCGACCCGATCCTGCGGGCCTGGCGCAAGGCCTTCCCCAACCTGTTCGCCCCCAAGCAGGCCGCGGTGGACAGCAAGCTGGCCGAGCACTTCCGCTACCCGGAGGACCTGTTCTCGATCCAGACCTGGATCTACGCCAGCTACCACATCGGCAACCCGGACGTCTTCTACTCCAGGGAGGACTTCTGGGCGCTGCCCGACGACCGCTCCGGGGAGCTGCAGCGCCAAGAGGACACCGGCGGGCTGACCATCGGCGCCTCGGTCAAGGCCCGCCCGTACTACCTGCTGACCAACCTGCCCGGCAGCAAGCAGCTCGAGTTCGTGCTGGTGATGCCGTTCACGCCCAACAACAAGGAGAACATGGTCTCCTACCTGGCGGCCAACTCCGACCCGACCGACTACGGCAAGCTGACCTTGTTCAACCTGGACCGGTCCCGCACGATCTTTGGCCCGACCCAGGTGAACGCCCGTATCCTGGCGAACACGACGATCGCCTCGGAGCTGACCCTGCTCAGCCAGCGTGGCTCCCGAGTCCTGCTCGGTAACCTGCTGATCGTGCCGGTGAAGGAGTCGCTGCTCTACGTGCAGCCGATCTTCGTGCAGGGCTCTGCGGCGAACTCGATCCCGCTGCTGCAGCGGGTCGCCGTCTTCTACAACAACTCGGTCGGCTACGCCTCGACCCTGGCCGCGGCCGTCAGCCAGGTGGTCAGCGGCGAAGCGCCACCCCCGACCGGTGGGGGGGAGGAGACCCCGGCACCCCCGGCGGGCGGGACCGGCGAGACGGCCAACGTCCAGGACCTCCTGCGCCAGGCCAACGAGGCCTACCGGTCCGCCCAGCAGGCCCTGGAGGCCGGCAACCTCGGCCTCTACCAGCAGCGGATCAACCGCATGGCCGAGCTCCTGCAGCAGGCCCTCGCCCAGAGCGGCAGCGGCGGCAACGCCGGCGGCGACGGCGCCACCACGACGACCGCGGCCCCGACGACCACCGCCCCGCCCGGCTGACCGCCGGCCCTGGGGGAGGGGAGCCTCGGCGCCGTTGCGCCCGTTGCGACCCGCTCGCCGCTGTGCTACCTTCGCCGCCGCACCGCGGGGTGGAGCAGTCTGGTAGCTCGCTGGGCTCATAACCCAGAGGTCGAGGGTTCAAATCCCTCCCCCGCCACCAAGCTCACCAGGGACTTCGCCCCTCACCTCCTCTCGAGAGTGGGGGGCGTCGCCCGTTTTGGCAGCAGAATTGGCAGCATCGCTGCCGGGCACGTCCGTGGAAGCGGTGTCTGAGCCCTCGAGGATGAGCCGGGCCACGGTCGCGGCCGCCTGCTCGTCGAGGCCCGGGATGACATGGCTGTAGGTGTCGAGGGTGATCTGGACGTTGGCGTGGCCGAGCCGTTCGCTGGACGATATTGGCCGGGATGCCGGCCAGCGCCGCGGTGGCGTAGCTGTGGCGCACGTCGTGCAGGCGGATCGGCGGTAGGCCAACCTTTCCGTGACTCCGCTGATCCCATACGACCCACTTGGCGTGGCGCCGGAACCAGTCGGCGATCAGGTCTGGATGCAGGGGCCGTCCATCCGGCCAGGTGAACACCAGGTCGTTGGCGTCGGCGAGCTCGATGTCTGCGCCCTCCGCGACCTGGCGTCGCCGATGCTCACTCCGCGCCACAAGCGTGACCGCCTGGACCTGTAGTTTGCCCTGGCGGGCGGGCGCAACCTTTAGCTCTGGCGGTGGTGGCGGGCTGCTTGGCAGCCTGCTGGCACCCCGGCTCGGCCCAGTGATCGGCGGGTTGGCGGTCCTGGCGGCCGGCTGGGGGCTGCGGTTCCGCCCAGCCCAGACGCTGTGGCGTGGTGGCGGGGGGCGGCAGGGGAGCGACGCACCGCCCGGCTGCTCGAGCCGCTGGATGAGCGACGGAGGAATGAGCGAGTCTGAGACGAGACGGCGCCTGATCGATCCGGCTCAACGTGCTGCTGGTTGGACAGAGGAGCAAACAATCCCGAGGTTCCGCATCTCAGATGGCAGGATTCGAAAGTGGTGGAACTGCCTATCGAGGCAAGCGGCTTGAAGCCGACTACCTACTGGAGCACAGTCCAGGCCGAGCGGTCAGCGTTGTAGAGGCCAAGCGTAAGCGTGAGCCCGCATCGTCAGGAGTTGAGCAAGCACTCAGGTATGCTCGCATCTTCCATCTGCATTCCCGTACGCGAATAACGGGTACGAGATCCTAGAGATCGACCAGGCGACCGGAACGATAAGGGGAAACCTAGAAGGGAATTAGCTGCATTCACTTCCCAGATGAGCTCTGGGATCGATACAGGATCGCTGATGAGCTTACCGATGGGCTCTCCGCTGAGCTAGCCTTATTGGGGGCTGGACGGGTTCGCTGAGGCGGGGTCGATTTGGCCTGGTCGTCCAGTTTGAACCCACTGGTGGGGGGCGCCCACCGTGTGGGGCGGTCCACCGACCGTATGTCACCCCGGGGCGGCTGGGCGCGATCCACCAAGCCCAGCGAGCGCTGTTGGCCCGGCGACGGC